>Ga0307374_10008837_pt1 | contig 14963 bp, 12 predicted proteins | sample OX3MG_FD_202532 | JGI IMG/M metagenome (GOLD analysis project Ga0307374, IMG submission 202532) | Soil microbial communities from Risofladan, Vaasa, Finland - OX-3 | ecosystem: Environmental > Terrestrial > Soil > Coastal area > Acid sulfate soil | place: Finland: Risofladan, Vaasa | collected... | reverse complement strand
CTGTCCCACCGCGGAGTGAATCTCGCGCGGGTTCGAGTGCCATGGCACGAAAAGGGGTGGCCACGAGCCTTGCGGCGAGTCTCCAACGACAGCGCAATTTGGAGCGGCGGTTGGGTCGTGCTGCAATACACGGCGCTATCCTGGTCGACAAGGGGTTTTCCATTCGGCATCCTCGCTGTTGCGCGAATCCTGAAAAATCATAGTGTGAAGGTCGCAGTTGTATTCCACGAATCGGCAGGCTGCCGAAGTAAAGGAATTGTCGGTCGGCTTCGCTGTGCCTGCCAGGATTGGACGGTCAGCCGGCTTTATAACCTTGCCGATCGCGCGATATTCACCGTACCCACCGAGCAATTAATTTGGCTTCGCGATTCCGAATCGAAGGCTCGCTTTATTGCGATCGGAGCGAATATTCCTGAACCTGCGATCGTTCAACGCAGGGCTGGTTTTCTGGAAGAAAAGCGCAAAACGGTCGGTGTCTTTTGCATTACGGAAGGTGCTCCGGGCGTTCGTGAGGTTGCGGAAATCAGCGCTGCTGTTCAGCGGGTCCATCAAAAAATTCGGGAGTTGCGTCTGGTCGTTCTTGGACGGGGAGCGATGGGGGCCAGTAACGCTTTGCACCGGGCATTCGCGGGATCTGGCGTCGAGCTCGCAATTCTCGACGTGCTTCCCGCCGAGGAAGTGACGCGCGTTCTTTCGGGAATGGACGCGCTTCTTTACGTTCGGGGAGAAGCCACTCCGCAGCGAGGCAGCGCCATAGCGGCTATTGCATGTGGAGTTCCGCTTATCGCGTACGGAGATTCGGAAAGAGCGTTTCCGCTCAGCAAAGGTGGGATTTTGCTCTCACCGCTAGGGGATGTCCGGTCTCTGAGCACCGCATTAGAGAGAGTATTGACCGACAAGCAACTTTGGGCCGATCTTCATGCACGCAGCACGGCCGCTCAACAGGAATATTTTTCGTGGGACACTATTGCCGCACGCTACGCGGAGATTTTTCAAGATGACTGACAAAAAGCTCCGTGTACTTTTGTTGTGTGCGCATCCCACTCAGTACAGTTCGCCGATGTGGCGGCTGATCGCGCAGCGCCCCGAGATGGATGTGCTTGTCGCGTATTGCAGCCTGCAGGGTGCGGAATCGCACATGGATCCTGGGTTTGGCGTCGAGGTCGCCTGGGACGTGCCTCTGCTCGATAACTATCCGTGGGTGCAACTCAAAAATCGTTCGCTCCGCCCCAACATCAATACATTTTTTGGCCTCATCAATCTTGGAGTCTGGCGTCTTATACGCTCTGGAAAATTCGACGCTGTGGCTATATTTACGGGATATTTGTGCGCGACGTTCTGGATGGCTTTCTTGGCTGCGAAACTCTCTGGCATTCCCATCTTGTTTGGCACTGACGCACACGGTTTATCACCTATTGATGGCCGGAAGTGGAAGGTTCAAGTCAAGAAGCATCTTTGGCCCCGCCTGTTTCGTCTGGCGGATATCGTTATTGCTCCGTCCAGCGGCACGCTTGCTCTGATGCGCTCTTTAAGAATCCCGTCCGAACGCGTGATGCTGATGCCCTACGTCGTCAATAACGAATGGTGGAACGAAAATATTAAACGCGTGGATCGGGTTGCCGTTCGGCACAATTGGAATGTCCCGCGGGACGCTCCTGTCGTACTCTTTTGCGCCAAACTACAGCCGTGGAAGCGCCCCGAGGACCTGCTTCGTGCTTTTGCGAGTGCAAACGTCCCTGACAGCTATCTCGTCTACGCTGGAGACGGGCCGATGCGAAGTGCACTCGAAGCGGAGGCGAATGGACTGGGCATTTCGGCCAGAACTCGCTTTCTCGGATTCATCAACCAGTCCATTTTACCTCAAGTTTATTGTGCATCCGACCTGCTCGTTCTCCCCTCCGCATACGAGGCGTTCGGCCTGGTGGTGAATGAAGCGATGCTTTGCGGACGCGGGGTTATTGTCAGCGACCGAGTGGGAGCTAAATTTGATTTGATCAGCGAAGGCGAAACCGGATTCGTCTATCCCTGTGGAGATATAGGAGCGCTCGCAAAACTTCTGCAAAGTACTCTATCGGACCAAGACGCGCTGCAGCGATATGGGGAAGCCGCACGGCAGCGAATGGCAGAATGGTCGCCTCGAACATACGTCGACAGCTTTGTAGAAGGTGTTCGCCGGGGCTTGGAACTGCGTTATTCCGCGAGTCGCCGAAACCAGCCCGTCTCCGGGGCATGATACAGTTCTAGCGGATACTCGATTGGCCACATGGACAGGAAAACTCGGGATTAGAAGCGGGCCGACCTCTCTGGGCAGATTTCGCTTTTCTCGAGTTCGAGCTCAGGCTTGGATTTCCGTGGCATTGTTTCTGATTGCGATTCTCGCCGCATGGCAAGCCGCCCAGTGGATTTCCGCGGGCCAAACCAAAATGCTGATCTTTGCCGGCATGGGGTTTGTCCTCTGTGCGATTGCCCTTACCATCTTGAGAAGCTGGCGGATGGGTTTCTACCTCTTTATGATTTGGCTGCTGTTCGAAGACCTGATCCGCAAATACCTTGGGAACAACATGGCCATCTATTTTGCCAAGGACGTTCTTGTAGGCCTTACCTATCTTTCCCTGTTCATCGCGATTCGCCGCGGGCAGGCAAAACTCTTTCGCCCGCCATTCCTGTTTTTCTTCAGTTTGTTCTTCTGGCTCGCCGTCCTTCAGATATTTAATCCGTACTCTCCGAGCGTTCTCTATGGCGTCCTCGGGATGAAACTCTACTTTTACTATGCTCCATTGATGTTCGTCGGCTACGCGCTCATCCGCGACGATCGAGACCTGTGGAGATTTTTGATTGCGTTCATGATCTTGGCCGCTGTCATTTCGGCGTTGGGCATTATCCAGGCCGTGGTGGGGCCAACATTTCTGAGTCCCGCCACTCTCGCACCGGCGCTGCGAGATTTGGGCGCACTCGAAAAGGTAACTCCGCTGACGAATCAGATTTTTCTGCTGCCGTCCTCGGTATTCGTCAGCTCGGGGAGGTTCGCATTTTTCTTGGTGTTGGCGACCATCGTCGGATTGGGAGCCGCTGGCTACTTTATTCTTTCTAACCTGCGAAGGCGCCAGGTTGTTCTTGGGGGAATCGCGCTGATCGCCGTCGCCGTTTTGCTAAGCGGTTCCCGCACTGCGTTTTTATACTTCCTCATCAGTACTGCTGCGCTGTCTCTGGCTTATCTGTGGGGCGCTCCGGCGCGCGCGGGGCAGGGCCGCCGCCTAATGAAGGCTATCCGGCGGAGTATTATATTTGCCGCAGCCGGACTTGCGATTTTCGTTGCATTTTTTCCGGCCGAGGCTGCGTCCCGTTTTGGTTTCTATTCACAGACCCTTATGCCAGACAGTTCGGCCTATCAACTGGGCTTTCGATCCTGGAACTATCCCATGCAGGAATTCATGAAGAGTTTTTCAGAACCTCATTGGACTGTGGGGAACGGTATCGGGACGTCGACGCTCGGAACTCAATATGTTTCTAAGCTTACAGGGAAAGCCCCTACGGGTTTAGCAGTCGAAGAAGGCTACGGGGCGCTAATTATTGAGATGGGCATTCTGGCGCCAGTTCTCTGGATTTTCTGGACCGCCTCATTGCTGTGGGGTTGCTGGAAAGTGACGCGATGCTTGAAAGGAACACGCCTGTTCCCCGTCGCCGTGGCAATTTTGTGGTATGCGTTCATTCTTCTTTATCCTCTGACGTATTTAACGCTCACGACGTACGAAGACTATGTGAACAATGCCTTTCTTTGGGTTCTCATTGGAATTTTATTCCGACTGCCTGATATAGCCGCGAGTGCTCCGAGCATGGCCATCGTTCAGGCTACAAGCTCACGCGCGGCGCTGCATCTTAGACCCCAACTCGGAACGACACCGCCGCAAGTATGACAGCTAAGGCGAGGAAGCCGCGCATTGCCGTAGTTTCTCCATTCCTTGATAAACAGCATGGCACCGAACGGTGTGTGGTGGAGCAATTGGATGCGTTGGCTGACAGATTTGAGTTTCACATTTACAGCAGCCGCGTGGATGACCTTGATCTGAAGAAAGTTGTCTGGCACCGAGTTCCCGCGATTCCCGGTCCGCTCTTGATGAAGTTTATATGGTTTTTTTGCGCAAACCGCATGTCGCGATGGTTCAATAGAACTTTTCGGAGGCTTGCTTCTGACCTGACATTTTCTCCCGGAATTAATTGTTTCGATGCGGATTTGATTGCCGTTCACATCGTCTTTGCCGAATTTCGGCAGCGCGTTCGAAAAGCTTTGCAGTTCCAGGCAAACCCTGTGAGCTTTTGGCCCACACTGCTGCACCGTAGAATCTTCTACCGCCTGATTACCTTTCTGGAACGCCGGATCTACGTTCGCTCGGACCTACCGTTGGTTGCCGTCTCCGACAAAGTGCGCGAGGATTTGCGGCGCTTCTATGGACGCGCACCGGGCGTGTGGGTCATATATAACGGAATCGACTGCGGCAAATTCAGTCCCACAATCCGACTGAGTCTTCGCGAACAAGCACGGGTTTCGATGGGTTATTCGCCGTCGGACTTTGTGCTTCTCATCGTGGGCAATGACTGGATGAAAAAAGGGCTGTCTTGCTTACTGAAAGCTGTAGCCCTTATTCAAAAAAGTAACTTGAAAATCGCGGTCGCAGGAAAGGATGAATTTTCGCCCTTCCGGTCATTACTGGCACAACAAGGGTTAGCATCTGCTGTACAATTTTTCCCGGTTTGCCCGGACCCGGAGGTTTATTACGCCGCCGCCGATATGTATGTGGGACCTTCGCTTGAAGACGCTTTCGCGCTCCCACCTCTTGAGGCAATGGCGTGTGGAGTTCCAGCCATCGTGAGCCGTCAGGCTGGCGTCAGCGAGGTCATAACCCAAGGAGTCGATGGTTACATTCTTGAAGACGCGGAAGACTATAAGACTTTGGCAGAGCTGATTCTTGGAATTTACGAAGATGCTCCCTTGCGGCAACGCTTGGGCGAAAAAGCGGCGGAAACAGCGCGGCGGTACACCTGGGAACGCAGCGCCCGCGAGTTTGGCGAACTGTTGTGGCAGGCTCTTCAAAAGAAAAATCCTGCCAACACTGTCGAGTTCCAACGGGAAACTTGAATGGCGGGAATTTTTCCTCTCCCACGCGGACACGGGGATTCGTCCCCATCATGATCGCCGGACTTTTCCCCGGACTTCTCAGCGCTGGCGGCATTCAGACTGCTGGTCGCCAAACGGCTGCGGCTCTATCTTCTATCGCGAAGGAACGTGGTTGCGCGTGCGTGTTTCTGAGCCTCAACGATGCAAAGGGAGAGCGTGAAGTCGCATGCGGCAGCCTGCACTTTCAATTTCGCGGCTTTGGCCGCAGCAAGCCGCAATTCGTTTTGGCTGCGCTGCGCATTGCCCGCGCTCATCCGAGCATTATCTTTGCGGCGCATCCCAACCTTGCACCTATCACCGTGGCGATGAAACTTCTCGCTCGCAAAGCACAAGTCATCATCGGTACGCATGGAATTGAAGTGTGGCAACCGTTGCCTGCTTTGCGGGGCAGTGCGCTCCATCGCGCAGACCTGGTCATTGCGCCGAGTTTCGACACAGTTCGAAAACTGCTCGCTGTCCAAGGCCTTAGCGAAACGAATGTCCGCAGACTTCCTTGGCCGGTTGATCCCGAGGTCCTGGAGCTTGCCGATTCGCACGAGAAGCTTCCACGACCAGCCGGATTTCCCGACGGAAGAGTTGTATTGACAGTCGGTCGATGGGCAGCCAATGAGCGTTACAAGGGAGCTGATCTTCTGATTCAAGCCGCTGCGGAATTGGCGAGAGAATTTAGTGATCTGAATCTCATATTAGTAGGGTCGGGCGACGATCTGCCCCGCTTGAAACAATTAGCGCTCGAGTCCGGAGCGCAAGGACATATCCAATTCCTTACTAACCTGTCGCGCGGTGAACTGGCCTTCTGCTACGATTCTTCCGAGATATTTGCATTGCCGAGCACTGGCGAAGGCTTCGGTCTCGTCTTTCTTGAAGCAATGTCTTTTCGCAAGCCCGCAATCGGCACGGCGTCAGGCGGGATTCCGGATATTGTTGAAGACGGAGTGACTGGCCTATTAGTAGATCCGAAAAATCTATCTTCGTTGCCCGGCGCCCTGCGTGTCTTTTTGTCCAATAACGAATTACGGCTAAGAATGGGCCAGCGAGCCGGAGAAGTAGTTCGCGAACGATACGATTTTCAAACTTTCAAGATTAATCTGGCACGTCTCTTGCGTGCGGTGACTCGGACTGATACTACCTCCATACCGTAGGGTCCCTGCGCGAGGATCGAGCCACAATGGAGCCCGCGTGCTGCGTCGGCGTAGCGTGAACCGCGGATTCGCAAGGATATTTCATGTGTCGCCAGGCACGTAACATCCAAGACGGCGCATCTCGTTATGGAAGAGGTTCGCTTGTCGTGATTGGGAGTCATGCCCAGCAAGAGCAGGATGGACGCGTTGAATTGAGTCGCCGTCTATGAATAGGGAACTCGATTCTGAGGAGGTCTGAGCGATGCTCTAACAACCGATGAAAGAAAAACTCTATGCTCTCAAGCTCCAGGGGATGATCGAAGCGCTGGAGCATCAGGAACAGGATGAGGCGGCGCGGGAGTTGAGTTTCCTGGATCGCCTCGCACTGCTCATCGACCAGCAATGGAACTGGCGAGAGAACCAGGCGTTGACCCGGCGGGTAAAAGCTTCGCGCTTGCGGGGAGGTGCTTGCGTGGAGGACATCAACTTTCGCGCCGAACGGGGATTAAACACCTATGGTTCTGCATGTTGAGTGTGAGCGGTCACCTTTCGGCTGACGACCCGCATGAAGACTCTTCCCGGTTTGCGAAGTCAGTGCCAACCGGACAATCGATTCTGAAGAGTAAGAACAGCAGGTTGGAGGTTCGAGTCCCCGCGGCTCCCCGACCTGTGCGATTTGCGAACCTTGAGGTTTGAGGTTCTTAGGAGGAAGGCCTGATTCCACGCCTTCCTTTCATGCTGCAGGTCGTAAGCTGCGAAACCCCAGCCTCGCAATTGGTTTTCAATCCACCCACCGTCAGGTTGTTTGATCTAACAGAGATTTCACCAGTCTCGCCACCTTCAAAGATGTACAACTTCGGATGGAACGTGGTGAACGGGCTCGGATGATGCCAAACATAGCTGCGATCAAAATGGGCGAGCGCGATTCTCAGCGCCTGGATCGAAGTGCCCAGTTGATAGACTCCGAACACGACTTCGGTCCGACCACCTCGGGATCGGAAATGATCGATGTGGGGCGCAATATCTTCATCGCCCCTCGCGAAAATCACGAACAGCCCTGAAGCGAAGAAACCCAAACACCGCGAAACCGCGAAACATAAACCTACTGAATCGTTTTACCTACGTCAAGCCCATTCCCCGGTGGCAGCGGATTCCAAGGAACGCATTTTGCGGCTAATATCTGTAACGGTGAGCCAACCGGACCATGGGTGACTCAAAATAATGCCACGAAAGCTTGGCGAGCAGCCACGTGGCTACCGCTGCGATAAGGGTGGCTCCGAAAGACGAGAATGTCGATACGCCATTCGCGGAGGATGAAATTAAATAATGGCAAACAGAATTTATAAACGTGTGAATAATATAGATACAGTACGAAACTATTCCGATGTCTCTCAGAAACGCCAGCCTGCAAAAACGCGCCCAAAACCCATTCGGGGCGAGCAAAGCCAAGATCAGAAGGCCCGCAAAGAACGAATCAACGCATGAGAATCCCCAGATCGCCATCGTGTGGGTGTATTGCGTCGGATTTGCAATCGCTAAATAGATCACTCCTCCCAAAAGCATGACTATCACGCCGAGCAGCAATTTCAGGTGACTTTGGGCCCACTTTTTCAAGCGTTCTTCCCTCCAGCCGACGGCTACCAAAACACCAAGTGCAAGTGCGTCCGCCCGGCACGGTGTCAACATGTACGGAGCTGCTGGGTGAGTGGCGCCGAGATACTTGAATGCGAGGATTCGCACGATCGGTGCACCAGCAACCGTAATAAAAAGCAGAGTCACCAGTCCACACTTTGTCGAAAATCGCACCAGGCAGGGCATAGCAAGATAGAACTGCTCTTCAACCGCCAACGACCACAAAGGCGAGAGCCACACAGTCCAATAGGCTGGCTCCCGATGCCATACAACATTCTGAAGAAACAGAGTGTAAACAGGAATGGCCGTCCACTTGGTTGGGACGATACCCATTGGTCCCGTCCAGCGAAGAAGTGGTGTTAACGCCAGCAAGAAATACAATCCGATCCACAAATAATATAGAGGAAAGATGCGCAGGATTCGACGTCGATAGAAGGTCTTGAAAAACCAAGGAGAATGTTTTGCGTCCAGAAGAATTCCGCCGATTAGAAATCCCGATAATACGAAGAAAAGGTCAACTCCACACCAACCCATCTTGAAAGCATCTTGTACATATGCCAATGCGGTTTCCCGCCCTGCGGGGTCTGCCATAGCGATATAGTGGTAGAGAATTACGAGCAATATGGCCACGCCACGAAGCCCATCCAACTGGGGAATACGACCCGCTGAAGGTCTTACCGGTTTTGCCGGCTTGTCGGTATCTTCCGGAACCGCGATCGAGTTCGCTGCTGCCTGAACGGGAATTTCACCTTTCATTGTCGTCCGACTCTTCGCGAGCATACCGGAAACCGTCAGTGACTGGCAACACGCTGGGATAGAAACGAGCAGGCGGAAGTTTAGAACGGGCTGGCAACAACCCCGCGAATAATGAGGCCCGCCTGGCGGGAATCATACTCCGATGAGTCGGTTCGCCCAAAGCTTAGATGCCGACAGCTGCGGGCGCCCGTACCGAAAACTTGCTACACTTTCGCGCGCCATGCTCAGTTAACAATCACATCCAAAAACGCGTCAAAAACTCGGCCAGGATTTTCTCTCGCAAACTTCCTGGCGCACGCGTATCGCCGAGACGCTTCCCGTCGAACGCGACGCCTAGACTGCCAGGGGACCCGATAATGCGCATTCTGAAAACCGTGCAGGCTTACTATCCGTTTCAAGAAAAGGGCGGTCCCGTCGTGAAAGTGCGCTCGATTGCTCTGGGGCTCGCCCATCGCGGGCACAATGTCACGGTTCTCACCGCGGATTCCGGATTTGAGCCATCCTTGGCGCCCACGATGGAAGCCAGAATTTGCCGTTGGGGTTGGTGCGCGCAGGAGCAGGGCGTCGAGACGATTTTCTTTCGGAATCGCGGCCATTATCGAGCGCTCACGCTCAATCCCGGCGTGATAAAATATTCGTCGGCGTCAGTCGCAAAATACGATCTTGTGCACGTTTACGGGCTGTACGACTTGTTTGGCCCGGCAGCGACATACTTTTGCCGCCGACGTCATATTCCGTATGTGGTCGAACCCATGGGCATGTTCCGTCCTATCGTTCGCAATTTTCGCTTGAAGAAGCTGTACCACGCCGCGCTCGGCAGTCGCCTTCTGCGCGGAGCGTACCGCATGATCGCAACCTCCGCGCAGGAAAAGCAGGAACTCGTGAACGGCGGGATTGACCCTGCTCGTATCATCGTCCGTCGAAACGGCATTGACGTGCCAGTTTCGTTACCACCGGCGGGCAACTTCCATTCAAAATGGAGAATCGCGCCGCAAACAAAAATAGTTCTTTTTCTGGGGCGGTTAGTCCCGAAGAAGAGTCCGGATTTGCTGCTCGATGCGTATGCACTTTGGCGGCGAGAAACAGGTGACGCCGTAAACTCCGTCCTCGTTTTGGCAGGTCCCGAGGAAGACAGCGGATATTCGTCACGGCTAAAATCTCTTGCGGCGGCATCAGGCATCGGAACCAGTGTCCTGTTCACTGGGCCGCTGTACGACGAGGCAAAATGGGCGGCATATCAGGACGCCAATGTCTTCGTGCTTCCCTCGCAGAACGAGAATTTCGGTAATTCCGCGGCCGAAGCCATGGCTTGCGGCACACCAGTGATTGTCACCGATCAATGCGGAATCGCGCCGATCGTTGAGGGCCGGGCAGGCCTTGTTGTGCCGCACGATTCCCGTGCGATTGCCAGCGCCCTGGGAATGCTTCTCGATAATTCTGGTCTCGCCTCCCAATTTCGCGATGGTTGCCCAAGTGTCGTGCGCGGCCTTTCCTGGGAACGGCCCCTGTCAGAAATGGAAGCCATCTATCGCGACGCTGTCTTGGAGGTTTCGGTAGCATGAAACGTCATCCATTGTTCCGTTCGATTTGGGCCCTTGTGAATCTGCTGCTCGTTGCGTCTGCACTGTATCTGCTCTACGCGTTCTGTTGGGAATATTCGACGCGCCAGTATTTGGAAGGCTTTTCCGATGCGGTCGTTCCGGCAAATGCGCCGCCCGAAGAAAAAGTTCAGGCCATTCTTGACTGGATGAAGTCTGGCCCCGTTCGCCGCGATGGACTCGTTATTGGAGTAATGCCTCTTCGCGATCCGGAAGAGACTCTTAACTACCGCTCACTGTTGCGGGTGTGCGGCTCTGCCACCAACGCGTTCGTTAATTTGGGGTTCAGCAGCGGTCTGGAAGTGCGGCGTTTGTTGCTGTTGAATGCGCAAGGCTCGACAAGCCATGTAGACGCCCAAGTTTTGCTCGATGGCCGGTGGATCGTGGTTGATCCGACATTTCGGATCATCCTGCGGGGTTCTCACGGCGCGTTCTTAACGCGGCAACAGTTGGAGAATCCCCAGGTTTTTCAGTTTGCGACGGCGGGCCTCGCGAATTACCAACCCTATTATTCATTTGCACAGACAGCCCACCTTCATCTTGCGCGGTTTAAATTTGTCGGTCCCGTTTTTGGAACAATATGGACAGCATTGTTCCCGGGATGGGACGCGTCACCCTTCATGACTCTTCTCGTGGAGCGCACGTCTTTCGCAGCCTGCGCGCTCGCTGCAGTTTTGTTCGTGTTCTTCCTGAGCCTTCGATCCGTATTAGGTTGGTACGCCGCTGCCCAGCTTGGCGTTCAACGAGTTCGGCTAAGAGAGCGCCTTCGGAGAGGCGGTGCGGCATTTTTGAGGCAGCCGAGTTAACCCATGTGCGGAATCTGTGGAGTAATCGGCTCCGAAAATCAACCGGAGACCGCTGCGTCTCTCGATCGCATGATGCGCGCGATGGAGCACCGCGGGCCCGATGGCCATGGCCGATTCGTCGCTCCACGCGCCGCGATCGGCATGCAGCGCCTGAGCATTATCGATCTTCCGGGCGGTCAGCAGCCCCTCTGGAATGAAACGGATACTCTTGCGGTGGTCTTCAATGGCGAGATTTATAATTTTGCTGAACTCCGCAGATCGCTCGAATCCAGGGGCCACGTTTTCCGCACGCGGTCCGACACGGAGGTCATTGTTCACGCATATGAAACATGGGGCGAAGATTGCATCCGGCATCTGCGCGGCATGTTTGCTTTTGCTATTGTGGAAATGCCGGAAGGCAGAACGCGGCGTCCTCTTCGTTTTTTCCTCGCGCGCGATCGCATGGGAATCAAGCCGCTCTATTACGCCATAGGCCACGGGAAGTTCTTCTTTGCATCGGAAGTGCGCGCCCTGCTGGCCAGCAATTGCATTGACCGACACATGTCCGCCGCGGCGCTATCGAGTTACCTGCTTTTTGGTTCGGTAGGCGAACCCATGACGCTGGTCGATGGAATTTATTCCCTTCCGCCAGGCCATCGCGGTTACGTTTCATGCGATGCCCCATGCGCATCATTTCGACCCAGCGCTTATTGGAGCATCACCGATGTCACAAGAGCGGAGCCGGCGGAGCCGCAAAAAACTTCGCCTGTGGCGCAAGTTCGCTCGGCGCTGGACGATTCAGTCCGCCACCATCTGCTCGCGGATGTGCCTCTTGGAATTTTCCTCAGCAGCGGCATCGATTCCACGGCGCTCGCCGCTTTGGCCAGCCGCCAGCGTTCCGGCATAAAGACGTTTACAGTGGTTTTCCCAGAGCAGGAGTTTAGCGAAGCCGCGCTTGCCCGGAGCACGGCCGATCATCTGGGTACGGAACATTCCGAGTTGCTGTTAAGCGGCGATGAAATGCAATCGCGTCTTGACGAAGCCGTGGCGGCATTCGATCAGCCGAGCGTCGACGGCGTGAACACATTTTTCGTTTCCTGGGCCGCCCGTCAAGCGGGACTGAAGGTCGCGCTCTCTGGCCTTGGCAGCGACGAAATTTTCGGCGGGTATTCGACGTTCAGCTCCACTCCCAGAGTCGCGCGGATGATGGCATTTTCCCGACTGCTCCCGTCGTCACTGCGGGACGTAGGGGCCCTTCCCTTTCGGGCATGGGCTGGGGGCAGTTCGCGGCCCGATGCGATCCTGAAGGTCGCGAGCGCCTTCTCCGGTCCCGCCGATTTTCCGCATCCATACTTTTTCACGCGGACTCTTTTCCCGCCGCAATCTGTCTCGAAGCTGCTCGCCAATCGTGAAGGCTGGGAAAACTCGTCTTGGTCGCTTTGGATCAGCGCGGCCGCCGACGAAGCCGCGCGCCTCGACCCTTTTACCGCCGTTTCCTGGCTGGAAACGCGTTCGTATCTTGTCAACATGCTGCTTCGCGACACGGATACGATGAGCATGTGCCATTCGCTCGAGGTGCGCGTGCCATTCCTCGATCATCCGCTCGTCGAATTGGTGCTGGGTCTCAGCCCGGCTGACAAAAATCGGACGGGGGTACGCAAAACCCTTCTCATCGAAGCCCTCGGCAACTTGCTTCCCAGGGAAATCGTGTCACAAACTAAGCGCACGTTTACTTTGCCATGGGAGAGTTGGCTGCGCGGTCCATTGCGCGGCCGCGTCGAATCAGGCCTTGCAGATTGTGACCAGACCCTCGGCGATATCATCGACAAGAAGGCGGTAAAGAATGTCTGGCAAGACTTCCTGGCCGGGCGCACCAGTTGGTCGCGCCCATGGAGTTTGTTTGTGCTCAGTGAATGGGTCAGAAAGAATCTCTCGGGAAGCGCTGCGCGAGCGGTTGACGGAGACAAGAGGACGGCTCCCGCTCTGTCTTAAGGCGCTGCTCGTTTTGAAATTCCAGTGAGGGGGGAATTGGCGGGCGGATGATCATCTTGGGAATCAATGCGTACCACGCGAATGCGTCGGCGGCAATTATTGTGGATGGCCGTCTCGTCGCCGCCGTGGAAGAAGAACGCCTAAATCGCGTGAAGTATGCAGCGGGTCTTCCGGTCAAAGCCATCCAATACTGTCTGGATGCCGCTGGAGTTAAGCTTTCCGAAGTGGATCATATCGCGATTCCCCGCGATCCCTGGGCGCGCCTCGGTACAAAATTGCGTTTCGCTCTGCGCATGCCGCGTTTTGCACTCGAACGCGCCAAGGTGTTGACGCGCTTTGCTGGAATGAAGGAAGAAATCGCCTCCGCGTTCGATACCGACCCGCAGAGCATCCGCGCGCAATTCCATCGCATCGAACACCATCAAGCGCATCTGGCCAGCACGTTTTTTGTCTCGCCTTTCGAGAGCGCTGCTGTGCTTTCCGCCGACGGTCTGGGCGATTTCGCCAGCACCATGTGGGGTCTGGGCGAGGGTTCCCGGATTCGCATCGACGGCTCGATCGCATTTCCGCATTCGCTTGGAATGTTTTACACGGCGATGACGCAATACCTCGGCTTCTGGAAATTCGGCGACGAATACAAAGTGATGGGCCTGGCGGCATACGGTTCACCCGCGTATCTGAAGGAGCTTCGCGACGTCGTTCGTGCCGAGGATCCCATCGGCTTTCGCCTGAATCTTCGGTATTTCACCCATCACAAAAGCGGCCCGGAAATGACCTGGAAGAAAGCGGATGAAACTCCCGTGCTCGGCCGCCTCTTTTCTCCCCTTTTGGAAAAACGTCTCGGCCGCACTCGCGCTCCCGAACAGCCGCTCGAGCAGCGCCACAAGGATTTGGCCGCGACGATGCAAGCGCATCTCGAGGAAATTTTGCTGGCCAGTATAAACGCCCTGCATGCGCGTACGAAGGCGAAAACGCTTTGCCTTGCCGGCGGCGTCGCGTTTAATTGCGTCGCCAACGGAAAAATTCTCGAGCGAACGCCTTTCGAGCGCGTGTACGTTCAGCCCGCCGCTGGCGACGGAGGCCTTTCCCTGGGTGCAGCCTTCGCCGTGTACCATCAAATTCTCGGAAAACCTCGAAACTTCGAAATGGATCATGCGTTCTGGGGACCCGGTTTTGAGCCTGCGGAGATTCGCAGAGCCGTTTCCAGCTACCCGTCGGATTCCCAGGACGTTCACGTCGCCGAACTGGACGAGGACGCTCTGGTCCAAACGACGGCCAAGCACATCGCGCAGGGAAAAATCGTCGGCTGGTATCAGGGCCGCGCCGAGTGGGGACCTCGCGCACTGGGGAATCGCAGCATCCTTGCGGATCCGCGCCGCCCGCAGATGAAAGAAACGCTGAACCGGCGCATCAAACATCGCGAAATTTTCCGGCCTTTTGCGCCTTCGATTCTCGAGGAAGCCACCGGAGAATATTTCGAGCGCACACATCCGTCGCCGTTTATGACGTTCGCGTACCCTGTGCGGCCCTCGAAGCGCGCCGTAATTCCCGCCCCAACGCACGTGGACGGTACAGCGCGCCTGCAAACCGTCAGCCGACAAACTCATCCTCTCTACTGGCGTCTCATCCGCGCTTTTGCCGACTTCACCGGCATTCCGGTGCTCCTGAACACATCATTTAATGACAACGAACCAATCGTCTGCCGCCCGGAAGAAGCCCTGGCGTGTTTTGACCGCACGAAAATGGATGTCTTGGTGTTGGGGAATTTCTTATTGGAGAAGAATTTGGCCGAGTTCTCGGTCGAAGAACCGTCTGGCGCTATGCTGGATACTAAGCCATGAACAAACTCGAGCTGCGAACTTCCATCGTATTTCGCAAAAGGCTGCTTCGATACGCTTGATACTTA
>Ga0307374_10008836_pt1 | contig 14965 bp, 18 predicted proteins | sample OX3MG_FD_202532 | JGI IMG/M metagenome (GOLD analysis project Ga0307374, IMG submission 202532) | Soil microbial communities from Risofladan, Vaasa, Finland - OX-3 | ecosystem: Environmental > Terrestrial > Soil > Coastal area > Acid sulfate soil | place: Finland: Risofladan, Vaasa | collected... | reverse complement strand
ATGGTCGTCGGCCATCGCGAGTCGGTCATGGCCTTGCACAACGCGTTTCGCCCGCCACGGCCTGCGCGCGAGTTGCGCGATCCGCAGCCACTCCTCGTTCTCGACAGGGGGGACCTGCGCGGGACCGCGTCGACCGAGGTGCGACTCTCCGCACGCGGCGACCTCGAGGCGCTCATCCTCGCCGCCGCACGCATGCATCGCGAGGAGATGGGCATCGATCCGCTCGCGGTGGACGCACCCGCGTGGCGCAACCGGATGCTGAGCCTCATCGATCGACGCTGGAGCTGGGTGTGGATGCGCGATCGCGAAGTGGTCTTCAAGGCCGAGCTGTCAGCGTGGACGCCGGATGTCGTGCAGATCCAGGGCGTGTACACCGCGCCGCAGCACCGCGGACAGGGCATCGCCCGCGCCGGGCTCGCCGCGGTCTGCGAGCAGGTGTTCCTGGAGGTTCCGCGCTGCAGCCTCTACGTGAACCAGTACAACGTGATTGCGCAGCGTGTGTACGCGCGCCTCGGGTTCAGGCCGGCGGACGTCTTCGCGACAGTGATGTACTAGGGACGCCGACATGATTCAGACACGAGCCGACGTCACGTTGCCAGTACCGCCCGAGGAGGCGTTCGCGGTGGTCGCCGACATCGAGCACGCCGACTGGCTCCCGGCCATCCGCCGCCTCCGCCACATCGGGGGACCGTCGGGCGGCGTGGGTGCGCGCTACGAGGTCGAGGCAGGCCTGGTCGGCCGCCATATGCGCGGCGTGCTCGTCTGCAGCGAGCTCACCCCACCGAAGCACATGGTGCTCGTCCTCGAGGAGGGTCTCGATCTCACCCTCGAGGTCAGCGTCAAGAAGGTCGGCGGCGGCTGCTCGGTGACCATGGCCGCGCGCTATTCCGTGAGCGGGCGTCCGTTCTCGGGCGCGGTCGAGATGGCGTCGCAGGGACCGGCGCGACGTGAGACCGCTCGCGCATGCGAGCAACTGGCGGCGCGTTTCGGACGCAAGGACGATGTGACGACTGCCGCGCGATGACCGCGCGAGAGATCGACACCCCGGAGATCCTGGTCGAACAGGCGAAGGCGCTCCCTCCGCTCACCGAGGGCGAGACCGCCGCGCTGCTGACGACCGTCCGCGAGCTCGGCAAAGGGCCGGCGCTCGACCGGCTCGTCGAGCATCAGCTGAAGGCCATCCTCGACCAGGCCGGCGCGCGCCGCGGGCGGGGCGTCGAGGTCGGCGACCTCGCCCAGGAGGCGGCGATCGCAAGCGTCATCGCCGTCACCGAGTACGCCGGCCGCGGTGGTCCGGCGTCGGGCCTCAACCAGTTCGTCGCCAAGCTCGTCGGCGCGCACATGGACGACATGATCGAACTCGCTGCGCTTGATCGGGCGAGCGCCGAGGCATTCATTCGCGATGCGCAGACATACGAGACGGCGGAGGTGCGGTTGCGCCATGAGCTTGGCCGCGACGCGACGGCCATTGAGCTCGCGGCGCAGCTGGGCTGGCCCGACGAGCGCGTTGCCATCGTCGCGGGCATGCTGCACGAGGCGCGCTCGCGCTATGACAGCGAGATCGTCGAGTACCTCGACGACATCAATGAGGACGAGTAGCCGCCGGCATCGCTCGCGCGCTGCCTCAGCGCCGCAGGTCGTCGCCCCGCCAGTCGAGATCGTGCAAGCCGTCTCCGGTGCCGCGCCGGATTGAGTCGTGCCCGAAGCGTTCGCGCAGGCTGTCGAGGGTGCGGTCGATGCGGTCGTCGGCGGGTCGCGCGAACAGGTCGAGCTGCGGTGCTTCCTCGAGCCCGCTGACACCGACACCGAGCAGACGGACAGCATCACCCGACCACGCGGTCTCGAGCAGCGCGACGGCGGCATCGCGCACGGTGGTGTCGGTCGCGGTCGCCGACGGCAGCGTCTCCTGTCGCGTGATCGTCGTGAAGTCCGCGTACCGCAGTTTCAGCGTCACCGTTCGCGCCGTCCATCCACCGGTGCGCAAGCGTGCGCCGACGTCGCTCGCCAGCTCCGCGATGCGCAGGTGCAGGGCGGATCGCTGGACAACGTCGCGGGCGAATGTCTCTTCTCTGGAAACGCTTTTCGGCGCCCCGGGCACCGACACCGATGCCGTGTCGATGCCCTGCGCCCGCTCCCACAATGATGTCCCGGAGGCACGTCCCACCCGGCGCTGCACGGTGTCGAGCGGCAGCGCCGCGAGCTGCCCCAAGGTCGTGAGGCCGAGACCGTTCAACGCGCGCTCCGCCGCTGGACCGAGCCCCGGCAGCCGACGCAGCGGCAGTGGCGCGAGAAACGCGGCCTCGTCGCCGGGATCGACGACCACGAAGCCGCGCGGTTTGCGCAGGTCCGAGGCGATCTTCGCCACCGTCTTGCACGTTGCAACACCGAACGACGCATGGAGCCCGGTGGCCTCGAGGATGCGGTGGCGGATCGCCTCGGCGATGTGCCGCGCGCTGCCGAAACGGCGCGTCGATCCGGTGACCTCAAGGAATGCCTCATCGAGCGAGAGTGGCTCGATGATCGGTGTGTAGTCGCGGGCGACGTCGAACACCGACTTCGACGCGGCGCGATACGCGCGAAAGTCAACCGGCACGATGACAGCGTGCGGGCAGAGCCGGACCGCGATGACGAGCGGCATCGCGGAATGCACACCGAACACGCGAGCCTCGTACGAGGCTGCACTCACCACACCGCGATGGAGTTGCGGGCTTCCGTCTGCGGAGGGCGCTCCACCGACAATCACCGGGCGTCCGCGCAGGTCGGGGCGGCGCAACTGCTCGACGGACGCATAGAACGCGTCGAGATCGAGGTGGATGATCGAGCGCTGCGTCACCGTCGCAGCCCGTGCCGTGCCTGGTCAGGCGCCGGTGTTGTGCTGCCTCCACTCATCGATGTCCGCCTCACGCACGTAGCCTGCGCGAATCATCAGTTCCATGTACGGAACCGCCAGGTGCGGAGCGGCGCGACGCAGCACCCAGGGCGGCGGATTGTCCTTGTTCTTGTTGACGCTCTGGTAGAAGTAGATCTGGTTGAGATCGCACAGAAGCGCGAGTCGATGTAAGGAAATTCCCCTCTCCGCACACCGTTCTCTGACGTACTCCTTGAATTCCACCTTCAACCCCAGTATAGGCCGATGCCACGAAACGCACCTGGCGCATCGCCGAGTGCATCGATGACACCATCGGCTTCGCTGGTTACGTCTCCGCCGCTCCTGCGCAGCAGCACTGCGCGCATTCCGGCAGCGTGCGCACCGGCGATGTCGTGGGCCTCGCTGTCGCCCACCATCACGGTGCGCGCAGCGTCGGTGCCGAGCGCCGCCAGCGCCGCCGCGAACATGCGCGGCGATGGTTTGCGCCATCCGACCTCAGCGGAGAACGTGACCGTATCGAGGTGAGCGTCCAGGCCGACGTAGGCAAGCTGCGCGTGCAGGGAGGGAACGCGATATGGCGCATTGGAGCAGAGACCGACGCGCAGGCCGTCCTGCCGAAGCCCGTCGAGCAGCGGCAGCGCGGCCGGGTCCAGGCTGGCGCCCTGCCACCACGCCTCCTGCTCGATGCGCAGCACCTCGTCGAGGAGGACGTCGTCGAGCTCGAGGCCCGCTTCGGCATAGGCCACGCGCGAGGCGTCCACCACGCTGATTTCGCGGAGCTCGCCACGGCGCTGGTGTTCCACGACGTCTCGTTCGACCCTGTCGAGGACTGCCGCCCGCACTCCGTCAGCCGTCAGCTTGCCGTGCCCGGAGGCAACCAGGAGGGCCGCGATCTGCGCATCCGCGGCAGCCAGCGCGGCATCGGGCCGAACGAACTCGACCAGCGTCTCGCCATAGTCAAAGAGGACGCCTTGGAGTGCGCGTGCCGTCTCTCCTGCGATCTTGCTCACGCAGGGGCCGAGCCGCCACCTCCGCCGCCGCGACCCCCGCGGCCTCCGCGGCGCTTGCGTCCACCCTGCCAGCGCCGCTTCGGCCGTTTTCCGGTGGGGGCGCCGGACTTCGGGCCCTGCGACAGCTTCTCGAGATAGGCAACGCCAGGGGACGGCTCGCTTGGGTGCCCAGCTCGGGCGCCCGGCGTCGCGGCGACCTTTGCCTCCAACGCCGCGAGCACGGACTCGAGTGGTCGCTTGTCGCCGGGTGGGGCGGCCGTCTCCGCCCAGGGCTGCGCCTTCGGGCTCACCTCGGCTGCGATGAGGTCCGTGCCGGGGATCTCGGGCACAGCGTCGAGGACGGATTCGATGGCGCGAGCAATGAGCCGATCCGCCTCGGCGCCGTCCTCGAGCGGGTCAGCCATCGACGGGGGTGCTCCAGCCTGCGAGCGCCAGGCCGGCAATCGTCTTGACGTCCACATCGCCGGCACGGATGAGATCCGCCACCGCAGCGCGGCCGAGGTGCTCGACGTCCATCCGCTCGTCGACGTCGCGTTCGGTCGGGCCCTCAGTGAGCCCGGTTGCCACAAAAAAATGCATCACTTCGGTCGAGTACCCGGGTGTCAGCGGCGCCGAGATGAGCGATCGAAGGCCCGCCGCCCGCAGCCCGGTCTCCTCCGCGAGCTCGCGCCGGGCCGTGTGATCGGGCGGCTCCTCGGGGTCACGGGTGCCGGCCGGCAACTCCCAGAGTGCGCGACCGACAGCGTGGCGCCACTGCCGGACGAGCACGACGCGGTCCGAATCGTCAATCGCGACGATGGCGACTGCTCCGGGATGCGCGACGACCTCGCGATGCGCCGGGGTCCCGTCGACCAGGCGAACCTCGTCCTCGTGGATGGTCAGAAGACGGCCGCTGTAGATCGTCCGGCGCGCAGTCGGTGTCTCACGGAGGTGCTCTCCCGATCCGACGTCGCCGGAACCCAGGCCACTGCTCACGAGGTGAGTTTGACGCCCCTGTCAGCGATTCAGGCGCAGGACCACTCGTGGGACTGACCGTGGGCGAACATCTTGGCCGCGATGTTGGCCTGCGCCGCGGGGTCCCAGATCGATGCGGCGGTGCCCCCGTTGGCGATGAACGTGGACATGAGGAACTGGAAGACGCCGATATACGGACCGCGTGGGTTCACCGAGTTCCAGTGGAAGTGCGACTCGCAGTTCGCGGTCTTGAGCATCCAGGAGACGCTCACGCCGTACCTCTCGGCTGCGGCGGTGATGTCCGCCACGACCTGAGCCTGGCTCACGGAGAGGCCTTTGGGCACAACGAAGCGCGGTGCTGCGTGATGGGGGTGAGCGCGGACGACGGGGGGCTGCGGGCGATACGAGCTCGGCAGGATGGGCGCCCGGACCCGGAGCATCATCTGGTAGTGGATGACGTTGGTGGCGCGATCGACCTCACCCACAGACGACCGAACGAGGGACGCTGAGGCCGCGAGACCCTGTGATGGAGTCGTGATGAGCACAGCGGTCGCCGGCCCGGCCACCATCATCAGGCAGCCGAGAACGAGGCCACGTGCCCGTTTGGGCATATGCATCGTGGAGGTCTCCTGTCTGGTTGGGCTCCCGGCAGATCTCCCCTTGCCGGGGCTTGCGCGACGGCTCGACCCCTGTTGTCCCCCTGGAGGCTCACCTCGCGGAGACAACTGGCGCCCTGAGCCGCCGGCGACCGTACCACACCCGTCAGTGCCGGCTGCAAGTCGCTCAAACCGCGCGAACGCGTCCTACCAGCCGGAGGACGCTCCCAGCGCGCACGAGGATGGAGCAGCGTTGAGCACGACCGGAACGTCGACCGCGAAACTCGTCCCGCCCGGCCAGACGAACTCCCCGGTGCCACCTCCGAGGATCGTGCCGCCGGCGTTGTGGCAGACCGCGAAGGCCACCACCGGGCTGCCTGAGACGAGACTGACGGAGGGCTTCAGGGTCCCCTTGACGTTGCCGAATCCGTGACCGGTGCGGCACGGCGAGCACGAGTACGCGGCCGCCGCTGTCGTGAAGATCGGACCGACGTCGATCGGCCAGGAGCCGACGGTGACCGTGACGCTGACGCTCGTTGCCCCGTCGCAGGCATCCGTGCAATCGGCGCTGACCGCGAGCGCCTCGCCTGGACCGAGGTTCACCGCGATCGACTCGAGTGACCCGAGGGTCTTGCCGGACCTGTGGGTCACGAAATGCGCCTTTACCATCGCCGCGCCGTGGCTCGAGGCGTTGTTCCTGAGGTTGGCGACCGGGAACGCCGCGAGGTCGAAGGTGCCGACGCCGCTGGCGAGGACCGACACCGTCAGGGTATCCGGCGGCAGCGGGGTGGGGGACGGCGTCGCGGTTGGGGGGTGCGTTGGCGTCGGCGTGGCCGCTGCCGTTCCTGAGCACGCCGCGAGCATGAGCGCGCCGACGCTCGCAAACAGGAGGAGCGGGGATCGGCTTCGAGGCATCGCCCTCATCCTAGGGACACTTCCCCGCCCCACTCGGGCGGTGACAGAATTGGCATGCGGGTCAAGCGCGCCGCGCAGCCCCACGGAGGAGGCGCAATGCCTTTCACGGCCGAGCACGACGCGCTCCGCGAGACGATTCGCGACTTCGTCGCCAAGGAGCTGCGCCCCCACGCCGACGAGTGGGAGGCGGCCGAGTACTTCCCCGACAGCGTCTTCCCGCGCATGGGGGAGCTGGGCCTGCTCGGGCTGCGCTACCCCGAGCAGTACGGCGGCCAGGGCGGCGATTACTTCAGCGCCATCGTGCTGGCGGAGGAGATGGCGCGCTGCGGGTCGGGTGGCGTCGGCATGGCGATCAGCGTCCACACCGAGATGGCCACACCCCCGATCCTCAAATTCGGTACCGAGGAGCAGAAGCAGCGCTACCTGGCCCCGGCGATCCGCGGCGAGAAGATTGCGGCACTCGGTATCACCGAGCCCGATGCCGGCAGCGACGTCGCCAACATCCGCACCCGCGCGGAGCGCGTCGACGGTCACTGGCGGATCAACGGCAGCAAGCTCTACATCACCAACGGCGTGCGCTGCGACTTCATCCTCCTCGTGGCGCGCACAGGCAGCCAGGAGGACGGCGCGCACGGGATCACGCTCTTTCTCGTCGACAAGAACCTACCCGGGTTCACCGTGTCACGCAAGCTGAAGAAGCTCGGAATGCACTCCAGCGACACCGCCGAGCTCTCGTTCGACAACGTCGAGGTCGGCGACGAGGCCGTTCTCGGCGAGGTGGGCCAGGGCTTTTACAACCTCATGTGGGAGCTGCAGGGTGAGCGCCTCATCGGGTCCGCGGGCTCGATCGCCGGTGCCGAGGTGGCGTTCGAGGAGACGCTTGCCTGGTGCAAGGAACGCGAGGCGTTCGGACGCCCGATCGGCAAGTTCCAGGTGAACCGCCACAAGCTCGTCGACCTGTACACGGAGATCACTGTCGCGAAGACCTTCGTCTACAGCATTGCCGAACGCTGGGACAGGGAGGAGTACCCCGTCACCGAGATATCGATGGCCAAGCTGCTCGTCGGCCGCGTGACGACGATGGTGGCGGACGCGTGCCTGCAGCTCCACGGCGGCATGGGCTACATGGCCGAGACCGGCGTCTCGCGCTTCTTCCGCGACTCGCGCCTCATTCGCATCGGCGGCGGGACGGACGAGGTGATGAAGGAGATCATCGCCAAGACAGCGCTGGGGCTCTGACGGAGCCTGGCTCGGAGTAGCTCGCGGTGTCGGGGTCAAATCCGATGATTGCCAGGCTATCCGGAGCAGGATGCGGGGCTGTCGAGCGCTGTATCACGAACCGCCCGCCGAGCGCCCATTCGAACACTTCGGAGGCTGCATCGTCGTCGCCCGTCCCAGCGTGCACGGGCGGAGCCTGCGGAAAGGACGCCTGCATGTGCCAGACGCCGATAAATGCATCCAGTTGCGCCAACGCGACCCTTGCAAGGTCGTTGCCCATCGTCATGACCCCTTCATCAGCCTCGCGATCGTCCCGGGATCTTCCCCCGGGACATCGCCGGACGCGTGATCCCTCGTCGCCGCCGCTCATTGCCCGTAACCGGCTTTTCGACGTGGCGTTTTCCAGTCACCATGCGACATAGCTCGATTCCGATTCTGATGCTTTGGGGAACCATGATGGTGGCCGGCTGCGGTGCGGCGGCATCGACGTCAACGGCCACGCCGACACCGACAGCAACGCCGACACCCGCGTCGACCCCAATCCCCACACCGACACCAACCGCCGCACCGACGCCGACACCCGCACCGACGCCGGTTCCGACGCCCTTTCCAGTCGCCGGGAACATCGCGGTGCCGTCGCTCGGGATCAACGTCGCATTCACGACCGCATGCCCTGACGACGTGACGTACGTCCCAACCGGTGACACCGTCTGCTATTGGAATCTCACGGGTCCGGGCGGCACCGGATTCTACGCGTTCGGCGGGAGCTCCACGGGTCCGCTCGCAGCGCTCAGCCGTGCGCACGCGGGCGCGGCTGTGACGTGGACGTTCAAGGGTACGATGGTCACCCGCAAGCTCACCGGGGGCAGTCAGGTGCTCCTGCGTGATCCGGCGACCGGGGAGTTCGCGGGCCACGACGTCCCATCCGGACAGCACGTCTTCCTCGAGATTCGTGACACGACGCAGGAGGTCGAGTACAACGGCGGTCCGTAGCGCGGGGTGAAACGACGCGCAGCTACGACACGGACTGTCGAGGACTGAACTCGTGACGTTGGAAGAGCGCGTGGAGCGTGATCCCCGCGGCTTCGAGGGCCTCGCGGCCGCCCTCCTCGCGGTCGACGACACACAACGCGCCGACAATCGTCGCACCTGTCGTCAGGACGGCCTCGCTCGCCTGCAGAAACGTCCCGCCTGTGGTCAGCGTGTCATCGACGAGCAGGACCCGCTGCCCGGCATGCAGATTCGGCCCTTCAATCGTGCGCGCGGTCCCATGCGCCTTCACCTCCTTGCGGACGATGAAGGCGGTCAGCGGTCGCTCAGTTTCGCCGCTCAACGCGACCACCGCAGATGCGATGGGATCCGCTCCGAGGGTCAAGCCACCGATGGCGTCGATGTCGTGCCGCCGGCAGTGCTGCAGCGCGAACCATGCGATGAGGTACAGGCCTCGGCCGTCGAGGGTCACCTGCTTGCCGTCGACGTAGTAGTCGCTCCTGCGTCCGCTCGTCAGCGTGAAATCCCCATACGTGAAAGCGCGATCCGCGACCAGCTCGCGAAGCTCGTCACGCAGCGTCGTGTCGATCGCCGTCGTCACGGCGACCACCGCAACACCGGGTGACGCGCCGCGAGCACCTCATCAACCCGGCTCACCGGTGTCTCGTGCGGAGCCGCCTGCACGAACGAGAGATCACGCTCCGCCTCCTCGACGATTGATGTACAGATCGCGGCCAGACCGTCGAGGCTCTGCTTCGACTCCGTCTCCGTCGGCTCGAACATGAGTGCTTCCGGAACCGTCAGTGGGAAGTACACCGTCGGCGCGTACACGCCGTAGTCGAGCAGGCGCTTGGCGACATCCATCGCGCGCAGGCCTTCGACGCGGCCGCCGTGCGTCGTCGCGACGAACTCGTGCATGCACGGCGTCTCGACGGCCATTGCGAAGAGGCCTTTGAGCTGCGACTGCAGATAGCGCGCGTTGAGCACCGCGTCGCGGGCGATCCATGGCAGATGATCGCCGTACGCGCGAATGTACGCGTACGCGCGCACGAGCATCCCGAAGTTGCCGTAGTACGAGCGCACCTTGCCGACACTCTTTGGACGGTCGTAGTCGAGGAAGAAGCGATCGCCGTCGCGTTCCACCGTCGGCGTCGGCAGGAAGTCGATGAGCCGCTCGCCGACCCCGACCGGGCCGGCGCCGGGTCCGCCGCCGCCGTGCGGCGTCGAGAATGTCTTGTGCAGGTTGAGATGCACGACGTCGAAGCCCATGTCGCCCGGACGCGCGACACCGACGAGCGCGTTGAGGTTGGCGCCGTCGTAGTAGACCAGCGCGCCCGCCTCATGCGCGAGACGCGCGATCTCCACGATGTCCTTCTCGAAGACGCCGAGCGTGTTGGGGTTCGTGAGCATCACCGCGGCGACCGTGTCGTCCAGGTGTTGCGAGAAGTCGGCGACGTCGACCGTGCCGTCGTGGTTGCTCTTCACCGTGACGACGTCGAGGCCGCATGCTGCAGCGGACGCCGGGTTGGTGCCGTGCGCCGAGTCCGGGATGAGCACTCGCGTCCGCGCCGTGTCGCCGCGCGCTGCGTGATACGCCTGGATCATGCGCAATCCCGTCCACTCGCCGTGCGCACCCGCCGCCGGCTGCAACGACATGCGCGCCATCCCGGTGATCGAGGCGAGCAAGCGGTCGAGCTCCCACATGAGCTGCAGCGCACCCTGTGCGTCCGCCTCGTCCTGATACGGATGGAGGTTCGCGAACCCGTCGAGCCAGGCGAGTTGCTCGTCGACGACGGGGTTGTATTTCATCGTGCACGAGCCGAGCGGGTACATCCCCTCGTGCAGGTTGTGATTGCGACGCGCGAGGCGTCCGACGTGCCGCGCGAGCACGGGCTCGGGAACGTGCGGCACCGCAGCCGGCGTGGACCGCAACAGTGACTGCGGGATCGCGGTGTCCTGCATGGTTACCGGCACGCCTGCGGCCGTCACAGCGGGACCGCTCGTGTAGTCGGTGCTGAGCTCGAAGACCAGCGGTTCGTCGACCGCCCAGCCCGCCCCGGTATTCACGGCCGGCATGGTGTCGCTCATGCCGGCACCATCACGACGAGCTCGCTCGCTCGCACGTTGATGACCTCGGCAGCGGCCGCTGCGTAGCGGTCGATTGCATCCGGAGAGGTCATCTCCGTGCAGCACACCAGCAATTCGTTGTCACGCGTTGCATCGATGCGACCGAGCGGCAGGCCGGCGACGATGCCGCGTTCGCGCAACGACCGAGCGAGATCAGCCGAGGAGCCCGGCGTTCGCAGCACGAACTCCCAGAGGAACGGGGTCGACGGATGCGCGAGCGACAACCCGTCGATGCCTCCGAGCACGTTCGCGAGGTGATGTGCGCGCTGCACGCTCACCTCCGCAACGGTACGCATGCCCCCGGCGCCCATGTGCGCCATGTAGACGGTTGCGGCGAGTGCGATCAAGGCATGGTTCGTGCAGATGTTGGACGTCGCATGCTCGCGGCGGATGTGCTGCTCGCGAGCCTGCAACGTCAGCGCGTATGCCCGGCGCTCGTCGTGGTCGAGCGTCATCCCCACCAGCCGTCCAGGGATGCGCCGCATCTGCGCCTGGGACACCGCCATGAATCCGACGTGCGGACCGCCGAACGACGCGGGGATGCCGAGCGGCTGACCGTCGCCCACCGCCACGTCGAATCCACTCTCGCCGGGTGGCGTCAGCAGCGCGCAGGCGTGCAGGTCCGTGGCGCAGATGGCGAGGGCACCCGCGTTGTGCGCCGCTTCCGCGAGGGGGGCGAGGTCCTGGATCGTCCCGATGAAGCTCGGTTGCTGCACAAGGAGCGCCGCGTGGTCCGGCGTCAGCGCCGCGCGCACGGTCTCCGCCGCCAGCACACCACCCTGCGTCGCCAGCACATCGATGGCGATGCGACGGCCCTCGCCGAATGTGCGCAGGACCGCGATCGTCTCGGGGTGGACGCTGTCGGCCACCGCGATGCGCGTCCGGTGGTTGGCCTGCACGGCGATCACCATCGCCTCGGCAGCCGCCGTTGCACCGTCGTACATCGACGCGTTGGCGACATCCAGTCCGGTGAGCGCGCAGATCATCGACTGGAACTCGAAGATGGTCTGCAGGGTGCCCTGCGATGCCTCCGCCTGATACGGCGTGTATGCGGTGTAGAACTCGGGGCGGGAGATCGTGCCTCGAACGATCGCGGGGCTGAACCGACGGTACACGCCCGCCCCGAGGAAGCTGTCGTACTGGCTCAGCGATCGGTTGCGGGCCGCGAGCCGATCGAGCTCGGCGACGAGGTCCTGCTCAGCGAGCGGCGGCGGAAGGTCGATCGTGGGGTTGCGCAAGGCCGCGGGAATGGTTGTGAAGAGGTCCGCCTCTGTCGCCGCGCCCACGGCATCGAGCATCTGGCGTCGCTCGGCTTCGGAATTGGGGAGGTACGCCATGTCCAAAGTATGCGAAGCAACCGGGGAGGTTTGCTCCGGCCGTGCGGCGGTAGACTGCTATCGATGTCCAAGCGCGCTTCCACCGTCTCCATCGAGGATCTCGTCGCCGCGATCGAGACCGCCCGCGACAAGGTGATGGCCGACGAGGTGAAGAGCCTCGTCAAGCTCGGGCTTCCGAAGACGGTCGCCTACAAGATGGTGGCCGACCGGTACCGCCAGCGAGCCGAGGGTGATGACGGAGAAGCAGACTCCGCGAGCCCCTGGCCCGATATGTCCTGACGCCGCCCTCAGGCGCCAGCGTTCGATCGTGAGGCGGCTCGCCGCTTCCCTCGGATGTACCAGACAACGATCGCGATCGCGACCAGCACCGCGATCCCGATCGCGATCTTGCTGATCGGACCCGAAACCTTCGTGTAGTTGGCGCCGACCTCGTAGCCGAGCACGCCGAGGAAGGTGACCCACGCGGTTGAGCCGAGGAGGGAGAGCACCGCAAACCAGACCGGCTGGACCTTCGCGAGGCCGGCGGGGAACGAGATGTAGGTATGGATGACAGGCAGCATCCGTCCGAAGAACACGGCCGGCAGTCCGTACCGGACGAACCATCTGTCTGCGAGATCGAGGTGGCTCGGCGCGATCCCGATCCGCCGCCCGGGGCCAAGGAGCAAAGGGCGCCCGAAGCGACGGGCCAGCCAATATGCGAGCAAGGCGCCGATCACGTTCCCGCCGACACCGGCGGCGATCACCGCGACGATATTGAAGTGCCCGGTGGCGGCGAGCAAGCCGGCGACCGGCATGATCACCTCACTCGGGACGGGCACGCCGCAACTGTTGATGAGCATGAGCGCGAGCACGATGAGGATGCCCCCACTCGTGACCCACTGACCGATGACGCCGCCCATCGCCGGGGATTGTGGCCTACGCTGCCGCGAGCATGCGGCCAACGCTCCGTCCGGCCACGGTCCCGCCCTGGCCCATCCCCTTCGATCCGGCGTACGAGCTCGACTGGGGGGAGCCTGAATTCGCGAGGCGCCTGCTCCGCGAGCACCTCGACCAGTCCCACGACGGCGCCAGCAGGCGTGCGACGATCATCGCCCGGCACGTACGGCGGCTGCGGCGTCTGATCCCGGCGCCGCCGTCGCGCATCCTCGACGCGGGGTGCGGTCCGGGGCTGTACGCGGTGGAGCTCGCCCGTCTCGGCCATCGCGTCACAGGCGTCGACGTCAGCGCCCCGGCGCTGCGGCACGCGCGCAGCCTGGTTCGCGACGCCAAGCCGTCCGGGTCGGCGGCCTTCCTGCGGGCGGACCTGCGCGATGTGGCACTCGCGCCCGGCACCTTCGATGCCGCGCTGCTCGTGTACTACGTCATCGAGGCCTTCCCGCGCGCCATCCAGCCGCTGGTCCTCACGCGCCTCGCGAACGCGCTGGGATCGGATGGGGTCCTCATCGCCGAGATGCGCCTCAGACCCCAGCAGCCGCCCGGGCGCCTCGAGTGGTGGGACGCCGTGCCGAGCTCCCTCCTCTCCGACCGCGGCCACCTGCTGCTCGGCGACTCCGTCTACGACCAGCGCCGCCACACCTACGTGCTGCGTGACGTCGCCGTCTTCGACAACGGCACGGTCTCCATTCGCCAGACGAGCGCATGGATGTGCCCGTTCGGATCGATCCCGCGCCTCTTCCAACGCGGCGGTCTGCGAGTCGTCGCCATGTACGACGGGTGGACCGGGGAGACGGGATCGCCCGCGTCCGAGAGCGTGCTGGTGGTGGCCCGGCGGCGCAAGCGCTGACGCCCCATGAAGGGGCGGTGCGAGCGGCTACCATTCGTCTCCTTCGGTCCGGGAGTTCTGTCTGGAGTTCATTCACCATGCCGACGCCTGATCGCTTTCGCACTGTTGCCGTCGTCGGGCACAGCCACGACGGCAAGACGACCCTCTGTGAGGCCCTGCTCCACACCGCGGGAGCGACGCAGCGCATGGGGTCGACTGAGCTTGCAACCTCGCTCTTCGACTTCGAGCCCGAGGAGCAGCGTCACTCGATGAGCATCGGGCTCTCGATCGCGCACTGCGACTGGGACGGCTACCGCGTCAACCTCATCGATGCGCCCGGCTTTCAGGACTTCGCGGGAGAGGTGATCGAGGCGCTCGCGGTGGCCGACGCGGCAGTCCTCGTGGTCGCGGCGACCGGCAGCGTGCAGGTCGGCGCGGAGATGGCCTGGGAGATGATCCAGGCCGCCGGGGTTCCCGCGCTCATCGTGGTGAACCGCATGGACAAGGAGAACGCGGCGTACGAGGCCACGGTCGACGCGCTCCGCGAGACGTTCGCGCGCACGCCGATCGCCGTCGCGGTGCCCATCGGGGCGGCCGACGGGTTCCGGGGCTACGTCGACCTGGTCGACGATCGTGCTCATGAGTTCGACGGCCACGGGCGCGCCACGGACGCCGCCCTTCCCGACGAGATGAGCACCGAGATCGAACGCGCCCACGCGGCGCTGGTCGATGCGGCTGCCGAGAGCGACGACGCGCTGCTCGAGAAGTACCTGGAGGGCACCGAGCTCACCGACGACGAGGTGCGTACCGCGCTCCACGCCGCCACGGCGCGCGGATCGCTCGTGCCGATCATCTGCTCCGCCGCGGCGAGCGAGAAGGGTGCCGCGCTCGTGCTCGACAGCATCGTTCGCTATCTGCCCGGGCCGAGCGAGCGAACCCGAACCGGCGCCGACGCCAAGGGCAACGAGACCCAGATCGCGTGCGACCCGGACGGCAAGCTCGTGGCGCAGGTGTTCAAGACGACCGTCGACACATTCGGCAGGGTCTCGTTCTTCAAGGTCCTGCGCGGGAGGATGCGCGGCGACACGCATCCGCTCAGCGCCCGGCTCGGCCAGGAGGAGCGATTCGCGCAATTGGGTCAGCCCAACGGCAAGGCGATCGTCACCGTTGCGGAGGTCGTTGCAGGC
>Ga0307374_10008833_pt1 | contig 14967 bp, 12 predicted proteins | sample OX3MG_FD_202532 | JGI IMG/M metagenome (GOLD analysis project Ga0307374, IMG submission 202532) | Soil microbial communities from Risofladan, Vaasa, Finland - OX-3 | ecosystem: Environmental > Terrestrial > Soil > Coastal area > Acid sulfate soil | place: Finland: Risofladan, Vaasa | collected... | reverse complement strand
TATCTTTGCATTGTTTGCCTTCAATCGACTGTATAAGAAGATTAACATCGACAATATCTTGGACCTCGGTGCTTTTTTCATTTTATATGATAGAAAGATTCTCCTTTTGTTCTTCCCTAGAAGCAAATTCTGCAACCTGAAAGTGTACCGACTGAAGCATGTGCCAAACAAATAGAGAGGTCGGTAAAAAAAATCGAAAATGAGTTGTTAACAACTAATCTCCAAGAGTGCAAACAAACAAAGGGAAAATGGTTTATATCGGCACGACCCACCGATTTTTTTGTTATGCAGTTTGATTTAGTTATCAATGATGGTAAGATAGTAAATGAAGAATCAGTTTTTGTAGCTGATATTGGAATTAAGGATGGCAAGATTCATACCGTAGCAAAAAACATAGATCCATCTTCAGCATCCAAGCGGATCAACGCGTCTAACAAATATGTTCTCCCCGGAGTCATAGATGTTCACACTCATCTTAGGGATCTTGGAAGAAGCAATTGGGGGACGTTCGAATCGGAGACTCGTGCTGCTTTAGCGGGAGGCGTCACCACTGTGTTAGATATGCCAAACAATATTCCACCTGCGATTGATATCGACTCTTGTAAATTAAGAATCGATGTAGGGCAGAAAAAAACGTACATAAATTTGGGATTCGTGGCGGGTGCTGGCATCGAAAATATATCAGAAATACCAAGAATCGGTGCATCCGGCCTCGTTTTCGCATTCAAGAGTTTCATGAGAAAACCTCCAGGGCTAGAACGAGAGAAGGAATTTACGGGGACGCTTGCTGAGGATGATGGAATCTTCCACGCTGTGGCGAAGCAAGTCGCCAAGACTAACATGCCTTATCTGATACATTGCGAATCTGCCCAGATAGTTGGGTTTGAAGCAAACAGATTAATGATTGAGGGAAGAAATGATCTTTCAGCTTACGAGGAATCAAAGCCGCAGATTATTGAATCATTGGGCGTCGCGCGCGCGCTGGAAGTCTCAGGCGTAACAGAAGCAAAGTTGCATATTTGCCACATGAGCGCTGAGAGATCTGTGATCATGACGCGATGGGCAAAGAAGCAAGGAAGAAGAATAACTGCAGAAACATGCGGCAACCATGTCTTTTTTACAATTGATCAACTAGCACGATTGGGTCACTATGCAAAGATTAGCCCCCCACTCAGAAAGGCTTCCGATATCGAAGCACTATGGGAAGGTCTCTTAGATGACACAATCGATTGTATAGTTAGCGATCACGCACCATTTGGTGCGGATGATGTAGACGCTGGGAAGAATAATATTTGGCAAGGGACCGCAGGATGGCCGGGAATAGAAGTCTTACTACCTCAGATCTTGAGTTATGTGAAGAAGGGCCTTATTGATCTTAACTTTGTAGTAAGGAAAATGGCTATCAATCCAGCAAAGCACGCGGGTTTGTATCCGGCGAAAGGACAGATTAGACCAGGTAGCGACGCTGACATCACAATTATTGATCCTAACCTTGAATGGTCTGTCGATATCGATAAGCTCGAAACTATGGGAAAGGATACTGCATTCTATTATGACAAGCTGCGATTGACTGGAAAGGCAACAGCTACTATAGTCAATGGAATCGTCGCTATGCAAGACGGGAATATTTTGACCAAACCTGGAAGCGGAAAGGTAATCCTAAAGAAGAACTTAGCGGCATAAGTGCCTCATTTAGTGACGTTGTTGTAGTCGCCTCCATTTACAAGGACTATCTTTTGATAGAACCCAGATCCTTTCAGAAGTGTGTAGCTTTGGCTGAGATTCGCTTTTACATAGACTGTAGCTGGCGATTGGATTCTATAGCGTAGCCCTTGAACACTTACTTCGGCTTCTAATCCAGTGAGATCAGAGTTGCTACCGAAAAAAATCATCAAACTATCGACACTGTGAATGCGAGTTTCGCTACTTGTTGGTTTTTTAACTTCTTCAATTACCCTGATCATTGCGTATAATTTTCCGTCAGGATTGTTTCTGTTATCGGTTAGTACGAATCGTTCGGGAACTTGCGTACTATGTTTAGCCAACTCTCCAACAGGAGATCTCTTCTCAACTTTGAGAATCGGGCTGGTCGGTTTCATAGGTTCAACTTATTCCCTTGGTGGAGATATGACATAAACAAATCTGAATGGACCATTTCCAATGTTGAGTTGCATGTTGGGAACGTTCTCAGGAGTAAAGATCACATCACCTGCAGTTACTTCACACTCCTTCTTAGCATCGCCCTCAAGCCACTTGATCAAACCTCTTCCTTCGATCACGTAGTTGATCTCCTCTTCGTTAGGCGGATGTGTGTGCCAGCCGTGGTTATCTCCAGGCATTATTGTACAGATGCCGAGCATCATCTTCTCAGATCCTGTTTCCTTGGATGTTAGAATACGTCTACCTTGCGCACTACCCTCAAGTATGATCGGGAGAATATTGTTGTATTCATCACATCTTCGCACAATAAATTTCTTCGACATTTCGTCGTCAGGTCAGACGAGTCGAAGCTCAAATTAAAAGAGTTATATTCGCTGAACAAAGTTGTGCAATTGTTCGACCTCTGATGACAGTTGATACCATTGTTAAGAATGCTAAAATAGTCAATCCATGGGGAACGTATAACGGAGACATCGTTATCGACAAGGGGAAAATCGTAGGGATAGTTGCGGATTCTGGATCGTTACAAGCCAGCAAGAAAATTGATGCAAAGGGCAAACATGTGCTGCCTGGTGTCATTGACCCTCACACTCATCTCAACCAAGGTACCGGAATGCCAGATCTTCAAAAAACAGAGAAACAAGCTCTTGCAACTGAGACTGTTTCGGCAGCTGCGGGTGGCGTCACTACTGTCATGACTGTTCAATATACGGGTGGTTCCTATTTCGACCTCCACGAGGATGCCGTTAGAACAATCAAAAGTAGTTCAATGGTTGATGTTGTCCTTAATGCAGGAATATTCACTGAAAGACAGGTGGAAGAAATTCCGAGGTACGCTAGCGAGTTGGGAATCACGGCGTACAAATGGCTCATCCCATATAGAGAAAAGGAAGCTCGAACGTTAGGACTCGCTAATGAAAGAGGAGTGGACGATGCACTACTTTGGTTCGGACTTGAACAAATTAGCAAATTAGGTTATCCAACTCTGGCAATGATTCACGCGGAGAATGTGGAAATCATAGCTCGGCTTAGCGATAAGTTGAGGTCACAAGGGCGCAACGATCTGCAAGCGTATTGGGATGCCCGACCCAAGTTTGCAGAAAAGGAGTATATGATGCGATCCGCATATCTTTCAGAAGTTTCTGGCGCTAGAATATACATCGTTCACATAAGTATTGGTGAAGGTGTCGAAGTGATCGCACAGGCGAAAGCTCGAAAAATTCAGATGTTTGGCGAGACCTGTAGTCACTATCTTAACATGACTCAAAAGGATGCACTTCGGTTCGGAAACTTGGCAAAACTCAACCCGCCGTTGCGCGATAAGGAAGACGTCGAGCAGTTGTGGCGTGGGTTGAGAGAGGGTATAATAGATTGCGTGGGCACTGATCATTGTCCACACACAATCGAAAGCAAGAACAGGTTACCCAGCATTTGGGAGTGTTACCCTGGGTTCCCGGGAGTCGCGACGCTTTTACCTGTCTTATTGAATGATGGAGTAAACAAAGGTCGCATTTCCATAGAGAAGCTAACTGATGTTTTGTCATATAGGACGGCAAGAATTTTTGGACTGCATCCAAAGAAAGGTTCGCTAGAACTTGGCTCGGATGCAGATCTAGTTATTGTTGACTTGGACAAGACTGTAACCGTAACGCCTGACTTGCTCAAAAGCGTCTCTGACTACACACTGTATGATGGCTGGAAGTTCAAGGGGTGGCCAATCTTGACCATGGTTAGGGGAAGCGTTGTTATGGAGGATGGCGAAATAGTTGGGAAGAAAGGGACGGGTGACTATATACCTAGAAAACTTGCTAAGGACATAGCGGCTTAGAACAATATCATGAGGAAAGAATAACCAATCTAGAGAAGTGATTCACATGAAAATTCAATCAACTGATGATAACCCTATACTTTCAGTTGGATGTTGTAATTTCGAAACTGAATGGGGAGACAAGAAGGCGAATCTTAGCAAGATCGTATTGCTGACTACCAAAGCTTCAGAAATAGGCTGCGATATCATCATTTTTCCTGAGCTTGCACTGACTGGTTACGAGTGTGAAAACACCAAGGGTTGCACTAGTAAAGGTCCACATAAAGCGCTAGCCGAAGAGATTCCAGGCCCCTCAACCAAGGTTATAGAGAACATTGCTCGGGGTAGAAAAATCTCAGTCATATTTGGTCTTGCAGAAAAGGATTCAGAAGGTTCTAGAATCTACGATTCCGCTGTATTCATTGGGCCTGAAGGAATTGTCGGCACATACAGAAAATTGAACCTTGCACCCCCGCCAATTTGGACAGAACAATTCTGTTTCACTGGGGGGGCAAACAAGATGAAGGAGATACCGGTGTTCAAGTCATCGAAATTTGTAGTAGGCATTTCAATCTGCTACGATTTCTACAAGTTTCCAGAAATTGCTAGGATTCAGTGTTTGAAAGGAGCGAATTTGCTCGTAAACCCTTCAGCGAGTGCTTCAGCTCCGGGAGGCGAACCTCAACCACATTTGCAAGTAATCACAGGCGCAAGAGCTACTGAGAACAATTGCTACGCAGCAAGCGCTAATTTAGTGGGAAAGGAGAGAACAAGAAGCTTTTACGGGAATAGCGTTATTGCCGGTCCAGACGTATACAGACAAACTCGATTCTATGCCGTTGGCGGGAGTGGTGAAGAGATAGTAACCTCGAGCTTGAGCCTGAGAAAGCTGGATTTCATTCGAAGCAGAGTTCCGCTTACCACTGACCGCAAGAAATATTCTTCAGAATTGATAAGCAAAGAGATGGAACGCCTAAGTTAGCGCGCATGTTATCGGCAATCTACTTGCTCAGCGACTTTGACGCTTCTGCGATTGCCCTAATAATATTCGTATAACCCGTACAGCGGCAAAGGTTTCCAGCTATTCCTAACTTGATCTCGTCCTTAGTTGGATGAGGGTTTCTCTTGAGTAGCTGATAAGCAGAAATTATCATTCCAGGCGTGCAATATCCGCACTGAAGTCCATGATTATCTATGAATGCTTTTTGAATAGGATGCAATCTTTCCTTCAAAGAATCGCCTCGCTCGGAAAGCAGTCCTTCCACCGTAATTACTTCTGCACCATTCGTTTGGACTCCTAGGATCGTGCATGATTTTGCTGAACTATCGTTTAGTAAGACCGTACACGCTCCGCAGTTGCCAGTCAAACAACCAACATGAGTACCCGTAAGTCTCAACCTTTCCCTAAGCAAATCTACTAGCAAGCTTCTTGTGTCAAAATTTGTTACTTCATGCTCCGTACCATTTACCTTCAGCTTGACACTAGCGAGAACCATTTATCTCAACTCACCATCATATTGTCCCAACACAGCGCTCGACCGATAACCTCAGTGCCCGTTCTGTAAAGACTCGTCCTAGTTCTCTTCGATATTCGCCGTCAGCATGGATATCGGAAAGAGGATCGTCAATTGCTCTGACGGCCGCCAAGCCTGCGTCCTCAAAGAATTTCTTATCAATTGTCCTCCCAACAAACTGAGCTTCAATTTCATTGAGAACAATTGGTGCTGTTTGAATGCCTCCCAGCGTTACTTTAGCTGATTCGCATTTACGTTCTCTCGGGTTGTTTATTGATACAATTGCTGCGACACAGACTATTGCAAAAGCGCCTTCAACATAATTGAATTTCATAAATGCACCCCCAGTATTCGGTCGCGCCAGTAGTTTGGGTATTCGTATTTCTGTAAGAATTTCATTTTGACGCAAGGCTGTCTTGAAAGCATCCAAAAAGAACTCTGATGACTTTATCATTCTTTTTCCTGAAGGAGAATCGGCTTGGAAGATGGCCTCCAATGTCACCATCATTGGAAGATAGTCGGCCGATGGATCAGCGTGGCAAACGGCACCGCCTATCGTCCCTCTATTCCGTACTTGAGAGTCCCCTATCGAGTGTGCGGCTTCGCTGAGAATCAAGCAACTCTTTCGGATAGTATCAGAAGCACCAAGATCGTAGTGGGAAGTTAGCGCCCCGACTCTTATCTCCTTATCGTCTACAATATAGGCGAGATTTTCTTTCGTAATCGATTTTAGATCTATAATCTGCTTTGGAGTTGAAAGTCCTAGGTTCATTAAGGGAACTAGACTCTGACCTCCTGAGATCAGCCTTGAAGTGGAAGGAAACTCTGTAAGAAGTTTGAGAGCATCCTCAATGCTAGTCGGTGCGAAATATTCAAACGGTTCTGTTATCATTTTCCGACCCCTATTGCAACGCTCTTATTCGATTGAGTTTTTTCTTGCTTCGCTCGCTGGATCAGTTTCCAGATCTTCGAAGGTTTCAGAGGTAGCTCATCTATTTTGACGCCAAAGGGAGAAAGAGCGTCTTCTATCGCGTCTAGCATCACAAAAGGGGCACCAACTATTCCAGATTCGCCAGACCCTTTGGTGCCGAACGGTGTATTCGGACTTGGAGTAATGACACGACCTATCTCAAGTTCAACGGACTCCACCGCAGTCGGAATCGGATAATCCATGAATGTGGTAGTCAGGAGTTGGCCGGATTCATCGTAAACTAACTCTTCGTACAATGCCCCGCCCAAACCTTGGAGTATGGCTCCATGGATCTGACCTTCCACAATCATTGGATTGATAATGTTCCCTATGTCATCTACAACAACATATTTCAAAATTTTAACCGTTCCAGTGTCAGGATCCACTTCAACCATGACAAGATGAGCCATGTTTGCGTAAGAAGGATAACTTCCAATGTCTTTTCCTCCATATGGGATTGGGGTTCTGTAGTACCTTGTCGTTTCCAATCCAGGCTCAATGTCGGGCGGACAATCGTATGAATCACGATAAATTGTCTTGGCGAGTTTACCGAATCCGATATTCACTTTGGGGCTGCCTTTTACGAATATCTTCCCATCTTCAATTGTAAGATCATCTACTCTTGCCTCAAACATTCGAGCTGCTATTTTGATCATCTTTTCTCGAATCTGTCTTGCTGCAATTAAAGAAGAGCCCGCTCCAACTATTGTACTCCGGCCACTGAAATTTCCAAGACCGTAAGGACAAAGTTGTGTGTCGCCTTGGACAACAGAGATGTCTTCGATTGGAATGCCTAGCTCATCCGCCACAACTTGAGCAATCATTGTTTCATTTCCGCTGCCTGGCGATGTAATCCCTGTTAGAACCGTGACTTTACCGGACGGACTAACCCTAACAATCGAACCATCGTAGCCAGTGACAAAAGAATTGGGAAAACATGCGCCCTCAGGTACAAGCTCGAAACACACTCCAATGCCTATGTATTTCCCAGCTTTTCGGAAGCGGTCTCGCTCCAGTCGCATTTTGTCATACTCGAACAAATCTAGTGCTTTGCCCAAAACCTCTGGATAATTGCCGCTGTCCAGGACCTGACCCGTGACTTGTTTGAAAGGGAACTCATTAGGTTGAACGAAATGTTTCAACCTTATTTCGGCAGGGTCGATCTTCAGCTTCTTAGAGACAAGTGACATCACCTTCTCTAGAACTAAATTCGAATTTTCCTTGCCATATCCTCGATAAGCATTCCAAGGTGTCTTGTTTGTCACTACCACTGTGAGATTGATTTCGCAATCTGGGATCTTGTACACCCCTGGCATATGTGCCGCCGTTACAAAAGCCATGCCTACACCAGCTGTCTGACTTGGAACTCCGACATCCGCGATTATGTTATCTCTGAAACCAATGATGCGACCGTCCTTCATGAAGGCAACTTCATAGTCATGTATCTGTTCGCGAGCGTGACCGCTTGCAAGAAAATTCTCTCTCCTGTCTTCAATCCATTTGACAGGCTTGTGGGTCAAAATCGAAGCTAAAGCTACTACGGCTTCCTCAGGGTACGGTGGAATCTTCTCACCGAAAGCCCCACCAACATCCAATTGCACTACCCTGAGCTGATTTTCGTCCATTTTCACAACTTCAGAGAGGATTGTCCTGAGAGGATGTGGCTGTTGAGTTGACGCGTAGAAGGTCATTGTGTTTGTGGCATAGTCATAATCTGCTACATACCCGCGTGTTTCGATTGGTGTGGATTTGTATCTGTGAGATTTCACTCTATCTTTGATGACATAGTCAGCTTGTTTGAATGCTTTTTCTACATTAGCACTTTTTGTATGAGTCTGAATTAGGATATTGTCGCCCCATTCGGGTATGACAAGAGGCGCATCATTCTCCAAGGCTTTTTCTGCATTCATTATCGGAGTAAGAGGTTCGTACTCGACTTCGAGCAAATCGACTGCCTGATTTGCAATGTATTTGCTCTCTGCTACAATTGCCGCTACGCATTCACCTGCATAATGAAGCATGTCGTCGCTCAGACAGTATGGGCTGAAGTCTTTGCCACCGGCTGGTGTGTAATCGTAAAGCAAAGGTATGGGCTTGGTGTATTTTTTCGCCTCTACCCCAGTGATTACTCTCACGACTCCCGAAAGTCGACTAGCCGTGCTCGCATCGATTTTTTTTATTCGAGCGCGCGCATAGGGGGACCTGAGGAAGGCGATATGTAGCATCCCATCAAGAAAGACATCTGCTACGTACTTTCCTTCTCCTGCAACTAGAATCGGGTCCTTGATTCTTTCAACAGAAGTACCTACATACTTTCGCATTTGGGCGTTTCTTCACGCTCAAATTATAAGATCTTTACGGGTTGCAAATGATCATGTCCCAAGTAGATTCCACATGGCTGAAAGATCTGCCTACGATTCCAAACCAATTTTGCGACAAGCCTATTCCCTAAAATTGTTCAAATTTCCTGCGCGCGTATTGGCAGTCAGGAACTTAGTTGTTGACAATTTGATTCTAAACAACTTAGTTTACAGCAATCAGACTTTTAATTAATTCACAAGGAATTCTGAACGTATAGAGTCATCAAGTTCGCTTGGGCACTTAGGTCTGAAGATAGTAGCTAGTAACTAAGAGTTCTTGAACGCTACTGCACTGAAGAATAATTGGCTTGACAAGTGTTACAATGTCAATAGAAATCTTCTTAATGCAGATTTCGAGCGGATACTTCATATGCAAAGAGATCTCCACCAGTTCATCCAAGAACTCACCACAAAGCTTCCTGGAGATCTTGTTGAAGTTGATAGATCAGTAGATCCTCTTGGAGAATTGACTCAGATCCTTCAAAAAATGGATAGCTTGGGAAAGTACCCTGCAGTCCGCTTCAACAACGTAAAAGGTTCAAAGATACCTTTGATAGTAAATGTGAACGCTACGGTGGAAAAACTTGCGTTTGTCCTTGACAGTTCGCCGGATGGTATGTTGAAGGAATACCTGAAACGTGAAAATAAACCTCTTCTAACCACGACAGTTCAGCGTGGACCCGTTCAGGATGTGGTTCTCACTGGCAATGACATAGATCTTAGTCTTCTGCCAATAGTAAAGAACTGCGAGAAAGATAGCGGGAAGTTTGTTAATTCAGGCGCAACCATCACGCGTGACCCGGATCTGGGCCACTACAACGCAGGCATATACAGAATGCAAGTCCAGGATAAGAATCACCTGACCGTGTTTTTGGCTGGGCACAACAAGCTCTCGCACATCCTAGCAAAGTACGAAGAACGGAATCAGATAATGCCCTTAGTTTGCGTCCTAGGTCAACATCCTGCCTGCACACTTGCAACCCAATCGAAGCTCGCATTCGGAACGGATGCGTATCAGATCATGGGTGGTCTTCTTGGCGAATCGCTAGAGCTTGTGAAATGCAAGACAAATGACCTGTTTGTTCCGGCTTGTGCTGAAATCGTTCTTGAGGGAAGAATATTTCCCAAGAAAAGATTACCCGAGGGACCTTACGGGGAATATTCTTGGACTTACGGTCCAGGCTCTAACAGCCCTATCTTTGAAGTCACTGCGATAACTATGCGCAATGATCCAATTTACAGACACATATTTGCCGCCCATCGAGAGCATAACTACACAGGATTACTCGCCAGGGAGGCTACAATCTACACCAAGGTAAAGGCCTCGGTACCGTCACTTAGAGCAGTTCACATGCCCTTTGGGGGACTTTGCAGGAACGTTGCTTACATATCGATAAAGAAGGAATTCGATGGAGCGGGGAGATTAGCTGGCTTGACTGCGTTAAGCGGAGATCCCATGCTAAAAGAGGTGGTAGTCGTGGATGAAAACATCAACGTCTTCGATGACTCTGATGTTTTGTGGGCTATCTCGAATAGGGTGCAAGCAGACCGAGACATCTTCATGATACCCTACGCAGCAGGAAGCCCCCTCGATCCTACCTCCTACACTATGAATTCACGGACCCAGAGGGGAATGCTAGTTACAAAGTGGGCGATCGACGCCACGAGACCAATTGGCGTGGAGATTCAAGAAAGAGCAGTTGCTTCAGAAGGTTGGGAGAATATCAAACTCGAAAGTTACTTGAAGAATCAACCAAAATGAGTCAAAAGATTTTTGGATTGAAGATAATCTACTGAAACAGAAAATCGAAATTGACTAGGATCAAAACAAAATCGGATTTGTGAGAAAAGGTCTGAACCTTAGCGAATTCATTGAAAATGTAGATCGATTAGGCGAGCTCAGACATGTAAGGGGCGCAGATTGGAATCTAGAAATCGGTGCAGTTACAGATCTCAATGCGAAGAGGCATGGACCAGCTCTCCTCTTCGATGAAATTAAAGGATACCCGAAAGGATATCGCGTGCTGACCTCCCTGATTTCTTCTCCAAAGCGACTGTCGCTTGCATTGGGACTGAATATTACTGGGGATCACCACAGGCTAGTATCTGAACTTGAAACTAAACCAACGTTATGGGAGGAGAAATCAAAAGAATTCCCTCCAAGATTTGTAACTGATAGCCCGCTCTTGCGAAACCGAGATACCGCTGAAAAGATAGATTTGCTGAAATTTCCTGCTCCGGTCTGGCACGAGGCAGACGGAGGAAGGTACATTGGCTCTGGAGCCACTGTCATTACAAAAGACCCTGATAGAGGAACTGTAAATCTTGGGGTCTATCGAATTATGGTCCATAGCAAGGATGCTTTAGGACTCTTCATGGTAGACTGGCACCATGGAGCGCTCGACATCAAAAAATATCATGACAGAGGCAAACCCTGTCCAATTGCGGTTTCTTTCGGACACGATCCTGTCTTGTTCGTTGTCTCAGGGATGCCAATACCTTACGAAATTTCGGAATATAACTACGCCGGAGCAATAAGGGGAAAACCGATAGACGTTATTGAAGGAAAAGAAACCGGTTTACCGATTCCTGCCACCGGCGAAATCGTCGCGGAAGGATTCATCTATCCGAACGATCTAATGGAAGAGGGCCCATTTGGAGAATTTACAGGCTACTATGCTGAGGAAAGAGCTCCGAGACCAGTCATAAGGGTCAAGTCAGTCTATTACAAGGACAATCCGATTATTCTGGCTACTCCTCCAGGGAGACCTCCACATGATTATAGTTACCACATGGCAGTCATGGCGTCAGCTGCCCTAAAAACAGATCTGGAAAAGTCAGGTGTGCCGGGAGTTGTCAAGGTTTGGCGGCATGAAAGCGGTTGCCGTTACTTCTGGATCGTAGTTTCGATTCATCAAATGTATGCTGGACACGTAAAGCAAACGGGACTTGTGGCAGCTTCTCAAAGAGGGTTTGGCCGCTACGTGATTATTGTAGATGATGACATCGACCCCTCTAATCTAGATGAAGTAATCTGGGCAATGTCGACTCGAAGCGACCCAGTTGAGAGTGCAGAGATTGTGAAGCAAACCCCAAGCAGTTCCATGGATCCTCGAATCAGAAAGCATGAGGGAGCTTATTATACCTCGAGAATGATAATTGATGCGTGCAGACCCTTTGAATGGATGAAGGAGTACTCTAGGGTTGTTGAGGTTAGTGACGAATTGAAGACAAGAGTCAAGAGTAAATGGCCGGAACTATTTGGAAACAAGTCTTAATCAGTAAGTTTCGCGCGCAACTGCTAGAAGACAATTATCGGAGCAACGCCAAACGGGTTTGCTGATTTGGCAACTCATCCAAATCATTGGTAAACTTGAGTCGATTACATTTTGGACGCGAATTCTACACACTATGATGTGATAGTTGTAGGTGGCGGAAACGCTGGCCTTTGTGCTGCGTTAACTGCTTCTGACAATAAGAAGAATGTTCTCCTCCTCGAAAGGACGCCGGAAAATTGGAGGGGAGGAAACTCAAAGTATACACGCGACATTCGATGCTGTCAGGAGAAAGATGAATTCGCGACAGGGGTTTATGAAGAGGAAGAATTTCTTGATGATCTACTTAGAGTGACTGGCGGCAAGACCAACATGGATCTTGCGAAGACTACAATACACGAATCACACAGCCTTCCGAAATGGATGGAAGACCACGGTGTTACTTGGCAAAAACCTCTCAAAGGGACACTTCATCTGTCTAGAACAAATCGATTCTTCATCGGCGGCGGAAAAGCACTAATCAATACTTACTACGAACGTGCAAGAAAAAGCGGCGTTAAGATACTCTATAATGCGGCGGTCGAGGATATTGTAATCGGCGAGGACGGTTCTTTCAAAAATACTCTTGTAAGCAATTCATCAGGTATGAAAACGGAATATTTCGCTGACGCACTCGTTATCGCGGCCGGTGGCTTTGAAGCTAACATCGAATGGCATAGAAAGTACTGGAACTCCGCAGCGGACAACTTCATAATACGTGGTTCTAGGTTCAATGACGGATCAGTTCTCAAAATTCTTATCGAGCGGGGATGTCGGATTGCTGGAGATCCGAAACAGTTTCATGCCATTGCGGTTGATGCGAGATCGCCAAAGTTTGAGGGAGGGATAATCACAAGAATCGATTCTCTGCCATTTGGTATAGTTGTCAACAAATCTTGCAAAAGATTCTACGACGAGGGCGAAGATCTGTGGCCAAAAAGATACGCTATCTGGGGCAAGTTAATTGCTGAGCAGCCAGATCAGCTCGCGTATTCAGTATTAGATTCTAAGACGATAGGAAATTTTCTTCCGACGATGTATCCCCCGTATCAGGCAAATTCCATTCACGAGCTTGCCAGATCAGTTGGTTTGGACTCCTCTTCTCTCGAGAGGACTGTCAAAGGGTACAACGAACACGTAGTTGATGCCGGCAAGTTTGATCCCGGAGTCTTAGATGGTTGCAGTACGCATGGACTCGATCCGCCGAAATCACACTGGGCACTTAGGATCGACACTCCGCCATTCTACATTTATGCGCTTCGTCCGGGCATAACATTCACGTACATGGGGGTGACTGTGGACAGTTCTACACACATCTTGCAGGCTGCGGATGGAAGACCGTTTGATAATATTTATGCCGCTGGTGAAATAATGGCAGGAAACATTCTGACAAAGGGGTACTTGGCGGGTTTCGGACTCACGATCGGAACCGTCTTCGGGAGAAAGTCTGGCGAAGTGGCGAGCAGACGGAATTGATCGATATTTTCGCTGAAGGGGCACGTCAATTCACAATCTGCAATGCGTGCAGATACTGCGAAGGATTCTGTCCAGTATGGCCGGTTATGGAGAGACGAACCAACTTTGGGAAAGGTGATCTCTTCTACCTTGCAAACATATGCCACGACTGCAAGGCATGTTACTACGCGTGTCCGTACACTGAGCCGAACGAGCTTAAGATCAACATTCCAGAAGTCCTGAGTGAATTGAGGCTTGAATCGTACAAAGAGTACTCGACACCGAGACGACTTGCGTCATTTTTTGGGCGCCACAGGCGAAACTTTCTTGTTACAGCATTAGCAAGTCTTCTCGCAACGGTCCTCTTTTCGTTGCTGATCGGCAACCCGCAAAGATTGTTTTCGCCACATCTCGAGCTTGGATCATTTTACGATATCTTTCCTTATGTAGTCATAATTGGAGTGGGCTTTGGAATAGGCCTCTACGTTGTCGCAAATTACCTATTCAACATGATTAGGTTTTACAAGGACATCGGTGGAAAACTAAGACAGATCAGCATAGGGGCAATACTACGAGCAGCTTCTGATGCATTTTTGCACAGCGGCTTCAAAGGGGGGTGGCACATCAAGGGGAATAAGTCAGGGTGCTACCACGAAAATCAGGATCCATCCTCTGGCTTTCTTACACTTCACGCTCTGATATTCTATGGCTTTATCTCAGCGATGGTCTCTACAACCCTAGCTGCCATGTATCAGGATTGGTTTGGAATTCTGCCACCGTACCCTGTTCTAAGCTTGCCTGCGCTTTTCGGCATTGCAGGAGGCATATGCATGATAGTGGGAACACTGGCAATCATTGCAATTAGACGCAAGGAAGACAAAAGGCCGGTTTTCAAGAACATGACAACTCTTGATTATGCATTCCTGCTTACTCTCGCGTCTGTATCAATAACGGGATTTCTAACTCTGATTTTGAGAAGCACATCAGCCATGGGAGTGGTGTTCACGATCCACTTGGGATTCGTTCTTCTGCTCTTTGTAACTGCGCCCTACGGCAAGTTTGTTCATTTCACATACCGATACATAGCTTTGATTTTCACGAGAATTGAAGAAGCCCAACAATCGAAGTTAGATTGAATTCCTTTTCTATCATGTAAGACTTCGTCCTAATAGAAAAAGAGATCGCGGAGGGTACAGCGGGTCCATTGTTCAGTTCTAACAGTTTGTTTACTTCACAAACTCCTACAAAATTCGACGGGAAAAAGCTCGTTGCAATAATTGCAAGATATGAATCGTTTCGTTACAAATAGTCAATGAAAACAATAGGAGACCCCCTATAGGAGGGGCCTACTAATAGCTATCAGATGTACTTTCTTAAGATCAGGTCT
>Ga0307374_10008832_pt1 | contig 14968 bp, 13 predicted proteins | sample OX3MG_FD_202532 | JGI IMG/M metagenome (GOLD analysis project Ga0307374, IMG submission 202532) | Soil microbial communities from Risofladan, Vaasa, Finland - OX-3 | ecosystem: Environmental > Terrestrial > Soil > Coastal area > Acid sulfate soil | place: Finland: Risofladan, Vaasa | collected... | reverse complement strand
CGGGCAGGGTCATCGTGACGCCCAGGGCCATCCCGCGGGGGATGATCGTGATCTTGTGCAGAGGGTCGGTCTTGTCCAGCACGTAGGCCAGCAGGGCGTGCCCGCTCTCGTGGAACGCGATGCGCTGACGCTCTTCGTCGTTGAGCACCATGGTGCCGCGCTCCTGGCCCATCAGGACGCGGTCGCGCGCGGACTCGAAGTCGATCATGCTGATGGCGGCGGACTGGCGCCGCACCGCGTGTAGCGCGGCCTCGTTGACCAGGTTGGCGAGGTCCGCTCCGCTCATGCCGGGGGTCCCGCGGGCGACGAGAGCCAGGTCCACGGACGAGTCCAGGGGCTTGTCCTTGGAGTGGACCTGGAGAATCGGCAGGCGCTCTTCCAGGTCGGGCAGGGGCACCACGATCTGGCGGTCGAAGCGTCCCGGACGCAGCAGCGCCGGATCCAGGACGTCGGGGCGGTTGGTCGCGGCCATGACGACCACACCCTCGGAGGCGTCGAAGCCGTCCATCTCGCTGAGCATCTGGTTCAGCGTCTGCTCGCGTTCGTCGTGGCCACCGCCCAGCCCGGCTCCGCGCTTGCGGCCGATCGAGTCGATCTCGTCAACGAAGATGATGGCGGGGGACTGCTTGCGCGCGGTGTTGAACAGGTCGCGCACGCGGCTCGCACCCACACCAACGAACATCTCCATGAAGTCCGAGCCGGAGACCGAGAAGAAGGGCACACCGGCCTCACCCGCGACGGCTCGCGCCAGCATGGTCTTGCCGGTGCCCGGGGGACCGACCAACAAGATGCCCTTGGGTACCGTGGCCCCGATGACGGTGTAGCGGCCGGGATTCTTCAAGAACTCGACGACCTCGCTGATCTCCTCTTTGACCCCGAGGTAGCCCGCGACGTCGGCGAAGGTCGTGGTGGGCCGGTCCTGGTTGAACTGCTTGGCCCGCGAACGTCCCACCGACATCATCGAGTTCAGTTGGCCTTTGGCTTGACGGTTGATCAGGATCAGGAAGCCGCCGATGAGTAGTGCGAACAGCAGGTACGGCAGGATCAACCCCAAAATGCTCGAGGGATTTGCGAACTTGACGTTGATCCCGCCGGCCTTGAGGGCGTTGACCTCGTCGGTCAGAGCCGGGGCGGGGCCGTTGGTTGAGTAGGAGACGCCGTTCTTCAACTGCCCGGTGATGACGCCGGAGACGTTGTTGATGCTGGCGGATTTGATCAGGTGGGCGCGCGCGTCGTGCAAAAGGCCCGAGTAGGTGAGTGGCTTGACGTGCTTGTTGTGCAGGATCGACGGTAGGACGAAGAGGGCCAAAATGAAGGCGGCCGCGATCAGCAGGTACATCCGGCGACGCGAGTCCGGCGCCAGGGGCGTGTCCGTGCCCGGCAGCGCTCGTTTGCGTCCTGACCGGTCGTTGGGCGGCATAGTCACGCCGTCCAATCTAGGGGCAGGTTGTGAGTAACTGTCTGCGACCCTGTGCAAAACCCTCGTTCAGTAGCATTGTCAATCGTGAGCGATCTTCCCGCGGTCGTCCCGGCGTCGCGCCGAGGCGCCGGGACGGTCTTGGTCGCGTGCGCCGTGGGGTTCCTCGTCGGCCAAGTCGTCGCGACGTTGCTGGTGGCCATTGGCGCGTCGCTCGCGCACTACCCTGGCGGACTCTCGGCCGTGGCGTCGGCCACGGAGCCGCCCTGGTGGGCCAACGCGCTGAGCCTGGTCGGTCTGTGGGTCGGGTTCGGCGGTGCCATTGCCTACGCCGCCCAGCCAGGCCGCCTGGTTCCCTTGGACAGTCCCTGGCGGGTGCGTCCGGGCGACCTCCTCTTCATCCTGCTCGGCGTGGGCTGCCAGGTGGCCGTCGCCGTGGCCTACGCGCCGTTCCACGCCAACGGGCTCTCGCGGCCGGTCCACCACCTCTTCGGGGCGTCCCACGGCGCGTCGCTCGTCGCGCTCGGCGTGATGTCGGTGCTCATTGCCCCGTTGCTCGAGGAGTGGTTCTTTCGAGGCGTGCTCTTTCGCGCCCTGGGCCAGGCGTTTGGCGCGCGCGCCGGGGTGCTGGGTACCGGCCTGGCCGTTGTCGTGAGTGCCGTCCTCTTCGCGCTGGCCCACGGTGAGCCCCTCCAGTTCGCGGGCCTGGCCCTCTTGGGGATCGTGCTGGCGGTGCTGGTCGTTCGCACGCGTCGACTCGTGCCGAGCGTGATCACGCACGCGTCCTTTAACGCCGTGGCCTTCACGGCCCTATTGGTTCAGCGCAGCCACTGATGCAGCGACTGCGCGACTACCTGACGCCGCTGCGGCTGACCGAGATCACCGCGGTCGCCCTGGTGATGCTCATCACCTTCTGGGAGCTGCACCCGAACCTGGTCCTGTCCGGTTCGCTGATCACCGGCGGCGACACGGCGTCGCACATGGTGCTACCGGCGTACCTTCGCTCCCAGGGCCACCTTTTCAACCTCACCCCGTGGTACCCGGGATGGTACGACGGAATGCCGGCCTACTCCTACTACTTCGTACTGCCCGACTACTTCGCCACCCTGGGTAGCTACGTCATCGGCTTCGCGCAGGCGTTCAAGCTGGCCACCATCATGGGCTCGCTGCTCATGCCCGTGGGCGCCTACGTCATGGGCAAGCTCTTCAAGGCGCCGCCGCCGGTGCCGGCGGCGCTGGCGCTGGCCACGCTGCCGTTCCTCTTCGATGCGTCCTACACGATCGACGGTGGCAACCTCTTTTCGACCATGGCGGGCGAGTACGCCTTCTCCTTCTCCTTGGCGGCCGCGCTGGTGACCATCGGGCTGTTCGCGCGCGGCATGCGCACCGGCAAGGGGTACTGGCTGGCGGCGTTGTCGTTGAGCGTGACGTTGGCTGGCCACGTGCTGCCATGGATATTCGCCATCGGGGCAATTTTGGTCATGGTCGTCTTCGAAATTTTTCAGCGTTACGGCCACGGCGACCCGCGCGACGAGCTGGTGCGCGGCGACGTCGCGCGCCCGTTGCGGTTCGCGGTGGTGGCCGGACTGATCTCGGCGGGGTTCTCGGCCTGGTGGCTCTTCAGCTTCGCGACCAGTCAGAGCCTCGCCAACTCGATGGGGTACTCCAATGTGGACACCTCGACGATCCACGCGATCTTCACCACGCTGGGTTGGTTCACCTCTTCCGGTGGGGCCGCCGGCGATCGATGGGTCATCATCGGGGCGACGCTGTCGTGCGTCGTGGCCTTCGTCGTTCGTGACCGGCTCGGCATGATCCTGGCCACGCTGACGGCGCTGTCCTTCGCCGCCTTCGTTTTCGACCCCCAGAGCGTCATCTGGAACGAGCGACTCGTGCCGTTCTGGTACATCTCCATCCACCTCATCGTCGGGTGGTTGGTCGGCTTCTTTCTGGCGCGTTGGGCCAGCGCCGCACGTGAGGGCCGTCGCGGGCTGTTCATGTTCTTCGGTGACGGTCGTCTCGCCTACGCGCGAGTGCCACTCGATCCAGCGGAGGAGGGCGAGGACGACTTCGCCGTCACGAACGCCGACGAGCTGGACCCCGAGGAGCTCAGCCTGCGCGAGCGCATGAGCGAGTGGCGCCGCGAACTGGCGTCCGAGGACCCGGCCGAACGCCGCGCGCGACGCACCAAACGCGCCACCGTCGCGGTCATCGTGTTGGGTCTGGCCTCCACCGTTCCCGGTCTGGTGCCTCCGGCGGCCTCGGCCCTGGGGCTCACCACGACGGGCAACCAGGTGTCGGGCTGGGCCCAGTGGAACTACTCGGGCTACCAGGCCAAGGCCGCGTGGCCCGAATACCACAACATCATGACCACGATGGCCGCGCTCTCCAAACGCTACGGCTGTGGTCGCGCGATGTGGGAGTACAACTCGGACCAGAGCCGCTTCGGTTCGCCGATGGCCCTCATGCTGCTGCCGTACTGGACGAACAACTGCGTGGACTCGATGGAGGGACTCTTCTTCGAGTCCTCGCCGACGACCCCGTACCACTTCCTTGATCAGGCTGAGCTCAGCGTGGGGCCCTCCAACCCCCAAGTCGGGCTGCCCTACGGTCCGCTCGACGTGGCCCTGGGCGTCCAGCACCTGCAGATCCTCGGGGTCAAGTACTACCTGGCCTTCTCACCCGCGACCATCAAGGCCGCCAACGCGGATCCGTCACTGACCCTGATCGGCGAGACCAAGAAGTGGCCCGCGCCGGGTGACCAGTGGCACATCTACTTCATTCACCACGCGCCGATGGTGGTGCCGCTCACGACGCTGCCCAACGTGATCCCGGGGATCTCGAGCCGTAAGGCGTGGCTGAACGCGAACGTGACGTGGTGGCTGCACCCCAAGCTGTGGCCGGTCCTGGGCGCCGAGAGCGGACCGGCGTCGTGGCCGCGCGCCACGTCGGTGCGCACGATGAGCACGGTCGCGGTCTCCTCAACGACGGTCAGCCACGTACGCGTCCAAACCCAGTCACTCTCCTTCCACGTGAGCCGGGTCGGCACGCCCGTCGAGGTCAAGGTCTCGTACTACCCGCGCTGGCACGTGAGCGGCGCGGTGGGACCGTACCGGGTGAGCCCCAACCTCATGGTGGTCGTGCCGACGAGTCACGACGTGACGTTGACGTACGGCTCGACGCCCGCGCTCACCATCGGCAACCTGGTGACCGACGTGACGGTGCTCGGCGCCCTGGTCGCGCTGGTGATCACCCTTCGGAGGCGACGCACGGCGCACCGGTAGTGTGACCGCGGTGGACCCGACGACGATCTTCAAGGCCTATGACGTCCGCGGAACCTACCCCGATCAGTTCAACGAGGACGCGGCCCGGGCCATCGGCTCGGCCTACGCCGATTTCATCGACGCGGCGCGGCTCATCGTCGCGCGCGACATGCGGCCCTCGGGGGTGGCGCTCGCCACCGCCTTCGGCGAGGGCGCGCGCGCGCGTGGCGTCGAGGTCCTCGACATGGGCCTCGCGTCGACCGACATGCTCTACTTCGCCTCCGGATACCTGGACGCGCCGGGCGTGATGTTCACTGCGTCGCACAACCCGGCCCAGTACAACGGGATCAAGTTCTGCCTGGCCGGAGCTCGTCCGGTGGGCGCGGATACCGGCCTCAACCAGGTGGCCGCCGCCGCGGCCCTGTACGCGACGACGCCCGCCGACGGGCCGCTGGCCGCCCGTCGTGACGTCGACCTCATGGTCGAGTGGGTCACCCACGTGCACTCTTTCATCGACCTGACACAACTGCGGGACTTCAAGGTCGTGGCCGACACCGCCAACGGGATGGGCGGACTCGTCGCGCCGCGCGTGTTCGCGGGTCTGCCGATCGAGTTGGAGGTCCTGTTCCCGGAGCTCGACGGCACCTTCCCCAACCACCCCGCCGATCCGATCAATCCCGACAACCTGGTCGACCTCCAGAGCCGGGTGCTCGAGAGCGGTGCGGATCTGGGACTGGCTTTCGACGGTGACGCCGACCGGGTCTTTCTGATCGACGAGCGCGCCCAGCCCATCAGTGGCTCGACGACGACGGCCCTCGTCGCGAAGGCTATGCTCGCGCGACACCCCGGCGCCACGATCCTCTACAACCTGATCTGCTCCAAGACCGTTCCCGAGGTCATTACCGAAAACGGCGGGATCGGCGTTCGTACGCGCGTCGGTCACAGTTACATCAAGCAGATCATGGCCGACACCGGTGCCGTCTTCGGCGGCGAGCACTCCGGGCACTACTACTACCGCGACAACTACAACGCCGACTCCGGGATCATCACCGCGATGATCGTGCTCGACCTGCTAAGCCGCTCCGGCGGCGCGATGTCCGAACTGGTGGCGCCCTTCAACCGCTACGCGGACTCCGGCGAGATCAACACCACAGTGACGGACCCCGCGGCGACGGTGGCGCGCCTGGCCGCGCGCCTGAGCGCGGAGGGCGTCAGTGTCGATGAGCTGGACGGCTTGAGCGCGGACTACGGATCGTGGTGGTTCAACCTGCGTCCGTCCAACACTGAACCACTCTTGCGCCTGAACGTCGAGGCCCCCGACGAGGCGGCGTTGGCCGTCCACGTCGACGAGGTGCGCGCGATGATCAAGGAGGGCTGAGCGTGGGACTGGACCCGTTTCTGCTGTCGTTGTTGGAGGACCCGGTCGACCACGGGCCGCTGCTCTACGTCGAGAGTCGGGACCTGCTCTACAACCCGCGCCGGCGCCTCGTCTACGAAGTCCGTGACTCCATACCGGTGCTCCTGCCCGACGAGGTACGCGCGGTCGACGACGCCGAGCACGCCGCACTCACGAGCGACCCCACGGGTCGCGCAACCGGCGCCGACCCGGGACCCACACCGTCCGCGTGAGCAGCGACACGACGGGAGCACCGGCGCATGGAGTCGACACGGCGCGCGACTACGCGGCGGTCAACCGAGCCAATTGGGACAGCCGAGTTCCCCACCACGTGCGCGGATACGGATTGGAGCAGTTCCGCGCGGACCCGGCTCATCTGTCCGGCGTCGTGGCCTTCGACAGAGAGCAACTCGGACCTCTGGATGGCCTCGACGTCGTGCACCTTCAGTGCCACATCGGCACCGACACGCTGTCGTTGGCGCGCCTGGGCGCGGCGAGCGTCACCGGACTCGATTTTTCGCGCCCGGCCTTGGACGCCGCGGCGACCCTGGCCACTGAGTGCGGCGCGCAGATCGACTACGTCGAGTCCGACCTCTATGACGCCGTGGCCGCTTTGGGCGCGAGTCGCTTCGATCTCGTCTACACCGGCGTCGGGGCACTGTGCTGGCTGCCCGACGTGCGCCGCTGGGCTCAGGTCGTCGCCGACCTGCTGCGCCCGGGCGGTCGGCTCTTCCTGCGCGAGGGCCACCCGGTCCTGTGGTCGCTGGCCGACCCGCGCGAGGATGGCTTGCTCGTCATCGAGTTCCCGTACTTCGAGACCGCCGGCGTTGCCTTCTCGAGCCCGTTCAGCTACGTGGCGCACGACGAGCCCCTGGCCTCGCCCGACATCTTGCACTTCAACCACGGCCTGGCCCAAATCTTCACGGCCCTCGCCAACGCCGGCTTGCGACTGAATTCATTCGTCGAGCACGACAGCGCCCCGTGGAACGCACTCGGCGACGCGATGGAGGAAGGCCCTGGTGGCGAGTTCCGGCTACGAGAGGGGCGAGAGCGCCTCCCGCTGACGTACACCTTGCAGGCAACCAAAGACGCCCACGTGGAGACGAACTAGGTCAGCCGCTCGACGATCATGGCCATGCCCTGGCCACCGCCGACGCACATTGTCTCGAGTCCGAAGCGCTTGTCCCCGTCCTCGAGGGCGTTGAGCAGTGTCGTCATGATGCGCGCGCCGGTCATCCCGAATGGGTGGCCCAGGGCAATGGCGCCGCCACGCACGTTGAGCTTCTCCATGGGGATGCCCAAGTGGCGGGCGCTGGGCAGGACCTGGGCGGCGAAGGCCTCGTTGATCTCAAACAGGTCGATATCCTCGACGCTCATCCCGGCGCGCGCCAGCGCCTGTCGCGAGGCCCCGATGGGGCCGAGGCCCATGATCTCGGGGTTGAGGGCGCTGACGCCCGACGAGACGATGCGCGCCAGTGGCGTGATGCCGAGCGCGCGCGCGCGGGTGTCGCTCATGACGATCACGGCGGCCGCACCGTCGTTGAGGGGGCAGGCGTTGCCCGCCGTCACGGTGCCGCCCTCGCGGAAGACCGGCTTGAGCGCCGCGAGCTTCTCGAGAGTCGTGTCGGCGCGCGGGCCGTCGTCCTTGGTAACGACGACGCCGTCGGGCCGGGTAACCGCAATGATCTCGCGCTCGAAGAAGCCGTCAGCCTGGGCCTTGACGGCGCGCTCCTGGCTGCGCAGGGCGAACTCGTCCATCTCGGCGCGCGACACCTTCTCCCACTCAGCTACGTTCTCGGCGGTCTGACCCATGGCGATGTAGATGTCGGGTAGGCCCTCGGGGGGCGTCCAGGCATCGGTGACCTTTTCGGAGCGTCGCGCGGTGCGCGCCATGGCCTCTTCGAAGAGCGGGTTCACCGCGCGCGGTCCGTCCGAGGCGCCCGCCCCGTAGCGCGAGACAGTCTCGACGCCGGCGGCGATGAAGACGTCGCCTTCGCCGCTGCGGATCGCGTGGGCGGCCATGCGGATCGTCTGAAGTGACGAGGAGCAGTAGCGGTTGACGGTCACGCCCGGCACGTCGTCGAGTCCGGCCAGCACCGCGGCCACACGCGCGACGTTGAACCCCGACTCGCCGGAGGGCTGCCCGCAGCCCACCAACAGGTCTTCGACGGCGTGGGGATCAAGCTCGGGGACCTTCTCCAGAACTTCGCGCACCACGAGCGCAGTGAGGTCGTCGGGCCGCAGGTCGACGAGGGAACCCTTGAAGGCCCGACCGATCGGGGTGCGTCCGGTGGCGACGATGACGGCGTCGGGCATGTGTCCTCCTCAGACTGACGGCGTGAAGCCTACTGAGGCGAGGGCGTATCTCCGGCCGGGAGGGGACCGGCGTCGGCGAAGCCCTGGCGGATGCCACGCCCGGCCCGCGAGGCCAACTCGGCGGGCTCGAAGATCATCCAGTAGGCGTTGCGCGCGTGAGCCCGCGAGCGGTTCTCGAAGAGTGTGGCCAACTCCACGGGGTCGTCGGTCTCGTCCTCGTGGACGAAGACTTCCAGGATCGGCGTCGAGGTCATGAGCTGGGCGGTCATCAAGCCGGTGGAGGCCTCGTGGGCGCACTGCTTGTCGATGGGCGCGGACCCCGGCATGCCCAACGCCACCACGATGGCGCAGTGCTCGCGTTCGATGAGGACCTTGGCGGCGACGGCCAAGTCCTTGAAACCCGGCACGGTGCGCGCCACGACCTCGAAGGTGTTGCCGTAGCCGGGGCAGTGCGACAGTTCGTCACGCGCCGTCGCGCCCATGTCGTAGCGAGCGAACATGGTGTCGACCACGCCGATGCGCACTCGCTTCGAACTTTTCTTCTTGCCCATGGCTCCCTCTGGTCACGACCAGTGTAGGGAGGGACATAGGTCCCGAGGGACCAAGTTGGAGCGCGACGTAGAGTTGCGTCCAAAGGGGGCATCGTGGCCTGGGACTTCTCAACCGACCCGCAGTTCGAAGCGCAACTGGTGTGGATGCGCGAGTTCGTGCGCGAAGAGATCTTTCCCCTCGAGACGTTGCACCTCGGTCATGACGCCCTCATCCGCATCATCCGTCCGCTGCAAGACCAAGTGCGGGCCCGAGGTCTGTGGGCCGCGCACCTCACGCCCGAGCTCGGCGGGATGGGCTTCGGCCAGGTGCAGCTCGGACTCATGCACGAGGTCCTGGGCCAGAGCCCCTACGGCCCGGTGGTCTTTGGCAACAACGCCCCCGACAGCGGCAACGCCGAGCTGTTGGCCGCCGGGATGGAGATGACCGGCCATCACGAGATCCGCGAACGCTGGCTCACCCCGCTGCTGGAGGGCACGATTCGCTCGGGCTTTTCGATGACCGAGCCCGAGACCGCGGGTAGTGACCCGCGCCTACTGCGCACACGCGCGACGCGCGACGGCGGCGAGTGGGTCATCAACGGCCACAAGTGGTACACGACCAACGGATCAGTCGCCGACATCCTGATCGTGATGGCCGTCACCAATCCCGACGTGCACCCCTACCAGGGGTCGTCGATGTTCGTCGTGCCGGTGTCAACCCCGGGGGTGACCATCGTGCGCGACGTGGGTTCGATGGACGACCCCGAGGTGACCTACGGACGTTTCGGCAACCACGCCGAGATCACCTACGAGGACGTGCGCGTGCCCGCCGATCACCTGATCGGTCCAGAGGGCTCGGGATTCCTGCTTGCCCAGGCACGCCTGGGGCCGGGGCGCATCCATCACTGCATGCGCTGGCTGGGTCAGTCCCAGCGCGCCTTCGACATGATGTGCGAGCGCGCGCTGAGTCGCTACACGCACGGCTCGCTGCTGGCCGAGAAGCAGACCGTGCTCAACTGGATCGCCGACTCGGCCGCCGAGATGCACGCGGCACGCCTGATGACCCTGCACGCGGCCTGGAAGATGGACCAGGTCGGCGCGTCGGCGTCACGCGACGAGATCGCCATGATCAAGTACTACGGGGCAACCGTCTTGCACAACGTGATCGACCGGGCCATCCAGACCCACGGCGCGCTGGGGTACTCGGCCGACATGCCCCTCGAGTTGATGTATCGCTGGGCTCGCGCCGCGCGCATCTACGACGGTCCCGACGAGGTGCATCGCCAGACCGTCGCGCGCCACGCCCTCAAGCGTTACAGCCCGCGTGAGGTGCCCAGCGACTTCATCCCTGAGCGCGAGGCCGCGGCGCGCGCCAAGTTCGCCGACGTGCTGGAGTTCCTCGAGGCCGATCAGGTCTAACGCGGCGCGAGGCCGGCGACGGCCTCGCTTAGGTCGACGCCGACCGGCACGATGGCCAGTGTGGGCACCTGCACTCCGGCCTCGACGTAGCGCGCCACGTGCTCGCGGCACGCGTCGAAGGAGCCGTGAATGACCAGCTCGTCGACCACGGCGTCGGGGATGACCTCGTTGGCCTTTTTGCGATCACCTTCGGCCCAGGCCGCCCACATCGGCGCGAGCACCTCATCGCGTCCGAGCCACCGGTGGAACTCGGCGTAGGCCTTCACGGTGAGGTACGACGAGATCATGCGCCGACCGACGGCGCGCGCAAGGTCGACGTCGTCGTTGGGTACCACGAAGAGACGCGCGGCGATTGTCTTGTCGCCGACCTCGCGTCGGCACTGAGCGACGTCGTCCGCGCCGAGCCAGTTGAGGATCGCACCGTCCGCCTCGCGCCCGGCCAAGCGCAGCATCGAGGGTCGCAGCGCACCGAGGAGCAGGCGCGGTGGCTCGGCGACCGGTCGGGCCAGCTTGAATCCGTGGACCTCGAAGGTCTCGAAGACCTCGTCGATCTTCTCGCCGGCCAGGGCGCGCTTGACGAAGCGCAACGTGTCGCGCGTGCGCTGGTAGGCGTGGTCGTAGGAGATGCCGTTCCAGCGCTCGACCACCGGCTGGCTCGACGCGCCGAGGCCCACCGAGACCCGACCCGGTGCCGCTTCGGCGATGGCGGCGACGGTCATCGCGAGCAATCCGGGTCCTCGGGTGAAGACGGGCGCCACGGCGACCCCGAGTTCGAGGCGCGGCTCCCACGCCGCGGCCAGGGCCAACGGGGTGAAGCCGTCGGTTCCGTCGACCTCGGCCGACCACACGTCGGTGTAGCCGAGGTCGGCCAGGCGCGTGAACCACGCGTGGTGCTCGGCGAGCGTCACGCCGTCAAAGGGGATGGTGATGCCGTAGTGAGCCATCTAGGAAGTGTTCCAGACCTGCCGGGGTGGCGTCGGGTTAGGCGAGGTAGTCCTCGCCACGCGACTCGGGAACCTTCAGGCCCCGCCGGGTGAGGTCGTGGACCCACCGGTCGATCAACGTCTCGAGGACCGCGACGCGCGCGTAGTGCTTGTCCTCTCCGGAGATGAGATCCCAGCGCGCGTGGGGCTGGTCGGTCACGTCCAGGATGTCGCCGAGGGCCTCGAGGTAGGCCGCACGCTGGTCACGATTGTGCCAGTCGTCCGCGGTAAGTTTCCACTGCTTGAGCGGGTCGCTCTCGCGTTCGCGAAACCGTCGCAACTGTTCCTTGGCCGAGATGTGGAGCCAGAACTTCACGACGGTCGTGCCCTCGAGCGTGAGTGAGCGCTCGAAGTCGACGATCTCGTTGAGCGAGCGGGCGACTTCGTCGGCGTCGATGAGGTGCTCGACCCGCTCGACGAGGCCCCGCCCGTACCAGGAGCGGTCAAAGACGCTCATCTCGCCCCGGCCCGGGATCGTCGGCCAGAACCGCCACAGAAAGTGGTGGCGCTTCTCGATGTCGGTCGGCACGCCGATGGGCACGACGCGCACGTGGCGGGGGTCTAGCCCCGCCACCAGTCGCTGGATGGCGCCGCCTTTCCCCGCCGCGTCGAATCCCTCGAAGAGAACGAGCAGTCCGGGGCCTACCTCGTGGGGTTCGATCAGGCCGGCCGTGAAGAGTCGCAGCTGGGTGAGGCGAAGCTGGGCAGCGGCCACGCGCGACTCGGACTCGTCGCGCGACATGGACGCCGAGAGGTCGAGGTGTTCGATGCGGCTGTTCACGGGCCGGGTGCGAGCACCGCTGTTTGGTTCGCCGTCACGGGTCTCCTTCGACACGTCACCGTATCCCAGCTCGGGTGGCGCCAATCGAGGGAGCGCCTCGCCCTTCGTAGACTTGGAGAGGCCCGAAGGAGAGATGGTGCGCAGGCTCACTGTGGTGGCGACCTTGGTCGCGGCGGGCCTCAGCCTGGCGGCGACCGGCTCGGCGACGACCACGACCACGACGACCGCACGGACGTCATCCGGACCGAAGCCGATCTGCGTGGGTGCGGGAGCGACGCGGCACTGCTCGCGGTGGGCGGCGCGCGACACGTGGGCTGGTCGGCCCGTCTACACCGCCCAGTTCGTACCCGATCCGGCGACACCAGCCGTTCGGGTGTACGCCGCCTGGCTCCGTTCGTCGGCCGTGGACCTCGCGCTCTACCCCGGGTACAAGGGTCCAGATCCCAACCTGACCCTGCCGCGTGGACCCGAGATGGTTCCTCTCAACGCACGCCCGCGGTTGCTCGCGACATTCAATTCGGGCTTCTACGAGTACGACTCAGCGGCGGGCTTCTACACCAACCACCTGCTGTATCACCCAATGATTCGCGGGCTCGCCACCGTGGTGCGATATAGCAACGGGAAACTGGACGTCCTGGCGTGGACCGGTGGACCCACGCCGGCGCCCAACGTGGTGATGGCTCGCCAGAACCTCAATCTGCTGGTCGGCGGCGGGCGCCCCACGGCGCGCGCGGCCGACGACTCGTTGTGGGGGGTCACCCTGGGCGGCGTGCCCGCCGTGTGGCGCACCGCCCTGGGTGTCACTGCGCAAGGCGACCTCGTCTACGCGGCCGCGCCGGAGCAGACGTCTGCGACCTTGGCTCGCATCATGGTCGACCTGCACTGCGTGCGCGCGATGCAACTCGACATCAATCCGGCGTGGCCGATCTTCGTCACGTACGCGCGGCCCGGCGCCGTCGGCCCGACGCTGATCGTCCCCAACCCGAATCAGATACCTGGACGCTTCCTGTACTCGAGCACCAAGGACTTCTTCGCCGTGTTCGTCTCGCGTCACCCGGGCGAGGCCCAGCCGTGGTAGCACGCCGAACGTGGTTCGGGGCCACGGCGTTCGTGGTGGTGGCGGCGGGGGTCGCCGTGGGCGTGAGCGCGTCGCGCGGCGACACGCCGACGTCCACGACCAGCACACTCGCGACCACGACCACTCTCGCGCCGACGACCACGACGACGCCGCCGACGGTGACCATCTCGGTGGTGGGTGACACCGAGCTCGGCAACACGCCCCAGCTACCGCCCGACCCCACGGCCTACCTGGCGCCGATTCGCCGGGTGCTCGCGGCACCGATCGTCTTCGGCAATTTGGAAGGCACCCTGTACGCCGGTACGGGGAGTTCCAAGTGCGGTGCCAGCGCGACGCAGTGCTACGCGTTTCGCGTGCCCACCTCCTTCGCCCGGATCTACCGAGCGGCCGGATTCACCGTGCTCAACAGCGCCAATAATCACTCGAGTGACTTCGGCGAGCCAGGGCTTTTGTCGACCTCGGCCGCCCTACGCGCCGCGGGCATCGCCCAGGCGGGGTTGCCGGACCAGATCGCGGTGGTGCACGACGGTGCGCTCAAGGTGGCCTTCGTGGACTTCGCCCCGTACTACAGCACCAACAACATGCTCGAGGCGGCCAGCGCCGCGGCCCTCATCCGGCGAGCGCGTGGCCTGGCCGACCTGGTCGTCGTTTACATGCACTCGGGCGCCGAAGGATCCTCGGCGTCTCACGTGACCCGCACCACTGAGGAGTTCGCTGGTGAGAATCGTGGCAACCCGTACGCCTTCGCGCACGCGGCGATCGACGACGGCGCCGACCTCGTACTGGCTAGCGGTCCTCACGTGCTGCGCGGGATGGAGTTCTACCGAGGTCACCTCGTTGCCTACAGCCTCGGCGACTTCGCCAACTACTACGACTTCTCGTCGTCGGGGACGTTGGCCATGTCGGGCATCCTTCACGTCACGTTGAGCTCAACCGGAAGGTTCGTCGCCGGTCATTTCACGTCACTGCTGCTGAGCCCGGCGGGCCAGCCACGCGTGGACCCGTCGCGTGCCGCGGCGGCTTTCGTCAACACACTCTCGCGGCAGGATTTCGGCGCGTCGGCCGCGCGCATCGCCACTACCGGTGCGGTCGAGCCACCCGGCTAGCAACCGCCCGGCGGCCCGGGACGTCCCGGACCGGCCTGGTAGCCGTCCACCGTGCCGACGTCGCGGGGACGCGGATTCGGCCCAAGGTGCACGACGTACCAGACGCCGCGCCACGAGATCAGCGAGTCCACCGCCACGGAGTAGATCGTCGTGCCGTGGCGGTAGACCAAGCGAACTCCGGGCAGGTGCCAGTACCCGATGAGGTTCTCGCAGTAGTTGGGCGCGATCCAGGCGGCGTCGGTCCGCACCGCGTCGACACGAACCAGCGTGGGCGGACCGCCAGCCGTGACCAGTCGGTGGTAGGCGACGAGGTCCAAGTTGTAGAACCCGATCAGTCGGTCGGTGTAGTCAGTGCGCGCACTCGCCAGTAGCCCCGTCTTCATGTGCACGTAGGCGGTCTCGGGAAAGAAGACGTTGCGCGCGAGCGCTGAACTGTCACTCAGAATCGCGCGCCAGAGAATACGCATCTGTCGGGTGAGTGATCCGTCGAACGCCGGTTCGGCCCTCGTCTGCGGCAGGCGGCCCGGATCGAGCGTCGTTGTCGTACTCGCTCCCACCGGACCAATGAGGGCGAGCGTGAGGATGCCGAGCGCGACGGCGACGCTCGCGCTGTGCTGCACGTGCTCGCGTCGACGTCCAAGAATCATGTCGTCACCCCCGTCGCGAGGAGCAGGAGAAT
>Ga0307374_10008831_pt1 | contig 14969 bp, 14 predicted proteins | sample OX3MG_FD_202532 | JGI IMG/M metagenome (GOLD analysis project Ga0307374, IMG submission 202532) | Soil microbial communities from Risofladan, Vaasa, Finland - OX-3 | ecosystem: Environmental > Terrestrial > Soil > Coastal area > Acid sulfate soil | place: Finland: Risofladan, Vaasa | collected... | reverse complement strand
CGGACCGCGAGTTCGAGGTCCTTCGCCTGCTGGTCGCCGGGCGCGGGCTGACCGAGATCGGCGACCAGCTCAACCTTTCGGTCAAGACCGTCAGCACCCACAAGACGCACATCCTGCAGAAGATGGCGCTGGACAGCACCGCCGAGCTGGTGCGCTACGCCCTGGAGCACGGGCTGCTGGAGCAGCGGCCGGGCTGAGCAGCGCATCGGCCGCGCCCGTCCCGCCCCGCGGGCGTAGGAAAACTCCTACTCCCGCGCTTCCTTCGTTCCGACGGGCACATTCAGCGTCGGCCGATACCGCCCCCGAGCTGCGCCGCGCACACTGCGCGGCATGATGAACGCGCAACCCGCCCTCGAGACCCCCGGCCCGCTGCGGGTGTTCCTGGTCGAGGATTCGCCGATCGTGCTGGAGCGCCTCGAGGCGATGCTGGCCTCGATCGCCGGGGCGCTGCCGGCGGGCCACGCGGCGCGCGCCGACGAGGCGATCCAGGCCATCCTGGCGCAGCGCCCCGACGCGGTCGTGCTCGACCTCAAGCTCGCCGAGGGCAGCGGCTTCGACGTGCTGCGCGCGGTGCACGAGCAGGCGCCGGACATCGAGATCTTCATGCTGAGCAACTTCGCCAGCGAGCCGTACCGGCGCCTGGCGGAGCGGCTCGGCGCCGCCCACTTCTTCGACAAGAGCACCGAATTCGAGCGCGTGCGCGAGGCCCTCGCCGAGCGCGCCGCCCGATCCCTGCACTGAACCGCCAGACCCGCGAAAAAGGAACCGCCATGCAAGTCGCCGCCGTCGCCCAGAAGCAGCCTGCCAAGGTTCTGTACATGAGCACCGAGTGCCGTCCCGCCCCGCGCAAGTTCGAGGTCACCTGCTCGAGCTGCAATCTGCGCGAGCTGTGCCTGCCGAGCGGCCTGTGCGCCGAGGACATGGAGAAGGTCGAGCGCATCGTCTATGCGCGCCGGCGCGTCAAGCGCGGCGAGGCGCTGTTCAACGCCGGCGACGAGTTCAGCGCCATCTACGCCCTGCGCAGCGGCTTCATGAAGACCAGCGTCATCGACGGCGAGGGGCGCGAGCAGGTCACCGGCTTCCTCATGGGCGGCGAGCTGTTCGGCATGGACGGCATCGGCGCGGGCCACTACAACGGCACCGCCATCGCGCTCGAGGACAGCGAGGTGTGCGTCATGCCGTTCTCGCTGATCGAGGAGATGTCGCTCGAGATCCGCGCCCTGCAGCGCCACCTGCACGCGGTGCTGGCGCGCGAGATCGTGCGCGACCACGGGGTCATGATGCTGCTCGGCTCGATGCGCGCCGAGGAGCGGCTGGCGGCGTTCCTGCTCAACCTGTCCAAGCGCTTCACCAAGCGCGGCTACTCGCAGTCGGACTTCCACCTGCGCATGACGCGCGAGGAGCTGGGCAGCTTCCTCGGCCTGAAGCTCGAGACCGTGAGCCGGCTGTTCTCGCGCTTCCAGGAGGACGGACTGATCGAGGTGCAGCAGAAGCACGTACGCATCGTCGACATCCACGGCCTCGAAGCGCTGCTGACCTCGTCCTCCAAGAACTGAACGCGACGCGGCACCGCCGCTACGCCGGCTTCCGGGCCGGCGGGCGGCGCAGCAGCTTGCCGAGCTCGAACCACAGCACTCCCGCCAGGCCCGCCGCCAGCGCGACCAGCACGTCGCCCGGGCGCAGCGGCGCGAAGCGGAACAGGCTCGCCACGGGCGGCGCGTAGATCGCGGCGGCGAGCCCCGCCAGCGTGCCGCCCAGCACCCACCACAGCGCGCGGTTCGGGCGGCGGAGCGTGGCCAGCATCGGACGCGCGCTGGAGCGGTTGGCAAGGATCAGCGCCAGATTCGCGAACACGATGGCGGCGAAGCCGAGCGCGCGCACCTCGCCCGGGCTGCGGCCGTCGGCGAGCGCCCACCAGTACGCCAGCGTCACGCTCGCCAGGACGCTCGCGCCCAGTCCGAGCCCGGTGGCGAGCATCGAGGCGTCGAACAGCGGCCGGCGCGGGTCGCGCGGCGGGCGCTGCATCGCCCCATCCTCGCTTGGCTCGGCCTCGAACACGATCGAGCAGGCCGGGTCGATCACGAACTCCAGGAACACGATGTGCACCGGGAACAGCAGCAGCGGCCAGCCGAACAGCAGCGGCAGGAACGACATGCCGGCGGTCGGCACGTGCACCGCGATCAGGTAGCGCATCGCGTTGCGGATGTTCTCGTAGATCCGGCGCCCGGTGCGCACGGTCTCGACGATCGAGCCGAAATCGTCCTCCAGCAGCACCAGCGCCGCCGCCTCGCGCGCCACGTCGGTGCCGCGCTTGCCCATGGCGACGCCGATGTGGGCGGCCTTGAGCGCGGGGGCGTCGTTGACGCCGTCGCCGGTCATCGCCACCACCTCGCCGGCGGCCTTCAGCGCGCCCACCAGCCGCAGCTTCTGCTCGGGCAGGATGCGGGCGAACACGTTCACCTCGCGCACCGCCCGCACCAGCCCGGCGTCGTCCAATCCCGCCATCGCTGCGCCGTTGAGCACGGCGCCGTCGGTGGCGATGCCCGCCCGGCGCGCGATCGCGAGCGCGGTGCCCGGATAATCGCCGGTGATCATCACCACCCGGATGCCGGCTCGGCGGCACTCGGCCACCGCCGCCGGTACCGAGGCGCGCAGCGGGTCGGCGAGCGCGACGAAGCCCAGCCAGCGGAAACGGTAGGCGCGTGCGTCGGCGGCCCACTCGGGGGCGCTCCAGTCGGCCTCGCCCACCGCGAGCAGGCGCAGTCCGCGCGCCGCCGCGCGTGCCGCCTCCTCCAGCGCCGCGCTGCGCGCGCTCTCGTCGAGGGCGCACAGCGCGAGCACCGTCTCCGGCGCGCCCTTGACCGCGACGCGGCCTTCCCCCTGCGGCGTGCGCCAGCCGTGGCACACCGCGAGGAAGTCCGCGCCGAAGGGATAGTCGCGCTCGAGCCGCCACTCGCGCCGCATCCGCTCGGCACGCGGCGCGGCCTGCTGCGCTCCGGCGAGGATGGCGCGCTCCATCGGATCGAACGGCTCGAGCTCGCAGGCGAGCGCGGCGGTCTCCAGCAGCGCGACCGCCCCGGCCGGCGGCGCGCCGGCGTCGAGCCGCCGCCAGGCGCCCCCCGCATACGCCTCGACCAGCGCCATGCGGTTCTCGGTGAGGGTTCCGGTCTTGTCGACGCACAGCACGGTGGCGGCACCGAGCATCTCCACCGCGGGCATGCGGCGCGTGAGCACGCCGTGCTTGGCGATCCGCCAGGCACCGAGCGCCAGGAACACGGTCAGCACCACCGGGAACTCCTCGGGCAGGACCGCCATGGCGAGCGTGAGCCCGGCGAGGATCCCGTCCAGCACGCCGCCGCGCGAAAGCACGTACAGGACGCTCACCGCCACGCACAGTGCCAACCCGAGCGCCGCGATCAGCCGCACCGCGCGCGCGGTCTCGCGCTGCAGCGTGGTCTTCTCGGTCTCCAGCGAGGCGAGGAAGCCGCCGATGCGGCCGAACTCGGTGCGCGGCCCGGTGGCGCTCACCAGCGCGCGCCCCTGCCCCTTCACCACCAGCGTGCCGGAGAACACGCGCGCGTCGCGTGCCGCGGCGTCATCGCCGACGCGCTTGTCGACCGGGAGCGACTCCCCGGTGAGCAGCGATTCGTCCACCAGCAACTCGTTCACCGCGACCAGGCGCGCGTCCGCGGGCACCCGGTCGCCCTCGGCCAGCAGCAGCAGGTCGCCGCGCACCACGTCCGCGCCGGCGATGCGCCGCTCGATGCCGTCGCGCACCACCAGGGCGCGCGGGCTGGACAGGTCGCGCAGCGCCTCGAGCGCGCGCTCGGTCTTGCGCTCCTGCACCACGGTGATCGCGATCACCACCATCACCGAGGCCGACAGCACCAGCGCCTCGCGCAGGCTGCCGAGCAGCAGGTAGATCGCGGCCGCGCCGACCAGCAGCAGGAACATCGGCTCGCGCACGACCTCCAGCGCGATGGCGAACGTATTGCGCTGCCGGGCCGCCTGCAGCGCGTTGGGGCCCTCGGCCGCGAGCCGCGCGGCGGCTTCGGCGGCGGACAGGCCCGTCGGCGGCGTTTCCTGGTTCACCCCGGAAGGATACCCGGCCGGGCTCTGGTCAGTGATCGAGGTGGTAGTGCGAGCGGTTCAGGTAGGCGACGAGGTCCTGCAGGTCCTCGCGCGTCAAGCGCTGGCGCGTCTGCCCGGCCCAGCGCGTCACTTCGGCGCGCAGGTCCTCCAGCGAGCGGACGCGGGAACTCTCGCGGCTGCGCTGGTGCACGCGCTCGTAATGGCAGCCATTGCAGTGCGTCTCGTACAGCTGCCTGCCGCGCTCGGCGTCCTGCGCGCGCGCCGTGCCGCCGGCGAGCGCCGCGGCGAGCGCGATGCCGGCCAGCGCTCTAGCAGCACGCATCTGGGTCCTCCCGCTTGGGGCAGCCCGGCGGACGCCGGACCGGAGGCAGCGGACAGCGGTTGACCTCGTCCGAGGTACGCTGCAGGAAGCAGGTGAAGGCGCTCGATGCGGCCGCGAACGCCCAGAACAGGAGAAACCCGATCGAATACACCGCGAGCCGGCTCATGCTCACGGGTTGTCCCAGGAAATGCAGCTCCATCGGGTCGAAAAACGTGAAGACCAGCACCTCGACGATGCCGCCGACGATGAACGCCGGCCACAGGATCCAGATCGCCTTTTTCATGGTGTGCGGTCCGGGCGCGCCTCGAGCAGGAAGGGCCGGTCGCCGCCCCGCCACTCGCCGGCCAGGCGCCATTGCCGGCGCGCATCATCGATGTACACGCGCCAGTGCCCCGGCGGCAGCGCCGGGAGCGCGGCCTGGTAGCTGCCGTCGCCGGCTCGCGCGAGCAGCAGGCTGCGGTCGAAGCCGGCGCGCGTGGCGTAGGCCAGGCGCACCGCGAGCGCCTCGGGCATCGCGGCGCGCCCCTGCAGGCGCACGCGCAGGCGGCCGTTGCGCGGATCGACGTGCGCGATCAGCCCCAGGCGCTCGGCCGCATCCTCGCGCGCCAGTACGCGGTTGATCCCCAGTCCTTCCTTGTAGTAGTCGTCCGCGACCAGCCCGTCGGAGGAGGCCACCGCCAGGTACAGGGTGAAGAAGCTCGCCACGATCACCGCCGCGGGCCCCGAGATCAGGATCCAGGGCCAGGGCTCCCGGTACCAGGGACGCGCGGGCGAGAAGCGCTCGGCTCCCGTCCCCCCCGCTTGGCGTTCCTTGCGCTCGATGTCATGCATGTGCGTGGCCTCAGCGGATGATGAAAACCGATTTCTCTTCGACGTGCTCGTGGTCGCCGTCGAGCGCGCGCAGCTCGAACTCGATCCGGTGGCTGCCCGGCTGCGCGCTGCCGGGCTGCACCCGCACCCTGACCGGGATCAGGCGCGTGGTGGCCCCGGGCAGCTCGACGATGGCTTCGCTCGCCACGTGGATCGTCGGCAGTCCCTCGACGCGGATCTCGAAGCGGTGCGCGCGCTCCGCCGTATTCATGATCTGCAGCTGGTACAGGTTTTCGATCTCTCCGCCCGCGACCTCGCGCGAGATCACCGTACGGTCGCCGATCACGTCGAGCTTGAGCGGCACGCGCAGGTACAGGGCGTACCCGGCGGCGATGATGATCGCCCACAGGACCGCCGAATACAGCAGCACGCGCGGGCGGAAGGCGCGCGCGAACATCTGCTTGCGCGTGAGCCGGTTGTCCATCGCGTGGGTGGTGGAGTAGCGGATCAGGCCGTGCGCATAGCCCATGCGGTCCATCACCTGGTTGCAGCCGTCGATGCAGGCGGCGCAGCCGATGCACTCGTACTGCAGGCCGTTGCGGATGTCGATGCCGGTGGGGCAGACCTGCACGCAGATGCCGCAGTCGACGCAGTCGCCCAGGCCGAGCGCCCGCGGGTCGGCTCCGCGCGCGCGCCCGCCGCGCGGCTCGCCCCGCTCGGGATCGTAGGTGATGATCAGCGTGTCCTTGTCGAACATCGCGCTCTGGAAGCGCGCATAGGGGCACATGTACTTGCACACCTGCTCGCGCATCCAGCCGGCGTTGCCGTAGGTGGCGAAGCCGTAGAACAGGATCCAGAAGCTCGCCCAGGGACCGGCCGAGAGCGTCAGCGCCGCGTGCCCGAGCTCGCGGATCGGCGTGAAGTAGCCCACGAAGGTGAACCCGGTCCACAGCGACAGCGCGATCCAGGCGCCGTGCTTGGCGGCCTTGAGCGCGAGCTTGCGCGCCCCGAAGGGCGACTGGTCGAGCCGGATGCGCTTCACGCGGTCGCCCTCGATCAGCTTCTCGATCCACAGGAAGATCTCGGTGTACACGGTCTGCGGGCAGGCGTAACCGCACCACAGCCGCCCCGCCACCGCGGTGAACAGAAATAGCGACAGCGCCGAGATGATCAGCAGGACGGTCAGGTAAATGATGTCCTGCGGCCAGAACACCAGGCCGAAGATGTAGAACTTGCGGGTCGCGATGTCGAACAGCAGCGCCTGGCGGCCGTTCCAGGTAACCCAGGCGCCGCCGTAGAACACCAGCTGCGTGACCCACACCAGCGCCCAGCGCCAGGCGGCGAACCAGCCGCGCACCGCGCGCGGATAGATCTTCCTGCGCACCTCGTAGAGCGCCTGCTCGGCGCTCTCGGCGGCTTGCGCTGCGCGGATGGGTTCGCTTTTTCCGACGGCTTGCGCTGCGGTGCGGCGCGCAGCGCCGCTCTGCAGCGCAGCGTTGCTCTCCGGAGCCATACCGCCTGCAGCCCTACTGGGGGGTGCCCGGCGGCCCGGCCGGGTGCGAGAGCGAGTACACGTACGCCGCCACCAGGTGGATCTGCGCCGGCGTCAGGATCTCCTTCCACGTCGGCATGTGCCCGTTGCGCCCCTTGGTGATCGTCTCGATGATGGTCTGCTCGCTCCCGCCGTACAGCCAGGTGCTGTCGGTCAGGTTGGGCGCCCCGATCTGCTGGTTGCCCTTGCCGTCGGCGCCGTGGCAGGCGACGCAGTTCTGCTTGAAGACGTCCCGGCCGCGCGCGGCGCGGATGCTGTCGTGCGCCATGCCGGAGAGCGACATCACGTACTGCGCGACGTCCTTGACCTTGTCGTCGCCGAGAATCGGGCCCCAGGCCGGCATCACCCCGCCGCGCCCATTGGTGATGGTGGCCTCGATGGTCGCCGGAGCGCCGCCGTAGAGCCAGTCGTTGTCGGTCAGGTTGGGGAAGCCGCGGGTGCCGCCCCCGTCCGAGGCGTGGCATTGCGCGCAGTTGTTGAGGAACAGCTTCTGCCCGATCGCGAGCGCGTCGGGGTTGCTGACCAGGGCGACGATCTCCAGCTGCGCGAACTTGTCGTAGATCGGCCCGTACTGGACCGCCGCGCGCCGCTCCTCGTCCTGGTACTGCTTGACCTCGGTCCAGCCGAGCAGGCCCTTGTAGCTGCCCAGGCCGGGATACAGCACCAGGTACAGCAGGCCGAACGCGATGGTGATGTAGAACAGCCACATCCACCAGCGCGGCAGCGGGTTGTTGTACTCGCCCAGGTCCTCGTCCCAGGCGTGGCCGGTGGTCTGCGTCTGGCTGCCCGCGACCTTGCGCACGCTCTGCATCTTGAGGAACACCCCGCAGGCGACGATCGACACGATCACGATCACCGCGATGTACAAGTCCCAGAAGCTGCTCGTGAACTGGCTCATGGGCGCTCTCCCGCGTCGCAGGCCTGCGCCTGCCCGTCCTCCTCGAACGGCAGCATCCCGTCGCGCTCGAAGCGCGTCTTGCGCGACGGGGCGTAGGCCCACCAGATGACGCCGAGGAAAAAGACCAAGCTCGCCAGGGTGAATCCGCTGTGAAAATCGATCATGTCCATGGTTGCCGTCCTTACTTGCCCTGCGGCGCCGTGCGCACTTCGGCGCGCGGCTTGAGATCGGTGCCGAGGGCCTGCAGATAGGCGATCAGGGCGTCCATCTCGGTCTTGCCCTTGAGCTCCTGCGGAGCCTTGGCGATCTGCGCGTCGGTATAGGGCACGCCGAGCTCGCGCAGCGCGCGCATCTTGGCCTGGATGTCGGCCGCGTCGGCCGGCGCCGTCGCCAGCCAGGGGAAAGCCGGCATGTTCGACTCAGGCACCACGTCGCGCGGGTTCATGAAGTGGATGCGCAGCCAGTCGTCGGAGTAGCGCCCGCCGACGCGCGCGAGGTCGGGACCGGTGCGCTTGGAGCCCCACAGGAACGGGTGGTCGTAGACGAATTCGCCCGCCACCGAATAGTGGCCGTAGCGCTCGGTCTCGGCGCGGAACGGCCGGATCATCTGCGAGTGGCAGTTGTTGCAGCCCTCGCGGATGTAGATGTCGCGCCCGGTGAGCTGCAGCGGCGGGTAGGGCTTGATCCCCTCCACCGGCTGGATCACCTGCTTGTCGAACGACAGCGGCAGGATCTCGACCAGCCCGGCGATCGACACCACCACGATGACCAGGGCGATGAGCAGCACCTGGTTGCGCTCGATCATGTCATGCGTAAGCTTCATGGCAGCGGTCCTCGTGCGTTACGCGTGGGCCGCGACCGGCAGCGGAATCGGCGCGTCGAACGCGCGGCTGCCGGACACCGTTTTCACGACGTTGTAGACCATGATCAGCATCCCCGACAGGTACACCAGCCCGCCGAGCAGCCGGATGCTGTAGAACGGGTAAGCGGCCTTCACGCTCTCGATGAAGCTGTAGGTGAGCGTGCCGTCGCGGCTCACCGCGCGCCACATCAGCCCCTCCATGACCCCGGCGATCCACATCGACGCGATGTACAGCACGATGCCGATGGTGGCGACCCAGAAGTGGGCATTGATCAGCCGCACGCTGTGCATCTCGGTGCGCCCGAACAGCCGCGGGATCATGTAGTACATCGACCCGATGGTGACCAGCCCGACCCAGCCCAGCGCGCCGCTGTGCACGTGCCCGATGGTCCAGTCGGTGTAGTGCGACAGCGCGTTCACCGTCTTGATCGCCATCATCGGACCCTCGAAGGTCGACATGCCGTAGAACGACAGCGAGACGATCAGGAACTTGAGGATCGGGTCCTGGCGCAGCTTGTGCCAGGCGCCCGAGAGCGTCATGATGCCGTTGATCATCCCGCCCCAGGACGGCGCCAGCAGGATCAGCGAGAACACCATGCCGAGCGACTGCGTCCAATCGGGCAGCGCGGTGTACAGCAGGTGGTGCGGGCCGGCCCACATGTAGGTGAAGATCAGCGCCCAGAAGTGCACCACCGAGAGCCGGTAGGAGTACACCGGGCGCCCCGCCTGCTTGGGCACGAAGTAGTACATCATCCCGAGGAAGCCCGCGGTGAGGAAGAAGCCCACCGCATTGTGCCCGTACCACCACTCCACCATCGCGTCCTGCGCCCCGGCGTACACCGAGTACGACTTCCACATCGTCACCGGGATCTCGGCGCTGTTGACGATGTGCAGGATCGCGATCGTCAGGATGAAGGCGCCGTAGAACCAGTTGGCGACGTAGATGTGCCGCACCTTCCTTTTCGCGATGGTGCCGAAGAACACGACCGCGTAGGCCACCCACACCACCGCGATCAGCAGGTCGATCGGCCACTCCAGCTCGGCGTATTCCTTGGAGGTGGTGATGCCGAGCGGAAGCGTGATCGCCGCCGCGACGATCACCGCCTGCCAGCCCCAGAAGGTGAACGCGGCCAGCTTGTCGGAGAACAGCCGCGCGTGGCAGGTGCGCTGTACCACGTAATAGGAGGTGGCGAACAGCGCGCAGCCCCCGAAGGCGAAGATCACCGCGTTGGTGTGCAGCGGGCGCAGGCGGCTGTAGGTCAGCCACGGCGTGTCGAAGTTGAGCGCCGGCCAGATCAGTTGCGAGGCGATCAGCACGCCGACCAGCATGCCGACGACGCCCCATACCACCGTCATGATCGCGAACTGCCTGACCACCTTGTAGTTGTACGTCGCTTCGCCTTGCATGAATGGCTTCCCCTCTGAGCTTTGCTCACGCGCGCCTCGAGCGGACGCGACGCTAGGGATGGTAGTTATCAGGCTCATGACAGGTTTGACGTAGGTCAAACGCAAGGATGCTGTCGGCCCGCTGCGGCGACGCCGAGAACGGCTCTCGACTGGGGTCCGACTCGCTAGGGAACGAGCACCGCGGCGCCGGTGACGCGGCCGGCGCGCAGCGCCTCGAGCGCCTCGTTTGCCGCGCCGAGCGCGTAGCACTGCACCTCGGTATGAATGCGGGCCTGCGCGGCGATGCGCATGAACGCTTCGCCGTCGGCACGCGTGAGATTCGCGACCGACTGGATGCGGCGCTCGCCCCAGAGCAGCGCGTACGGGAACGACGGAATGTCGCTCATGTGGATGCCGCCGCAGACCACGCGCCCGCCCTTGCGCACCGACTTGAGGGCGAGAGGCACCAGCGCGCCGACCGGCGCGAACAGGATCGCCGCGTCGAGCGGGTCGGGCGGCGCCTGCGTAGAATCGCCCGCCCAGCACGCGCCCAGGCGGAGCGCGAATGCCTGCCCTGCGGCGTCCCCCGGGCGCGTGAAGGCGTAGACCTCGCGCCCCTGCCCGCGCGCCACCTGCGCGAGGATGTGCGCCGCCGCCCCGAAGCCGTACAGGCCGAGCCGCCGCGCGTCGCCCGCCATCGCGAGCGAGCGGTAGCCGATCAGGCCCGCGCACAGCAGCGGCGCGGCCTCGGCATCGGCGTACTGCGGCGGAATCGGGAAGCAGTAGCGTTCGTCGGCGAGCGCGTACTCGGCGTAGCCGCCGTCCAGGTCGAAGCCGGTGAAGCGCGCGCGCTCGCACAGGTTCTCCTGCCCGGCGCGGCAATAGCGGCACTCCCCGCAGGTGTGGCCGAGCCAGGGCACGCCGACGCGCTCGCCCGCGCGGTAGCGCCCCGCTCCGGCCCCGCAGCCGAGCACCGTGCCGACGATCTCGTGGCCCGGTGTGAGCGGCAGCTTGCCGCCGGCGAGCTCGCCGTCGACGATGTGCAGGTCGGTTCGGCATACCCCGCAGGCGCGCACCTTGATGAGCAGCTGACCGCGCCCGGGCTCGGGCCGTGGCAAGCGCTCGGCGCGCAGCGGCGTGTGCGCAGCATGCACGCGCATCGCGCGCATGCCGGCCTCAGCCATCGGGAGGCGCCTTGGGCGGGGTGTCGTCGTCCATCAGCAGGTCGATCGAGGGCTTGTCGAGGTCGTCGAACTGGCCGCCTTCGAGCGCGCGCCAGAACACGAAGATCATGAGCAGCACCATCACGACCGAGATCGGCACCAGGACGTAGAGGCTCGTCATGCCCGGCCCGTTGCCAGCACCGCCGCCGCCACCGGCGCCTCGCGCACCGGCGCGCGGCGCGCCAGGCGCAGCGCGTTGAGCACCACGACGAAGGAGCTGGCGGCCATGCCGATCGCCGCCTGCCAGGGCCCGATCCAGCCGCTCGCGGCGAGCGGCAGCGCCACGCCGTTATAGACGATCGCCCAGGCGAAGTTCTGCCGGATCACGCGCATCGTGCGGCGCGTGATCGCGAGCGCCTCGGCGGCCGCGCCCAGGCGGGCGCCGAGCAGCACCAGGTCGGCCTGCAGCTGCGCGGCGTCCGCGCCGCCACCCATCGCCAGCGACGCGTCGGCGCGCGCCAGCACCGGCGCGTCGTTCAGCCCGTCGCCCAGCATGGCCACCACGCGCCCGGCGCGCTGCAACCGCGCGACGAACGCGAACTTGTCCTGCGGCGTGGCGCCGCCGGCAAACGAGTCGATGCCGAGCAGGCGCGCGGTGGCCTCGACCACCTCGGGATGATCGCCGCTCACCAGATGCACCCGCAGTCCCTGCTCGTGCAGCGCCGCCACCAGCGCGGGCGCGTCCGCGCGCAGCCGGTCTTCGAGCAGGAACTCGCCCAGCCAGCCCTCCTGTCCCGCCAGGTACACGGGCGTGGCGCGCGCCGACACCGGCGCGGCGTGCGCCGGAAGCGCAACGGCGCACAGCTCGCGGCAGAACGCCTCGGTGCCGATGCGCACGCGCCGGCCTGCGACGCGCCCCTCCACCCCGTGGCCGGGGAAGTTGGTCAGCGCCTCGGCGCGCAGCGGCGCGCAGGTGCCCGCGTGCTCGCTGAAGGCCTGCGCGATCGGATGACGGCTCGAGACCTCGAGCGCGCGCGCGATCACCAGGCAGCGCTGCGCGCCGGCGTCGCCCAGCGGCACGATGCGCGCCACGCCGAAGCGCCCCCTGGTGAGCGTGCCGGTCTTGTCGAGCACCACGTCGGTGGCGCGCGACAGCGCCTCGAGCGCGCCGGAGCGCGTCAGCACCACGCCGCGCTCGAGCAGCCGCGCGCCGGCGGCGGTGAGCGCGATCGGCGCGGCGAGCGCCAGCGCGCACGGGCAAGTCGCCACCAGGACCGCGACCGCGACCCACGCCGCGCGCTCGGGCGCCGCGTGCAGCCAGTACAGGAACGCGGCGGCGGCCACCGCCAGCACGACGTAGGTGAGCGCGTGCGCGAGCCGGTCGGCGCCCGCCACCAGCTTCGGCTTCGAGGCCGCGGCGCGCTCGACCAGCCGGCCGATCGCCGCCGCCTGCGTGTCGGCCCCGGCGCGCGTCACGCGCATGACCACCGCCTGCTCGAGGTTGACCGAGCCGCCCACCAGCGCCGCGCCGGGCGCCTTGGACAGCGGGCGCGACTCCCCGGTGAGCAGCGATTCGTCGGCGCTCGAGCTGCCGCGCTCGACGACGCCGTCGGCCGGCACGCGGTCGCCCGCGGGCACCAGCACGAAGTCGCCCGGGGCGAGCGTGTGCGCCGCCACCCGCTGCGCGCTCGCCTGGTCGTCAGGCTCGCGCAGGCGCAGCGCGAACGACGGCATCCAGCGCGCCAGGTGGTCGAGCTGGCGCCCGGCGCGCTGCCGGCCCACGAGCTCCAGGTAGCGCGCGCCGAGCAGCAGGAACACCAGCATGGTGATGGAGTCGAAGTACACCTGGCCGCCGCCGGTCACGGTGGCCCAGGCGCTGGCCGCGAACCCGGCGGCGATGCCGAGCGCGATCGGCGTGTCGAGGCTGACCCGGCGCTGGCGCAGGTCCTGCAGCGCCGCGGAGAAGAACGGCCCGCACGAGAACAACACCACCGGCAAGGTAAGCACCAGGCTCGCCCAGCGCATGAGCTGCTCGAGGTCCGGCGTCAGCGTGCCGTCGCCGTTCAGATAGGCGGGCACCGCGTACATCATCACCTGCGTCGCGCCGAAGCCCGCCACGAACAGCCGCCACAGCGCCTTGCGCCGCGCGCTGCGCTCGAGATCGGCCTGGCGCTGCGGGTCGTACGGGTAGGCGTCGTAGCCGATGGCGCGGATGGCCTCCAGGATCTGGCTCAGGCGGACGCGGCGCGCATCCCAGGCGACCTGGGCCCGATGCGTGGCGTAATTGATGTCCACGCGCGTCACCCCGGGCAGGCGGCGCAGGTACTGCTCGTTCAGCCACAGGCAGGCGGCGCAGCGGATGCGATCCAGGATCAGCGACGCCTCGCGCTCGTGCTCGCCGAGCGCGGCCACGAACTCGCGCTGCGCGGCGGGGTCGTCGTAGACCTCCGCCGGCGGCAGATCGCGCGCGAGCGGCGCGCGCGCCGCTCCGTCCTCCGCCGGCGCGCGCGCCTCGTAGTAGCGCTCGAATCCGGCGGCGACGATGGTGCGCGCCACGGCCTCGCAACCCGCGCAGCAGAACTCGCGCGGCGCGCCGAGCACGCTCGCGCGGTGGTGCCCGGGCTCGGCGACCGGCAGCCCGCAGTGAAAGCAGGCGGGCACCGCCGCGGCGGCCTCGAGCGGCCCGCTCGCGCGGGCGATGTGCGTCATGAATCCTGCCTCCGTCCTGAAAAGCGCCTGGCCCGCGCCGCGGCGCAGCACCCTCGCGATCCTAACCGGCGCGCCGCGCCCGCGTTTGACGTGAGTCAAACGCCTAGCGGCCGCGGCAGGCAACAATGCAAGTGGGGAATTGGGCATCCGGGCGCTGGATAGCCCAAGCCGATCCCACGGATTGCCAAAATCGACTTGATCAATCGGAAGGCCGCCGCTAAGGTCCGCGCACGACGCTTGCGCAATTCTTGAGAGAGCACGCCCGCCATGACAGTTCGCGAAGGTAGCCTCGAAGCACCCACCCGCCACCCGCTTGACTGGAACAACCCCGATTTCTACGACGCCGCGAAGCTCGACCAGGAGCTGTACCGGGTGTTCGAGATCTGCCACGGCTGCCGGCGCTGCGTCAACCTGTGCACCGCCTTTCCGACGCTGTTCGATCTCGTCGACGAGAGCAAGACCATGGAGGTGGACGGCGTCGCCAGGCAGGATTACCGCAAGGTCGTCGACCAGTGCTACCTGTGCGACATGTGCTACATGACCAAGTGCCCGTACGTTCCGCCGCACCCCTGGAACGTCGACTTCCCGCACCTGATGCTGCGCGCCAAGGCGGTCAAATTCCGCCAGCAGGGGGCTTCGTTCCGCGACCGGCTGCTGTCGTCGACCGACGCGCTCGGCAAGCTGGCCACCATCCCGGTGGTGGTGCAGACGGTGAACGCGCTCAACAAGAGCGCGGCCGCGCGCGGCGCGATGGACAAGATGCTCGGCATCGACAAGGCCCGCGAGCTGCCGGAGTACGCGCGCCGCAAGTTCCGTCCGAACGCCGCGGCCTCGAAGGCCTTCCCGGTGAAGGACGGCAAGGACACGCCGGGCAAGGTGGCGATCTTCGCCACCTGCTACGTGAACTACAACGAGCCCGGCATCGGCCACGACCTGCTCGCGATCCTCGAGCACAACGAGATTCCCTACGTGCTCGTCGAGCGCGAGGCCTGCTGCGGCATGCCCAAGCTCGAGCTCGGCGACCTGCAGACCGTGGCCAAGCACAAGGCGGCCAACATCCCGCCGCTCGCGCGGCTGGCGAAGGACGGCTACGCGATCCTGACCGCGGTGCCCTCGTGCACGCTGATGTTCAAGCAGGAGCTGCCGCTCATGTTCCCGGAGGACGCGGACGTGAA
>Ga0307374_10008829_pt1 | contig 14971 bp, 12 predicted proteins | sample OX3MG_FD_202532 | JGI IMG/M metagenome (GOLD analysis project Ga0307374, IMG submission 202532) | Soil microbial communities from Risofladan, Vaasa, Finland - OX-3 | ecosystem: Environmental > Terrestrial > Soil > Coastal area > Acid sulfate soil | place: Finland: Risofladan, Vaasa | collected... | reverse complement strand
TCGCTCGACGCGCATCCGGTCGCGTTGACGCTGCCGATTGGCGCGGAGCTCACGTTCAACGGCGTGATCGACGTGCTCGCGATGAAGGCGCTGATCTACGCCGACGCCAACGGCAGGCCCAAAGAGGAGGCGCTTAGCGCCGAGCAGAAGACACGCGCGGAAGCGGCGCGCACGCGCCTGTGCGAGGCCGTGGCCGAAACCGACGACGCGCTGCTCGAAAAGTACCTCGACAAGGGTGTGCTGGAGGATGCCGAGTTGCGCGCGGCGCTGCGGGCGGCCACCGTCGCGGGCAAGCTCACGCCGGTGCTGTGCGGCTCGGGGCTCAAGAATATCGGTATCGGGCCGCTGCTCGACGCGATCGATGCGCTGCTTCCGGCGCCCAACGAACGGCCGGCGCGCCCGGGTTTCAGCGGCGCCAACAGCGAACCGGCCGAGCGCGCGCCGGACCCGGCGGCGCCGTTTTCGGCCTGTGTCTTCAAGACTCTCATCGATCCGTTCGCGGGCAAACTCTCGATCTTTCGCGTGGTCTCAGGCCGCGCCTTGAGTGACGCCACGGTGCTCAACTCGACCCGCGGCGTGCGCGAACGCTTCGGCCAGCTCTTGCGGCTGGAGGGCAAGAAGCAGTCGCCAATCGCGGCCGCGCTGCCGGGCGAGATCGTCGCGGTGGCCAAACTCAAAGACACCGTCACCGGCGATACGCTGTGCGAGGAAAAATTCCCGGTCATCTTTCCCGCGCCCGAGCGGGCGGCGCCGGTCATCTCTTTTGCGATTCGCCCCAAGACCAAGGGCGACGAGCAGAAGGCCTCACAGGCGCTGCAGCACCTGGTCGAGGAAGACCGCGCGCTGGAGACCCATCGCGACCCGCAGACCCACGAGATCATCCTCTCGGGCACCGGGCAGATGCATATCGAAGTCACGGTCGAGAAGCTCAAGCGTAAATTTAACGTAGACGTTGAACTTCAAGCGCCCAAGGTGCCCTACAAGGAAACCATCAAGGGCCGCGCCGAGGCCCAGGGCAAGTACAAGCGCCAATCCGGCGGCCGCGGCCAGTACGGCGATTGCTGGCTCAAGGTCGAGCCCCTCCCGCGTGGCGGCGGGTTCGAGTTCAAGGACGAGATCGTCGGCGGCGCGATCCCGCGCCAGTTCATACCCTCGGTCGAAAAAGGCGTGCGCAACACGCTGGTCGAAGGCCATCTGGCCGGCTTTCCCGTGGTCGACGTCAGAGTTTCGGTTTTCGAGGGCAGCTATCACGACGTCGACTCCTCCGATATGGCTTTTCAGATCGCGGCCTCGATGGGGCTCAAGGCGGCGTTCGAAAAGGCCCGGCCGATCATCCTGGAACCGGTGATGGCGCTGGAGGTAAGCTGCCCGGACGAATGTATGGGCGACGTGATCGGCGATCTCAACGCGCGCCGCGGCAAGGTGCTGGGAATGGATCGCAAGGGCCAGAGCCAGGTCATCAAGGCGCTGGTGCCGATGTCCGAGACACTGAAATACGCGCCCGACCTGCGCTCGAAGACCTCGGGACGCGGATCGTTCGAGGCGCATTTCTCGCACTACGAGGAGGCGCCCGCGCCGGTCACCGAGAAGATCGTAAAGGAAGCACGCGAGGCGCGTGAGGCCGCGCAAAGGGAGCGCGCGCACGCCTAGCGCGCGCATCGCCCGGGCCGCGCGCGCATGCGCGTGGGATACGTGACGATGGCGCCGCTCGGCAAGGCACTGATCGTGATGGGGCTGCTGTTGGTCGTGCTGGGCGCGGCGCTATGGGGCTTGGGCTCAAGTTCGCTGCTACGGGCGATACCCGGGCGGCTGCCCGGGGACATTTACGTGCGGCGCGGCAACTTCAGCTTTTACTTTCCCATCACCACGGCGATCGTGATCAGCCTCGTGCTGAGCCTGATCGCGGCCTGGCTGAGGCGTTGAGCGCCGTGGCCCGCGACCCCATCCCACCCGACTCGACGCGCGAGGCCGACCTCAAGCGCCGCCGCCGCGAGCTTATCGCGGTAGGCGTGGCGGCCGCGGTGCTGGTCGCCTTCGTGCTCGCGCAGACCGAGCTGCCGCCGCTCACCCGCCATACGTCCCTGGTCTCCAATCTGGTCGTAATTCTGCTGTTCGACATCAGCTTCCTGCTGCTGGGCCTGCTTCTGCTGCTGGTCGGACGCAACCTGGCCAAGGTCATCTTCGAGCATCGCCGCGGCCTCATCGGCTCCAAGTTCCAGGTCCGCCTGGTACTCGGCTTCATCGCGGTGGCGCTGGTGCCAAGCCTGTTCCTGCTGATCGTCGCGGGCGCGTTTTTGCGCGCCGACGTCGCGAGCTGGTTCAATCCCGAATACGAGCGCGTGCTCGACGACTCGCTCGACATCGCGAAGGTCTATTACCTGAGCGCGGCCAACAACGCCGCCCACTTCGCGCGCGAACTGGCGGGCGAGGTCGCCGTCAAGGGCCTGCTGCGGCCCGATCGGCGCGCCGAACTCAAGCGCTTTATCGCGCAGCGCCAGCAGGACTACAACCTCGGCACCATCGAGGTCTTCGACAGCAACCGCCGGATGCTCCTGATCGCACTCAGCCCCAGCACCCCGACCGGGATCGGCGTGGCGCCCGACTCGCCGCTGCTGGCGCAAACGCTCGGCGGCCATGCGATGACGCGCACCGACCGTTTCGGGAAATCGGACGTGATCCGCGGCACCGCGCCCATCTATTCTTCGCCGGAGTCCGACAAGGTGAGCGGCGCGGTGGTGGTCGACTACTACCTGCCACGCAGCCTGGCGCAACGCGCCGCCGGCATCTCGCAGACTTTCGAGGATTACTTTCAATTGCGCACGCTGCGCCAGCCGATCGTGCGCAGCTACTTTCTCGCCCTGATGCTTATCGGGCTGGTGGTGGTGCTGCTGGCGAGCTGGTTCGGGATGTACCTAGCGCGCGGCGTGACGGTTCCAATCAAGCTGCTGGCCGAAGGCACCCAGGCGATCGCCCACGGCGACCTCGACTACGAAATTCCCTCGGCCGGCGACGACGAGATTGGCCAGCTGGTGAATTCGTTCAACCGGATGACGGCGGACCTGCGCGCCTCGCAGACCGAGCTCGAGCGCCGCCGCGCCTACACCGAGACGCTGCTGCGCAATGTCAGCGCGGGCGTGGTCGGCCTGGACCCGCAGGGCGTCGTCACCACGATCAATCCCTACGCGGAACGGATGCTGGGACTCAAGGCGGGCGAGGTGCTGGGGCGCGGATGGCGCGCCGTGTTTCAGCTCGCGTTGGTGCATACGCTGGAGGAAATTTTCGCCGAGCATCGCCGCCCGCATGAGGCGCGCTCCTCGATTAAGTTGCAGCCGCAGGGCGGCGGCGAGATCGAGCTGATGGTCACGGCGAGCGCGCTGGGCGAGGGCGCCGACGGCGAGTTGGGCACGGTGCTGTTTTTGGAGGACGTGAGCCAGCTGGCCAAGGTCGAGCGCATGGAAGCGTGGCGCGAGGTCGCCCGCAGGATCGCGCACGAGATAAAAAATCCGCTTACCCCAATCCAGCTCTCGGCCGAACGTCTGCGCCGCCAGCTCGCCACCCGTACCGACGGCGACGCCAAGCTGGTCGACGAATGCACCCGCACCATCATCGGCGAGGTCGAGGACTTAAAGCGCCTGGTGGGCGAGTTCTCGGCCTTCGCCCGCATGCCGCATCTCAATCCCACGCCGGGCGAGCTGAATCCGCTGGTCGAGGAGACGGTTGCGACTTCTCGCGACGCCAATCCGGACGTCGACTTCGGACTCGCGCTGGCGCCCGCGCTGCCGCAAATCGCGATCGACCGCGACGCGCTCAAGCGCGCGTTGGTCAACCTGCTCGAGAACGCGGTCAACGCCGCCGCCGCCGCCAACCCCAACGGCGCACGGCCGCGGATCGACGTGCGCACCGCGCTCGACGCGCAAAGCGGGGTGGTCACGCTGGAGGTCAGCGACAACGGCCCGGGCATCCCGCCGGCGCTGCGTACGCGGATTTTCGAGCCCTACTTTTCCACCCGCAAGGGCGGTACCGGCCTGGGCCTGGCGATCGTCTCGGCAATCGTCGCCGACCATCACGGCTTCGTCCGCGTACGCGACAACCCGCCCAGGGGAAGTAGATTCGTGCTCGAGTTTCCGATAAAAGAGCAGCAATTCGCCAAAGTCCTCGGCTAGGCGCCCCGGCGTGCCGGCGCGAGCCGGTTTGTCCCCGCGGCGCGAGCGGCTTATCCAGTAAAAAAGGAAAATAGTGAACGAGACCGTACTGGTGGTGGATGATGAGGAGCGGATCCGGTCATCGCTCCGCGGAATCCTTGGCGACGAGGGCTTTCGCGTGCTCGACACCGGTGACCCCGCCGGCGTGATGGACCTGATCGCGCGCGAGAACCCGGCTCTGGTTCTGCTCGACATCTGGATGCCCGACATCGACGGCATCGAGCTGCTCCGCCGCATCAAGGCCGAGCGGCCCGAGGTCCGCGTGATCATGATCTCCGGCCACGGCAACATCCAGAACGCGGTCGCCGCGACCCGGCTCGGCGCCGCCGATTTCATCGAGAAGCCGTTCTCGGTCAGCGGCCTCCTTACCTCGATCGAACGCGTGCTCGAGCGCGAGTCCGGCGGCGTGCGGATGCCCAGCGCAACGGAGCTTGGCGTCGCGGCGCAACGGCCGGCGCCAAGCGCGGGAATCTCCGGAAGCAGGCAGCGCACGCTCGCGCGCTCGGTGGTTGCGGCGGGCCAGGGACTCCATTCGGGGCTCAAGACCGGCGTGATCCTGCATCCCGCGCCCGCTGGCTTCGGAATCGTCTTTTCCTCGGTCGCCGACGAGACCGCGATCGCGGCGCGCCTGGAGAACGTGACCGACACCGGCTACAACACCACGCTCACGGCGGGCGGCCGCTCCGTGCGCACGGTCGAACACCTGATGTCGGCGCTGCACGGGATGGGAATCAGCAACCTGCTCATCAAGACCGACGACGAGGTTCCGGCGCTCGATGGCTCGGCGATCGAATTCTGCCGGCAGATATACGAGGCCGGGGTGGAGGACCAGCAGGCCGCGGTCGAGCCGGTCAAAGTGAAACGTACCATCGCGGTCGGCAACAACGGCGAGTCGATCCGCGTCGAGCCCGCCGATCATCTCATAATCGATTACACCCTGGAGTATCCCCGGCCGATCGGCCGCCAAAGCGTGCATTTCGAGCTGACCTCGACCGAGGCCTACATGCGCGAGATCGCGCCGGCGCGGACCTTCGGCTTCGTGCACGAGTTCCACAAGCTGGCCGAGATGGGCCTGGCCAGCGGCGGGCGGCTCGACAACTTGATCCTGATCGACGACGAGAAGGTGGTCAACACGACGCTGCGCTTCGCCGACGAGTTCGCGCGTCACAAGGTGCTCGACCTGATCGGCGACCTCTATCTGCTGGGACGGCCGATCCTGGGCCGCGTCGTAGCGCACAAGACCGGTCATTCGGACAACCTCGCGCTGCTGCGCGCGATGAAGGCTTCGCTGATGAAGGCTTCGCTATAGACCGCCGCCGCGGTCTTGGCGAGAATATCTTCGCAGGCGGAGCGCCGGACCGCACTGGCGCCCGCGAACCGGTGAACAACGGATGGAACTCAAGGGCAAGGTCGCGCTGGTGACCGGCGCCGCGCGCCGCGTGGGCCGCACGATCGCGACGCACTTCGCCGAGCGCGGCGCGATGGTCGCGGTGCACTACAACCGCTCGCGCGCCGAGGCCGAATCGTTCACCGCCGAGGTCGAACGCGCGGGGGGCCGCGCGCGCGCCTTCGGCGCGAACCTCGAAAGCGTCGCCGAGATCGAGCGGATGGTGACCGAAGTGCTGATCGCGTTCGGCCGCATCGACGTGTTGGTCAACTGCGCGTCGGTCTTCTATCGCAAACCACTCGAGGAGGTCACCGAGCACGACTGGGACGTCAACCTCGACACGAATCTCAAGGCGCCGTTTTTTCTGTCCAAGTTCGCGGGCGCGGCGATGCGCCGTCAGGGCGCGGGCAAAATCGTCAGCATCGGCGATTGGGCCGGGATTCGCCCGTACAACAATTACCTGCCGTACACGGTCTCCAAGAGCGGGCTCATCGGACTGACGCGCGCGCTGGCCAAGGCCCTGGCGCCCGAGGTCCAGGTCAACTGCGTGGCCCTGGGCCCCGTGATGCCGCCCGAGGACTACAGCGAAGAGGAAACCGCGCGCCTGGTGGCGGGAACGCTGACCAAGCGGCTGGGCTCTCCGGAAGACGTTGCGCGCGCGGTGATGTTTTTGTGCGAGGGCACCGACTTCGCCACCGGCGCGACGCTGCTGCTCGACGGCGGCCGCCTGTTGAACTAGCATCGCCGCTTGGCCTCGCACAGCCGCACCCCGTCAGTGAAGCGCAACTATCGCATCGTTCCAATCAAGCGGCGGCTCGCCGTGCTGGCGAGCGGCGGACTGGACAGCTCCGTGATGCTCGCCGAGCTGGCGCGCGCCGGTCGCGAGGTCTTCCCGGTTTACGTGCGCGCGGGCCTGATGTGGGAGCGGCACGAACTCGGCGCGCTCCGCAGCTACCTCCGCCGCCTCAAAATGCCTCGCATCCACGCGCCAAGCGTGCTGCAATTGCCGATGGGCGACGTCGCCGCCGACCATTGGAGCGTCACCGGACGCAAGGTGCCGGGCTACCGCGCGGCGCTCTCGTCGAACTACATCCTGGGCCGCAACCTGAGCCTGCTCGCGAAGGCCGCGATTTTCTGCGCTTACAACAGGATCGGTGAGATCGCGATGGCGCCGCTGGAGAGCAATCCGTTTCCCGACGCGCGGCCGGAATTCTTTCGGGCGCTGGAGCGGGCGATAGATCTCGGCGTCGGGCTGAAGCTGAAAATACTGACGCCGTTCGTCGGGATGACCAAGGGCGAGGTGATTCGGCTCGGCGCTGCGCTGCCGCTGCGCTACACCGTGACGTGTGCGCGGCCCAACGGCATCACGCATTGCGGCGGATGCACCAAATGCGCGGAGCGGATCGAAGGCTTTCACGAAGCCGGGGTTGCCGATCCGACCGACTACGCGCGCCGCCCCCCGCGGCGCGGCTGACGCTCACGCAGCCACGGGAACCGGCGCGGGGACGAAGCTGGCCGTGCAAGGCGGCCCCGGCGCGAAGAAATGGCTCACGTCGCCGGCCTGGCGCCCTTCGAAGATCAGGCTCGCCGAGCGCGTTCCGTAATCGCCCATGTGCTGGCAGAGCGCGTTGGGCCGTCCCTCGCGCGCGTCGAGCTGCGTGGAATGATCGGCCAGCAGATGCGCCAGTTGCTCGCGATGGGCCAGCGGGTCGCGCGCGAACTCCGCCGGCGGGCACAGCGAGGCGAAACGGTCGTGGGCGCGGCTTATCCGCGGGCATTCGAAATCGTTGAGATCGACATTGGTCAGCAGATGCATCCCAGGCGTGAGGTTCACGAGTTCGAGGCCGCCGCCGCGGTTGTACGCGACGAAGGCGTCTTCGCGCGAGGCGACCAGCAGGTTGAACGCGTTGTAGTCCGCGCCGCGCTGCTTGTGCACGAAGTCCGCCGCCTGGGCTACGGTCCGATGCCGCAGCGTGTCGAGGCACAGCAGGCCTCGCGAGCGCAGCGCCGGATTGGGATCGCCATGGTCGGCGCGACGGCGATTGAGCAGGCCCGCGACCAATCCGTACTGGTTGATTCCGAGCCAGGTGCCGCTTGCCTGAAGGTCCTTGCCGCCGACGACGTGCGGATGCTCGAGCAGGGTGGTGGGCGCGAGGGCGGGGCGGGCGAGATATTCGTCGCGGTTGGCGGCGATCACGACCGGGTAGTCGGGGAAGACTTTGAAGTAGATCGCGAGCGTGCACATGCTCTTTCAAACTTGGCAAAACCCGGCCGCCCGAAACAAGGGGGGTGTATTGGCGCGCGCGGCAGAGGGCTTTGCGATAGAATTGACCGATGGCTGGCGTGCGGCGCTACGACGTGGTGCTGATCGGCGGCGGAGTAATCGGAAGCTCGGTCGCGATGGCGCTGGGGGAGCGCGGAGTCAAAACCGCCGTGGTGGATATCGACCTCAGCGGGCGGCTCAGCTCCAGTGAAAAGAATGCCGGCGGCGTGCGTGCGACCTGGTGGCAGCCGGTCAATATCTCGCTCTGCCGCGCTTCGATCAAATACTACGAAAGCGTGCGCGAGGAGGTTGGCTTCCGTCAGAAGGGCTATCTCTGGCTCTACGACGCGGCGACCTGGCCCAAGGCCGAGCGGCATCTCGCGTTGCAGCGCGACCTCGGCCATCCGATCGAGGAACTGGACGCCGCCGGGGTGCGTCGGCGCGTTCCCGAAATCGACCGCCTCGAAGGAATTGCCGGCGCAACCTTCTCGCCCGAGGACGGGCTCATCAATTCCAACCTGCTGAAGGAACACTACCGCGCGCGCTCGCGCGCGCTCGGCGCCGAGTACCTTGACCGGCTCTACGTCCACGCGATCGACGCGGGCGCGAGCGAGGTGCGAATCGGATGCTGGCGGGCGGACGAAGCGCTCTCCGACGAAACCCTGATACGTATGATGTCTGAGGACGCCGCGGGCGAGGCCGCCACGGGCCATCTGGTCGAGTTGAGCGCCTCGGCGGTCGCGATAACCGGCGGCGCATGGTCGCCGAGCGCGCTCAAGCTGGTCGGGCTGAAAAACTTGAGCGAGCCGATTCGTCGCCAGATTTGCCTGGTCGATAACCGCGGCACCAACCTCGCCGCCTACGGCATGATCGTCGATACCTCGGGCGTGTATTTCCATAACGACGGCGCCTACATCCTGGCCGGCTACTCGCCGCCCCAGGAGCCGGCGGGCTACCATTTCAACTACGACGGCGAGCGCTTCTTCATGGATGAAGTCTGGCCGCGGCTATATGCGCGGATGAGCGGCTTCGAGCGCCTCAAGCACGTCCGCGGATGGGCGGGGCTCTACGAAGTGTCGCCCGACCGCAGCGCGATCGTGGGACGCGCCGCGCCGCGCGTGTTCGAGGCGCATTCGTTCAGCGGGCGCGGCGTGATGCAATCGTGGGGCGCCGGTCAGGCGCTGGCCGAACTGATCGCGGACGGACGCTACGAGCGCTTCGACGCGAGCGCGCTTGCGCGCGACCGTTTCGAGCGCGGCGCGCTGGCGCTGGAAGAGCTGCACATTTGAGCGCCGGGTAACGGGCGGGCGGCAGGTAAGTCTGACGGTTTTAAAGCCCAACCGGCTCATGATATTGAAATGGGGCTGCGCGGCAGCCTTTGCGGGCATCCGCAGCGCCCAGGAGGATGAATGTTTGCGTCGATCGAAGAGGTAATCGAGCGGTTTGCCGGCCAGAAGTACATCGCCAGCCGCCGCATCGCGACCGTGGTGTATCTGGCTTCCGCGCTGAAGAAGCCGATCCTGGTCGAAGGGCCGGCCGGCGTCGGCAAGACCGACCTCGCCAAGGTGCTGGCGCTCTCGCTCGGGCACGAGCTCATTCGCCTGCAGTGCTACGAGGGGCTCGACGAAGGCAAGGCGCTGTACGAGTGGGAGTACGCCAAGCAACTGCTCTACACCCAGATATTGAAGGACAAGATTAGCGAGGTGCTGACGGGCGCCAAGGGTCTGGCCGCCGCCGTCGACCGTATTGCCAAGGAGGACGAGGTCTTCTTCTCCGAGCGCTTCGTGCTGCCGCGCCCGTTGCTCAAAGCGATCATGTCGGAGAAGCCGGTGGTGCTGTTGATCGACGAGATCGACAAGGCCGACGCCGAATTCGAGGCCTTCCTGCTCGAGCTGCTCTCGGATTTCCAGGTCACGGTGCCCGAGATCGGCACCTTCAAGGCGCGTCAGATTCCGCTGGTCGTGCTGACCTCGAACAACGCGCGCGAGATGTCCGACGCGCTCAAGCGCCGATGCCTCCACTTGTATATCGATTTTCCCGAGCGCGACCAGGAGCTCGCGATCATCAAGCTCAAGGCGCCCGAGGCGGCCGACAAGCTCGCCGCCGAAGTCGTGACCGTGGTGCAGTCGCTGCGCAAGATCGATCTGAAGAAGAGCCCCGGCATCAGCGAGACCATCGACTGGGTCAAGGCGCTGACCTTGCTCAACGTGCAGAGTCTCGACCAGGACCTGGTCAACGAAACGCTCGACACGATCGTCAAGTACGAGGGCGACGTGCGCAAGGCCCAGGAGGAGCTCAAAGAGTACGTGCGCCGGGCGCGGGCGCGGCGCGGCGGCGACGCGGGTCCGGCCGGGGGAGCCAGCGACAAGGATCTGTTAAACTAGAAGCTGTACTACTGGCGGCGGGCGCGCATCGCGATTAGCCGCGGGCAATCATGGAAGACAAGCTGGTCGAATTCGCCAATCTGCTGCGGCAAAACGGCGTCCGGGTGTCGCTGGCCGAGACGCTGGACGCGCTCGCCGCCTCCGGGCTGATCGGCCTTGGCGAGCGCGACGCGTTTCGCGGGGCGTTGCGCGCCACGATGATCAAGCGCGCCAGCGAGTTGCCGGTGTTCGAGGAGCTGTTCGACGTCTACTTCTCGGGCTTGGGCGAAATAATCAAGCAGGCCGGGCAGGGCGTGCAGGACGCGCTCTCGATGTCCGACCAGGAGTTCCAGAAGTTCCTCGACCAGGTCGAGGAGATGCTCAAGCAGCAGGGCGACAAGCTCTCGGAGCTGGCGCGGGAGCTGTTGCAGGACCGCTCGGGCCAGCTCGAAAAGCGCCTGCGCGAGGCTGCGCGCGCGGTGCGTCTGCAGGGCGTCGAACGCACGATCGAGGAGAATTATTTCGCCCGCGCGCTGGCGCGCGCGCTCGGCCTGGACAAGCTCGAGCAGGAGATTCGCGAGCTGCGCGAGCAACTTCAGAAGCTCGAGTATGGCGACGCGCTGAAGGCCCAGCTCGAGAAGTATCTCGACCGCCGGCTGAAGGCTCTTGAAGACATCATCCGGCGCTACGTGCGGATGGAGCGCGAAAAGCGCGATTTGCGCGCGCGCGAGGAGCAGCGGCTCAACCAGCTCTCGGACAAGAGCTTCTACTACCTGAGCGACGAAGAGCTGGACCGCATGAAAGAGGCGGTGGCCCGCCTGGCGCAGCGGCTCAAGAACGTGCTGGCGGTGCGCCGCAAGCACGCCAAGAAGGGCCGCTTCGACATCAAGCGCACGCTGCGCCACAACCTGGAGTACGGCGGGGTGCCGTTCAAGCTGCGCTTCGAGAAGCGCCGGCGCGAGAAGCCGCAGGTGGTCATCCTGTGCGACGTGTCGGACTCGGTGCGCAACGCTTCGCGCTTCATGCTGCAGTTCGTCTACTCGCTGCAGGACCTTTATTCGCGCGTGCGCAGCTTCGTCTTCGTCTCCGACATCGGCGAGGTGACCGAGCACTTCCGTTCCAACGACATCAAGGAAGCGCTGGACATCGCGCTCAAGGGCGACGTCATCAACGTGTACGCGCACTCGGATTTCGGCCGCGCCTTTCGCAACTTCGTGGGCGACCATATCGGAGCGGTCAACAAGCGCACCACGGTGATCGTGCTCGGCGACGCGCGCAACAACTACAATCTGCCGCACGACTGGTGCCTGCGCGAGATCCGCCAGCGCGCCCGGCGCATCATTTGGCTCAACCCAGAGAGCCGCAACACCTGGGGCTTCGGCGATAGCGAGATGGAACGCTATGCGCCGCACTGCGATTTGGTCGAAGAGTGCCGCAATCTGAACCAGCTTTATCGCGTCGTGGACCATCTCGTAACGCGCTGAACGCCGCGCTGAGCGCGCTGTGGCGGAAAGTCAGGTTGACCGCCGCACGGGTTTGGTCCAAAATTATTTCTGGACGCAATGATCGCCCGCACCGGCATTCGGGGACGCGCGGGCGGGTCAATTCGGGCCGCCGCGAGGACGGCGCCGCGATTGTCAGGGAACGGGGCGGCGGGGCGAAGATATTCATCATGGCTGCGCGCAGGGAAGACTTCATTCTTATGATAGTGGGAGGATTGACGCTCGATCCGACCACCAAGATGCCTATCGTCGTGCTCAAGGATCCCGACAACAAGCTCAATTTGCCGATCTGGATCGGTCCGCTGGAGGCCGCCTCGATGGCGACCGAATTGGAGGGCATCCGCCCACAGCGTCCGATGACCCACGATCTCATCCGCAACGTGCTTGGCGATCTGGGCGCGACGGTCGAAGCGGTCGAGGTCACGGAGCTGCGCGAGAACACTTACTTCGCGCGCATCCTGGTGCGCACGCGCGAGGGCCAGGACATGGAGGTCGACTCGAGGCCCTCCGACGCGATCGCGATCGCGCTACGCACCAAGTCGCCGATCTACGTGGCCAAGAAGGTGCTCGAGATGTCGAGCGAGCTGCACGAGCAGGGTGCCGAGCCGGCCAATGGCGGCGATCAGAACCTGGCCGGCGTCTCGCGCGACAAATGGTCCGAGATTCTCGAGCGGATGTCGCCTGACGACTTCAAGTACAAAATGTAGCTTTGCCGCGAGGGCTCCCTCGCGCCGCATAGGGCGCGTCCGCAAACTCAATTGGCGATCCGCCACAAGATAAGCCGCAAAGAGCTCAAGCAGCCCGACGAGTTTCAAAGCGTCTTTGAAACCGCGGGGCTCTTCTTTGAGCAGCATCTGACCCAGGTTCTGCTCGGTGCGGCCGCGTTGGTCGCGATCCTGGCGATCGTGTTCGGATTTTATTACTACGAGGCCCATCGCGGGCGCGTCGCCGCCGCACGTTTCGATCAGGCGTTGCGCAAGCTTGCGGGCGGCAACTACGGCGCCGCCGAAAAAGAATTGTCGAGCCTCGCCGCCGACGAGCCGCATCGCGCGGTTGGCCGGCTGGCAAATCTCTATCTGGCCACCGCCTACCTGGCGCAAAACCAGCCCGCCAAGGCGCGCGACATGCTGCTGCGCTACCTGGCCGGGGACGACGCCTCGGTTTTCCGCGGCGCGGCGCTCGAAGATCTTGCGGTCACGTACGAAGAGCTGCGGGATTACAAGCAGGCGGAGGACGCATACCGCCAGGCCGCACAACTCGAAGGGCCGGAGCAGGCGAGGGCGGAGCTCGGGATGGCGCGAATGCTGCAAAAGCAAGGCAAACGCGCCGAGGCGATTTCAGCCTACAATGAGTTTCTGCAGCAGCATCCGTACGCTCCCGAGCGCATGGGCGTGATGGAAAAGCTGGCGCAACTCGGGGTCGCGCCGGCGGCCGCGCCCGCGCTTCCGACGGTCAAGATCATCAAGCCGGCCGGCGTACCGTAAGTTCGAAGGCGCCTCTTTCGCCTCCGCGATGCTCGCGGCGGTACCGGATCGTGCTGGACCGAAAGCCCTGTTGGGTCATCCTGAGCGGAGCGAGTCCACGGGCGCAGTCGAAGGACCTCGCGCGGTCTTCCGCGCGCCAAATCGAGATGCCGGCGGTCAACGGAACGACCCAAGTGCGACAGCAGCGATCCGGCTCACCGCTGAAATGCGGAAATCGCGGATTACGCGCGGAAGACCGCGCGAGGTCCTTCGACTCCGGCAGCCTTCGCTCAGGATGACCGAAGAGGCAGCCTTCGCTCAGGATAAACGGCGCATGGCCGGTGCTGAACGTTCGTAAACCATCGGCGGCTCAGGACTGGTTATTTGCTCGCCTGACGCTGCTTCAGCTCGGAGTTGACCACGTACTCGAAGCTCTTATCCGAGGGCAGCCCCACCATCTCGATCCCGTCGACCAGGAAGGTCGGCGTCGAGTTGACCCCGATAGCGAGGCCGTCGTGAAAATCCTGCGTGACCTGGGCCTCGGCCCCCGGCGCCATGATGCAGGCGTTGAGCGTCGTCTGGTCCAGGCCCAGTTGCTCGACATATGTGCCGACGTGCTGGCGCAGGTTCTGCGGGTTGATCGCACCCTGGTCCCGGTAGATGTCGCGGACGAACGACCAGAAGGCCTTGGGATTCTGGCGGCGCACGCATTCGGCCGCGATCGCGGCCTGCCTCGCCCACGGATGGATGTTGAGGGGAAAGTGCTTGAAGATCAGCCGCACCTTGCCCTTGTGGGTCGTGTTGACCACCGTCTCGATCTCGCTAAAAGCGCGCGCGCAGAATGGGCATTCGAGGTCGCCGAACTCGATAATCGTCACCGGCGCATCGTCGGGTCCGAGCGTGGCGCGGTCGCCGAGATGAAGCTTGTCGAGAGCGATACGTCCCCAGGGGTCTTTGCTGAGGTCCATTTCGGTGCCGACGATCGCCTTGCCGGGTGAGTCAGTGATCAACACCGATTTGGCCGCGGCGCCGCGCGTCTGGTTCGCGGGACGCAGCTGGCGGCTCCACAGGCCGCGTAACGGGCCGGGCGTGGCGGGACCGATTTCGACGTTGCTCAGGATCGCGGTCTTGCCCGCGGCGTCGGTGTAAACGACGAAGTCGGCCGACTCGCCCGCGTCGTTATGTATCTTCACGGTCCTGACGGAAAACCCCGGCATCGAAGAGGCCTTGGACGGACCGACCTCGACGTCGGAGGCCTTGGGCAGCCGAAAACGCCGCTGGAGAAAGACCTGCATCCGCACCTCATCGGAGGCGGTTTGGGAGGTGGTTTGGGCGGTGGTTTGCCGTGCGCTCGGCTGAGTGTCGCTCGCGGAAGCCGCACGCGCCGCGCCGCCAAACCACCCGAGGGCCAGCAGCGCGGCGAAAAGACCGATCGCGCCGGCGATGGGTCGCGCCCGCATCATACGAATCAGTGCACGGCTGGTGTCCGAGGTCGATCGCAACTGAAGCTTTGAAGTCATAACGGCTATCAATCATAGAGACGCGAGGGCGCGCGCGCCAGCAGGGCGCGGCAGAGGGGTCTTAGGGCCATAGTGCGAGGGTCCGCGCGGCGGGAGGCCTGGACCGCGGCTTGGTGCAAGCGCACTTTCGCTTCCGTGGTGATACTTCGCATAAGAAATATTATGTCAACTTGAATAGCGTGGTGGCGTGCCTTGGTCCAAGCCTGCCACAGCGGTAGAATACGGTCGTAATCCGAAGACCGAAGCCCGCGGCCGGGCCAACGGACCGACC
>Ga0307374_10008828_pt1 | contig 14973 bp, 12 predicted proteins | sample OX3MG_FD_202532 | JGI IMG/M metagenome (GOLD analysis project Ga0307374, IMG submission 202532) | Soil microbial communities from Risofladan, Vaasa, Finland - OX-3 | ecosystem: Environmental > Terrestrial > Soil > Coastal area > Acid sulfate soil | place: Finland: Risofladan, Vaasa | collected... | reverse complement strand
ATTGCCGCCGAGCGAGGGCTTTCGACGGAAGCGCAGCTCCTTGAAATCTTACGGGAGCTGGCCGGCGAGGCGCATAAGGAGACGGTGCCGATCCAAGAAGTGGCAGAACGGTTCGCCAGCCGCTTCCGTGCGGAATATGAGCGCCCCATCACGCCGCGCTGGATCGGAACGCTGCTCCGGCGACGGCTTCACCTTGCGCCCTACAAGAGCCACGGCCGCTACGTCATTTCCGTCGTGGACAAAAAGAAACTCGCGACGCTGTATGACCGCTATGGTCTTTCTGCCGAAGGAGAAGGGCCGAGCGCGCCGCGGCAGAGTAGTGGGGGAGAAGGGGACGTGGGGACGACGCCGTCGGCGTAGCCTCTTGCCGACGGACGCATGGAGGGAGGCGCTGCACACGCGCCAGGTGACGTACTGGTTCTCCCCATCTCCCCACGTCCACCCGCGATATACTGAGCGAGTCAGTGCGCAAGCACATGCGGTTTAGTGGAACGTGCCGGGGCGTGCCTGCCCGGCACGTTGCCACTTCTACTGGCGTACCTTCCTATCGGCGATGATGGCTGTCTTCCGTTCCGCATCGGCATTGATGCCGGACATGAAAACCTATCATGCGCAAAGAACCCTACTCGTATGTTCGCAGAAACCGCCGGCAGTGGGGGCTCACGCAGCGCGAGCTTGCCGAGCTTCTCGGACTATCGAGTTCAGGGGCCGTATCTCGAATCGAACACTCCAAACGCAGGCCCTCCACCGCCACGCTCATTGCGTGCAGCATCGTGTTTGGGCTGGTCACGCCGGACCTTTTCCCAATCTTGCACGTGGAGATCGAAGAAGCCGTTCTCGGGACGGCGAAGGAACTGTACGAGCGGCTTGAGACAAAAAACGACAAACAGTCCGAACGTAAGCAAAAACTACTCAAGGATATTCTCGCCCGCGCCATCAAGCGTCATGACCAAAAGAGCGTATGAACCATGCGATCACTCATGGGCGTGTTCTCTCGATTCACCTCACCGCACGCGGTCTGGGCTTCGTCTTCATGGATGGGCCGCTCTCTCCGATCAATTGGGGCACACGGGAAGTTCGCAGCCGGCACAAAAACGCTCAATGTCTCTCGAAGGTGGCGGCACTTCTCGACGCACATCAGCCCGACGCGCTTGTTCTCGAAGACCCAACGGGAAGAGGCTCACGCCGAGCGGCGCGGATACAAAGGCTGTCGCGGTCGATTTTGACCCTCGCCAATGACCAGGCGGTTTCGCTGCACCTGTTCTCTCGTCGGGACATACGGCGCTGCTTCGAGCGATTTGGCGCGGCTACCCGGTTTGAAATTGCCATGGCAATCGCCAAGCGCATCCCGGCGTATGAGCGCTTCCTGCCGCCTCCCCGGAAACTGTGGATGAGTGAGAGCCCGCGCATGAGCATCTTCGACGCGGCATCGCTCGCGATAACGTTCTATTGCCAACCCGATTCGATCGCCGGCGGGGACGGCGACGCGGAAGGGTAGGGCCTTCTCCTGCGATGGCCGGGCTTCAATTGGTGGAGCCCGGCTTGCGCAGGAGAAACGCGATGCACGTTTCCGATGAAAAGGCGGTGGGCCGTATCCGCCACCTTAACGATCTACTGCGATGCAAGGGCCTGGGCGGCCAGGTAATGGTCACCGCCGGACTCGACGCATTGGGCGATGAGAAGATTACGCGAGTGCTGCAAGAGGTTGCGGCGTTCACGGCGTTTAGCGGCGACAACGATCCGCATGGCGAGCGCGATTGCGCGACGCTCACGGTCGATGGAATCCAGATCATGTGGAAGATCGACTACTTTGATCGAAGCCTAAACCTTCGTTCGCCCGATCCGTCGGACCCCGCCGTCACGTCGAGGGTTCTGACGATCATGCTCGCTCACGAATATTGAGCGCATAGCACCCCGCACACGCGGGGTGCCTTCTTCTGTCCTCCAGCTTCACGCCATGTGCCTACGCGGCACATTGCTTAGTCTTTTGCGGAAGTCGCCCGAGCCCCACACTCGATAGTGGATCGGCTCTTTGTCACGCCGCACCACCGCGCGGGCTAGCCCCGGCGGTCCAGTCCCAACCATCCCGCAACCTTCGATCCGCGTGCCGGCAGCGATGTCTGCCTGCATCGGCTCGGCCATATGGAGAGTTCCATGTCGCTCAAGACCGTACCCGTCTCGTCGCTTTTGCCGCCCAAGGGCAACCCGCGGCGGACCGTCGATCCCGCGCAGATCGCGGGGCTCGCCCAGAGCATCAAAGTCGACGGCGTGCTCCAGAACCTCGTTGTCTATCCCGAAGGCGGCAAGTACCGCGTCGTCTCCGGCAAGCGCCGGTACCTGGCGTTGCAGCTTCTCCGGAAGAAGAAGGAAATCGCCGGCGACTACAAGGTGCCTGTGGACGTGAAGAAGGACCTCGCGGAGGGCGATGCCCTGCGCCTCGCCACGGTCGAGAACGTGCAGCGCGAACAACTGCATCCGCTCGACGAGGCTGAATCGTATGGCACCCAGCTTCAAGACGGCGGGACCATCGAGGACATCGTCGAAAAGACGGGCCTCGGCAGCCAGACGGTCAAACGCCGGCTGGCACTCGCCAACTTGTGCGCCGAGGCCAAAAAGGCCCTGCGCAAGGGAAATCTCACGCTTCGCGTGGCCGAGGCCCTTACCCTCGGCACCGAGAAGCAGCAGCAGATGCTCCTGGAGCATCCCGATCGTGAGGCGCTCGACGCCGACTCGATCCGGGACATGCTGCTGCGGGGCAAGCCCTCGGTCGCGATGGCGATCTTCCCCAAGGATAAGTACACGGGGAGCCTCACGACCGATCTCTTCGCCGAAGACGAGACGACGTTCTTCGACGACGTTGACCAGTTCCTCATCCTCCAGAAGGAAGCCGTCGAGGAACTGGCGCAGATGCATCGAAAGTCGGCGGCCTGGGTGGAGGTCTTCAACCTCCATACCGTGCCGTGGTGGCAGTACCGGGAGGCCACGAAGAAGGAGCGCTCGCGCTCAGGCGTGGTCATCAACCTGCATCCATCCGGATCGGTCGAGGTCCGCGAGGGCGTCATCAAGCACGAGGTGAAGGAGGAGGTGGCCAAGGAGACGAGGCAAACGCCGGTCGCTCCCAAAGAGCGTCCTGCGTTCACGGCCCCGCTGCTCCAATACCTCGGATATCACAAGAGCGCAGTCGTGCAGGCGGCGCTCCTGGGGAATCCCCGAAAGGCCAAGGAGGTGGCGGTGTTGCTGCTGCTTCTCGGCACCCGCGGGGGATCGGGCGTAAAGCTCATCCCGCACCCGTGTCTCCGGGGCCTTCGCGAGCAGGAGAGCTCCTGTCGTGCGTACCGGGAGCTCAAGGCAACAGCGGTCGTGCTTGCCGACCGTCTCTCACTTCGCCGTGGCGGTAACGGCGAAAAGGCGCCAGGCAGCATCGAGCGACTCCTCTCCGAAGACATCACCGACGCCGTGGTATCGGCGCTCGGAAAGATGCCGGAGGAGGATCTCGATCGTTTGCTTGTCCTGCTCCCCTTGCTGTGCTTCGGGCAGGACGGGGAGGCCGCCGATACGGACGAGGAAAGCCTGTTCAACCAGGTCGCCCAGGGTCTCGCTCTCGACATGCGGGATTGGTGGACGCCGGACACGGCGTTCCTGTCCGCTCTGCGCCGGAAGCAGTTGCTCACGGTCGGAGAGGACTGCGGCGCTATGGCTCGCTTCACCACCATGAAAACGTGGTCGAAGACCGAGCTGGTGCAGGGTCTCGCACGGGAGTTTGCCGGGGCGGTAGCTCCGGACGCACCCGACGGGAAAGACGTCCAAATCTCGCGCACGTGGCTTCCGGGTCTCATGCGGTTCCCGGCACGCGAAGACATCACCGTCAAACCGTAGGGCGCGTGATCCTCAGCCGCTCCACACGTGGGGCGGCTTCTTTCTCAGCGATGTTGCCCGCGCACGTCGCCACCGGAAGATCACGACGACATCGAAGGACACCCCTCCTCCGCATGCGGGAGCGCCGAAGCGTTCGACGTTCCCGCGATGTCGGAGGAGGAATCATGGAACAGCATGCGCATCGTCACGAAAGCGTCTATCGCCGAATTACCGAGCAGATCGCGTCGGCCATCGCCGCCGGCGCGCCGCGCTATGAAATGCCGTGGCACCACAGCGGCCCGGCGTGCGCACGTCCCGTCAACGTGCTCACGAACAAGCCCTATCAGGGCATCAACGTCCTCGCCCTGTGGGTGGCAGCGCAGTCCCGTGGCTTCGCTTCCGGGATATGGGCAACCTACCGGCAGTGGAAGACGCTCGGCGCCCAGGTCCGCAAGGGCGAGAAGGGAAGCACCATCGTCTTCTACAAGAAACTCGAGGGAGCGCCGCAGGACGAAGCGCAGCCCGACGACAAGCCGGAGACCCGCCTCGTCGCTCGGGCATCCGTCGTCTTCAACGCTGCCCAGGTTGACAACTGGGCTGCGCCGGAGCCGGCGGGTGAGCGCAACCCTGTCGCCGCGATCGAGGCGGCGGAATGCTTCGTTCGATCGATCGGTGCGGACATCCACGAGGGCGGCGAGATCGCCTGTTATCGGCCGTATGCCGATTACATCCAGATGCCGCCGCGGTCGGTGTTTCGGGGCACCAGCACAAATACCCCTACCGAGAGCTACTACGCGGTCCTCTTCCACGAGCTCACGCATTGGACCGGGCACACGAGCCGCCTCAACCGGGATTTCTCGGGGCGGTTCGGCAACGAAGCCTACGCGATGGAAGAACTCGTCGCGGAGCTCGGTGCAGCGTACCTCTGCGCTGATCACAGTGTGAGCAATAGCCCGCGGCCGGATCACGCCGCCTATGTTGCGGGCTGGCTGCGGGCACTCAACAACGATCCTCGAGCCATCTTCACTGCGGCCGGGAAAGCGAGCGCAGCAGCGGCCTATCTCGCGGAGAAGGCGCAGGCGTCCAGAAGTTCTCCGGGAAGTTCATGAGTTATCTCACCTCGGCACAACGCCGAGGTGTTTTTTTGATGCTCCACGCCGATCTATCCTTCGGCAGATCGACTACTTCGACCGAAATCTCGAATATCACTCGCCCGATCCAGCTGATCCAACCGTCACCGCCCGGGTCATGACGGTGATGCTTGCCGGAGAGTATTAGGCAAGCGCAACACCCCGCCTCAGCGGGGTGTTTTTCTTACTTTTGCCGCCCTGGCTTTTCCTCCCAGTCTGGCTATCGCCGAGCGGCGTTTCTTTGGGAGATTCTTCGCGCGAGCTTTGACGCTTCGATCTCCGGCTGGTGGCTCATTCACAAGATTTCAGAGTCTAGAGCCAATGCTGTCGTTTGAGCAGCCGATAAGTGAATAGAACCAATATGGTTGCAACCACAGCTAATCCGGGCGAAATCAATTGAAGCCAAACAGGTGAGTCCTCAGAAATATGAAGTATCCGATCATCAGCAGCAAGATACAATCGCATCTCCCCAACAAGTATGATCGCCAAAACGCTCACAGACATGATTACCAGGAACACCGATTTGCTACTCTTTCTGATAATGAAATCGAAGAACCACAGGAAGCATATAGAGGTCACGAATAATGCAATGGTCGTCTCAGTAAGCTCGATAAACAAATGCATAACAATAAATTATACCATGGCTTAATGGCGGATTTGCCGGCATGCGCTTATCGCGATTTATAAGAAAAACGCAATTTCCGACTTTGGCGCTGTCTATTGGGTAGAAAAGAAATTTTCTCCAATTCCGATTAACTGTGAACCCAAAAAGCTAAACGTTGCCCCCAAAAGGCCTTCAGCTCCTCCTACTGCGGCGCCACTCCCACCAAGCACGACAGTGCCACCGCCCGGCTCAATTGCAGTTCCTGCGGCGGTGCCAACTGCACTGCCTTCGAGAGCACCGAGTGTGGTTCCAATAACGTCAGCTATAGCGAGCTGCATTATGGCCTTATCAGCGTCAAGTACGACGGCTGGCACTTTGCCTTGCATAGATTGTCCCCAAGCGTCAGCAAGGATTTGACCGATCTTGTCACCCACTATCCCTGCCGACACTCCAATCAACACGCCACTCGCAACACTAACAGTACTTCCTGCAAACTGTTCGACGATAACCTGCTGAATTTGGGTAACTACCGCTGAATCTGTGAACATCTGAGGCGGCAAACCGAGTATCGCTGCATTCGCAAAGGCGTCCGACAATACCTCCTCAACCACGCTACGAACGGCTGGTGTAATATTATTGCTTATACCATTCAGTAGGGTCGACGCTGCAATTCTTGCTTCAGGAATATTCGTGAATGGAGGGGTACTTTGAGAAGCAACAAGTCTACTTCCGAAGATCCGTTCAATGGATGGTGAAGTCAGTGAGGCGGTGGTAAATGCCGTGAGGCTATCAGCTTGATTTAAAACTTGTTGCGTCTGCGATGAAGAACTGGAACTTGAGCTGCTGCTGGCCGTCGGAAAATTCACGTTTGTCTGAGTGCCCGACGAGCCGCCGCGCAGTGTCGGATACGATCCTGCGGTAGCAGCCCACACCGACGAACTGAAGCCGGTCGGCAATGATCCCAATTGCAGCATGGCGGTTGAGAGCCCCGAGACTCCCGACAATGCGCCGTTACCGGTTGCATTACTCTGCCCGCTAGTTTGGTTGTCCCAATAATCATTCGTGGTCGTGGTATGGAATGTCCCATTCTGATCGTTTGTACCGATCAGTCCACCAAGCTTGACGATGCCGTTCAGATTGTTCCCTTGGCTAGTTACAGATCCGGTGGCATAGGAGGTCGTGATAGTCGCAACTGTTCCACCTGTGGCGTTATTGTCTCCTACCAAGCCGCCGAGTTGCGTCGTATTGAACGCGGTGCTGCCACCGGAGAGTTGGACTGATGCATGGGAATCTGTGATGGTGCCTATATTCTCCCCGACCAGCCCACCTACAGGTCCGTTCACGATGGGACCAATAGTTCCGGTAGCATAGCTTTGCTCTATAGTTCCACGGTTACCAGACGCTAACCCTCCAGCGGCGGCGCCAGTCGCACCTTTCACACTGACATTGGTGATGCCGACATTGCGGACGTCTCCAGTCGGCCCGATCTCACCGAATAACCCGGCATATGTAGTCGATGAGTTAATCGAAAGACTATCAATCGTTTTATACAGCCCATCAAACATCCCCGCAAAGCCATTATAGAAAGTGCCCATAGGCAAAAATCCGGCCCCGCCGTTCCAACTCGCAGTTGCGCTAGCGTCTATGTTTTTACCGAGCGCATAATTGCCGGAAAGATTGTTCTGGATGTTCTGCAAATCATAAGCGGTATTGACCAGCATGTAGGCGATGAGCTGGTTCGAGACGCCGCCGTTGGTCGAGACCGCCGAAGCGTAGCTCACCGGGCTCGTGTAGCTCGTGGAATTGACGACGCTGCCGGCGGGATTGTCCGAGGGATCGTAAGAGATCGAAACCGTGCCGGTGCTTCCCGCATAATTGATCTTGCCCGTACCGCTGAACGTCACGCTGCCAGTCCCGATGCCGCTGTTGTCGGCCCGCAGCGAGAGGTTTCCCGATCCGGTATTGGAAATCGTCGTCCCGGTATCGACGGTAATGTTGCGATAGGCGCTCAAGGTGAGGGCGCTGCCATTGCTCCAAGAGATGTTGGAAGAGACTTCGATGTCACCGGTCTGGCTACCACTCGACCCGGTGGTGACCGTGACGTTGCCGAGCGCCAACGCACTCTGAAGCGTCGAGACCGAAAGCACGGAATTGTCACTCGTCGGAATAAGCGTCGTATCGCCCGATGAGGGCAGCGTTGGCGAATTGCTGCTCGCCGCGAGCGTCACGTTCTCCGGATCAAGCAGGAGCGTGCCCCAATCTCCCTTCGGCGCCGTCAGATTCACCGTGCCGAGGAAGTTGAGCAATTGATGTCCGGAAACCTCGACATGGCCGCCGTTACCGCCCTGCGTCCCACCGCGCGCCGAGACTGCGCCTTGGAAAGTCGTCGCTTGATCCGACCACACGGCCACCTGGCCGCCGTTGCCAGCCGTGACCGCATCGGCGTCGATGCTGGCGCCGGAGGCAATCGTGGTCGTCCGGGCGTTTTGCTCCGGGCCCGCGCCGTGGAAATTGCCGCCCACAAACGCCGTGCCGCCGCCGGCATCGCCCGCCACGTTGACGTTGGCACCGCGGTTAAGCGCGACCTGCGTTCCAAGCACCTTCACTGTGCCGCCCGCTTGGCCGGAGCCGGCTCCCGAGGTGTCTAAGGTGCCGGCAACTGCCACGCCGCTCGCGCCGCCGTCGAGCACGATCTCGCCGCCCTGCTGATGTACGGCGCGGGCCTCGATGATCCCGGTCGTATTGATGGCCTGATCGACGACTTGCCTCGCCGTGTCGGCGCCGATCCATACCGTGCCGCCATCGGCGTTGATCGTGCCGGTATTGGTGATGAGCGCCCCTGAGGGCGCTACCTGCGCCACCGCCGTCGCCGGCACCGCGAACTGGATGAGCTGGTCGCCGTAGAGGTCGAGCGCGAAGGCGTTGCCCGAGGCGAGCGCGACCTTGCCCAGCCGCGCGGCGATGACGCCGTCGTTGCGGACCCAGGGCGCCACGAGTCCGACCAAGCCGCCTTCCGCCGCCGTGATCGTTCCCTGGTTGACGATCCCGGCCGCGGGGTTGCCGGGGAGGGTGAAATTGAATCGCCCCGCCATGAAATCGGCGTTCGGTATGTCGTGGGTCGTGGCGATGAGGCCGTTGACATCGATCCGCGCGCTTGAGGTGAACACGACGCCGTTGGGGTTGACCAGGAAGACGATGCCGTTGGCGGAGAGTTGCCCCGCGATGGTCGAGGGGTCGCCGCCGATAACGCGGTTGAGAACGACGGATGATGATGAAGGCTGCTGAAAGCGCACCGATTCGCTTGCGCCGATGCTGAAGCTCTGCCAGTTGATGATGGCCTTGTCGCTTAGCTGGTTGACCCTGAGGTTATTCGGCGCGGGCTGGGAGATCGTGGCGCTACCGCCGACGACGGTGCCGCCCTGCGGATTGGCCTCGCCGCTTCCGGGCGCCAGGAGAAGCGCGATGGTCGCCGTGGCGATGCGGGCAGTGTTCCTCGTCATTGCTCAGTACCTCGCCGCAAGCCGGAAAAACGCGCGCCAACCCTTGTTGCCGTTGACCGCAGGATTGCGCGTCAGCGGCTTGTCCATTTCGGCGGCGCTCGTGACGTACTCGGTGAGGCCCAGCCGAAAGCCGAAACCGGCGGAAGCGCCGGATTGATCGTTCGGCGTGCCCGCCGCGGCGATGCGGTTGAAGACCTTGCCGATGTCGTAATAGGTGAAAAGCTCCGACGATTGGATGAGATCGACCGGGATATCGGGCGCGTAGCGCAACTCGACGCTTCCAGCCAAACCAGAATCGCCCGTCAACTCCGACGGATCATAGGCGCGGCCGAAGGGCTCGCCGCCAAACGAGAATTGTTCGGAAGCGGGCAGGGGGTCGGCCGAAATCTGGCCGATGGCTTGCGCCAGAACGGAGAATCTTCGGGGCAGCACCTGCAATCGCGAAGCGCGGAAATTGACCTTGGTGAAATCGGTCTTGGCCCGGGTGCGGCTCGGGATGGGGTTGTTATCGGATGTCGCGGCAAGGATCGGCAGGCCGGTGCCGATGTCGAGCCCGAATTGCGAGATGCCGCGCCAGGTATCGGAAAAATCGTAGGAGCCCGAAAGCGTGAGCGACCGGACCCGGTCGTCGGCTGTTCTGGCGTTGAGTTCATCGGTCGTCGTGTTGCGGTACGTGAACATGGCGCTGGCGTTGAAATTCTGATCGCGCGACCGGATGAACGGGTGGGAGACGGTTGCGGTGAATGACGTGTCGCGCCCTTGCACATCCAAAGAGGCAAGAGCATCGCCCGGATTGGTTTTGACGTAGGTGAAGCCGAAGCTCGCCTTGGTCCCCTCACTATCGAGCGTTTCGTCGTGGTTGAAGTGGTAGTACTGAAGGTTGCCGGTGTCCTGCGGCGTGAGGACGATGTTCACGGCGGAGCGTTCGTAGAGCCTGAGCGCGCTGTTGAGGCCGCCCGCCATGTTGAGCTGGATCGGCCCCAGCGAGGCGGTACCACGATTATCAAGGCCGATCTGGGCTTCGAAGGGCTTGTTCTGGAGAATGACGACCAGGGTCGCGGCGCCGGGCGTGGTGGCGGACGGCTCGAAGAGCGAGCGCACCGAGGCGCCCGCGAGGTCGCCCGCTAAGAGCAGATAGCGTTCCAGGACAGAGAGTGAGAGCGGGCGGGACGCTTCGATCTTTTTGCTGTACGCGTCGAAGAGTCCCGGACGGCCTTTGATCTCCCCCTGGATTTGTACCTTATCGACGTACCCCTCGATGACGGCGATCCGGGCGATGCCGTCCTTGATCGTCTGCGGCGGGACGTAGGCGCGCGAGAGGATATAGCCGTCGTTGCGGTATTTGGCGGTGATGGCGTCGGCGATCCTGTAGAGATCGGCGACCGTGATGTCTTTGCCGAGCTGATCCTGATAGAGCGGCAGGAAATCCGCGTCCTTGTACACGGTCGATCCGGTGACCTGGAGAGCCGAAAGCGTGAAGTGGATCGCCTCCGCCTCGGCGGGCGCGAGCCGCTTCTCCGGCACGGTCGGAATGAGGATGGGCTCAAGCGTCGATTTCGGCGAAGGCGGCGGCTGAAACCGGCGCTCGATTTGGCCCGGTTGCACTGAACCGGGGAGATTCTGTTGTGCTTGGGCTTGCCCCGCGAGAAACCCGCCAGCAAGAAAGCTGATTGCAGCGATTGCGTAGATATCGCTGAAGGGTGCCCGGCCCATCCCCTTTTCCTCGGTGCGGCGTGCGGCTATTGGCTCTGCAATTGCTGCAAGAGCCCCGTGATGTTTTCCTGAATCGATTTTTCGTTGGCGAGACGCAGCCGCTTAACGAAGCTCGACGAGTCGGAGAATGTCGCAGTCCCGGTGGCCGTAATCGGCAGATGTTTGGTCACCCCACCGACGGACAGCGTGTAATCGACTTTCGAGGTCACATCGAGAGTAAGACCGGCCAGAGGCTGATCGAGTGACTGCAAGTTTGCGTCGAGGGTGTACTCCGGCGTTGTGCCGGCCGGCGCGAGATAGCCGACGCCCGCGAGGCTATCTTCGAGCGCCTTCTTGAAGCTCTCGTTGTCAACTTTCGAAACCATATGCGTTGGCTCGCCACCGGAGACCTGTCCGACCGCGATGTCCTCCTTGAACTTCGCATTCGGCACTGCTGCTTGCGACGCTGAGACGGTCATTCCTTGGGAGGTCGCAGGCGAGCCGGGTATGGGGATTCCACATGCGGCAAGCGTCAATGCGCCCGCAACGGCGCCGATCCTGGCAAATCTGCCAAATATCATTTTCCTCCCCATCGCGCGGTTTCTTGTTATTTGGCGTGGTAACACGCCACGGAAATGCTTTGCTTAATAAGAAATTAACTATAGCGGCCGCACCTGCGAGGTACAACCGTCGCGGGTCCAGAATTGTTTCAATCCGCCTTTGGTCGCTGCCTGTCACGCCGCCATGTCTCCGCAGTTGCTTTCTCGTGTTGTGCCGGTTCAGTCCTCGCCGGTAGCTGACGCGAACGCGCCGGGACCGCCGGCAGCGGCGAATTGACCGGTCGCCGATCCAGATGCGCTCAGCCGAGAGGCCCATAAGGCCGAGATCGGGATCACGCCAGAACAAATGTCCGCCGGTCCCGCCGACGTTCTGTGGTTCGCGTTTTCCCAACGCGCCATCGAGTTGCAACCCAAAATTCCGCCCGAACGAACGCTCAGGCTTCCTTCGGTCAATGCCGTTCCAGCTTATCCGCAAAACGCTGAAAGGCGAACAGGAGCGCCCGCAGTCGCACATGCAGCCCGCGCCGGTCGTCTATGCCGATGAATTGTCCGAGCTGGTGGTCGAGCCGGATACGGCGCTCGCCATCTCACGCGGGCGCGGGCGCCGCGACGGAATGTCGTGAAGATGAGTTCGATGTTCTCAGATAAAATTAGTGCTACATCATTGCTGTGAATATTTACGGCCTCGCCGGAACCTGACGCCAGCCGCTGCTGCATGAAGAAACATACGGATAGTAACCTTTGGGATTATCGCAGTAGTACCAGCTTTGAGTTCCGGACGGCAGATGTTGTTTCGGCGCGATCGAAGGTGCTGATCCGGGCCTGACGGCATTCGGAATCTTGAGTTGTTCGGAAACAGGGTACACGAAGTCTCCTGCGCGCGCAGGCGCTGCCGCTAATTCATCTGTGTGCGACACAAGGATTGTGATTTTTCCGGAGGCCGTTTGCTGGGGTGGCGCCCCCCAAAACCCTGCTCCTTTATAGCACCCGAATCTCAGCACGACATCGTAAAGCCCTTTAGATAAAACAACGGGACTAATCGCAACCATATTGATTTGACCCTTTCCGGTTACTGTCCGATCGACAATTACCGTATCGTTTATCTGAAGCTTTGCGTTGCATCCGTGGTTCCAATCGCCTTCAGGATCGACATCGAATTTAACACCGAGTTGATATGTTCCATTATCCCGCGCGACGAATTTCGCAGCGGCGCCCCCAATGACGATCTGATTACTTGCCCCGAGATTGGAACGCTTTACAAAGGCAGCCTCCGTGAACGCCGGACCCGCCTCGATAAAGGCAGCTATATTGCCGCCAGAATCGACGAGTTTCCCGTCGCTAAGCGAGGCTGTCCGCAATTCCACTATCCAACCCGGCGCGTATTTCGGGCTTGCCTGAGGAGCAGTTCCTGAACTGGGAGGTGCCTTTTGCGTTTGCTCAGCCGTCTGAGCCAATGCGCTTGACGTAATCGCGAGACAGACGGAAGCCCCCAAAAGAATATTACGCATAGTGCTTCTCCTTTAGCGCGAGGCCAGCTTTATTCCTCCCATTCGGGTCGCATCAACATTTCCCGGCTTCGTCTTGGATGCCTTTGTCGCGCCAGTCCGTGGGTCTAATACGTCGATAATCCTGAGGGAAGTTTCTGTTTAGGTTGAAGGACCGGTGCAGCACCCGGCTCGCTTGGAGGTGGCGCTCGCTTGACCAGATCGGCGGGCATAACAAAGTCGCCTTCACGCGCCGGTGCAGGCGCCAATTCGCCTGCATGCGCAACCAGAATCGTCAAATTGCCCGCAAGCGTTGGAGGCACTTTGGGGCCGCCGTAACAACCGAATAGTAACGTCGCGTCATAGAGGCCCGCCCGCAAAACCACTGGTTTGAGAAGTTCGATGGTATTCTGCCCGTTCGCTTGACCGCGTATTTTCTTCTCCACTAGAGTCATATTGTTAAGGGAAAACTTCGTCATGCAATCTACCCACGACCAGTCTTTCTGAGGTGTGTAGTCCAATCGAACGCCGAGCTGATAATCGCCATCTGATCGGACGACGAACTTGGACGCAAGACCGGCGATGACCGGCTGGCCTATGCCGGTAATTTGCGATCGCTTCACGAAACTATCTTCGGCGAAGCTTGGCCCCAAATCCATATAGGCAGCAATGACTCCGGGATCGATGACAAGTTGATCGCTCTTGTCAAATGAGCCGGTTCTTAACTGCACCAACCAGCCCGGCGTATATCGCGTCGCGGCTTGTGGAGAGGTCGCAGGCGGTTGTGCGGGAGCGCCGGGCTGTGCCCACGGCGATGCTAATGGTATCGCACAAAGAACCCCCAGATATGTGGCGAAACTGATTGGCTTCACGATTTACCTCCGTCACCTATTCTTTTGAATGCGAACCCGGGTGGGAAACGACCACCCAGGTGGTTCTTCAATTTTATTTCCAGGGGTCTCCTAGTTGGCTTGATGACTGCGCCTTTGATTGAACTCCGCTTCCTAAATTGTTGTCAGGCGGGAGCGGTTCGTTCGGCAGGATAACAAGAGGCTTTGGAGGCACGTTTGGCTGCTTAGGAGAGCCAGCATTGGATGCTTGCGAGGTCGGACCAGCCTGACTGCCGGCATGTTGTTTCTGGAAGGTGCGGCATATGTCTGGCGTAGCTGGAAGCTTCTTATCGCCAGATAAGGGATCATAGCCGCCAGTATCGAACAACACGACCTCGCCATTGCGGATGGCGTACCACTTCAGCGGCTTACCTGTGCTCTGATTGAAGCAAACGTCACCGCCCAGCAGGGCCTGAGCCAATGGCGCATGTCCATACGCGACGATCCAGCAAGCAAACGCAATGGCCAGTTGCCGGCTATTGAATTTCCAAATCAGGACGCGGGCCGTCCAGGCGGTTAATGGAAACCAGACCAGCGCGTAGAAAAATGAAAATGCGATGGCAAAAAATGATGACCACGCCTCGCTGAAACCGAGGTCGTCATAAAACAGATTCTTAATACTGCTTTGTCCCCAGTATAATTCATAGAGTCCGTATAGACCCGGCAGCACACGGGAAACAATGACAATGGCCAGCAAAATGCCGGCTAACAACAGCAGAACCTTATACCATTGCCCTAAATTCTTTAGTTGGTTCGCGGTTGGCGTCATTTCGCCCCCATTGGCTGACCGGCGTTGCTATCGCGTCAATCACCCCGACAAAGTATATATGCGCAAGGGTATCATTATCTCCCCATACCCGCGAGAGAGGGCATAAGAATGCGATTTTATTGCTATATGCAGGTGTCTAAAGCGATCATTCAGTAACTTAGGGTAATTCTAAAATCGGCGCGCGAACCGTGGGCGCTGTCGAGGCCGGTGCGGTGTTGCTGCCTGTTACGCATCGCGGGCGGTGGTTCGGTTCCCGTTTAAGTCCTAATTTTTACGGGTAGCAGTGAGGGTACGGGCATTGACGACGCAAAACTTAGCCAATACACATCGCGAGTTAGGTGAACGGTGGGAATCCGCCCCTGGGCACCAGCCCCCTAAGTATTTGATTTTTCGTCGTTTTCTCCGAACAATTCGATTCCCACTTTCGGCATGCGACAGAGAAATCGTGCGTTCTTCTCGCCTTAAACACGCTTATCTGCGCAGGACTTA
>Ga0307374_10008827_pt1 | contig 14976 bp, 13 predicted proteins | sample OX3MG_FD_202532 | JGI IMG/M metagenome (GOLD analysis project Ga0307374, IMG submission 202532) | Soil microbial communities from Risofladan, Vaasa, Finland - OX-3 | ecosystem: Environmental > Terrestrial > Soil > Coastal area > Acid sulfate soil | place: Finland: Risofladan, Vaasa | collected... | reverse complement strand
GCCCGCACGTGAAGCGGATCTCCTGCGCCGATTGAGGGTTCAAGCCGGGCAATGAATCCCGACAAACCACTGCCTCTCGCAGGAGTGATCTCCTGTTTTGCTGCGCCGGCACTAAAGCTCATGAACTTGATTCTATCATTGAATCTCGAAGGACAAACATAGATGCAATCGAAGGGCGGTTTCGCGGGATAAAGCTTCCGTGCTGGCGGTGGCGGTCCTCAGTCGGCGCGAAGTCATAACTAACTTGGAACTGATCGCCTAATAATAAACTAGGCGTCAAATCCTCCCTTTGGTAATGCTCGCGAGAAAAATTTACATGTTCGGGCTTCCGCCGCGATCTTAACCGCAAGGCATGTCAGAGGATTTTTTTGATTCCAGTACACTTACCTTTATGCGTGGATTTGGCATCAAAAGTGATCAACGCAATGCGGCATTAGATTTCCTTAACGCAAATTAGTGGTAGATGAGTGGTTTGTGCCCATAAATGCGTAGAAAAATGTGGACCGTCAGGGGAGGGTTTCAGCCCTGCCGTGCGGGCGATTGTCAGATGTTTCGGGCCTTCAGCAGGCCCTGAGGGGAAAGGCCTCAACGCCTAAAGGCACCCTTCGAGCCGCCCGTGGGGCGGCACGCCTGAAGGCGTGCCCTGAGGAATTATTGAACGCACTTCTGAGACATGACACTTCAAGCCATTTCAAAACCCTATGAAATTTATTGAATTACTTAACCAAAACCGACGGATACATGGCAAGGGGCTGAGGTGCATAGTTAAGTCCTGTATTTTCAGTACGGCCGTGCTTTGTGGATTCCAGGAGTGCGACTGGCCGCGTCAAGGGCCTTGATTTCAATGGACTATAGAGAGTTTTGAAATGGTTTCGAGCAAAGGCTGCCGCGGAGCGGGTGAGAACCGCTCCCGCATACATTTCCGACTGATGTTTAACATTGCACACCTCTCTGGTCAATATTGAACAGATGGACATTTTTTAATGTGTTATATAAACCATTGACTGCGAACATCTGAAAACGGAGTTGCCAGACAGACCCTGGAAAGCAAATACGCGAGCCCGAGAATAACAGGTGCATTCATTTAACGCACCTGATTTTTGCCGGAGATGGTGAATCGCATGAATGTGGCGGTGGTTAGTCCGCGAGTCCTCATTCGTAAGGCAATTAGCTCTTTAATTGTAACAACGGGATCATCTGCCAGTGTCCTGGACTTTGGTAGCGTCCCTGATGTTGTGGAGGTGATCGATAAATCAAGACCGCAAGTCATAGTATTCCACACGTTTAACCATTCTTCTGGCATCGAGGCGGTACAACAATTGCGCGAATTGCTTCCTGAAGCCCGAGTCCTATTGCTATCTGACGAGTATCCTGAAGATGAATTTTGGGTGCAGACTCTGAAGGCAGGAGCTTGGGGCTGCCTATCAACTTCTGATAGCCCTCAGATTTTGGTCAAAGCTCTCATAAAGGTGGCCGAAGGCGAGCGGTGGGTGACGCACCGGGTGACAAACCTGATTATTGAAGATATTGTGCATGCTAGGCAGGCAGACAAGGGATTCACACAAAACCTCACCCCACGGGAATGGGAAGTCCTGGGTCTACTTGCCAACGGTTACTCTTACAAAGAGATTGCAGCTCGTCTTTTTGTTAGCAATGAAACTGCGAGATCTCATTTGAAATCAATCTATAAGAAGCTTCAAGTAAGAAGTCGGCGCGCAGCCGCTGTGTGCTATTTTAAATACTTCCATGGGAAGAGTGCCGGATTAACTCATGCAGAATCGGCGATTGATACCCTCGCTGGATAACTTCTAACCACGTCTTACGTCGTGTGAAGCTCCCCTTTCCCGCATCTTTAGATAAAAGCTGAGGCTATGACCGGCCATCGCGAACATGCGCGCCCTCCAGACATGTGAGGAGATTGAGTTCGCGCTTCGCACGCTCGTCAACGAAGTTGGTCCCGACGTTTGCCCCGACATCAGGGGTACCCCTTTTCAGTGTACTCCTCCCCCACAATTCACTCTTTCATGGGATTGCTTTCGCATCGGGGTGTGGTGGTAAAGTTGCATTTGTATTTTTTAATGAGGAATTTCTTGCCACCTCTGACCTCCGAGGTTGAGATGAATGTGAAAAGGCAAGAAGAGAGACGCCGACAAGAACGGTTCGTAATTGGCTGTCCTGTGACCGCCCTGACCCCCGGACAGGGAAGGAAACGGGTGATCGGTCACGGCAGCCTGAAGGATATCAACGACCATGGAGCGCGATTCGAATTGGACCGTCGCTTGGAGGTCAATGACCGGATATCCCTGGAAGTTCACTTTTCGAATCCGGACGGGGCAGTTACCACTATCCGATTTCCAGGGAGGGTGAAGCGCGTTTTTGTGGGAACTTCACATGAAATAGCGGTCTCTTTCTCAAAGGGGGGGGCTTTTCTTCGACGCAAGGATCAGCTACCTAGAAGCTTGCTGCCGATGCAGAAAGGCACAGAGGGCAACTGGATTAATTGAGATAGTGGTAACCGGACAAGGCTTGCTTAGTTAGCGGGGAAGATCAAGATAGCGGGAAGGCTTACTTGGAGGAGGGGCGCTGTAAGTCACAGTGCGGAGCTATGGATGAAATTAGGGCCTGAATGAACATCCAGACGCAATCCCCAGCATGGTTTGCACTTTACACTCGCCATCAGCACGAGAAGGCAGTGGCCCAAGCGCTTTCCGGGAAAGCGGTGGAAGTATTCCTCCCTCTTTATAACGCAGTTCATCGATGGAAGGACCGGTTGAAGCACCTGTCTCTACCATTGTTTCCTAATTACCTCTTTGTTTTTGCGGGGTCTGATCAGCGTGGGGCGATCCTTTCAACTCCCGGGGTGTATGATTTTGTGCGGCTTGGCGGGCTGTTAGCACCCATTCCGGTCGAAGAAATCGAGGCGGTCAGGCGAGTAGTCGAGCGAGGCTTACATATCGAGCCTCATCCTTTCTTGCATGTGGGTGATCGGGTAAGGTTGCGGTCGGGGCCGCTTGAAGGCATCGAGGGGATTCTTGTTCGTAAGAAGACCTTCTATCGTTTGGTCCTTTCCGTCGAGTTGCTGGCTCGATCGATTTCCGTCGAAGTCGACATGGCAGACCTCGAACGCGTGATGGGTCAGAGTGCCGGGATGCCTTTCTCTGGGGCGAGTGTGAACATCGCCGCCAGCATATGACAGATCGAGTTAGGGTGCGATTGAGTCAGGAGACGGGTTCCAAGGATCAGCCCAAATCATTCTGGCCGTTTCTACGGACGCCATTTATCGTTGAGCGTCCGTTGTGTACTCGCTTGAAGGTAGTTATCTTTTTGCTGGGGATTGGGGTTTGCAGCTTACTGCTGGCGGGGGAAGGTATACGTATCGCAGTGGCTACCAAGCTCGGCGAGTCAATGAGGTTAGCGGAGATAAGGAAGGCGGTTTTATATGATCGCGAGAATCCTGAATTTCACTTCCGCCTTGGGCTAGCAGAAACATACTCCCTGGAAGGTTCTAACTCAGCCGATGGCATCCGACAGTTGCAGCGCGCCACCGACTTAAGCCCGCACGAGACACGCTACTGGTCGGCGCTTGCTTCAGCGTGCGAACTTGCAGGGAAAAGCGCCTGTGCCAGCCACGCAATCAATCAAACCCTTACCCTAAGTCCCATGACACCCCGGCTTCACTGGGAAGCGGCCAACTATTATTTGCGGGCAAACCAGCAGGCGCTCGCCCTCGGCCAGTTTCATCGTCTCCTGGAACTTGATCCCGGTTACGCCGGCGCAACCTTCCGGATTTGCCTCCAAGTCACGGGTGATCCAGATACCGTTTACCGACGTGTGCTGACGCCCGCTGCCAGTCCGGAATTGAAACTCTCTTATGTGGATTTCTTGACAACGCAAGGTCATGAAGGCTTTGCCTACCAGGTGTGGAAAGAGGTTGCGTCAAGCCGCGCTCCGTTCAGCTTTTTGCTTGCCGATCCTTACCTGGAACACCTGATCGTTACCGGCAACTATCAGGAAGCAACGGCTGTGTGGCGCGATCTCCAACGTCGCGACATTGTGAAGAAGTCTGACGACGATCCCGGCAATCTTGTATTCAACGGAAGCTTTGACAAGCCTCCCCTCAATGCCGGTTTCGGGTGGCGATATCGGCAGGAACCCTACTTGTCCTTCACGTTCGGCGACACGGGCCCCTATGAAGGGACTCGCAGCCTGCGGCTGGATTTTACGGTTAGAGTAGATGGGGAGTACGAGCCTGCCTTTGAGCTTGATCCGGTCACACCAAATCGGACTTATCGGCTGACGGCCTCCGTTCGCTCTCAAGATATTACTTCGCCCAGCGGCCCACGGCTCCGCGTGATTGATCCTGCCTGCCCCGCATGCCTGACGGTTGCGACTGACATGACGGTCGGAACAACTCCTTGGCACAAGATCACGCTTGATTTTTCGACAGGACCGAAAACGCAGCTTGTGCGCCTGTCAGTCTGGCGGCCAAAGGCTATAGCTTTCCCTCCGGAAATTACAGGCACTTTCTGGGTGAGCCAAATTTCGCTTACTTCTGTCCCTTCCCTTACGAGGCAAGCCACGCGGAGTGGAAAAACTTAAGAATGTCAACGGCAGCGGCTACAACGAACCCATTTTCCTCCTCTGTGAAAGCGACTCTCGCAGAACGCCCGGCTGCCCCCTTTTGCTTTTCAGCCGCGCGTGTATTGCTGATGGCCACGCTGATAGCCGCACCGCTTGCTTTTGGTGCCGTCCAAACGTGGGCTTGGGTAATGCTGGACGTCGTGGCAGTCGTTCTCCTGCTTTTGTGGGCCATAGGAAGTATTCAACAAGGTGTGGTACAAGTGCACTGGTCACCCCTTTATATTCCTGCGGCGTTGTTTCTGCTGCTCGGCATCGTTCAATTCGCTGGTCATCTTACACTCGATCCGGCCGGAACTCGTGAAGCGCTCATCAAGGTCGGAACTGATCTACTCTTTTTCTTTGTTGCCGGCCAGCTTTTTGTCCCGACCTCGGAAAAAACGTGGGGGAGCGCAGCATTCCTCGTGACAGTCTATACGTTCGCGCTCAGCATCTTCGCTGTCGTGCAATATTTTTCCAGCCAAGGCCTGATCTATTGGACAGTGAAGGTCCCACTCGTCACGGTCTTCGGCCCTTACGTAAACCACAATCATTATGCAGGACTAATGGAAATGCTTATCCCTCTTAGTGCGGGATATTTTTTGTGCCTGCCAAGCGATAAGCCATGGCGTCCACTCATTGGTGTTGCCGTAGTGGTATCGATAGTGTCGGTGCTTCTGTCAGGGTCCCGAGGTGGTTTCATCTCCTTGCTGGCTGAGACGCTTATTCTGGCTATATTTCTTCGCTTGCGCTTATGGAGCCGGGTTGGGAATCGCTTGACCTTGACGATAGCTTTGGGGATCATCGCCGCGGCACTACTGTTTTTCTGGGCGGACCCTGGCAAGATTTCCAGGCACCTGGCCACGATCGCTAACCTTCCGGAAGCACCTGACCGAGTTTTAGGAGGACGCGTGCCCGTTTGGCTGGACTCACTGCAGATGACGCGCAGAAACCTCTGGCGAGGTACAGGGCTGGGCAGTTTTGGAGTCGTGTATCCACAGTACCAGAGCTTCCCTACCGACCTGAGTTGGGATCACGCCCATAATGACTATCTGGAAGTAGCTGCTGAAACCGGGCTTCCGGGTGCTGCTTTGACCCTCATTGCACTATTGATGTTTGTGAGTCTCGCTTTCACAGGGCTGGAAGATCGGATTCAAACCATTTCAGGTCGCCTGCAATTTGCCGCCGCACTGGGATGTTGTGGCATTCTCGTACACAGTTTTTCCGATTTCAATCTCCACATCCCAGCCAATGCCATGTGGTTTGCCGTGCTGCTGGCTGTGGCGACCCACACCGGGAGTGCCTTCCCGCGTGGGGAAAAAAAGGAAGTAAGCGCACACGGTCCGATCCCCGAAAAGTACTTACTTTAACTGTAGCAGCGTGGAGAACATGAAAGAACCACCTGGAAAAGCACCATGCGGCGGGCGAGGTGAGGGATGCGTCGCAGATTAAATGTCAAGAGAGTTAAGGGAGCACCAATGTGGGCACGATGTCCTGGATGGGGAGGGCGTATCAGAACGGGCAAGCACATTGTGAGTGTGGCAGTATCGATAGCTTTCATTTGCAGCACACTCGCCGGGGCGGTCGGCCAAGCTTCTGCACAGACGCCAAAGATCGGAGCCACTCCCAATGAGTCTGCGATGGGTGCTACCCTTGATAGTCGATCACCTCTGTCTAGCACTTACAGGATCAGTGTTGGCGATCTGCTGGATGTGGTTGTCGTCGATGTCCCAGAGTTTACCCGGTCTTATCGAGTCAGCACGGACGGCTCCATCTCCATGCCAATGGTTAAGGAACCGATACCGGCCGCGGGATTGACTCTACCGCAGCTGTCGCAAGCGATAGTAGACCATCTAATTACAAGTGACCTGTTGAAAGAGCCGGAGGTGTGGGTTGACCTCAAAGAATCGCCCGCCCAGTCGGTGACGATTTCGGGCGCCGTGCGCAACCCACGCCTTGCCCCTGTTTTCGGCAAAACAAACCTGCTGGATATTATTTCTCAAGCGGGCGGTCTGGCGCCGGACGCGGGGCGATTCGCGGTGATCTCACGTGTTGGGGAAATAGACGCAGGAAATGGCGGACGGGCTCTGCAAGGCGGCAGCGCGAATCGGCCGCGAGTTTCCAAGGCAATTACGGTGGATCTGAACGGTCTAATAAAAAACGAGGATCCCAGCTTAAACGTTGCACTCTATCCAGGGGACCGTGTCACGGTACCGCCCGCAGGTCTCTTCTACGTGTTGGGCTCAGTCAATCGGCCAGGGCAATATTCTTTGAAGGATGCTCAGGAGAACGTCACGGTACTGACGGCGCTGGCGATGGCGGGAGACGTGACCTCAACGGCAAAGTCGAAGCGGTTAGTTATTATCCGGAGGAATCCCAAGTCGCCAAACGGGCGAGAAGAAATTCCGCTTAACCTCAAGGACATCTTGGCAGGTCGGGCTACTGATAGTCGCATACAGGGAGGCGACATATTGGTTGTACCTGAGAACGGTGGAAAGAAAGCAATCCGGGCAGCAATCGGCAGTGCTTTGACGGTCGCAACCGCGGTGACCACTGGCGTGATCATTTACAGGCGATAATTTAGAAGTCGTCCGGCTTTGCCAGTAATCGACGAGTGAGTCCTAACATGAATGAACCCTTAGACTTGGCCCACACAAGAGACGGCGCCAAATCCAGTCTCCAAGCGCTCTCGGCGGCCGATATCCACGACCGCTCCACCTCGGTGTATCTGCGCTCCTATGTAAATTTACTGAGGCGGCATATCTGGTTGATTCTCCTGATCACATTCGTCGCTGGTGTCTTGGCCACAATCTACTCCTTTAAGATGCAGCCTGTTTATCGCGCTACGGCGCGTATCGAAATTGATCCAGAAGTTCCATTGATTCAGTCACTTAACGACCTCTTCCGGGAAGCACCTGACAATGATAGAACGTTCGTCGCGACTCAAGTGGATGTTCTTACTAGCGATAGTCTCGCTTGGCGCACGATTCAACAGTTACAGATGGGGTCGGTAGGCACCACGAAAGGGCCCGGTGGCGACAAGTCAAACACCGTAGGCTATCCGACCGAAGCTGCGGGCGCGATGACCCGTTCGTTCTTAGGACGCCTCAATGTGCAATGGAAAACCGACACACGAATCATCAGCATCAGCTTCGAAGACACAAACCCCCAACGCGCGGCGCGCGTTGTTAACACCTTGATTGACAATTACATTTCCTCTAATCTCACGCAGAGATACGAGTCCACCCAGGAGGCAACCACCTGGATGGAGCAGCGGTTGGCCCAATTGAAGGCTAAGGTGGCTTCGTCCGAGCAAGCGATGCTCGACTATGAGCGCAAGAACTCCATTGTGAACATCGAGGGCACGCAGACATTAGCACAACAGACACTCGAGGATCTGAGTCGGAATCTTACCGCGGCCCAAACCGACCGGGTTAACAAGGAATCGATTTACAGCCTGTTATCCTCTGGTCCGGCGGCAGAGCAGTTCGCCATTGACGACCCTCTCCTGCAGCATCTGGAAGGGAAACAGGAAGACTTGAGTGAACAATACGCCGTTGCCGCAGACCAGTATGGTTCGGCCTTTCCAAAGCTACGACATCTGAAGGACCAGCTGGCAGCGATCCATCCACTGATCGAACTCCAGCAAAAGCGGATTATTGAGAAGGCCCGTGCTGATTATTTGACTGCTAAGCGGCGCGAGTCGGCATTGTCGAAGGCCACCGCCGAACAGAAGGAAAAGGTTAGCAGATTGAGTGAACTGGAGATTTACGATAGCCTACTGCAACGGGACTTCAAGACAAATCAGCAGCTCTACGAAGGGCTGCTCCAACGTCTGAGAGATGCGGAAATTTCGGCCGGATTAACAGCAGCCAACATCCGCCGAATCGACCCTGCGCTGCCTCCACAAGTTCCGATCCGGCCGAAGACCCGCCAATACATCATCGTCGGCTTGCTCGGAGGACTATTGTTAGGCTTTGTGGCGGCTTTTGTGCGGGAGTCCTGGGATGTTTCGATTCGGACTCCGGACGAGGTCGAGCGCCTGACCGATTTGCCAACGCTGGGGATTATTCCGGATTTCCGCACGGGTCTTGCCTACTCTTATTACAAGTCGTCACCAGGCGTAAAGCGCCGCCTGCCACGTAATGGAGCGGCCGGGCTCATCGTGCTGGAAGATCCGCAGTCGTCGCTCGCGGAATCGTACCGCGCTCTTCGCAGTTCGATTCTTTTCTCAACTTTGTCTAAGCCACCGAACCTCCTGCTTGTGACGAGTTCAAGGCCTGCTGAAGGCAAGACAACGATCTGCGTCAACATTGCCGTGACACTTGCCCAAAAGGGAGAAAGTGTGGCACTCGTCGAGGCTGATCTGCGCGCACCGTCGATGGTCAAAGTGCTTAAAACGGCAAACGGAAAAGGTCTGACCGACGTTCTAACGAACCAACACAGCTTGGACGAAGTGCTTCTTCCGGTCGACCGTGTACCCGGCCTTTCGCTCCTACCCGCTGGCCCGTCTCCCACCAATCCTTCGGAATTGCTTTCGTCGCCAGCGATGGCGGGATTGCTGGAGGAACTGCGCCAACGCTTCCACTACGTGGTGATCGATACTCCGCCCGTGTTGATGGTGACAGACGCCACGGTGCTCTCCACCATGGTCGACGGAGTCCTTCTTGTCGTCGAAAGCGGCGTGACGACTCCAGCGCAGATCAGCCGGGCGCACCAGATCCTCTCGGTAGCGGGTGGGAACATTGTGGGGAGCGTGATAAACAAGTTCGACGGTCGCCGGGATGAGCAGTACTACAGGGAGTCTTACTACTATGCCTCCTTGCGACACAAATCGGGCTAACCACTCTCCAGAGCTGAGAAGAAGTTGCATCCCTGCGTCGCCCGGAAACCTGAGAGTTTCTGTGGGTCGGTGGCGCCACGCATAGTTTGGCCGCTGGTAGAGGATGCTCGAGGCTGACCGGACTTCAACCAGGTGAAACTTTTCGGTGCAAACCGCGGGGAGTTTTGGGATCGAGGCCAAACTCATGAGCATTCCATTTGAGATCGGCGCGCATCACAGCACCAATCGAACAGGAGTTCTATCATTGGCAGGTCAAAGGAGGTTGCGGTGAGTACCACCGATACAGGTTGGACTCCCTCGCGCCGTTCGGACCCAGACCCGCTCGAGCCGGTATTGCATATACGGCCTTCAAGCGGCCGGGCTAGGTTTCCATTCCGAGAGCTTTGGGAATATCGTCAACTGTTTTATTTCCTAATCTGGCGGGACTTGAAAGTTCGATATCGGCAGACGTACTTGGGGGCTGCGTGGGCGGTCTTGCAACCCTTGTTGGCTATGGTGATTTTTAGTCTGTTTTTCGGTCACTTGGCGAAGATTCCTTCGGATGGTGTTCCTTATCCAATCTTCAGCTATGTCGCGCTCCTTCCTTGGATGTTTGTTGCGAATGGAGTAAGCTCAGCGGCCAACAGTCTGGTCAACAATACCAACCTAGTAACAAAGGTGTATTTCCCACGAGTCGTGATCCCCATGTCGTCGGTCATCGTCGGGTTGGTGGACTTCGGCATCGCCTTTTGCTTGCTCTTTGTGATGATGTTTTATTACCACATTGTTCCGTCCGCTCGGAGCCTAGGGGCCCCGGCCTTTTTGTTGCTAGCCATCATTCTTTCGCTTGGCCTTGGGTTCTGGTTCGCGGCGCTCAATGTGAAGTATCGCGATATTCGCCATATTGTTCCATTTTTCACCCAGTTATGGCTCTTTGCCACTCCTATCGTTTACCCCAGTAGTCTGCTCCCTGAGCCGTGGCGGACGGTGTTCGGGCTGAATCCGATGACCAGCGTCGTGGAGGGGTTCCGGTGGTGCCTTTTGGGAACCGGAAGCCTTTCGTTGGCGATGCTGGCAATTTCCATAGCTGTCGCGGTGGCATTGCTGGTGAGCGGAGCACTGTATTTCCGCCGCGTCGAAAAGACATTTGCGGATGTCATTTAGGAAGAGCGTCGAATGAGTGCGGTCATCACTACTACGGGAATCAGCAAGCGGTATGCCATCGGAAGCGCCGGGCGGATGCATGACACCTTTCGAGATGTCCTGACCGACCTCCCGCAGAAGTTCCTTCGGGCCGTGCAACCAGCGAACGGCCATGGCCAGCCATCGCACTCTCGGAGAACTATTTGGGCCCTGAAAGACATATCTTTCGACGTCCAGCGCGGCCAAGTTGTGGGAATCGTGGGGCGTAACGGCGCAGGCAAGAGCACGTTGCTGAAAGTATTATCTCGGATCACCGAACCTACCGAAGGGCACATCGAGATCCGCGGCCGCGTCAACTCTCTCCTTGAAGTCGGAACCGGCTTCCATATGGAGCTGACAGGTCGTGAGAATATTTACTTGAATGGCGCCATCCTCGGAATGCCGAAGCGGAAGATTGACAGCGCTTTCGACGAGATCGTCGCGTTCGCAGAAACTGACAAATTCCTCGACACGCCCGTGAAGCACTATTCGAGCGGGATGTACATGCGCTTGGCATTTGCGGTGGCCGCGCATCTCGATGCGGATATCTTGCTGGTGGACGAGGTCTTATCAGTAGGTGACACGGCTTTTCAGGAGAAGTGCCTTGGAAAGATTAGAATGACCGCCCGGAGCGGCAAGACCGTGGTCTTTGTCAGCCATAATATGGCAAGTGTTCAAGCTCTATGCCATCGCGCCATCTTGCTTGACCGGGGCCGAGTAGTAGTTGATAGTTCGCCTTCGGAGGTGATTCGCACTTACCTGTCGGATGCAAAAAGCGGCACCTGTGTGTCGCTGGGAGACTGGCCGGACCGCAAGACGAACGGTGAGGCGCGAATTCAGGAGCTCCATATAGCTGATGGGCAGGGTCAGCCGGCCACTGTCATCACGGCTGGGAGTGACTTGCAGTTTACGATAGTGGCAAACTTTAATCGCCCTGTAGTCGACCCGTGCTTTGGAATAATAGTGCACTCCGCGACCGGGGAGCCCCTCGTCGACATTCGGTCGATTCATTCAGGATTACGCAGCGGGCGAGTTAGTGGTCCTGTCAAGATTGTTGCGGTTGCGCGCAATCTCTGGTTATACCCAGGCCACTACGTACTGAGTCCGTGGATCGCGGATTCCAACTGCAGCCATGATATCGACTACGTCAGACTCTGTGCCACGCTCACCCTTGCACCAGCCTCCGGCGACCACGGCGACCTTAAGCTAGACCCGCTGTGGGGCAAGTACTGGGTGCCGTCCATATGGTCGGTGCAATGAGCTCCGTAACCTGTGTCGATAGCCACTCCCTCATGGAGCCGGATAAGGCTGCAACAGCACTTGAGAATACAACGCTGTTTGCAACTCAAACATTCACGCAAGCCGTAGCTCGTTCACTTCCTGGCTTCCGTACGTTTTCATGCAACGTAAAGGGATCTGGCCCTGATCGAGCGATGTACGGACTGGAGACAAGGGAAGTCCGGGGCTCAAGACAATTGCATCTGGCTCCTTTCGGACTTTATGCCAGCCCGGGCTGGAACGGAGCGTTAAAGCGCAGCACCGTCGATGGCATTCTTCAGCAGCTTACGGGGATTCGAGCCTACGGCTTTGTTTGGAATGTGCGGTTCGATCACGGAACACTGGCGAGACATCTGATGGCTGCGGGTTTTGAGTCTGCGCCTGTAGCGACGCGGGTCTTACATGTGCAAGACACTTATGAGCAGACTTTCGCCTGCTACAGTGACACTATTCGCAACCATGTCAGAAGGGCGCGGCGAAGTGGCGTGGTCATTCGCGATGCAGCGTGTGACGAAGATGTGTGCGCTTACTACAAGATGCACAAATGCCTTGCTGATCAGAAAGGGGGGTACAAGACTCTCTACCCCCTCGAACTCTTTCATCATCTTACCAAGCACAAACCTGCGGTGCGTCTCATCCTTGCCGAATGTGACGGCAGTCTTGGAGCGGGTGGCCTGTTCTTCAGAGATGGATGCTCGATCATCTACTGGCATGGAGCTAGTGACAGGAGTCACTCCAAGATGTTTCCCTCCTGCGCTGTGATCGATGAGGCCATACGTTGGGCCTGCAAGACGGGCGCATCATTTGTCAACTTAGGCGGTTCGGCAGGAATTGCGTCGCTGGATCAGTTCAAATCTTTATGGGGAGCGCAAATGGAGCAAAATTGGACATTCACATGGACCAGTGGCTTGTGGCGGCGCTTCCAGTGGCTTGAAAGCCGCCTGAGGGGGAAGCATGCCGGATGAAGCGGGACTCTTTCGGATTTCTGGCCCTACCTGGACCGAGCGGGCGAACCTGGGTGAGTTGAAAGCTGTCCTGGCCCCGTTCGGCTCGAACAGGAGGAATCTCTTCCTCGACGCCGTTCATCGATTCGGAGCAACCGCAGCGTTGCGGTCGATTCCCCAGCCGGCCGTAGTGCTAGACTTCGGGTGTGGGACCGGCAGGTTCGTTCGCTTCTTTGGTTCCAAAGGGTTGACCGTCGTCGGCCTCGACATCACGCGCGCTATGTTAGACGCTGCCCGGCGATTAGGACTTCCTCGACGGTCTGGCCTTATGCAGACGGACGGAATACGGATTCCGTTTCGCGATCATTCGGTAGACGGCATATGGTGTTGCGGGGTTCTGCGCTTTAGCCTGTTCGTTCCAAATCCCGCATATCGCCTGATCGCGGCCGAAATGCATCGGGTGCTGAAGCCAGGTGGAACTGTCGCGAACGTGGAAATGTACGTGGATAGTCCACCGGAGGTCTTCACAAAGGATTTCAACGCCGTAGGGTTTCGTACGCAACGGGTAAGGGTGTTGCAGAGGTATGGTGGGTTCCTTGAGAACTTCTGTCAAAGAGATGGTCTCCCGGAGAAATTGGTTCCTGCTGCAGCAACCCTGTGTGCGGCCATCCGCTACTTGACCGATCAGCCTTACAAACAACGGCCTGGGCTTCGCGATTACTTCTTTGAATGGAAGAAGGAAGAGGCAAGCTGATGTGGCTGGCCCAAGACGCCAAGAAACTCAACTCGTGGAAGCCACGGATCATAGGCGGAAAACGAGACGGCAGGCCAGGGTATCAGAGCGTAAGCCGTGCCATTAAGAGTCCAAACGAGGTTCAAAACGAGACGCTCTACCTTCATGCACCGGCTGATCAGCCTATTCAACCCTGACTAGGTCAGGCCTCGGGAAACATCGTGCGAATACTGCTGCTAGCTCCGGGCGTTTCAATTCACTCGCGTCGCTTCTTACATATGCTGCTGGACGCAGGCCATACGGTGACGCTGGTTGATGCGACTGATCCAAAACCTGGAGTGCAGAGAGCTTATCAATACATTCCTTATCCGGGGATATTTGGCTTGCAGAAGCTCGGCTTGCGCACCATTAATCGACTGGGTGAGAGGTGGAAGGCCTTTCAACTTCGCCGCATCTGGAAGCGCGTGGAGCCAGACGTTGTGCATGTGCACTGGGTCGATTCGCGAGCGGACCATTGCGCCTGCGCCGGACTGCATCCGTTGGTCTTAACCTGCTGGGGGTCAGATATCAATAATCTTTTCAACCCTGCCCAAAACGACGACCAGTATCGAAGGCGCATAGTTCGCGCACTCGCTGCATCAGATCACGTCATAGCAGACAGTCCCGAAGTCCTGGAGCGTTGTGAATTGCTAGCAGGAAAAAAGCTAACCACGAGCCTCTTCTATCTCGGCATAAATCTAAATCAGTTCAAGCCGGGCAATTTGCGAGGATCCCAATTGCTTCGCGCCCGGCTGGACATCTCGTCTGCTTCACGGGTGATCCTGAGCCCGCGTGCGCTGAGACCACTGATGGGACATCATTATGTGCTGGAGGCGTTTTCCAGAATTGCCAATTCCCCAGATGTGCCTCACACCGTTCTCGTCTTGAAACGGTATCTGGCATATGCCAATGGATACGAGGAGAGATTGAAACTGCAGGCTCGCAAGCTGGGATTGGAAAACCGGATTCGTTGGCTTGAGGCAAGCGACAACGAGGAAATGCCGGTGGAGTATACCATGGCCGATGTCGTGGTCAACTACCCGGAGCAAGATGGTTTTCCCGTTACCTTGTTTGAAGCGGCAGCCTGCCGCCGACCTGTGGTCACCAGTGACCTTCGGGCGTACCAACCAGTTTTCGGAGAGGACGCGCTGTGGACAGTGCCGCCTGCCAACCCCGGTCGGCTGGCCGAGACGTTAAAGGCTTGCCTCAGGGAGGAACCGACAGCACAGGCAACGCGGCTGGAGAGAGCCTTTCAAATCGTAAGCGAGTGCGGCGACCAGCGGCGCTGCTTCGCGCCCGTCGCGAAACTGTATGGGAATCTCATCGGGCTATAGAATCAGAGAACAGTGAACAATGGTGAA
>Ga0307374_10008823_pt1 | contig 14979 bp, 13 predicted proteins | sample OX3MG_FD_202532 | JGI IMG/M metagenome (GOLD analysis project Ga0307374, IMG submission 202532) | Soil microbial communities from Risofladan, Vaasa, Finland - OX-3 | ecosystem: Environmental > Terrestrial > Soil > Coastal area > Acid sulfate soil | place: Finland: Risofladan, Vaasa | collected... | reverse complement strand
CGGAGGGGACTGGTTCATGACCATGACGGCGATGCTCGTACTCCGGCTGATCCGGCCGAGGGTGTCGTACGCCACCGAGTGCAGGGCGTAGGTTCCGTTGACCACCTTGGCGGTGTTCCACAGCGCGACCCATCCGTAGAGGGTTCGGCCGCCGGAACCAATTAGTACCGGTTGCTGCGATTGGCTCTCGAGGTAGAACTGGACCTTCGTCACACCGACGACGTCCGTCGCCTTGGCATCAAGCACCGCGGTGCCGGACAGTTGGGCTCCGTCGGCAGGCCTGAGCATCCTCGTGACCAGCGGTGGGAGGACTTCGCCGTTGCCACCCGCGACGGAGGCGACGTGGGTGAGGTAGAACGAAACCCTCACCCCCGATGACGTCGGGTACCTACCCGTGATCGAGAATCGGATGCTCGACAGGGAAGGCGGCATGAATTCGCTGTAGTAGCCCAACGTCGAGGCACCCTGAACCACATGCAGATCGGGTCCGGTGGCGGTCACGAACCGCCACGAATTCTTCAGGTTGCCGTTGTACTGGATGTTGACGCTGGCGGGTTTGAAGACAATGGCTTCCAGACTGGACAGCCATCCGAGGGACAGTTGAAAGCGGGCGACAATGGCGTCGCCGGTCGGCGCCCGGGGCAACTGCAGCCAATGACCAAATCCTGTCGTGGCGACGCCGAGGCTCCGCAGCGGTCCACAGCGATACCGCCCACGTTCGAGGAGCTGCCACGTGGCGTCACCGGCCACCTGGTGATACCGGCATTCGATGGCTAGTTGGGTATCAGGTGGCTCGAAGGCGGGGTCTCGTCCATCGGAGGATGCCGCCGGCTGACGCAAAGGAAGCGGTCAGCCCCCAGCCGGCGGTTCATTTCGGCCGAAGTGGACCACGTAGCCGGCGTGGCCGAGCGCCACCCGGTCGATCACCCGAAGATCGGCCTCGGCGGCCATTCGGTCGAAGTCGGAGACGGCATAGCCCCGGACGGCGACACCTCGTCGTCCGTAGCGATATCTCCTCAACGAGGTCCGAACACCGTGCGATGGAAACGACCCGACAACATGACGTGCGGCCCGTGCCATGCGGGACAGAAGGTCGGTGGGCTCGTCCAGGTAGTCGAAGACGCCGAGGGCCACGGCCATGTCATAAGCGTCGACCTCCGTGAGCTCCTCCCATCCCCGTTGTTCCACATCGACCAGGCCCGGGTAGACCGAGGCCTGCTCGGAGGCGAGGGCCACCATGGCCGCGGCCGGATCGATCCCCGTCACGTGAATGCCGTGGCCCGCCAGCGGGGCGAACAGTGGTCCGCTCCCGCATCCGACGTCCAGGACGGCCTTGGCGGGCAGCGCCACCGCGGTGTCGACCGCGAACCGCAACCGGTCGAAGAGTGCACCCCGTCCGAGCATGCGGGACACCGGCTCGCTCTTGTAGAAGGAGGCGAACCGAGTCGCCCGCTGCTGGAAGTACGACTCGAACTCTTCAGGTGACACGGCCGCAGGCCTCACTTCCGTAGTGCTTCAGCAGTCGGGCGAACCCACGTGCAACCCGCGCCCGTCCCACCAGCTGCTTTGCCAGCGCGATGGAGCGTATCGATTTCTGCGCGGGTAGCGTGGCTCCAAAGTCGTAGGAGTGGTAGTAGAGGACAGCGGGTGCTGGGCTGTTGCCCACGACCGCGTTGACAGCGACGGACGGCAACATCCTCTGATAGCTGCCACCACCGATCGGATAGCCGTATCGGGTCAGCACGGGAAGCTCTCGCACCGGTGACCCTTCCCCCAGCACGGAGCGGTCGGAAACGTAGGAGAACCCCGCTTCAGCCAACGCTTGGCGGTAGTGAGCAAGACCGGTGGTCTGGGGGACGTCGAAGCGCGGCGAGCGAAAACCCTCGACCGGAACTTGGAACAGGTCTTCGAGCATGTCCCTTCCTTTCCGGAGCCATCGCACCAGTTCCTTCGAATCCTCAGGCAGTCGGCCGTGATCCGGCCCGTGGCAGGCTACCTCGTGACCCGCGGCGAGCAGCGCTTCGAGATCGCTGTGCACCCGGCCGGCGTAGTTGCCGACCACGAAGAGGGTCGCCACCGCCTGTCGGTCAGTATCGAGGAGCTCGGCGAGACCGGTGAGTCCGCTCAAGGCCTCGGTCGGGCGGTCGATCGCCTGGCCCAACTCGGCCATGCCGTCGTAGAAGTCCTCGACATCGACCGTCATGCACACGCGCTGATTCATTCTGGCCCCAGGGAGATGGAGGCGTAGACGTCGTGGAGGCGGTCGACGACGAGATCCTCAGAGAAGGTCGACACCACCCATCGCCGGCACTGCGCACCCAGTGCATCTCGACGATCAGCGTCCTTCAGCAACGATTCGACCAAGGCACCGAGGGCGGCACGATTCCCACGCGGCACCAGAAGGCCGAGTTGCGGATCGATGGCCTCCCGAACGCCGCGGATGTCGTACGCCACCACGGGAACAGCCATCGCCGAGGCCTCCATCGCCACACGCGGGATGCCCTCCCGGTACGACGGGAGCACGACCAGGCTGGCCGACGCCAGATACGGGCGGACGTCGCTGACGGCTCCGATGAATTCAACCGTGCCCGCCGCGCTGGCCATCTCTGCATCGGTCAAGGCATCCCGCTGATCGTGCTCGACCGGGCCGACATGCACGAAGTGAGCGCGATCGGCGAGGGACGAGGCCAGAGCCAAGAAGTCGGCACACCCCTTCTCCCGTACCAGTCGACTCACCATCATCACGATGGGCTTCGAGGAGGTCAGGGCTGCGGCCGTCGGGGTCAGGAACCGGTCGAGCGCGATGCCGTTCCCCACATACGCCACCTTCGATCGACTGCTCATGTGCACCGCCGGAAGGGCCTGCTCGTCCTCGCGGCTCTGGACGAGCACTCGGGTCGCCCACCAGCCGCACCATCGTTCGAAGCACCACCCCAGAATATTGGCTCTCCGACCGTTGCCGGCAAAGTACAACGCTCCGTGGACGGTGTAGATGGCCGGTGTTCCTGCCAACCTGGCGGCAGGTAGGCCGAGGAAGGAGGCCTTCGGCGTGTGGGTCTGGACGAAATCGAACCGACGCCGGCGGAGGTACCTCCACAGCCGAAGGAAGGATGCGAAGTCGCCGAGGGCGAATTCGCGTCGGATGGGGATGACCTCCACGTCGATACCTTTGGGAGGATCGTCATAGGCGTCGCCGCTGACGACGGTCCAGTCGACTTCCTTGAGCGCCAGGAGTTGGTTCGCCAACAACACCCGTGCCGTCAGCGACGTGGTGACCAGCCGGCAGCCGCGAAGGGTACGGGTCGGTACGTCGGGTCCAGACTTCGACGCCATGGCTACCCCACTCCCCCTCGAACGGGTCGGCCACCCGCTCTCCCGACGTCATCCGCTTCGCTCGGCACACTCGCTCCGGGCGGTCCAGACTATAACGGCCCGACCGAGCACCCGGGGCACCGGATCAGCGGTCACGGAGGCCGGCGAGTGCGTGTTCGACGATGCGGACCTCCGATGGGTCGACATCGACATCGATCGACTTCCGACGACTGGTCATGCCGCGGACGAGCGCCAGCGACCGGCGAGGCAGTCCGAGCGCCTTGGCCGTGGCCTTCAGTGCTGCCTCGGTGGCCCGACCCCGATCGGCTGGTTCGACGACCCGAACGACCAGGGCCCCGTCGTGGACCCCGCCGACAGCGGTGGCCGATGCGCCGGGTCGGACATAGATCTCAATGTGCATGGGCCCGGACTCCAGTACGTTCTCACTGAAGGCCGACGTTGGGCGCCCAGCGGTCCATCCACGCCTGCAGGGCGAGGACGGCCCAGAGCTCGTACCCGAGGTCACGTCGGCCACTGAGGTGCTGACACCACGCCTGCCGGATCGAGGCGGGATCGAGAAGGCCCTGGGCTTCGAGGCGCTGCTCCCCCAGCAGATCCTCGGCCCACGATCGCAGCGGTCCGCGCAACATGGCTCCGATGGGGAATCCGAAACCCATCTTCGGCCGCTCCACCAGATCTCGCGGCACATGACGGTACAGCACCTGACGCAGCAGCCACTTGGTGCTCCCATCGTGCAGCTTCATCGACATGGGAAGTCGCCACGCCAGGTCGAACACCGCCCGGTCGAGGAACGGCACCCGGGTCTCGAGCGACGTGGACATGGCCGCCCGATCCAGCTTGGTCAGGATGTCGTCGGGAAGGTAGCCGACCAGATCCAGCCACAACATCTGTTCGGTGATCCCGTCCAGATCCGGCCACGTCGAAGGCCGCGACGCCAACGACCGGTTCGAGCCGGCACCGATCACCAGGGACTCGGCGTCGGGCCAGTAGGACACGAGGGAGAGATAGGCGTCCTCCGGTCCAGATGCACGGAGCACCCGGGCCACCTTGGCCACCTTGGACGAGGGAATCCGGATCGGCCTCCGTATCGGTGGGAGGGAGGTGAGGCGGGCCGCACCGTCCACCCACGCCGGCGGGAGCCGACCGAGTCCGGACCCAGCGGCCCGACGGAGCGGTGCCGGCAACGCCGACGCCCGATGCCAGATCCGGTCGAGCCAGGCATGCCGGTTGTAGCCGGCGAAGAGCTCGTCACCACCGTCCCCCGACAGACAGACCGTGACCTGGGTCCGGGCCAGCCGACTGACCAACAGCATGGGGATCTGCGAGACGTCACCGAACGGCTCGTCCCAGATGTCGGGCAGGACGGGCAGGACGTCCGCCGCCTCGTCGTGGCTGATCTGCAGTGGTGTGTGATCGGTCCCGAGGTGAGCCGCCACCGCTGCCGCCTCGCCCGACTCGTCGAAGCCTCGATCGGTGAATCCGACGGTGAAGGTCTGCACCGGTCTGGCGCTGTGCTGTTGCATGAGGGCGACCACCAGGCTGGAGTCGACTCCCCCCGACAGGAACGCGCCGACCGGTACATCGGCCACCATGCGAGCGCCCACCGAGTCCATCAGGACCGACTCCAGGCGGTCGGTGAGCACGTCGACGGATCCGTCGAGAGGATGACTCCGGGCGTCCTCGATGGAACGCCGGGCCGACCAGTAGCTCCGGGGCGACGGGAGTCGCCCGGGCCTGGCTCCGTCGTCGAACGTCACCATCTGGCCGGGGGCCAACTTGGTGACGTGCCGGTAGATCGTGTGGGGTGCGGGAACGCAGTTGTGGCGCAGGTACAGGGCCACGGCGTCACGATCGATATCGGCGTTGAACCGGGGAAGCACCGATAGGGCCTTGAGCTCGGAGCCGAATGCCAAGGACCCGCCCACCCAACCGTAGTAGAGCGGCTTCTCGCCGAAGCGATCCCGCACCAGATGGAGCTGGCGCTGGTTCCGATCCCACACGGCGGCGGCGAACATGCCCTCGACCGCTTCCAGTGCCGCCACAAGACCCCACGCTTGGATCGCCGCCACCAGTACTTCGGTATCGGACCCCCCACGGAAGACCGCACCGTCACCGGCCAGCTGTCGGCGCAACTCCACGTGGTTGTACAACTCCCCGTTGTAGTTGACGACCCACCTCCCGTCCACGGAGTGCATCGGCTGATCGCCCTCCGGGCCCAGGCCCACGACGGACAATCGACGATGGCCCAAGGCGATCCCTTGTTCGGGGTGGCACCAGATCCCTTCGGCATCGGGCCCGCGATGGGTCAGGGTGGCTGCCATCGACACCACCTGGCGCCGCAGCTCCTCGGGCGCGGTCGCGATGCCCGGGTCGAAGAGCCCCGTGATGCCGCACACTGCCCTACTCCTCCGGCGCGATCAACGGCCGGGTCCGACAAACCGCCGGTGCCGCCCAGCCACTACGACGGCGATGACGACCCGCCCTGCGATCCTCCGGGCCGTTCGTGTTCGCCCTGCTGGCGTAGGTATCGAGCGTTCTCCCCCGTCCGGCCCAGCGCCCCGTCCCAGACGCCGTGGACGATGGCGGCGCGTTGGGCGGGACCATGCGCCTTCTGCAGATGCCGAAGCGAGTAGGCCAGGTGCCACGCATGCCAGCTCGGTCGACCGTGTCGCCGTGCCAGCGCGAATGAATTGCGCGAGTGGTAGTACGCACGCCACGCCTCATCGCGGTCGGTCGGTCGATCGGGTCGAAGCATCGTTTCCCTGCCCCCGTTCGTCTGGTGCGCGGCGACTTCGAGTGCGGCTACATCGTCTACCAGCACCGCGAACCCGGCCCGGCGAACACGACAGAAGAAGTCGAAGTCCTCCAGTCCGAAGAACCACTCCGGGTCGGGGAGCACGCCGGCGTCGACCACCGAGCGCGACAGCAGGGTGGCACCCCACGGGGCGACATCCACCGCGCTCAGACCGGCGGGCGTGCCCGGCGCCGGCACGGTGTTGACGGTGTGGGAGCCACGCCCCACGAACCGCCGGCCATAGGCCACCACCGCACCCACCGGAAGATGGTCGGACGCCAGATCGCCGATCAGGGACAGCTGACTGGCCACGCGAGGAGCCGGCAGGTTGTACAACCCGATGTCGTCCTCGCACAGGTAGGCCCAGCGGGTGGCAGGGTCCTTGAACGCCTCCACCAAACCGGCGCGGAACCCACCGGCCGGGCCGGTGTTCCGACTGAGCCTGATCATTCTGACCTGCGCTTCGAGAGCCGGATCGTCGAGCCCACCCTCACCATTGACCACCACGATCACTCGATCCGGTGGCAGTCCCTCTTCCCTCAACAAGGTTCGGGTGACGTCACCGGCCAGTCGCGGCCTCATGTGCGTCAGTACCACCGCCGTCACACCGTCCACCGCCGGTGATCCCCTTCCCACGCGCCAGCTCTCCTCGACGGTCATCGTGCCCTCACGACGCTAGGATAACCGCCGACAGGGCCACGGCTGTGATCGAGTACGGAACGGTGGCCTGGGATCGGACGGCGTCGCGCCAGGGAGGCACCGGTGTGAGCAGCAGGCGCATGCCGGGCGCGGGTACAGCCCGCTGTGAACGATCGGCCATCAGGCGGTCCGGTAGGTGATCAGCGTCGTTGTTCCGGTTCGGGACGGAATGCCATGGCTCGAACACCAGCTCCGAGCCCTCGTCGACCAGGAGTGCGCCGAACCGTGGGAGGTCATCGTCGCCGACAACGGGTCTACGGACCAGAGTCGGGTGACGGCGGCGGCGTGGTCCGAACAGCACGGTCGGATCCGATGCATCGATGCCTCCGCGGTCCGAGGTCCGGCTGCGGCACGCAACGCCGGTGCGCGGGAGGCCCGAGGTGAGTTGTTGGCCTTCTGCGACTCCGATGACGTCGTCCGACCAGGTTGGCTGGCCCACTGTGCCAAGGCCCTGGGAGCGGCCGACGTGGTTGCCGGAATCTTCGACTTCTGGTCCTTGAACGGAGGAATCGAGTCAACGCCGGCGCCGGCGTCCATGCGGCAATTCCCGTTCCTGCCGGCCGGCCTGTGTGCCAATCTCGCGGTTCGACGCGCCGCCTTCGATGCGGTGGACGGGTTCGCCGAGGAGTTGATGACCGGCGAGGACATCGACCTGTGCTGGCGGCTCCAGACCGCCGGCTATCGATTCGCCGTCGAGGAGGGGGCCGTGGTGTCCAAGCGGGAGCGTACCGACTTCGGCGAGGTGTTCCGCCAAGGGCTCGCCTTTGGCCGCGGCGGACCGGTCCTGTACCGTCGGCATCGCGCCGACGGCGCCAAACGCAATCTGCAAGGTGCAGCCAGATCGTGGCTCTGGCTACTCGTCCACGCTCCCCGACTGTTGAAGGCGGGGAGCCGGAGGAACCAGTGGGCCCGTGCTGCCGGCATGCGGACCGGAAGGCTGGTGGGTTCCCTGAGGGAGCGGGTCTTCTTTCCCTGAGCCCCACCGCGTCCGCGGGCTCAGTTGACTTCCCAGTCGGCCCCCACATAGATGTTGGTCTGGACCATGACCCCCTCGGGGAGGTTGTAGGCGTCGGGCCCCATCACATCGAATGACATCGCCGGTCTCCAGGGGAGCAGCGGCTTGCCCTTCCCTCCCAGGTGACCGGACATGGCCGGCCACAGTGAGTAGCGACCTTTGGACACCGGAAGATTGTGCAACCGGCAGTTGACCTCGAAGTCACCGGCAGGAAATGAGCCGCTGTAGCGGACGATGAACATGGGAAAGGCGCTCCCCTGCGAGACCCCGAGGAAGAAGTTCGCCTCCAGAGCTTCCGGCGAGCGGAGCTCGAGGCGCACCTTGAGGTCGGTCTCGGAGCGCGGTTGGCCCCCATCGGCGGATTCGATCTCGCACTTGAGGACCTCCACCACGCCTTCGGTCGATGTGGTGAGCGCCGCATTCTGTTCGACCGCCGCCCGATACTTCGACACCACCTCTCGGGTCGGGCCCGTGGCCTGCATCACCGCATCGGCCAACCACACCGACTTCTCGCAGGTTGCCTCCACCGACGCCAGATCGTGGGACACGTACAACAGCGTGGTTCCCGACCGCACGATCTCGCCGATCCGCTTGAGGCACTTCTGCTGGAAGTTGGCGTCTCCGACGGACAGCACCTCGTCGACCAGAAGGACGTCGGGCTCGGTGAACGCGGCGATCGAGAATCCGAGTCGCATCTGCATGCCCAGTGAGTAGAACTTGACCTGGCGGTTCACTGCGTCGGTCAGACCGGCGAACTCCACGATCTCGTCGAACCGTGTCTTGATGGTCTGGCGGGCCATCCCCATGACTGCCCCATAGAGATAGATGTTCTCTTTTCCGGTCAACTCGGGATGGATCCCACTGGTGACACTCAGAAGGGCTCCGATCCGCCCCTCGACGACACACCGTCCGGCCGACTGGAAGGTCACCTGGCTGATGATCTTGAGCAGCGTCGTCTTACCGGATCCGTTGATCCCGATCAGGCCCAGGGTGCCCCCCGGGGGAACGTCGAAGGTCACGTCTTTCAACACCCAGCGGTACTCGCGCCGGCTGGGCGCCGACAGCGAGGTTCGCACCCGCTTCATCTGGTCGTAGAACTTGGGGACGGTCTTGTCGGCGCGGAACTTCTTCCACACGTTCTCAACCTCGATGGCGCCATTAGGCAATGTCGGCAAAGTGCTCCTCCAATCGCTTGAAGATGCGATAGCCGATGGCCAGGTACATGAACGCCCCGAGGGCGGCGACACCGGCCAATGGCCAGTTGGGCGCATGCCCGAGCAACATGGTGTCACGGGCTCCCGCGATCACCGGACCGAGCGGATTGAAGAACCCGTACACCATCTGGAGATTGACGCTGATCCCTCCCACCCAATGCGCGTGGACGTGGCCGGCCAGGGTGACCTTGTGGACGAGGTGCCCACCTGCGAGATGGTAAGACGTCGGGATCTCGGAGAACGGCCAGATGACCGGGGTGGCGAACAGCCCGAGGGTGGTGAGGAGGGGGAGCAACTGCTGCAGATCCCGCATCTGGATGATGATGCTGGAGATGGACAGTGCGAACCCGGCGGCAAATGCCACTTCGATGACCATGTACATGGGTACCCACACCGTGGCCAACGTCGGTGCCCGACCGAAGATCACGAACAGAACAGTGAGGGGGATCCACGAGATCACCGTGTTCAGTCCCTGGACGCCCATCGTCTCCAGGGGGAAGCACTCCCGCGGGAATTGGGTCTTGGCCAACAATGCCTTATTGGCCAACAGTGAGTTCCCACCATTGCTCATGGCATTGGCAAAGAAGTTCCAGCAGAGCAGCCCGACGAACGCGTAGAGCGCATAGGGAATCCCCTCGCTGGGAAACGCCTTCACCCTCGAGAACACGAAGACGAACACGATCAGGGTCGCCACCGGCCCCAATACGGCCCAGACGATACCCAGGGCGGCCTGTTTGTACTGGGCCCGAAAGTCCCGTTCGGCCAGCGTATAGACGATCTCCCGGTTGTCCCAGAGGTTCCGGATCGCCTGGCCATACTTGACCCGGTGCTTGTACAGGAGCTCGGCTGGTGGTTCGTCAGGAAGTCCGGAGTTGTCCGGCTCCACCAATGTCTCGCCGAATGGCGTCGCCAGCGTGGACATACGAAACTCTACCCCCCCTTTGCCCCAAAGCCCGAGCCTACACAGTAGGTCGAACGGTCAGATTACAGCAGATTTCGTGCCATCAGCCACGGCGACTTAGATAACCCCCCACTACCATGCCCCTGTGCAAGGAGCCGGCGACCGCGACGTTCGGACCCCGACCTCGCGCATTCGGGTGCTGCTGGTGACCAAAAGCTTGGGCCATGGGGGTGCCGAGAAGCTCCTTGTCGACCTGGTGGCAACGGGCGACCACAAGGCCTTCGACTACGAGGTGGCATACATCCTCGATTCGGAGGACACGCTGGTTCCGGCCGTCGAGTCCCAGGGGATCACCGTGCACCGGCTCGGGGCGACCCACAACCTCGACGTCCGCTGGATGGTGGCGTTCCGCCGTCTCCTGAAGCGCAAACAGTACGACATCGTCCATTTCCATCTTCCCTACAGCGCCGCGCTGGGCCGGCCGGTGGTGCTTTCGTTCCCCCGAGGTCACCGGCCGGTCACCCTGTACACGGAGCACAGCCTGTGGACCAAGGTGTCGCCCCTTGTGAAGTTGCTGAACGGATTGACTATCCGATTCGATGATGCTGTCGTGGCCGTCTCGCAGGCTGCGTTCGATGCACTGCCCGTGAGGGTGGGTCGGCGGGCCAGGGTCGTGGTGCACGGCGTTGACCTCTCCTCTTCCGTGGAACTGGTCTCCAGACGCAGTGAGGTCCGCCGCGGCGTCCGGACCGAGCTCGATCTGCCGGATGGAGAGCTGTTGGCCGTCACCGTGGCCAACCTCCGTTCCGAAAAGGGGTACGACGTGCTGCTCGAGTGCGCGGCCCTGGTCGCCGAACGCGGGCTGCCGATCACGTTCGTCGCCGCCGGGGCGGGCTCGCTGGCCGACGAGCTGGCCCACACTCACCGAGCACTCGGTCTCGGCGATCGGTTCCGCTTCCTCGGCCGTCGCGCCGACGCGCTGGCCCTGATGACCGCGGCGGACATCGTCGTCCTTCCCTCACGTCAGGAGGGACTGCCCGTCGTGCTGATGGAGGCCACCAGCGTGGGCGCGGCCATCGTGGCCACCTCGGTCGGAGGCGTTCCTCAGGTCATCACCGACGGGTGGAACGGCCTGCTGGTGTCACCCGGACGACCCGAGGTGTTGGCCGATGCCATCGAACGGCTGTGGGCGGAGCCCGAGTTGAGGGCGACGTTGGGGCGACAGGCCGGCGCCGACAGCACACGATTCGACATCGCCAGGGCCAGTGCCGAACTGGAAGAGCTCTACCGCGCCCTACTGATGGACTGACGTCGGACCGGTCGGGACAGGTCGGCTCGTCATGTCGTCACCAGCGAAATCCTCACGCACGCCGTCCTACTGCCGAAGAGCCACGCGGCGCGCCAGTCGTCCGATCTCGTCCTCTATCACGCCCGACTCGAAATGCTTGAGAAAATGCTCGTGGGCATTGGCCACGATGGTCTGCTTCAGGTCGGGCTCGGTGAGGAGACGGGTGCAGGCTTCCGCCAGACCCCCAGCGGTCTCGGCCAGCAGGAGTTGTACGCCGTCCTCGGCACCCAGGCCCTCGGCACCCAGGGCCGTCGAGACCACTGGGATCCGGTGGGCGAACGCCTCGAGGATCTTGAGGCGCGTGCCGCTCCCGAAGCGCAGCGGCACCACGACGACGTCGGCGCCGGCCAATTCTGCCGACATGTCCGGAACTCTGCCGGTCACGGTCACCGACGGTCGATCGTTCAGATCGTCGAGATCCGCATGGTGGTCGCCGACCAGGCGGATCTGGATGTCCCGAATGCGGGCACGGAGAAGGGGGCCGACGTCTCGGACCAACCACCGACAGGCGTCCACGTTGGCCGGATAGGTGAGCAGGCCTTGGAAGAGAAGGGTCGGCGGTGAACCGACGGCCATCCGTCCGACGGGCGCGGTCGGATCGACGTAGCCGTTGGGGATGACCGCTACCCTCTCGATGCCGGCGGCGGCGGCGCGTGTGGCGTCCAGCGGACTGCATACAACCGTTGTGCCACCAGCCTTGCCGGCCTGCCCCTGCAGTCTTCGCCAACGCCGGGCTTCCTCCCTCGAGATCAGGTCTCCACCGAATTGGCGAACTCGTCCCACCAGACCCGACGGAGGAGTACGGGGCCCAGACAGCCGGGCCAGGATCTTCTGGTCTTCGAGATCGATCAGATCGATGACGGTCGAAATCGACGGTTGCTCACCGGCCAGCACCCACGGACGCATGCCGAAGAACCAGATCAGGTCATAGTGGCCGGACCCGAAGCGCCGCACGGCATCGTGTACCAGGGGCCGGTCCCGCCACGGCATTTCGAACGGCATAGAAGGCCGCAACACGGTAGGGAGCAGTTGCAAGCCCAGCGGGATCCGGTTGTCGAAGCCGATCCGTCCGACCTTCTCCAGCGCTTCGGTGTCCTCCCGTGTTCCGAAGTCGGTGCGGAACTTCGAGATCACGGAGAACAACTCGGTGGGACCGCAGCGGACCAGGCCACGGAGGATCATCGACAGGCGGAGACGGGCACCGGTGTCGGTGGGCCACGGGTAGTCGCCGGCTATCACCAATGTTCGCATTGCTATCCTCGTGGTCGGCTCCCAGCAGGCGGGTGCAGGGTATCGAGCACCACTGGTCACGCTCCGTGGGTGTGGATCATGGTAGCCAACCGCACCCGACCGACCGGCTGCTAATCTCCCAGGCCGGATTGCAACGGCAGCGGAAAGGCCGCATATCACCCATCGTTGGTCTCACCCGTGAGTGTGACACCGGAATCAACCACCGTGCCGATGGTGTTGCACGTCATTCCCTCGGCCGTGGCTCGTGGGGCACAGCGCGGCGCCCGGCTTCTTGCCGACCATCTCGACCGACCGGACAGCAGACACCGAGTGCTGGCGATGTTCGCCGGACCGGCGGAGGTCCCCGTCGACATGTCCCTCGACCACTCGGGCCGGGCCGCCGCCGGAGTCGGAATCGATCTGCGCCTGGTGCTGCGGCTTCGCTCCGTCCTGATCGACCTCGATCCCCTTGCGGTCGTCGCACACGGAAGTGAGCCGTTGAAGTATCTGGTACCGGCCATGGTCGATCGGCGCCGGCCCCTCGCCTACCACGCCATCGGTACCTACTCGGGGTCGCACCGCAGTATGCAGGAGCGGATCTGGAAGTTCCTGCATGGCCGACCTGATCTCATCATCGCGGTGGGTGAAGAGGTCCGGTCCGAATGCATCGTTCGGTTCGGCGTTCCTGAAGACCACGTCATCTTCGTGCCCAATGGCCGCGACCCGCTCACATTTCGACCCGCTGGGGACGGGCAGCGAGCTTCACCTCCTCAGCTTCTGTTCGTCGGCGCGTTGACCCCTGGCAAGCGGCCCCAACGATTCATCACCATGGTCCAGCACCTTCGGGCTCGGGGATTGGAATTCAGCGCCACGATGGTCGGCGGCGGCCCGCTCCATGGCGCCTTGATGGACTCGGCGAAGGCGGCCGGGGTCGAGCTCCTGGGGTCGAGGTCGGACATACCGCAGCTCATGCGGCAGGCCGATGTCCTGGTATTCACCAGTCTTCCCTCCGGTGAGGGCATGCCGGGTGTCCTGATCGAAGCAGGACTGTCCGCCCTCCCGGCCGTCGCCACCGACGTCCCCGGAGTTCGGTCGGTCGTCGACAACGGGAGCACCGGATTCGTGATCGGCCTCGGCGACACCGACGCCATGGTCACCGCGCTCGAGCGGTTGCTGGATGACAGTGGCCTCCGGACCTCGATGGGTCGGGCCGCCCGTCAGCATTGTCTGGAGCACTTTGGCATCGATTCGGTGGCAACACAGTGGTCAGAAGCCCTGCGGCCGCTGCTGGAGGGCATGGGACGCCGGCCCGCGGCCCGATGAGCACGCCTCGGACCGAATTGGGGTCGGCGGATGAGGATTCTCCGCTAACTTGCCGGTGCATGATCAGCACGAGGGCCGACCGATGACCATCCGGTCGAGACGATGGGGCCCGCCCCCCGAGGGCCTGCGGGATCCACGCACCAAAGGCGATTGGGCCCGGCTCTACGTGAACTCCGCCCTCGACGCCAGGGAAGGCCCGAGCTTCGAGGATCTCCGCCACTTCGCGCTGTTCATCGGCTACGCGCGGAGCGGCCACACGCTCGTGGGCACGATGCTCAACGCCCATCCGGAAGTGGTGATCGCGCACGAGCGGGATGCGGTCGGGATCGTTCGGCACCGCTTCTCGAGGCGGCAGCTGTACGCACTCCTCCTCCAGCGTGACCAACAGTTCGGAACCATCGGTCGCAGCTGGTCCGGCTACCAGTACGAGATACCCGGCCAGTTCCAGGGTCGATTCGAGTGCCTGCGGGTCATCGGCGACAAGCGAGCCCGCTCCTCGGTCCTCCAGATCGCCCGCGACCCCAAGCTGCTTGACCGGCTCCGTACGCGTGTCGGGGTTCCGATCCGAGTCCTCCATGTCACGCGCAACCCGTTCGACAACATCGCCACCGAGGCTCGCCGGCACAAGCTGTCGCTCACCGAGGCCACTGGATGGTACGAGGACATCTGCCGAGCGATCGAGCAGGTGCGGCCTCTGCTCGACCCCTCCGAGCTTCTCGACGTGCGCTACGAGACCTTCGTCGCCGATACTGCTCCCGCCCTCTCCGATCTGTGCCGCTTCATCGGCGTGGTGCCCGGGGCCCCCTACCTCGAGGCCTGTGCCGGAATCGTGTGGCCGAGCACCAACCGGAGCCGTGATGCCGTCGAATGGACGGACAGTGAGCGGCAGGGAGTCGAGCGCCTGATCGAGAACTACGAGGTGCTCAACTCCTACTCCTTCGACGAGTAGAGCCCGCCTACGCCGATGCTTTTCCGGGGCTCCGGCTTCTGGCGCGCTGCTGTTCCACCAGTGTCCGCCGGTGGAGGCGGGCCCGCCGTCTCAGCTCCCAGTCGTAGCGAGGCGGGTACCCCCGCGGTGTTCGGGGAACACACAACAGGACCAACAGGAACGGCAGCATCAAC
>Ga0307374_10008822_pt1 | contig 14980 bp, 8 predicted proteins | sample OX3MG_FD_202532 | JGI IMG/M metagenome (GOLD analysis project Ga0307374, IMG submission 202532) | Soil microbial communities from Risofladan, Vaasa, Finland - OX-3 | ecosystem: Environmental > Terrestrial > Soil > Coastal area > Acid sulfate soil | place: Finland: Risofladan, Vaasa | collected... | reverse complement strand
GGGAACCAGGCGCGGGCGCCGGCGGTGCGGGGGTCACGAACACCCCCTGCCTCTACGGTGGCCGACGTGGCAGCTAATCCCGGCTCCGGTGAGCGCGGCCATGACAGGAGGCCCGGCAGGCCATCTCCGATGCCGCGATGGAACTGCTCGCGGCCCAGGGTTTCGACGAGGTGACGGTCTCCCAGATCGCCGACGCGGCCGGGGTATCGAAGATGACCGTGACGAACCACTTCCCGCGCAAGGAAGACTTGGTCTTCGACCGGGCCGAGGTCATCATCGCCCGCCTGGCCGACGCCGTCGCCGCACGCGCGCCGGGGATGAGCCCGCGGGCGATGTCACCCTCGGCCCGCCCACCCCAGCGTTCGCCTGGATGGTCGCGGCCAGCCGCGTGCTCAGCAGCCGGGGCCGGGAGATCGAAAACCTGCGCGAGCAGGCGCTCGGCGACGCTGTCGCCGCCGAGACCGGCACCGACGACGTGCAGCAGCGGATCGTGGCGACCCAGCTCGCATCCGTCACCGGCGCTGTTCGCCGAAGGCGCCAGGCGCAGCCTGGCCGACCAGCCGCGCGAGGAGATCCGCCGCCGGGTGCTCGCGGCAGCCGGCCGCTGTGCCTTCGACCTGCTCGAGCCGTCCCTGAACGGCTACGGCATCAGGGCCTGAGCAGACCAGATGCTCGCCACGGCGAACTGGCTCAGACCAGCTGGCAGGCGAGCACCCGCAACCCCACAAGACCTTGCCGCTTGAACTGAGCCGGGTCAGGCCAGCGGCCTACTCATGGCCCGGATCCGATAGCAAAGGACAGTGATCTTGCGACGTCCAGATTTGGGTTGCGAGTCGCTACCGGGATCTGGCCGCCCGGCGGTTGACTGGACCGCTCATCCTCAGACACAACACCATCGGCGCCGACCTGTTAGAGCGCCGCCGGCGCCGATGACGACTCGCCGCGCTCAGCGAGTCAGACTCACTCCGCGTAATTGATCGTTGTCTGGACGGCCGCGCGCCGCACCGCCGGTCTGTACGGAAGTCGAGTCGTCGGGCCTGATCGCCGACACAGCGCCAGAAGGGTCGTTCTGGATGGGCGAGGGTCAGCAGCAGCGCGCCCTCGGCGAACAGGTACGCGGCGGCCACCGGGTTCGGGGGAGGAAACCGGTCACCCAGTCGACGGCCGCGAACTCGCCCGCGCAGACGACGCCCGCGCCGACGGCAAGCAGGGCTGCCAGCCCGGGCCATTTGCCGGGCAGCACCTGGCTGCGCCGGACCGGGCGGGTCAACACGGTCAGGAGCACGCCCGATTCGATCTCCGAGGAGATCGAGGGTGAGGTGATCGCCGACGCGCTCAGCGCGAGGAGGCTGAACATGAAGAGGATCAGCCGTCTTGCGTCACTCCTGTCGGCCGCTCGATCCGCGACTCCGCGGCTCGGCTGGAATGTGGGCCCAGGCTGAGGTGACGGCGCGCCTCATGAGGGCATCGACTTCTGCCCGGCGCTCTTGTGCGCGCTGAACATGGTCTGTGGGATCGTGGCCGTTCATCCTTCCGCAACGGTCGAGAATCAGGGCCGAGGCGGAGATCGCGGACTCGACGGCAGCGCCGACGTCCAGCACGTTCGGGGTCAGGGCTAGGGACTGGCCTGGGCGGGAGTGGTTGACGTCTCGCAGGCCCCAGTAGATGCTGTGCGTGACGCTGGAGCCGATGTTGTACCAGCTCGGCGAGTCAGGCAGCAGCTCGGCCATCAGCTCGGTGATGTTGATCTTCAGCGGTACCGCGACCTTGGGCGACTGCAGTTCGAGCCGGACCTTCGCGCTGGCCGTCCGCGAGGACCCGAAGGCCATTCCGGCCCCGTCGATCAGCTTGCGGATGGAGTCCCGCTCCTGGCTGCAGCTGTCAAGCATCTGCTGATATACACGCGGACCGAAGCGCTCGGCGGGCAGCGCGCGTACGCCCCTGGACCGTTCCTCGGCGCTGAAGTGCAGGGCGACCGCGCCGCGTACGAGGCGCTTCGCGCTGCTGATATCTGGGTCCATGAGCCACGCGAATCGGACGGCTGCCTCGCAGACCACCCTCGACACGCTCGCCTGCGAAAACAGGGGCATCGCGCCGTCGCCGCCGAGGACCCTGGCCAGGGTGACCAGGTGATCCCAGGCGTTGACGTAGATCAGCGAGGCCTGATGCCGGGCGTAGCGCAAGACCGTGGCGCGGCCCTGTGCAACGGGATCGGCACGATCCGCGACCGCCTCGTCATCCTGGGTCCATGGGCTGCCTGGCTGGGGAGCGCTTCCGAACTGCTCCATCGCCGCCCGGAGAGCCTCGGCTTCCTCAGTGAGGACCCGGTTGGAGACAAGCACCAGTTCGGGCAGCGGGAACCCGTCAGGCGGCCGTACGGTCACTCCCCCATGATCGGGGATGGCTGCCGGTAGACGGGCCGGTCGTCCGCAACCCCTTGCGACGGGCACCCAGACCAGCAGCATCACCTGGCACCAGCAGCCCATGCCGCTGTTTGCCCTCGACGCCGCGCACAACCGGTTCGCCGTCGCCGACAAAGGCACCGCGAGCGTGGCCGAACTGACATCAACCAGCGGCCCGCCCGATGACCTTCACCTCGCCACAGCTGCCGGTCACAGCCGGTCACAGGACGCAGCCAGACGCGGACGCCCGGGCGTGCCGTATCCGCCGATCTGCGCGGCAGCGAGCGCCTTGTGGCGGCGCAATCGGGTCGCGCGCGAGCGGATGTTCTGCGTTCACGGCGCGCCGTGGCCGGCATGGCTGGCTGGCGGCACCGCGCATCGGGTCTGCCCGATATCGTGTCGGCTGGTCGGCTTTCTCCAGGCTCTGACCCAGGTGACGAAAGAGCGCGCTAGAAGAGATGTGGCCACGAACGGCGGCGGGGAAGGTCTTGCTGGCATGGGCCTGCGCTCTGGGCGTGTGGCTGGTCACCGGGCTCGTGAACGCCTTCGGGTCTACCTGGGCCGGCCGCGGGATCAGCGTCGCCGTGGCCGTCGGCGTCGCCGGCGGGATGAGCGTGATCGCGCGACTCATGTTCCGCAGGCTCACCGCCAGGCCGTTCCCGCCCGCGGGCTTGGGCGGGTGGCTGGCGCGGAGGCCACCGTGGCTGGTGGGCCTTGTGGCCGCGCTGGCGTGGATCATTCCGATCGGCGCCGTCTCGGGCGCGTTCATCGCGTGGCACCACGGCCGGGTGCCGGCCGAGACGGTGTGGGGCCTGACCGGCCAGGTCATGACCGCAGTAGGGGCGGGGCTGCTCTATGCGCTGGTCTGGCAGCGCCAGCGGCAGCGGGTCGCCGCTGGCAGCACAGGTGGCTCACGCTCGGTGACTAGGCCGGAGCAGCGCTGAGTGCGCAATCCCGCCGTTACGTGCGCCGATCTTGACTTGACCGATGGTCAGCGCTACCTATGCGGAACTGGCTGATATGCGCCGTGCTGCGGCGCGGCTGGCTGGACTGCGGACCGGGATGTGTGCCGAGGATCTGGCTTTCGGGGAGAATCGGGTCATGACGGCGGCCTGGGCGGAGTTCAGCCGGGAGGTATTCGGCGAGCCGTACCTGGTCTGGCACGATGGCGCGGACTTCCGCCCGCTGCTCAGCCGCTGGCAGGACCAGGCCGGGCTGGTAGGCGAGATGCTCCGGCTTGGTCTTTCGGGCGGTGATCCCGTCGCCGCCCAGGCGATCTCCTATCTCGCGCGCAGCGGCGCCGGGGTAAACGAGTTCGGCGGCCCACTGCGCGAGGCGCTACCGCAGGCGCGCGGTACGTTCCGGGTACGGGTCGCCCAGGCCCTGTTCGTGCTGACGGGCGATCAGAAGTTCGCGGCGCCGGTGTGCGACGTCCTCACCGGGGATGGCTTCTGGGGCGAGAAGATCGACGCGGCCATAGCCCTTAGCGCCTTCGCCCCTGCGGCTGCGGTCGTCAAGGCCCTGATCCAGGGCGTTCAGGACGATGAGTACCTGGTGCGGCGTCACTCGGCTCAAACGCTGCTGGCGCTCGCCGGAAGGCGCACGACGATCGAGAAAGTACCCGGCCTGTGGGCGAAGATCCGCAGCGACCAGAGCCTCGCATGGCGCGAGGCAGGCGCCGAACTCGCCCGCCCCTGGACGGGATGATCCGGTCCTTACGCCAGATGGCGTTAACGGGCTAAGCCAGACAGGTTATGGCTGTGGACCCAAGACCACCCAAGACTGCAGGCCGCGATCCGTAGGCTCGGTAACTGGAACCTTTATCTGCCTGGGACACACCCGCCGATCGGAGCGGCCAGGGCTGCCTGGTTACCCATGGGCTGAGCTGCGCAGATCTGGTGGTTATGCCCGTACCGTCGGTAGGCGGAAGCTCTGCTGTTCCTGGGTAGAGCGCGACACGCGGATGCGGCGATGGGGTCGTACCTGGGAGAGCTTGATGGACGGCGACGCCCAGCGAGGTAAATCGCTAGAACGACAGCCGTAGCCATCGCTAGCGTGGCGTCGTGAGTGCAGCGGATGACTGGCAGCGCTGGTGCGAGCGGTTCGATAAGACTACAAATGGCGTCTTTCGTCTTTCTCACGATCGCTCTATCTGGCGGACCATCCTTGCCATGCTTGATGCCAACCCTGCTATCGCCCGCGGTGGCCTGGGCGAGTTCTGGCTTGGGTCGTGCTACACCGCCAGCCAACTCATTGGCATTCGCCGGGAGACTAGCTCCGACCGTGACAGCATCGGCATGGGCCGGTCCCTGAATAGCCTCGCTAGCAGCCCGCGTATGGCAACGCGGGCTTGGTACGAGGAGCAGATTCGCGAACTTGGATATAAGGGGTCGGATTTCAGCGAGCTCGCTAGCATATTCGACCGATTCGCTGACCCTGGCGGGCCCTTCATCAGCTCAGTGCGGGTCCGTCAGGACATCGCTACGCTCGCCGCTGTCACCGAGAAGGTCAACGTTTTCACGACCAAGACCCTCGCGCACCGGGACGACCGCATTACGGCTAAAACGCCTCCCCTGCAGCCGATCACCTGGCACGACCTCGATGATGCGATCGACACGGTCGGCCGCATCCACAAGAGGTACTACAGCCTGCGTCATCCCGGCGAGTCGCTGGGTTCCCTAACTCCATTTAAATCCCTCGAATGGCTTCAGATGTTCGAGATAGCGTGGATGCCACCAGGATTCACCGCGCCCGACGAACTCGACAGTGATCCGGCCTTCTGAGCTGACTGGCCGCTCACTCAGGCCCGCGGTAAGAGGCGCGGCGGCTTCAGCCCGGCGCTTCCACCGGCGCAGACGTCACAGCGGGTAACCGGAAAGCGGATCAAACAACGCACGCAACCGCCGCTATGCACGGCAGTCGATGCATGGCTCACGCCTTCACAGTCCGCAGTTAACTGGCTGATCTGGACGTTGAACTGGATGCTTCGACCATGCGTTCTTGCATGTTATGCCGATGAGCAGGCGTTGCGTCTTCGTATATCTATGCACTTGCCTGTACGTCATCAACGTCGGCAGCGATCAGATCATCAATTCGGCCTTGGCGTTACTAGCGAAGGGCACGCTAGTGGGATTAGAGATAACAGTATGCCTTCAGCGCATGTTGCTTGCGCCTAAATCGGTTGTGCGCGATGCGTAGCCAACAGGTGAAACCAGTCCTGCCCTGTCAGCAGGCTGATCGTGATCTGCGGTTCCAGCCGCCGCCCAGGCTCGCGGGACCCCTCGTCGGCGTCGGCCTCGAAGTACAGCGTGGAAACGTCGTAGAGCACCAGGGGTCAGTGTGCCGACTCTAGGCCCAGAGGCCAACCGCGAGAGCCCTCGGGAGCTAAATCTTGAGGGGTCTCTTGCTTTCCGGGCCCGCCGTCAGCGGCCTGGGCCTTGTGTCGCCTGCGACTTCTTCGACGTACAGGCCGTGGCGTCCGCCTGGCATGATTGTGTGCCGTGCCTGGTGTGGATACGGTCCGGGGAATAGGGTTTCAGCAGGCTCAGGCGCTACTCGCCGCGCTTGACGTCCTAGACGACGCTGACCTAGGCAGCCTGCGTGTCGAGGGCACCGAAGACGTTGTCGATATCGAGGTCTTCGGCACTGAGGGGAAACTGCGGACGGGGAAGCAGATCAAGACCCGCAGCGCGGAGTACACGTGGGGCAAGGCGGGGCTTCTGGAGGTTTTCCGCCGCTGGGCGGAGCTGCCTGGGGTGTCAGCCGCCTCGTTCGAGTTCATCACGGACGGGCGGCTCGGGCCGACTGGGCAGGAAGTCGCCGATGCTCTTGAGGAAGCCGGCGCGGGTCGGCCGGAAGCTCTCGCCGTACTCCTATCCGAAGACCAGGAGAGCACAGCATGTGAGGTCCTCGCCAGGGCGTCTGTGCACGTGGACGCCTCCAGCCTAGAGGAGGTCATCGCCCGGGCGGACCGCCAGGTTCAGGCAATGCTTCCCGATCCGCGTACCGCAGCCGATGCGCGCAGCGAGGCCGAGAACGCTGTCAACCGCCTGTTCGTCAAGATGTTCGGGCGAACGGGAGAAGCCGACCCGAGCAGGCGGGTATTCTCGCGAGCCGAGCTCGCCGGGATTCTGGGGGTGCCGGCAGACCAGCCGGCTGGCACGCGCTGGCCGGGGCGGCTGCGTGACAGGTACCTGGATGCTGCGTCATCGCAGGACCTCGGGCAGTTCGCCGAGTCTCTGGTCGGCACGCGCGCGCCGAGCATGCCCCTGATCCGGCCCGCAGACGACATAACTAGCCAACCCCGGCCCGTGACAGGTCTCATCCAGGGGACTGGACCGTCAGTGCTCGCCGGACGCGCGGGCATGGGCAAGTCGACCGCTGCTGAACTGCTCCGTCGTGAGGGCGCGCGCCAGAGACGGGCGGTACTCGTCGCGCACGCGGAGGCCTACCTGCCTGGCCGACTGCCTGCCCTAGCCGCCGACGCCATCTCCGAGGTCCTCAGGGAGGATCTTCCGGCAGCGACCGGCCGCCAGGCTTTGGCCGACAGGGACGTGACGTTGGTCATCGACGGAGTGTCCGAGGTCCCCGACGACATTCGCCGGGCTCTAGGGGAAGAGTTCAGGGCACCGGAGGCCGCCGGGAGCGGCGCGCAGATAATCCTGCTCGGTCGGGACATGGCCGCCGTCCGGTCCGTCTTTCCGGCTGGCCGACCTCCTGCAGTGTATGACCTGGCGGCGTTCGACCGCGGTCGGCGGCTCGACTTGGCCTGCAGGGTGCTGTGGGGCACTGGGGCGGACGACCCGGAGAACGCAGACCGGGTGGCCGCGCTGCAGGCGGATATCGACCGGGCAGACCACGTGCTGGGGGATGCGGCAGGCAATCCCTTGCTGCTCACCATGGCGATGAACCTGATCCGCCAGGGCATCGAATTCACGGACAGGGCAGGCATGTACAGCGGGTTCATCAATCTTCTCGCACAGCGGTCCGGGGCCGACGGGATCGCAATCGCGACGGCAGCGCTCGGCATCGCGTATGCCGCACTGCTCGACCAGGAACGCCGCTTCGCGGCTCCGATCGAGTGGGCAAGGCTGCTCGCCGATGCCGCACGACAGCTCAGTACGATGGGCGTGCAGGCCGATGTCGGCACGCTCAATGAAGCCGCCCGGCGCTGCGGGCTAGTCGTCCCGATCGGCTGGGCGCAGACCCTTGTCCCAATCCATGACTCGTTCGCCGACTACCTTGCGGGAATCGCGCACGCGCAGCAGCTGGCTCCGCTGCCTCCCCGGGCTGTTCCCGGTGACAGGCAGCGACTCCTGTTCGCCGCGGAGACCGGCGGAGCTGACCAGGAGCTTACGAGCCTGGTGACCCGCGACCTTCCGTTCCTGACGGTGCAGCTGGCATCCCATGACCGCCGGGTCCTGACGGAATCCGCGCCGGACGAACTGAGGGAAATCTTGCACTGCCTAGATCCGGGCGAGGACTACGGCATTAGCCTGCGGAAGGCCGGTCACGGCAGGATTGTGGCAACCCGGGACCGGCGAGAGTGGCGATGGGCGGAGGCGAACGAAGATGGCGCTCTACCGGCGACCGCGCCTGCGGTGATCGTTGACGATCCCCGGCTGCTGAAAGTAGCAGTGAGGATCTGGCGTCAGTCGCTACTGCTCCGGCTAGTAGCACCGCATGCGCCGCTGGTACCGGAGCCGCAGACACAAGACGAAGCATGCGAGCTGCTCGCGGAGCACCTGCGCACGGCCGCGCGGGCGACCCGAGACCTTGTCGCGGAGATCGCCCCGCCGGGGCACGCGGGCGCACTAGAGGCCCAGATCGGCCCTCTCGGGCTGCGGGCGGTCGTTCAGGCACCGCAACTGGTCTTCGGCACCACCGAATGGCCGGTCTCCTACCAGAAGGCCGAGGCCATAACGGTGAGCAAATGGTCCCTCGGCGCTGGCGATCCTCGGGATATGGGCAGGGACCTTGGCTGGGGAAGTACGACGCTTAGCCACCTGACAAGGTCCGGGCCGCAGGCCGCTGCCGTTGACCGGGTACGCACTGCAATTGAGAACATGACCATCAAGGGGTGGCTGACACCATGAGAGGACACGGGCACAGGGCAGCCCGGCCAGAGCAGGACTGTGAGCGCCCGGGGAGGGCCGCCGTCCCGTCTCGCGCCGTTTTGTGGCGCGCCGTCTCAGACCTGGCGCTGAGATGGGCCGCCGCTCCCGTAGTTCGGCGCTTCGCGGCTGACTTGCCCCGCAACGCAGGCCAGCGGATCCGGGGGATTCCCGGGCGGCTACAGGAGATGGAGGCGGGGGGTGCGAGAATCTCCGCGCAGCCGTTGCGGCTCACTCGCACCGTCCAGCTCATGCAGAACATGCCGCCCAGCCCTGTTTCCGAAGCCGCCCCCGATCCAGGGAAGTGGAGGGCATGGCTCGGCACGGCAGCAGCCGTCGAGATCGCGCATGGAATCATGACAGCCTGGCTGCGCTCACGGATGCCCGGCTACCCGTTACTTCCCGCGCCACAGCTTGCCCCTGGCGCACCCTTGACAGTCGGCGAATGGGGCCAGCCGTATCCCTGGACCCGAGACGAGAGGCGACAGGGACTGCAATTCCGGGATCCGCCCCCAGAGATCACACGGCGCTTGGAGGTCACGCTGCCTGGGGAACGGCAGATAATTGATGCTACCCGGGCCCTCGGCATGGCGCTGCAAGGTAGCGCCGAGTGGCAGAGCATGGGCACCACCGCAGACGCGCTTACGGGGACTGTCCGCGCCGAGCTCCTCCGGGCAGGCAGAATGGTATCCGAGCGCCTGAGCGACACTGAAGTGCAGAAGCACAGCCAACGCGCCGATGAGCGATCGGAATACCGCGCGGCCGTCCTGGAAGAAGCCCTCGCCGGACTATCCGGCCCCGCCGCGGAGTACACACGGTCGTTCGAAGCCGCGAACCGCATGCTTGAGACCATAGCAGGCGACGTATTCGGACAGCTGGCAATTTATGGACAACCGACCTTGGTACCCGCTCCCCAGGATATTGACCTCACACCGGGAATCCACGGCCAGCTCCTAAGCTTTACGCGCCTTGCGAGAGACTCGAACGAGACGCCATTCCATCTTGAAATGGGAAAGTTGGTATGGCTTGACGATGAACTTATCCCTGATGCCGTTCAAATCACCAGAGGTGAGATCTCGGTTAGCTCAATAGGTGAGAGGGAACGCTACTCCGGGACAATACTCTCAGGAACAGGAGAAGCCTGGGAACGCTGACGGACGCAGTTGCGGTCACCCATTAGACTCGCGGGCTACGGCCAGATCGGCGGTTATCTGAAGCGCTCTGCCAGAAGCCCGGTGGGAGCAGGGGTCTTGCGTCGTTGACATGTAGCTGAACAGCGTTCACGCAGGGGCAGCTAAATTCGAAAAACAGCACCGACAGGGGGATTTGCATGGGGTCCACATCGGAGACATTGTCCAGATAACGTGTCCACGACGCAGCAAAAAGCCCACAAAAGGCCTGCGTCAGCTACGTCGTGGACAGCCCAGCCCCCGCTAGAGATAACGGATGTTCTGCGCGTAGAGATAACGGATGTTCTGCGCGTGTCGGCTCACATATGGCTACTGATTTAGTAGGCATTCCTAATCGGCGTTCGGCGCGGGCGCGCGCTCTTTACTGGCTGTCGGCTTCGTCACCCTGGGTACTCCTTACGGCTATGGAATTGCTGGACGCGCCTGGGCACTTCCACCGATCGCTCAATTTCGGGATCAAGCTGGTGGCTTCGTGCGTGTGGTGGTCACTGGCCTGCCTCAAAGCCGGGCCCACCGTTGCCAGTGCCTCCCTCGGCAGCCCGCGCACTGGGGCAGGAGCTGCCCGCCGCCAGGTGGCGCGTCACCTCGAGTTCGTGCCGTTGCGGGCCGGTGGTGGTCCGTCCACTGCCGGGGGTGGCTGTGGTAGCTGACTTCGCGCCAGGCTGGTCGCTCCGAGGCTCACCATCGCCGGCGGCTGCTTCTGCAGCCTTGGCGGCAAGCTGCTTGCTGATCCGGGCGGATCGTTCGCGGGCTGCTGCGAGCTGGACGGCCTGCGCGAAGGGTTTGCCGATCCCTTCTTCGGCGTGGGCGAGTTCGCTGCGGGCGCGCTCGATGTCAGCGAGCGCCTTGGCTTTGGCGGCCTCCAGCCGCTGAAGCCTGCCCTCCAGGCGGGTGATGAGCCCGGTCCGGTCTGCCGCTGCCAGCTCGGCGGCGGTCATCTGCACCTGGGCGCCTGGCACGCCGTCCAGGAAGAGGCACACATGTGTCTGACCCAGTGAACGGCTCACTTCACCGGTCAAACCGATACCGCCGAGTTCCCCAAGCACGCGAGCGGACCGGAGGGAGCCGGTCAGTGAGGCGGCCTCGTGCGCCAGGATGCTGGCCAGGTGCTCGCCGGCCTCGGCGCGCTTGGTGTGCCGCCGGTCCCGGATGACCATGGTGAACCGGTCGCCGCGGGTGTCCTGGCGGCGGGTGATCGCCACATCGACATAGGCGGCGAATCTCGTAAGGCTGCGGATGCTGCCTTCCAGCCGTTTCACCGCGTAGGCCAGGGTGTCCTGGTTGCGGTGGTAGGCGCGTTCTGCGCGCTGCAGGCGGGTCAGTTCCGCTTCGGCCTCGGCCTGTTCCATCAGCAGCGGGTTGCCAGTGGCGAGGGCCTTCACCTCCGCATACGACAGGGCCACGTCACCGATGTCGGTGATCTCGCGGGTGTCGAAGCGGCCGCGCATCACCTGACCGATAAAGGCCGCTTTGCGCTGGAGCGTCTGCCACGAGAATCCGTCGAAGCTGCGGGCCGTCACATAGCGGATTACCTGCACTTCTTTGTTCAGATTCCCCTGGCGGACCAGGCGGCCTTCGCGCTGGGCGACGTCGGCGGGCCGCCACGGGGCGTCAAGGTGGTGCAGGGCGATGGCGCGGTCCTGCACGTTGGTGCCGACCCCGGTCTTCTCGGTCGAGCCGACGAGGACGGTCGCGCGGCCGGACCGGCACGCGGCGAACAGGCGGGCGAGTTCGGCGTCGCTTTTCGCCTCGTGCACGAACCGCACGGTCTGGCGCGGCAGCCCCCGGGCGGCCAGCTGGTCGCGGAGTTCCTCGTAGACGTTCCACCCTGGACCGGGCGTCCCGAGGTCGCAGAAGACGATCTGCAGCGATCCCCGGATCGGGTAGGGGCTCCCGTCAGGCGTCCGGTATTCGTGGTCGCGGTGGGCCCGCCAGATCTTCGCGATCCGGTCGGCGGCAGCTTCGATCTTGCCCGGCACCTCCTGGGGAAGTCCGACGAGGCGCAGGTCGAGCGCGGCGCGGCGGCCGTCGCCGGAGATCTTCAGCATGTTGTCCTCGTCGGGGGACACGAGCCGACTGCGGACCTTGTCCGCGCGTCTGCCAAGCTCGGCGACGTACCCGGTCAGCCGCGCCGAGGGCTCGACCACCATGGTCTCCGGGACACGCTCACCGTCACCGGGCCGGGGAGCCAGTGCGGGCACCGGCAGGTCGAGGTCTTCGGCGGTCTTGACGTCGGCGAACACGTGCCACATCCGGAGCATCTCTGGCGTGTTCGCGAATTTGGCGAAACGGGATTTCATCCGGAAGCTGCTGCCACCTTCGGGTGCGAGTTCTACCTGCGTGACGACCTGGCCGAAGGTGGCAGCCCAGGAGTCAAAGGCGGCGATCCCGGCGGCCTCCAGCAGGTCGGGGCGCAGGTAGCGCTGCATCACGTGGGCCTCGGTGACCGAGTTGGCGATCGGGGTAGCGGTGGCGAAGGTGACGACCCGGCGGCCGTTGCGCCGGCGCAAGTAGTCGATCTTCATGTCGAGGTCGGTGGCACGCATGGACCCGTCGATGGCCGCGTCTGGGATGTTTGAGGCGGTTTGTAGGTTTTTGTACCCATGTGCCTCGTCGACGGCCAGGTAGTCAACGCCTGTGGCCTCGAACGTGATGCCCGGGTCCTTGGCGGAGCCGAGCTTGGCCCGCAGCCGCTCCTCCGTCCGCAGCAGCGCTTTCTCCAGCCGCTTAACGGTAAGCCCGTTTCCCTGCCTGGCATTGCCGAGCCACTCACGCATCTGGCCGAGCTGGCGGTCCAGGTAGGCGTGCTGGCTGTCGGCGCCGAGGGGGATGCGCTCGAACGCCGACCGGGAGATCACGATCCCGTCCCAGTCCCCGGTCGCGCAGCGGGCGACGAAGCGGCGGCGGCGCTCGCCCTGCAGGTCCTCCCGCCCGGCGACCAGCACCCTGGCCTGTGGGTACGTCTGGAGCCACTCGCGCGCGAACTGCTCCAGCATGTGGTTGGGCACGACGATGGCCGGCTTGCGGATCAAGTCCAGGCGCCGCAGTTCCGTTATGCCCATAATCATTTCCGCGGTCTTGCCCGCCCCGACCTCATGTGCGAGCAGAACGGATGGCTCGTGGATCATCCGGGCCACCGCGGCGACCTGGTGCGGGCGGGGGGTGAAGCTCAGCGCCAGTCCCGGCAGGGAGAGTTCCGCGCCGTCGTAGCTGCGCAGGACGTAGCTGTTGAACCGCTGGTTGTAGGTGCGGGCCAGTTCGGCGGCGCGGGCCGGGTCCTCCCACGCCCACGCAGAGAAGCGTTCGGCAAGCTCGGCGGCCTTCTCCTGCGCCGCCAGGGTCGCGTCCAGGTTGAGCACCCAGGTCTCGTTCGGGCCCTGGTCGCGGACCTCGATCCGGCGCTGTTCCGCGATGGCCTGCGCGAGTGCGGGCGCGGGGTAGCGGTCGGTGCCCCAGGTGGAGGTGGCCAGCACACTGTGCCGCCCACCCCGGACCGCCCAGACCTGCCCGCCCGGATGCTCGACCTCCACCGTGGGGTCTTCGAGGATCTCCCGGAGGAACTGCTCCACGTACGCGGCGCCAATCCAGGCGGCGCCGAGCCGGGCCTCGATCTCGCCGGGGGTCAGGTCAGCCGGCAGGACCTCACGGAGCGCAGACGCGTTGGGCTCGTAGCGGGGGTCATCGGCCGCGGCGCGTTCGGCTGCGGCGAGCTTCTCGCGGACGTTGCCCGACAGGTATTCCGCCGCCGGTACCAGCCGGCCGGTGCCGGGCTCGTCGAAGACCAGCATGCCGAGCTGTTCGCGGGCGTCGTCCCTGGTGGTTCCGAGCAGGCGGGCGATCTCGCCGAGCCGGGCTTCCCCGTAGGTGTCGAGACAGATCGCCAGCGCGTCGGCCGGGGTGTCGGCGCCAAGCCGGGGGACGCGGGGCGCGACGACCCGGCGGGTGAAGATGGCGGCTTTCGCGGCGCGCTGGCCGACGGGCTCGAATTCCTCAAGCGCGAAGACCAGCGCCGAGTAAGGGTCATCGCGGAACCCGCCCTGGGGTGGGCGGATGCGGGCCATCCGCGGCTCGCCGGTCCTGGGGTCAGTGCGGCCAGTGGGCCGCAGTGAGTACCGGTTCAGCGGCCCGTATCGGGCGGCGTAGGCGTCGTAGCGCTGGCCAAGCTGGCGGCGCAGCCGGTCCATCTCCGGGGTGGCATCGGGGCTGGCCGTTTCCGCATCCAGCAACGCCCGGACGGCGTCACGCAGGACCAGCAGTTCCCGGAGCTCGGCTGCCTGGGTGCGCGGCACCGGGTGTGGTTGCTCCGCCCTATCCACGACCTTGGTGAAGGTCCCGTCGTCGCGGGCGCGGAGGTAGCCGTCCGGCTCCTGGGAACCCGCGGCGGGTGCGGGCGCGGTCGGCCTCGGGGTGGGTTGCGCCGGCCCGGGTGGAGCCCAGCCCAGTCCCTGGGCCTTGGCGTCGGCAGCGAGCCGCTGGAGGGCCTGGGCCAGCGCGGCGATGGTGTCACCGGTGGGCCGGACCGTCAGGTCACCGGCCCGGTAGGCGCCGTGCACGGCGGTGAGTTCGCCGAGCACGTTGTGCGGGTGCGCGAGGAAGTATTCGTTCACCGGGACCTGGGTGCCGTCGAGTTCAGCCAGATGGGCTTGCTCCCAGGCCGCCCGAGCCGGCGGGCGGCCGGGCTCGCGGCGGCGCAGGATCAGCAGGTCGGTGACCACGCTGGTACCCGCGGCCTTCTGGTGCGCCCCGCTGGGCAACCGGATCGCGCCCACCAGGTCCGCGAGCGCGGAGATCTCACGGCGCGCACCGGGGTTGCGCGCGTCCATCGTGTAACGCGACGTCAGCACCGCCACCAGGCCCGAGGGCCGCGTCATCCACAGCGACTTCAGAACGAAGTAATTGTGGATGCTGTGGCCCGAACGGTTATGCCGCGGATCGTGCAGCACCACGTCACCAAAGGGAACGTTGCCGATCACCAGATCAAACGAGCCCTCCGGGAAGGTGGTGCCGACGAATGACTCGCACCGGATCACCGCGCCGGGGTACAGCGCGGCGGCGATGGCCGCGGTGACCGGCTCCACCTCGATCCCGGTCATCCGGGCTTCAGGCGGGGCGAATGCGATGAAGTTCCCTGACCCGGTCCCGGGCTCCAGCACCTGCCCGCCGGTAAACCCGAGCCGGCGGACGCCGTCCCAGATGGCTTGGACCAGGGCCGCGTCGGTGTAGTGCGCGTTGATGGTGGACCGGGCTCCGGCTGCCATCTCCGGCGGGCTCAGAT
>Ga0307374_10008819_pt1 | contig 14985 bp, 12 predicted proteins | sample OX3MG_FD_202532 | JGI IMG/M metagenome (GOLD analysis project Ga0307374, IMG submission 202532) | Soil microbial communities from Risofladan, Vaasa, Finland - OX-3 | ecosystem: Environmental > Terrestrial > Soil > Coastal area > Acid sulfate soil | place: Finland: Risofladan, Vaasa | collected... | reverse complement strand
GCGGCGCGCCGTTTGCGCTCGCGACCGACATGGCGATGACGATCTGGGCGAGCGAGATCGACCTGAAATTGAACCGCAACGCCCGCATCTACCTGCTGCCGTGCATCGCCGGGCACGTCGGCGCGGATGCCGCCGGCATGGTGCTCGCGGAGCGGCCCGACCTGCTGGAGGAGATGACGCTGCTGGTCGACGTGGGCACGAACGCCGAGATCGTGCTCGGCAACCGCGACCGGCTGGTCGCCTGCTCGAGTCCGACCGGACCCGCGTTCGAGGGGGCGCAGATCAGCTGCGGCCAGCGTGCCGCGCCGGGCGCCATCGAACGCATCCGCATCGACCGCGAGACGCTCGAGCCGCGCTTCAAGATCATCGGCAGCGACCTGTGGTCGGATCAGCCCGGGTTCGCCGAGGCGGCGGCCGCGACCGGCGTGACGGGCGTCTGCGGTTCCGGGATCATCGAGGCGATCGCCGAAATGTATCTCGCCGGCGTCATCAACCAGGACGGCGTGGTCGACGGGCGCGTCGCCGAGCGTTCGGCGCGGGTGGTGCCGAGCGGACGCACCTACGCCTACCTGCTGCACCGGGGCGCCGTCGAGCTGAAGATCACGCAGAACGACGTGCGCGCGATCCAGTTGGCAAAGGCCGCGCTGTACGCCGGCATCGCGCTGTTGATGGAGCGGTTGGGAATAGATCACGTCGACCGGATCCGCCTCGCCGGCGCGTTCGGCAGCCACATCGACGTCAAGTACGCGACGGTCCTCGGGATGATTCCGGACTGCGATCTGCAGAAGGTCAGCTCGGCGGGCAATGCCGCCGGCACCGGCGCGCGGATTGCGCTGCTCGACGCGAGCTCGCGCGGCGTGATCGAGGAGCTGGTGCGGCGGATCGAGAAGATGGAGACCGCGATCGAGCCGCGCTTCCAGCAGCACTTCGTCGAGGCGATGGCGATTCCGCACAAGACGGCCGACTACCGGCACCTGCGCGCGGTCGTCGATCTGCCGGCGCCGAAGGAATCGACCATGCAAGCCGAAACGCGCGGGCGGCGGCCGCGGCGTCCGGCGGACCGTGGTAGCATGGGGCCGGAATGACCTGATCCCGCGAACGGTGCGACCTGCCCCGGAGTCATCGATGAGCGTTGCGTGCGCGCCGGCATGAGGCTGCTGGTGCTGCCCGCGGACGGCATCGGTCCGGAGATCGTTGCGGCCGCGCTCGTGGTGCTGCGTCGGGCCGACCGGGTATTCGGGCTCGGCATCCATCTCGACCATGACGAGGTCGGGTTCGCGAGCCTGCACAAGCATGGCACCACGCTGCGCGAGGAGACGCTGCAGCGGGCGCGCGGCTACGACGGGATCATTCTCGGCACCCAATCGCACGCGCAATACCCGTCGCCCGACCGGGGCGGGCGGAACATCTCGGCGGCGTTTCGCGTGCAGCTCGACCTGTACGCCAACGTGCGTCCGGCGCGCACGCGTGCCTTCCTGCCGTCGAATCTGCGGCCCGGAAAGTCGATGGATCTCGTGATCATGCGTGAGGCGACCGAGGGGTTTTACCCGGACCGCAACATGGCGCAAGGTTGGGGCGAGTTCATGCCGACCGCCGACATGGCCTTGTCGGTGCGCAAAATCACGCGACACGCGAGCGAACGGATCGCGCGCCGAGCATTCGAGCTCGCCATGCAGCGCCGCCGGCACGTGACCGCGATCCACAAGGCCAACAGCTTTCACATGACCGACGGGCTGTTCCTGGAGGCGGTGCGCGCGGTGGCGTCCGGCTTTCCCGAGGTGGCGCTCGACGATCTGCTGGTCGATGCATCGACCGCGCACCTGGTGCGCAATCCCGAGCGGTTCGACGTGCTGGTGGCGGAGAATCTGTATGGCGACATTCTCTCGGATCTGGCGAGCGAACTGTCCGGAAGCCTCGGTCTCGGCGGGTCCGTGATGTCGGGCGACGCACTGTGCTGCGCGCAGGCGCAACACGGCTCGGCCCCGGACATTCAAGGTCAGGATCGGGCGAACCCGACCTCGATGATTCTGTCCGTGGCGATGCTGCTCGGGTGGCTTGCGCAGCGGCGCGGGACCGATGAGCCGGCCGCGGCGGCGCGGGCGATCGAACGGGCGGTCGACGCCGCCCTCGAGGATCCGGGCGGCCGCACGCGCGATCTCGACGGGCCGCTCGGCTGCATGGCCTTCGGTGAGCGCGTCGCCGCGCTGGTCGGATGAGGCGGTTGCGCCGCCGCCCGCCGCCGCGTGCCGGCCGTCAGATGTTCGAGTCCGGGAACGCGGCCTTGCGTTTCGCCATATATTCGATCAGCGCCTCGTCGATCGCCGGATCGATCGGCGGCGGCACGTACTCGGCGAGCTGCTTCTTCCACAGCGTGTTCGCCCGCTTCGCCATGTCGGTCGCACCCTCGGCGTCCCATTGCTCGAAGCTGTTGTTGTCGGCGAGCGGCGAGCGGTAGAACGCGTTCTCGAAATTCGCCTGGGTGTGGCCGCAGCCGAGGAAGTGCTTGCCGGGGCCGACCTCGCGGATCGCATCCAACGCCTGGCCGTTCGGGCTGAGGTCGATGCCCGCGAGCAGCGTGTGCATCATGCCGGCCTGATCCGCGTCCATCACGAATTTCTCATAACCCATCGCGAGTCCGCCCTCGAGCCAGCCCGCGGTGTGCAGCACGAAGTTGACACCCGCCAGGCAGGTCGGCAGCAGGGTGTTCGCCGACTCGAACGCCGCCTGCGCGTCGGCGATCTTCGATGCGCAGAGGCTGCCGCCGGAACGGAACGGCACGCCGAGCCGGCGGGCGAGCGCGGCCATCGAGTACAGCACGAGCGCCGGCTCCGGCGTGCCGAACGTCGGCGCGCCGGACTGCATCGAGATCGACGAGGCGAAGCTGCCGAGTACGACCGGCGCGCCGGGGTTGACCAGTTGCACGAACGCCATGCCGGACAGCGCTTCGGCGAGGGTCTGCGCGACGGTGCCGCCGATGGTCACCGGCGACATCGCGCCGGCGAGAATGAACGGCGTGATGATCGTCGCCTGGTTGGCGCGCGCGTACACCTTGGCCGCGCCGAGCATCGTCGCGTCGTAGGTCATCGGCGAATTGACGTTGATCAGGTTGATGATCGTCGTTTTCGGCCGCCCCGTCAGCGGATCGGTCAATTCCTCGCCGAAGACGATGTTTGCGAGCGCGATCGAGTCGGCTGCGCGCTCGGGCGCGGTGACCGAGCCCATGAACGGCTTGTCGCTGTACTTCAGATGGCTGTACACCATGTCGAGGTGGCGCTTGTTGACCGGCAGGTCGACGGGCTCGCAGATCGTGCCGCCCGAGTGATGGAGCGAATTCGCCATGTAGGCGAGCTTGACGAAATTGCGGAAATCTTCGATTCGCGCGTACCGCCGGCCTTCGTCGAGATTGCGCACGAACGGCGAACCGTAGGCGGGCGCGAACACCGTGTTCTTGCCGCCGATGACCACGCTGCGCGCGGGGTTGCGCGCATGTTGCGTGAACTGCCCCGGCGCGGTCCGCTGGATGAGCGCGCGGCACATGCCGCGCGCACAATGCACGCGCTCGCCGCGCACGTCGGCGCCGGCCGCCTGCCAGAGCGCAAGCGCCTCGGCGTCGTCGCGATAGTCGATGCCGACCTCCTCGAGGATCGTGTCGGCGTTGCCCTCGAGGGTCTCGAGCGCCTCTTCATCGAGCACCTCGAAACGGGGAATCCGGCGGGTGATGTACGGTACCGAGGAGCCGGCGCGCGCCGCGCGTGAGGCCCTCTTGGCGTCGCGTCCGCTCGGACGCCGGGCGTGGGTGGAATCCGTGTGCTGATCATCCATCGTCGTTCTCCGTGACCGCGAGGAACCCCGGGAACCCTGCAGGGCGCGGGCTGCGGGAGGCCCAGTATGGTCAAGGCGGGCGCCGGCGGCTGATCATTTTGCGTCATTGACTTGTCCCGATGCGTCAATCCGGACCGCTTGGTTCGCCGATCCCGACGACCGGCGGGCGGCGCGCAACCCGGGGAGGCTATAGGGACGCGAGGTAAGTCGTGACGGCCAGCATCTGGCTTCGATTCAGATCCTTGATGATGCCGTGCATCACCGGTGCCGAGCGCAGCGCGCTCTGGATGACCAGCAATTGCTTCAGCAGGTACTCCTGATGCTGACCGGCAAGGCGCGGAAACATGCCACGGCCGGCGGCCTCTGGGCCGTGGCAGCTCGCACAGGGCGGGACACCCTCCGCGGCAATCCCTTTGGTGAAGATCGCGCGGCCCGCGGCGATCAGCTTTGCATTGCCGGACACCGGCGGCGGCGGCGGCTGTATCGACCAGTAATGCGCCAGCTCGCCGATCATTGCGTCGCTCAGGCTCGAGGCCATGCCCCACATGTAGGCCTGCGCATCCGGATCATCGCGCGTTTGGCCGCGAAACGCCTTCAGCTGGTTCTCGATATAGATCGGTTGTTGCGCCGCGAGGTTCGGGAACGTCGGCGAGACGCTGTGGCCGTGCAGGCCGTGGCACACCGCGCAATTGTTGATCGTCGCCTTCAGTTGCGCCTGAATCTGCTCGGTCGCGAGGTTCCGTGGCTGCGCGATCGCGCCGGCGGCGACGCACGCTCCGATGGTCAGCGATAAAAGATGTCTCAGCTTCATCACCGGTGCACTCCGCGTTTTGTTCGAGCGCGCAGGCTCAGAAATTCACCCAGACCAGCGCGTACAGCGTGTCGTTGGCAGACGCGCTGCGTGCGGCAATGGTTCCGCTGACTCCATAGGGCACCGGGCTCGGGCCGAGATCGTAGTTCGCGGTACCGCCGTTGAACCGGTCGTAGCGAACATACTGCAACTGCAGCTTCGTGTTCAGCCAGGGCAGGTAGTTCAATTCGAGGATCTCGCCGCGCGAATCCGGGCTGTGCAAAAAACTGCCGCTCACGGCCGCCGCCGGATACAGCAGCGAGTCCCCGGTGCCGGTCGTATCGAAGTAGCCGATCGCGCCGCCGATCATGCGCTGATAGTAATACTCGCCCTGGAGCTTGAACGTCTCGAGGGTGTTGTGAACGTTCGACGCCAGGGCGTCCGCAACACTCGCATCGAGTGTCTGCTTCTCGTGGATGTAGGTCGACATCAGCGTGAAGATGTTGTCCTCGCCGATGTACTGGTACTGCATGTCGCCGGCGACATCCAGATACTCGTCGGTGGGCCCCTGCAGGGCCGTGCCGGCGCCGGGATGCATCTTCGCATCGATACCATACGTACCGATCATCAACGAGTTGCGATTCCAGCGATACTCATAGGCGAGGCGCCAGTAGGGGGACACCCCGTGGATGACCTCGGCCTGGGTGCTGTCGAGCGGATGCGCACCGCCGCGCAAGGCCGCCGAATACAGCGTCAACTCCGCGTACAGGCTGTGATGCCACCAGGCGTACATGCCGAGGCCGGCCGCGGTCTGGCCGATGCCGCCGCTGTCGAGTTTCGTCGATGCGTTCGCGCCCGGCGCGACGCTGCTGCCCGAATAGGGGAATCCCCAGGCCTGGGTGCTGTTCCAAGGGTCCTGCACCGTCGGGTTGTTGTTGAGCGTGACGCCGACCACGAGATCCCTATGGGCGCCGATCGAGCCGAGATCGACGTGGCGGGCGTAGCGGATGTCGGTGTTGTCGAAGCCGAAGCTGTCGGCAACGCCGTCGTAGGTCAGCTGGACGAACGCGCCGAGGTTGTCGGCGATCTTGCCCGCGTAGAAGAAGCTCGCCTGCTGCGGAAACAGCACCTCGCCGTCCTTCGCGAGCGCCCCCGTCAGCGCGCTGTCCGGCAGCGCCGAGCTGGTGTGCGTGTAGGAGATCTGCAGCATCATGCTGATCGGCGGAATGGAGTTCAACGCGAGCGTCGAGCGTGCCTGGGTCGTGATGCCCGTGATCTGCTTCATGTTGTCGAGCACGTAGCCGTTCAGCTTGAACTCGCGGCCGAACGGCGTGAGTTCCGGATAAACCGTGTGGCAGGCGGCGCAGGCCATGCCCGTCTGGCGCGCAAAACTCGGCACCGCCCAGCAGGGCGCCGCACCGCTCACGCACAAGGCGACCAGGCAGGCGTACGGCAGAAAGTTTCGGAGCCGCTTGCGGAGCATCTCGCTCATCGTTCACATCCTCTTGCCGACGGCGCGCTCGGGCGACGGCGGTCGATCGAGGGCGGGGCAAAACACTTGATTCTTTTCCGAACAGGGTAGTGATGCGGCCGCAGGGCACCAATAGGGACAAGTACCTACGAGCCTCGCCCAGACGAGGGGCAAGTTAGGCGAATACCGCGGCGTTGGCAAGCCTCGCTTGCACCGCCCCGCGCAAGCGGGGGGTCAATCGTCCATCAGGAAGCTGCGCAACTGCTCGCTGCGGCTCGGATGGCGCAGCTTGCGCAGCGCCTTGGCCTCGATCTGGCGGATCCGTTCGCGCGTCACGTCGAACTGCTTGCCGACCTCCTCGAGCGTGTGGTCGGTGTTCATGTCGATGCCGAAGCGCATGCGCAAGACCTTCGCCTCGCGCGGCGTCAGTTGCGCGAGCACCGAGTGTGTCGTCTCGCGCAGGCTCTCGGTCGTCGCCGAGTCGATGGGCGAGGAGACCGAGGTGTCCTCGATGAAATCCCCGAGGTGCGAGTCCTCGTCGTCGCCGATCGGGGTCTCCATCGAAATCGGCTCTTTCGCGATCTTCAACACCTTGCGGACCTTGTCCTCGGGCATTTCCATGCGCACCGCGAGCTCCTCGGGCGTCGGCTCGCGTCCCATCTCCTGCAGCATCTGCCGCGAAATCCGGTTCAACTTGTTGATCGTCTCGATCATGTGCACCGGGATGCGGATCGTGCGCGCCTGGTCGGCGATCGAGCGCGTGATCGCCTGGCGGATCCACCAGGTCGCGTATGTCGAGAATTTGTAACCGCGGCGATACTCGAACTTGTCGACGGCCTTCATCAGGCCGATGTTGCCCTCCTGGATCAGGTCGAGGAACTGCAATCCGCGGTTCGTGTACTTCTTCGCGATCGAGATCACGAGGCGCAGGTTCGCCTCGACCATCTCCTTCTTCGCGCGGCGCGCCTTGGCCTCGCCGATCGAGACCTCGCGGTTGATCTCCTTGATCTCGTTGATCAACAGGTGGAACGCGCCCTCCAGGTCCTTGAGCTTGTTCTGGCGGCGTCCGATCTCCTCGCGGAACTTCGCGAGCGGCGCCGAGTAGCGTTTCTTCGCCTTGATGTGCTTGTCGAGCCAGCGCGTGCTGGTCTCGTTCCTGGGGAACGAGGCGATGAAATCCTTGCGCGGCATGCCCGCCTGCTTGATGCAGAGGAACATGATCTCCCGCTCGAGCAGGCGCACTTCGGTCACGTGCTGGCGCAGATGGTCGATCAACTGGTCGAACATCTTCGGCGCAAGCTTCAGCTCCATCAGCTCGCCGCAGATCTTCTTGCGCAGCTTCTGCGTCTTGGCATCCTTCGAGCCGAGCTTGTCGAGCGCATTCACGTGCTGGTGATGGAACTTCGCGATCGCCGCGAAGCGCTTCGCCGCCTCCTCCGGGTCCGGACCGGTGTCGATCGCCTCCTCGTCCTCATCGTCGCCTTCGGCGTCCTCTTCATCGGCGCCGTCGCCGGCGTCCATCGGCAGCATTTTCGGGTTCTGCGGCTGCGCGATCTCGTCCGGGGCGTTCGGGTCGACGAAGCCGACGATCACGTCGACGAGACGCATCTGCCCGCCCTTGACCGACTCGTAGCTCTTCAACAGCAGCGCGTAGGTGCCGGGATAGCTGCCGAGCGCGATCTTGACCGCCTCGAGGCCCTCCTCGATGCGTTTGGCGATGCGGATCTCGCCTTCCCGGGTCAGCAGTTCGACGGTGCCCATCTCGCGCATGTACATGCGCACGGGATCGGTCGTGCGGCCGAACTCCGCGTCCAGATTGGCGAGCGCCGCGGTCGCCTCCTCGACCGCCTCCTCGTCCGCCGCCGCAGTGGCATCGGCGAGCAGCAGCGACTCGGCATCCGGCGCCTTCTCATACACCGGAATGCCCATGTCGTTGATCATGTTGACGATGTCTTCGATCTGTTCCGGATCGACGATTTCGCTCGGCAGATGATCGTTGACCTCGACGTACGTGAGGTATCCCTGATCCTTGCCCCGCGCAATCAGCAATTTCAGCTGCGATTGCCGCTCGTCAGCAATTTGGGTCGCGGTGCCTTGTGGCGCTTTTTTGGTCAAGGTGGACGCCTCGTCGGTAGCGTTGGTAGAAATGGCGCGGAGCCGATTAGTATACGTTTGCGGCGTTTTACTAGCCAGAAAGCGCCCGGGTTTACGGCTCACTTGCATCAGGCGGGGGCCCCGCTCATTGACCGGTTTCGGACGCTTGCCCGGGGGCTCGCGCCTTTGCCTGCAACAGGGACGTAAGTTCGGCCTTTTCGTCGGAATTCAAGCCAATTTCCTCCGCTTTTCGCAGCAATTCGTCGACCCGGCGGCCGGCACCATGCTCCTCGGCGAGCTTTTCGACGGCCTTCCTCAGCTCACTCGAGGCCGCGTCGCTGTCGGCGACCAGCGGCGGCCGGGAGGCCAAATCCGCCAGGCGGGCGAACTCCGGGCGGTCGCGCCAGCGTTCCAGCAGCATCGCCGTCGTCGCGTGGGCCGAGCCTTGCGCCTGATCGATCAACTCCCGGAGCACGGCGATGCCGGGCTGATCGTTGCCCTCCAGCAGCTGCCCGACCTGCAGACGCCGCGCGGCATCCGGCTGATGCAGCACGAGCACGATCGCTTGTCGAAGCAGTGTGCCGCGCCCCGCACTCATCGCCCCGCGGGCACCCTGGGATGGACCACCCGGTCCGCGCCTCGGTTCCGCCCGGGCAGAGGATCGCTGGCCGGCCGCGGGCGATTCGAGCAGAGCCTGCAGCTTTGCGGCGGGCATGCGGATTTGCTCTGCGAGCCGGGCGCTCAGCAATTCGCGATACACACCCTCTGGAAGCCTCGCGAACATCGGTCGTGCGAGCGCCGCGAGCCGGGCGCGGCCGTCGACATGGGCGAGGTCGACCTGCGCGACGAGCTCTCGCAACAGGTACTCGGACAGCGGCAGTGCGTCGCGCAGCCGCTCCTCGAATGCCGCCGCACCCTCGGCGCCGATCAGCGAGTCCGGATCGTGACCATCGGGGAGGAACAGGAACTTCATCTCCCGGCCGTCGCTCGCGAGCGGCAGCGCGTTCTCGAGCGCACGCCAGGCCGCCGCGCGCCCGGCGCGATCGCCGTCGAAGGAGAACACGACCTCGCTCGTCACGCGGAAGATCTTTTGCAGCTGCTCGAGCGTCGTCGCCGTGCCGAGTGTCGCGACGGCATAGGTGATGCCGGCCTGATGCAGGCGGACGACGTCCATGTAGCCCTCGACGATCAGCAGGCGCTTGAAGTCCGCGTGCGCACGCCGCGCTTCGTACAGTCCGTAAAGCTCGCGACCCTTGTGAAAGAGCGGTGTCTCGGGCGAATTCAGGTACTTCGGCTCACCCTGGTCGATCACCCGGCCGCCGAAGGCGATTACCCGGCCACGAGCATCGCGGATCGGGAACATCAGCCGGTCGCGGAAGCGGTCGTAGAATCCGGCCTGCCGCTCGCCGCCCCGCGTGTCGCGTTCGATGACCAGGCCCGCCTGCAGCAGCCGGTGGCGCTCCTCGGGCAGCGCGCCGAAGCGGGTCAGCAGCGCGTTCCAGGAGTCCGGCGCGTAGCCGAGCGCGAAATCCGCGGCCGCCGCGTCGCCGATCCCCCGGGCGGCGAGATAGGCGCGCGCTCGCGGCTCGTCCTGCAGGTTCTGCAGAAAGAATCGTGACGCCTGTGCCAGAAGCTCATATTGCTCGCCGCCGCCGGTGGAGGGCGCTCCGGGCGCCTCGCGCGGCATCTCGAGCCCGGCGCGTTCGGCGAGGACCGCAACCGCGTCCGGAAATTCCAGCTTCTCGTATTGCATCAGGAAGCCGATCGCGGTGCCGTGCGCGCCGCAGCCGAAGCAATGGTAGAACTGCTTCTCCGGGCTCACCCAGAACGACGGCGTCTTTTCGTCGTGGAACGGGCAACAAGCCTTGTATTCGCGGCCGGATTTCTTCAGCGCTACGCGCGAGCCGATGAGCTCGACGATGTCCGCGCGAGCGACGACGTCGTCGATGAAGCCTTGGGGAATGCGGCCGGCCATGGCCAGCGTCCCATCAGCCGCCGAGCCGCGCCTTGATCTTAGCGCCTATCGCGGCCATGTCGGCCCGGCCCTGGGCCTTGCCCTTGATCAAGGCCATCACCTTGCCCATGTCCTTGATGCCGGTCGCGCCGGTCGCCGCGATCGCCTCGGCGATCAAGCCGTCGGTTTCGGCGTCGTTCAGCGCCACGGGGAGATAGGTTTGCAGCAACGCGATCTCCGCGGCCTCCTTGTCGGCGAGATCCTGGCGGTTGCCGGCCCGGAACTGCTGCACGGATTCCTTGCGCTGTTTGATCATCTTCTCGATCACGCCGATCACCTGACCGTCGTCGAGCGCGACCCGCTCGTCGACCTCGCGCTGCTTGATCGCGGCGTTGATCATGCGGATCAGGCCGAGACGCTCCTTCTCCCCGGAGCGCATCGCCGCCTTCATGTCCTCCGTGATCCGCTCCTTGAGCGACATCGGCACCCGCCGTCCGGCCTTCAGTACTGGCGCGACGCGCCCGGCGGCGGAGCACTCGGGGGGGCACCGCCCATGCTGCGCAGGCTCTCGCGGGACAAACGCTTCAGGTGCCGCTTCACGGCGGCCGCCTTCTTGCGCTTACGTTCCTGGGTCGGCTTCTCGTAGAATTCGCGGCGTCGCAGCTCGGTGAGGACGCCGGCCTTCTCACAGGCGCGTTTGAACCGACGCAACGCGGCGTCGAAGTATTCATTCTCGCGAACACGAACGCTGGGCATTCAGACCTCAAGTGATCGATGAAACGGGCCGCCGGGATCGAGCGGCGGGGCGCGCATTCTAAGGTGCGCCTGCGGAAAAGGCAAAATTATGCGCGTTTTAGGGATTGAAACCTCCTGCGATGAGACCGGCGTCGCCGTCTATGACCGCGTCGCGGGCTTGCTCGCGAACCGGCTCCACAGCCAGGTTGCAATGCACCAGGCGTATGGCGGCGTGGTGCCGGAACTGGCGTCGCGGGACCATGTTCGCCGACTGCTGCCGCTGGTTCGGGAGGCCCTGCTCGAGGCCTCCTCGGACCGGCACTCGATCGACGGCATCGCCTTTACGGCAGGGCCCGGCCTGATCGGCGCGTTGCTGGTCGGGGCGTCGTTCGCCCGTGCTCTCGCGTACGCCTGGGCGAGGCCGGTGGTCGGGATACACCACCTCGAAGGACATCTGCTCGCCCCGCTGCTCGAGCCGGATCCGCCGGACTTTCCGTTTCTGGCGCTGCTCGTCTCAGGCGGTCATACCATGTTGGTCGACGTGACCGGGCTCGGCGGCTATCGCGTGCTCGGCCAGTCGCTCGACGATGCCGCGGGCGAGGCCTTCGACAAGACCGCGAAGCTGCTCGGCCTGCCGTATCCGGGCGGTGCCGCGCTCGCCGCGCTCGCCGTGCGGGGCCGAGGCGGCGTCTTTCGCTTCCCGAGGCCCATGCTCGATCGGCCGGGGCTCGACTTCAGTTTCAGTGGCTTGAAAACCGCGGTACGGGTAGCCTTGCGCGACCGCGCGCTCGACGAACAGACGCGCGCCGATGCGGCGCATGATTTCGAGGAGGCGGTCATCGACACCCTGACCGAGAAATGCCGGCGCGCCTTGGGCGCGACGGGCAGAGCGCGCCTGATCGTCGCCGGCGGCGTCGGCGCGAACCTGCGCCTGCGGCAGCGGCTTTGCAGCGTCGCGCGCGAGTGCGGCGCGCGCGCCTATTTTCCGCGACCGCAGTTCTGCACGGACAACGGCGCGATGATCGCGCTCGCCGGCTGCCTGCGCCTCGCGGCCGGCGCGGGCCGCGCAGCGCCGTCGGCGGTGCGTGCCAACTGGCCGCTCGGTGAGACGGCAGTCACGGGCATCTGAGGGCTCCGATGGACAAGATCTTCATTCACGCGCTGAAGGCCGAGGCGATCATCGGCATCTTCGACTGGGAGCGGCAGGTCAAGCAGACCGTGCTCGTCGACGTCGAGTTCGCCGCCGATGTGCGCAAGGCGGCGCTGTCGGACTCGATCGACGACACGCTGAACTACAAGCGGGTCGCGAAACGGTTGCTCGCGTTCATCGAGGGGTCGAGTTTTCACCTCGTCGAGACGCTCGCCGAGCGGATCGCGATGCTGATCCTCGCAGAATTTCACGTCGGCTGGGTGCGCATCGAGCTGTCCAAGCCCGGAGCGGTGCGCGGCTCGCGGGACGTCGGCATCGTCGTCGAACGCCGGCAGAGCGATCTCGACGAGTGGCGCGCACTCGCCGGCACCGGCTGAGGCGCAGCGCGTCCTCGCCGCCGATTCGGCGGCGCGAGCGCACGCTCAGATGCTGCGGCCGCCGTCGACGGCGATGATCTGGCCGGTGATGTAGGGTGCGTCCCGCGCGAGAAACAGGGCCGTACGCGCCACGTCCGCCGGCGTCCCTTGGCGCTTCAGCGCCGTCTTATCGACGATTTCGCGCTGCAGGTGTTCGTCGAGCCCGTTCTGCGGCCAGAGAACCGGGCCCGGCGCGATGCCGTTGACCCGGATCTGCGGACCGAGCTCGCGGGCGAGCGAACGCGTCAGCATCGCGAGCCCCGCTTTCGCGACGCTATACACCGGATGATCGCGCAGCGGGCGAAGGCCGTGGATGTCGACGATGTTGAGGATCAGTCCGCGCCGCGCGCGCAACGCGGGCGTCGCGGCTTGCGCAAGGAAGAGGGGCGCCTTCAAGTTCGTGCCGACGAGATCATCCCAGTCGGCGCAGGTGATCCGGCCGACGGGCGTTGCATAGAAGCTCGACGCGTTGTTCACCAGCACGTCCAGCCCGCCAAACTCGTCCAAGACCGCGGCGACGAGCGCTTCCGGGGCGCCGCTGTCGAGCAGATCCGCGGCCCGGCAGCACGCGGACCGCGCGCGCCGCGCATTCAGTTCCGCGACCAGCGCTACCGCCTGCGCGGTCGAGGAGCGATAATGCACGCAGACGTTCGCGCCGGCGTCGTGCAGGCACCGGGCGATCGCGGCGCCGACCCGGCGGGCGCCGCCGGTGATCAACACGACCCGATCCGTCAAGCCCGAGAGTTGCCCTTCTTCCGTCATGCGAATCTACGATACCGGAACCGGCCCGCAGCGTGAACCAGAACCGGACCACGCCGAGGCGCAGCATGCCGCGCGCGTGCGCGAACACATCGCCGCGGCGGTGCGCGGCGCGGGCGGCTGGATCGGGTTCGAGCGATACATGGAACTCGCGCTGTATGCCCCGGGTCTCGGGTATTACAGCGCCGGTGCGCGCAAGCTCGGCGCGGGCGGGGACTTCACCACGGCTCCCGAGACCTCGCGACTCTTCGGCGCCTGCCTCGCGCAGCAATGTGCCGAGGTGCTCATCGAGGCGCATCGCGGTTCGATCCTCGAGATCGGCGCCGGCAGCGGGCGCCTGGCGGGCGATCTGCTCGAATTCCTCGAGGCCGCCGGGACACCGCCGCGGCGCTACCTGATCCTCGAGGTGAGCGCCGACCTGCGGAAGCGGCAGCGAGCGCATCTGCAGGCTCGACTGCCGCGGTTCGCCGGGATCGTCGAGTGGCTCGAAGCGCCGCCGCCGGACGGCATCGACGGTGTGATCCTCGCCAACGAGGTGCTCGACGCGCTGCCGGTGACGCGTTTTCGCTGGGACGGCGCCGCGCTCGAGGAACTCGGCGTCGGCCTTGGCGACGGCGGTTTCGCTTGGTCGGCGCGGCCGGCCGGTGCCGTCCTGGATGCGCACTGCCGCGTGTTGCGCGCCGCTGCCGGCAGCGCGTGGCCCGACGGCTACGAGTCCGAATATTGTCCGCGCGTCGCGCCTTGGACGGCCGCCGTGACGGGCGCGCTGCGCGAAGGTGCCGTGCTCTGGTTCGATTACGGTCTGCCGCGCGCGCATTACTACCTGCCGCAGCGCGACCAGGGCACCTTGCTGTGCCACTACCGCCATCGCGTTCTCGACGATCCGTTCGTGCGCCCGGGATTGCAGGACATCAGCGCCTGGGTCGACTTCACGGCGCTCGCCGAGGCGGGGTCCGCCGCCGGGTTCGAGGTGGCGGGCTACACCACCCAGGCCTACTTTCTGGCCGGCACCGGCATCGACGCGCACCTGCGCGAACTCGCCGGCGCCGATGCGCATCGCGCGGCGCGTCTCGGCAACGAGGCGCGGCGGCTGATGTTACCGGGCGAGATGGGCGAGCGCTTCAAGGTGATGGCGTGGACCCGCGGGTTCGACCGGCCGTTGAGCGGCTTCGCCTTGCGCGATCTGCGGCACACGCTGTAGGGCTGTGGATCAGGTTCCGGGCGCGTGCCGGCCGTCGCCCGGATAGCGCGCACGCAGCGCCGCGATCGCGGCGCTGCGGCGGTCCCGCAGAAGCTCGGCGATGGCGGGGCCGGCATGCGCCGCCAGCTCCGCAGCCGTGGGTTTCGCCGCTGCCGCCGCATCGCGCGCGCGCCGCAGAAAGTCGCGCTGCGGGTATGCGCGCAGCTCGAAGCCGGTGCGCCCGCGCGCATCCGCCTCGCACGCGGTCAAGGCTTCCTCGAAGCGCTGCGGCCGACGCAAGCCATCGGCCCTTTCGAGGACCTCGAGCACGGTGGCGGGGCGCAATTCGAGCGCGCGGTGGACGAACCCGTGATAGCGGGCGACGATCACCGCCAGATCGCGGTACTCGGCCGGTATCCGCAGCCGCGCCGCGAGCGCGCGAATCATTTCGTTGCCGCGCTCTTCGTGGCCGTAGTGATGCGGCCACGAGGCGGGAGGCGTCGAACCCTTGCCGAGATCGTGCACGAGCGCGGCGAAGCGGATCCTCGGCTCGGTGCTGAGGCGCACGGCTTGCTCGAGGACCATCAGCGTGTGCGCGCCGGTGTCGATCTCCG
>Ga0307374_10008817_pt1 | contig 14990 bp, 11 predicted proteins | sample OX3MG_FD_202532 | JGI IMG/M metagenome (GOLD analysis project Ga0307374, IMG submission 202532) | Soil microbial communities from Risofladan, Vaasa, Finland - OX-3 | ecosystem: Environmental > Terrestrial > Soil > Coastal area > Acid sulfate soil | place: Finland: Risofladan, Vaasa | collected... | reverse complement strand
CGACGAAGATATCGCGCTGAATGCTGGTATTCGGCGGCGCGGCGCCGGCGTTGAGTCCGTAGCCCTTGGCCCCGGCAATGACGCTGTCCTGAATGGATACATCGGGCTTCCCGCCCCCGGCAATGTAGATCTCGGCATTGCCTGTCCGGGTGGACGCGCCGCCGTAATAGATCTGCGTGAAGTCGAGCTGAAGCGAACCACCGGCGCTGGTCACCCCAACGCTGCCCCAATCGCCCGGCTGAGGGGCCGGGTGCTTGCGCGTATCGACCGTCCCGAATTGGGGGTCGTTGATCGAGGTGAGGACGATCGGCGCCGCCGCCGTGCCGACCGCGCTGAGCGCCCCGCCGGCGACCTGGAGGCCGGAGTTGGCGCCGCTGAAAAAGATGTGAACGCCAGGCTGGATAGTCACGGTGATCCCGGTGGGGATATGCACATCTCCACTGATCAGGTAGGGACTCCCGGCGAGCGCGAGGGTCTCGGTCGTGGTGATCGCGGTGATCGGCGTCGGGCCGCCCTGGGCGGTTGTGCCCTGGGTTGCCGTTCCGTTGTTGGTTAGCCTATTCGCGGTAAGGGTCGTCATAGGCTGGGCGGCCGAATCGAGGCGGATTCCGATGTCCGCGTTGTCATGGATGGAACTGTGCGTGATCGCCACCGGCTGGTCCGATCTATTATAGATCCCATCGTTGGCGCTGAAGGCGACCTCGGCATTGTTGATCTCGGCTGACGCATGGTCCTGGATGCCGAGCGCGGGGTGCATGGTCGCCCCGCCGTAGAGGATCCTCAGACCCTGAATCGTGGCCTTGGTGGCGCCTTTCAAGATCAGACCCCGCCAGTCGCCGGGTTGCGGACTGGTCGCCTTGCCGTCCGCGTTGGTGTCGCCGCCATGCGCGTCATCATGATACGAGGTCATCACCACCTCATGGCCTGGCGTGCCGGTCACGATCAGGCGGGCGTCCAGCACGCTGAGCCGTGATTGGAGGTCGAACCCCTTCAGAATGACGTCCGGACCGAGTTGCAGGGTGCCCTGGGCGTCCACGAGGTCCATGGCCTGCAGAATGAACGGTACGCCGGCCAGCGACCAGTTCACGGTTTCTCCGCTGGTCGCGATCGTCGCGCTCGGGGTCACGAACACCGCGTTGTGCGTATTTGGCGGATCATCCGTCGAGGTAAAGACGTTGCTGTTGTCAATACTGATGCCGCCGCCGATCAACAAGGGATAGGGATCGGCGGCGAAGGTGTCGCCGCTGATCGCCGTACCGGGCGGCGCGCCCGCCGCGTTCAGCCCGTAGCCCTTTGCCGCGGCGATATCACTGTCTTGGATCGCCACGTCGGCCTTCCCGCCGCCGGCGATGTAGAGTTCGGCATTGCTCGTTTTGGCGGATGAGCCGCCGTAATACACCTGGACATGGCCAAGGTGAAGGGCGCCCCCCGCGCCGGTCACCCCCACGTCCATCCAATCGCCCGGCTGAGGGGCGGGCCGCTGGAGCGTATCGAGCGCCCCATGTTGCTGGTCGTTGATCGAGGTGAACACAATGGGTGCGTCGGCGGCGCCAACCGCGGTGAGCGCCCCGCCATCGACCTGGAGACCGGCCTCAGGGCCGGTAAAATAGACGTGTACCCCTGGCTGGATGGTCAAGGCCACGCCCTTGGCGATCCGCGTGTCTCCATGAACAATATACGGGCCGCCGGCGAGCCCCCAGGTCTCGGTCGTGGTGATCGCGGTAACCTGCGTCGGACCGCCATGGTCGGGATTGATCCAGGGAGCATAGCCCGTACGGATCGCCTCGACCTGGGTTCCGCTCTTGTTGAGGTCGAAATAGGTCACCGCCGGCTTGCCATCCGCGGTGTTCTTGCCCATGAGCGCCAGAGTCGCTCCACCCGGCGTGACGGCTGCTTTAGCGCCCTCGGCGCCTGAGTGGGCCTTGCTTAACAAAGCCAGAGTCACGGCGCTTTGGCCGACCGTCTTGATCGAGGGGCCGAATGCCTTCCGTAGGGCGGCGATCGAACTGCCCACGTGTATGCCGCCCGCTGTTTTGAACGCCGGGGAGGTTGTCGCGATGGAAACCACCTGTCCCGCATGCACCCGCGCCTGCAACGTACCGGTTTTCTGGGACTGGGTGATCAAGGTATCGTGATTGGTCATCGTCGCGTTGTTTCCCAGGGCGGCCATCACCGCATCCGGGTTGGTGGCCCCAAGTCTGACCGCGCCTATCGAGGCGTTGGGCTGGACGAGCAGTTCCCGCGCGGCTTCACGCAGATGTGAGAGGGCGATAGGCGCGGCAATGGCGGCGGCGACGACCAGGACGGCGAGCGTCACCAGGCGGTAGAGGAGGCGTAAGGAGCGGAAACGTGGGGTATAGATGAAGACGCCTTGAATCTGCGTGGGCGGACCCAGGCTCGGCTTTACCGCTACGCGGAAGTCGAACGGGTGCGGCATCCCGGTGAGGCGGGGATGCAGCGGCCGCGCCGCTATGTTCACGGTCACGCGTTGGCCGGGCCGCACCTGGATCATCAGCGGCTTCACCTCGAAGTCGCAGCCTTCCTCGCTGTCGTGAGCCTCCAGATCGACATCAATGGGCGCGTTCCCATTATTGCGCAGCAGCACACCGTAGCGGGCTTTACGTCCGGTGGCGCGGGTTGGGCGTAACTGGACCTCGAGCGAGGGCGCCGCGGCAACGCGCAACGTGCCGTTCGCCTCGGAGGTATCCTCCAGATTGGCCCGGCCGCTGACCGTCACCGTGAAGGCATGGGCGCCGGCCTCCATTCCCGCTTCCTGTTGCGAGAGGATGATGATCCGGACATCCTCACGATCGTTGGGGAAGAGCCCCGTCGTACCCTCGGGCAGCGTATACCATTCCCGAGGCAGTCCCTTGAGATCGATCACATACCGCTCAACGGTTGAGCCGGTGTTCTGGATGGTGACAATTACCTCGACTGGGGTGGTAGGCCGCGTCTCGATGGTCGTGGGGGTCAACGTCACCTGGATGGCATCCGACATGTGGTGGTGCTCCCTGATAGTGCGCCCAAACTATTGCTGTCGCCATGGTACGACAATCTCTACGCCGGCGCCGGAAATGCGGTTTTGCCCGCGCGCTCGTGCGCACGGCTTTGACGCATGACGGGGAGCGCCTCCACGAGGGTGAGTCTCTGATCAACGGACTGAAGTTTCGCGTCGGGCCGACGGTGGAGGAATGGGAGGGCGACTAATGGGCGTGCTGGGTGTGGGCGTCAATCAGGTGAGCCAGATCCGCGAGGCCGGCCGGCGGGAGGGGGAGCGGCCCCAGACCCTTCCTGGACGCCGACTAGCAGGGCGTAGCCGAGCGTGCCCGCCTGCACGGCCTCGGCGGCGGCGCGGGCTATCACGCCCGCTTGTCCAAGATCGATGCCCGGCGGATCAAGCTTCTTCAACCCCACAAGTAACTCCACCCCCATCAACTTGGCGCGGACCTCCCGCACCATCGCCCCCAAGGCGTCATGATGGGGCTCGGCATGATCAATCCGGAACCCGGCGTGTCGCAGATAGGCTTCATACTCGGCAAGTGGCCGGGCGTCGGCGATGCACGCGATCCAGGCGAGCAGCCCGTCCAGCTCGGCTGGCAGCGGTCCCTCTCGCGTCAGATCACTCATCCCGACCCTGCCGCCGGGCCGGAGCACCCGCGCGAATTCGGCGGCGGCGACCTGCTTGTCAGGGAAAGTGCAGAAGGCGCATTCGCAGATTACCGCGTCGAAGCCATCGTTCGGGAATGGCAGTCGCTCGGCATCGCCGGCGACGAATCGGGTCAGGCCGCCCACGCCCGCCCGCGCGGTGGCGACTTGCGCGGCGGCAACGTTCGCCTCGCTGAGATCGATACCGGTCATCTGGCAGCCAAATCGGTCCGCCAGGTGGATCGCCGAGACGCCAGTCCCCGCCGCGACATCCAGCACGTGCATACCCGGCCCCAGGCCCAGTAGGGCGCCCAGGCGCTCGGTCAGGGCCAGGCCGCCCGGATGGTAGGAATCGCCCAGTAAGAGGCGGGCCCAGTCGCTGCCGTAGGCGGCCGCGCAGCAGCGTTTTGCCTCATGGGCGGAGGGAGCTTCGCCTGCCGGCGTCATGGTCGGTGACCTCTGCCTTGCACCCCATTTGGCAGGCGCCGGTGGAGAGGGGAGTCAAAGCTGAAGGTGATCGGCGCCGGCTCGAAAGGCGTCCCCGCCCGTCGCGCCCTGGCCCGTGCCCGCTCGCGGGCGGTCAGCTGAGCGCGGGCCTGCTCCCGGTACCCCAGGGTGTTGTAGGCGCAGAAGGGGATCTGCTTCCCTCCGGGCAGCAGGAATTCCTTGCAGCACTTCATCAGATTCTTCTGGTTGAAGGTCCAGGGATCCATGAAGTCCTGCAGCATGACCATGAACATCCGGTCGGCCAGGGCGCCGAGGTCCAGCCCGTCCGGCATGCCGCAGGCGGCGCAGGTCAGGCGGAACTCGCCTGCCGCCTTCTCCGAGCCGGGCACCGCCGAGGAGGACCATAACCCCTCCAGCGCTGTCTTGATCTCGCCGCCCAGGTCCGGGGTGGCCCTATTGGTCAGGTAGTCCAGGTAGTCGTCAACCTTGAGCACCCGCGGCAGCGGCGTCACCGTCTCTCCCTCGACATAGGCATAGGTCACCGAGTTGCAGGTAGGGAAGCAGCAGGGGACCGGGATGAAGTCGGCCACCGTAAACAGTCCCTCGGTCTGCCCCTCGATCCAGGCCAACACATCGGGAATGGTAACCCGTTGCAGCGGATCATGGCTGCCGTGCCGCCCGGCGTGAAAGGCAGGCTGGAAGTTGATGCCCCTGACAGCGGGGTGTTCCAGCCCGAAGCGCACGATGCGGCCTACCTCGTGCTCGTTGACGCCGCGCTCGATGGCCGGGACCAGGATCGCCGAGAGGCCCACGGCGGCCAGCCGGTCCAGCGCCCGCAGCTTCTCGGGCAGAATATCCGGCTCGGCCCGGATCGCCTCATAGGTGCGGCGCTCGAAGCCGTCGAACTGGAAGTAGATAGCGGGCCGTAGCTCGGCCAGTTGCTCCAGGAACCCGTCGTCGTTGGCGATGCGCTTGCCGTTGGTATTGATCATGACGTGGCCGATATCGCGCGCCTTGGCCGCACGGATCATGGGGATAATCTGGGGGTGGATGGTCGGCTCGCCGCCGGAGAACTGCACCACCTCCGGATGCCCCTCGGTGCGCGCGAAATCGTCGAGGATCGCCTCGACCTCCTCCAGCGTGAGGTTGAAGCCGGCGCCGGCGTTGGCGAAGCAGAGCGGGCAGGCCATATTGCAGGCGCTGTTCACCTCGATGATCCCCAGGCAGGCATGCTGCTGGTGGTCCGGGCACAGGCCGCAGTCGTGGGGGCAGCCGTGCTCGATCGCGCTATTGAAGGCCAGGGGGATAGCGCCGGGCTTGTTAAAACGAGCGGCGGCGAGGTATGCCTGGGCATCGCCATAAACCAACGCCTCCACCACCCCATGGTCGGGGCAGCGCTTGCGCATGATCACCTTGTTGTCCCGCAGGAGGATCTGGGCGTCGATCACTCGACGGCACTCCGGGCAGATCGAGCGCGTCAGCTCGAAGAAGATGGCGTCGCGGTCGACTTTGGTCTGTCCGGTGTGCGCCGGCGCCGGTGTGGTATCCAGCATGCTGCCCATCTCCTCTCATGTTCCTCTATGATCCAATGTGATTCTCCTTAGGGGCGACCCTTGTGGTCGCCTTGGCTGGGCACGAGGGCGACCACAAGGGTCGCCCCTATAACCGGTGGCGGACGTAGGCCAGGTTGCATTACCTGACGCGATGTGCCAGGACCCGCAGCGGTCGGCGCGCCACTCTGTACAACGGCCACTGGCCGTAGAAGCCCAGCGCCGCCTGCTGCAGCGCCATGGCCAGGGTCGGATATACGTGGATCGTGTCCGCCAGCGCCCGCACGCTCAGCCCCCGCCGCATGGCCAGCGTCACCTCCTGGATCAACTCGCCCGCCCGCGGCCCCACGATATGGCCGCCCAGGATCGTGCCGCGCCAGGGCGTGACGATCAGCTTGACGAACCCGGCGGTCTGCCCTTCCGCCAGGGCGCGGTCGGTATGGGCGAACTCGGCCCGCAGCACCAGCACCTTGCCGTGCGAACGCCGCGCCTCGGCCTCGGTCTGCCCCACCCGGGCCACCTCGGGGTCGATGAAGGTGGTCCACGGCATGGGCTCCAGATGGGCCTTGGTCTTAAGCCAGGGGAAGAGCGCGTTACGCACCGCCACGGCAGCCTGGAAGCCTGCGGCGTGGGTGAACTGGTAGGGTCCGGTCACGTCGCCGCAGGCGAGGATATGCGGCGCACTGGTTCGTAGGTACGGATCGATCGTGATGCCTTGCTTCAGCTCGTACCGCACACCCGCCTGCTCCAGCCCCAGCCCTGCCACATTCGGGCGGCGTCCCAGGGCCAGCAGCAGCCGGTCACCGCGAAGGTCGCCCTCGCCGCTGGGGCCGGTATGGCGCACATGCACGCCGCCCCCATCGCGGGCGACTCCTGCCAGTCTGCTCCGCTGTACGGTGATCCCTTCATGTTCGAAGAGGTCTGCTACCGCGCGTCTGACCTCGTCGTCCTCACGCGGCAGCAGCCCCCGCTCCCCGACCAGTACCGTCACCGCCGAACCGAGTCGGCGAAAAGCCTGGGTCATCTCCACCCCCACCGGCCCGCCGCCCGCCACGATCAGGTGGGTGGGCAACTCGCGCAGATCGAAGACCGTCTCATTGGTGAGGTAGGCGCTGCCCGCGAGTCCCTCGATGCTGGGTACGGCCGCTGAGGAGCCGGTGCAGAGGAGGAAGGCACGCCCACGCAGAGGCTGCCCATCGACCGTCAACTCGTGCGGGGAACGGAAGGTGACTTCGCCGAACCGCACGTCGATGCCGCGCTTGCGCATGGTCTCGGCGTCCTCACCCCGGGAGATGGTCGCAATAACACCCTGCACCCTCTCCATCACGGCGCCCAGATCCACGGGATCCAGGTGACCTGAGAGGCCGAACATCCCGAGGTCTCGCGTCTGCCGCGCCGCCCGAGCGCCGGCGATCAGGCTTTTGCTGGGCACGCAGCCGGTCCAGAGGCACTCTCCCCCCAGACGTTCCCTATCCAGCAGGGCCACGCGGGCGCCGAGCGCCGCGGCGAGGCCGGCCGCGACGAGCCCGGCGGAGCCGCCGCCGATCACTACTAGGTCGTACCGCTCAGTTGCCATGTCACGCTACCATCCAGAAAGATCAACTACCCTCCACCGGCGAGGCGCCTGGCGGATATCCGGCAAGCGCCTACATGCAGCGAGCCTTCTCACTGGCGCCGATCCCAGTGTGTCGGTATGGACCGTTATTGAGCCGGCACTGGTCGCTTCTCCGCGCCCACGGCCGCGGATCGCGGCGCACTCAAGAGGGTACCCGGACCGCGTCTAGCGCGCCCGAGCACCCCCTGGCATCGTGGCCGCGTGGTTACATCAGGCCGTGGCCGCTGGAGAGCACCTCGACCATGGGCATGGTGGGCATGTGCTGCTTGGCGCTGAGATCGGCCGTGACCGAGATCTCGGTGACCTCCTGGATCATCACCACTCCATTCGTGGTGTAGTGGCCGTTGGCTGGGTTTCGCTTGAGCGCCAGCACCGCCATGGCGCTGTTCTTGTGCTTGCCGTCGATGACCCAGACTAGGTAGACGCTGCGCCGTGGCTTGACCTTCAAGGACGTCGGCGCGGGCAGGCCCGCTGCGTCCACCTGAATGCGGTAGTCGCCGTTGGAGATCATGGTGATCTTGACGGACGCCATGGCCATGTGGGCCAGCTTGGCGCCGTGGAGCGCCATGGTCATCGTGTGTGATGCCGCCGTAGCAGGGGCGGCCGCGGCCGCCAGACCGAGGGCCAAACCACCAATGATTGCCGCGAGTTTCCGGGACATGCCGTGTTCTCCTTTGTTCGATCTTCGTGACGCCGCCGCCTGCCACCACGGGCAAGCTCGTATACCGCGCACCCATGAGGGATGGTCCTCATGCGGCTTAACCATAGCCCCACGCTACTCGCGGTGTATGTGAGCGCGCTTACAGTCCGCTGCCATTGGCCACCAGGTATCACCGCGCTGCCAGTGCCTCCAGCACCTCGCGGTCGCGCAGGATCACCGTCATCCGGTGCAACTCGATGGCGCCCATGCTCGCGAATTCGTTCAGCGTCTGGGTCATCGTCTCGCGCGCCACCCCGGCGCGGTCGGCCAGATCCTGCTGGCTGAACCCCGCGATGGTCTCGCTTCCGGCCTCCTCCGTCGTACGCAGGAGCAGGGCGGCGACCCGGCCGGGCACACTCTTGAACACCACGTCGGCCAGTACGGTGCGCTGCTCATGCAGCCGTCTACCGATGACATGCAGGATGCGGAGCGCTACCGAAGGCTCGGCCAGCAGCAGCGTTTCCACATCCCCCTGGCCCATCGCGCAAATCAGGCACTCGCGCGCCGCCTCGGCGAAGGTGTCGCACATCGCCTGCCCGAGCAGCGGCATGTCGCCGAAAAAGGCGCCGGGCGCCAGGCTACCCACCACCAGCTTCTTCCCCTCGGGTGAGAGCTCGTAGAGCTGCACCAGACCCCGCTTGAGCAGGAACAGCACCTCCCCCGTCTCACCCGGCTGGTAGATGACGGCGCCGCGCGAGCAAGTGAACATGGTGGTGGTCTCCTTGAGCCACTGCAGGCGCTGGTCCGAGAGGTTGGCGAAGACCTCGATGGCCGAGAGGTATCCGATCTTCCCCGCTAGCTCGGGACCGCCCGTCACCTCCGCCAGAGCAGCAGGGCGCCGCCAGGGCAGCATGCCGGCGACTCTACTCATCGCACTCTTGTCTGATCGCCAACGTCCGCCATGCGCGCGGCCTCCCTCCAAGCACCATTGCTGTATCCTGGCAGCGTACTCCTCCGCTCCTGTAGCATACCTCATACCGCCAACGAAGCCTGGAAGGCCGTGGTCACGGCTTGAGTGGCAATGCGGTAATGGGAAGCCGGCCGGCATGTCTGGCCCTGGCGTAGCTCCAGTTACGCGAAGCAGCGTAGTACGCGGACAGGTAATGGGAGTGTCAGGCGGAGGGCATGGCGCAGGGTGGCCGCTGGAGCCATGGACCATCCAACTGCTTGCCGATCTACAAGCAGGCGACTACCAACCCACTGCCTGGGTGCGCTTCTTCCATGAGTCGTGGCGTAGGGCGCGCGCCACCGCGCGTCACTACCCGGCGCTGCTCGATGCGTGGCGAAACCTGTCGCTCGCGGTGCTGGCCGGTTCGGCCGTCCCACTCACGTGCGCCTGGCGTCGGTACGGTTCGCGACCGGCCCGCCGCATGGGTGGCATGCTCCTGGCCGGCTTGGCGCTCCAACAGGCCGATGCCTATATACATCTGGGCTTGAATCGCCGGCTGCCTGACGGCCTGCTGCTCCCAGCCTTCGGCCCGGCGATCTGGTTGTCCTATCTTCGTGGAAGCGTTGCCTACTGGCTGCTGGCCGCGACCGGCGCGGGGCTCGATATCTCCAGGCTAGCGCCTGGCGCGCTGATCGTGGGCGCTCTCACCGATGCGCTAGATGGACCGATCGCGCACCGTCTTGGGCAAGCCACCAAGCTGGGCGCCTATGTCGACGGCGAGGCCGATCTGGTGCTGGCCGTGGCGCTGACCCAGGCCGCGGTGCGGCACGGCGCCCTGCCCGCGAGAGCCCGCTGGCTGCCGGCGGCGCGCTACGCGCTCCCGGTCGGCGTGGCGTTCGGCGCCGCTCTCCTCGGCGGACGGACGCCCGCGCTCGAGCATACCCTTCTCGGCCGCCTGTGCGGGGTGGCCCAGACGGGGCTGCTCGGCTGTGCCCTGGCGCCGCGTCACTTCCAGCCATCGGACCGTTCCCGGCGGCGGCTGCTCGCGATCACCGCCGCGCTCAGCGCCGCCAGCGCGGTCGCCCAAGTGCCGCGGATACTGGGGGCCGGGCAGCGAGATGGGTGGCCGCGCCGATGAGGACGGGCTCAACGGAGTCAATTTTGGCCTCTAGCAGCAGCAGCAAGCACTTCTATGACCGGCAAGCGGCGGGCTACGACCGTCGTTGGGCCCACTATCAGCGCACCACGCACGACATGCTGCTGGCGCACCTGCATGGCCCGTTCCACCACGTGCTGGACGTCGGCTGTGGTACAGGTACGCTGTTGCAGCGGCTGCTGACCCGTTATCCAGAAGCTGACGGTCTCGGCATCGAGGCGAGCCGCGAGATGTTATGCGTGGCGCGGCGCAGGCTTGCCGGCAGGGGTGTCCGCCTTCTCCTTGCCAATGCGCACCGGATTCCCCTACCTGCTCGCTCGGTGGATCTTCTCACTCTGGCGAGCGTCCTGCATTATTTCTCCAGCCCCTCCATGGCCCTTGTCGAGGCTCGGCGGGTGCTGCAATCAGGGGGCACGTTGGGCCTGGTCGATTATGTGCTGCATGGCGGAGCGAACAGCGTCCTCGACGGACTGATCCGTCTGTACGATCCCGCGCATGCACGGTGTCGTGGCCTTCAGGAACTCAGCCGGCTCACAACCCATGCAGGCTTCACGATCATCCATGCGCGACAGTTCCCGATTGATCGTATCTTCGAAGGTGTCGTTATCCTGGCGCGGGCGCCCATACCGGGCGAAAACGAAATTCAGCCGTGAAGCCACGGTATGGGCCGGGCCTTCGCGGCCAGCAGGGGGACCGCGCCCGCGACCAGGGACGTGCGGGTATGGGCATGGTGACAAGGGGACAGGATGCATGGACCGGCATGCCATACACATAGGATCCGCGGGCTGGGCGGTCCCGCGCGAGCACGCGGAACGGTTCGCGCCGGGTGCGAGCCACCTCGCGCGCTACGCAACGCGCTTCGCCGCCGTCGAGATTAACTCGTCCTTCTACCATCCCCACCGGCCCGCAACCTACGCGCGCTGGGCCGCGGCCACGCCCGACGAGTTCCGCTTCGCCGTCAAGGCGCCGCGCACCGTCACGCACGAGCGGCGCCTAATGGACATCTCGGAGCCGCTGGGCCGCTTCTTCGACGAGGTGGGAGCGCTGGGAGTGAAACTCGGACCGGTGCTGGTGCAGCTCCCGCCAAGCCTTGCCTTCAATCCCTCGGTTGCCGCTGCCTTCTGGCGGGAGTTGCGCGATCGCTTCGGGGGCGATGTCGTCTGCGAGCCGCGTCACCCCAGCTGGTTCGCGCCCGATGCCGCTCGGCTACTCCGCGCGTGGGACGTGGCGCGAGTAGCCGCCGATCCGCCCCCGGCGCTGCGCGCGGACGAGCCGGCCGGCTGGCCCGGCCTCCGGTATCTGCGGCTCCATGGCTCACCACGCAGGTACTATGACGCCTACGACGACGCATACCTCGAACACCTGGCCCACGGACTGGTGGAGTTTGCTCAGCACGCGCCCGTGTGGTGCATCTTCGACAACACGGCAGCCGGCGCGGCCACCCTCAACGCCTTCCGCCTCATCGAGCACCTCCGTGCTGGGTGCGCGCATCCCTAAGATGATGGGCCGATCCGCTGTCCGAACGTGATCGGTGGCATCTTGCGTGAGTATCACCGAGAAATTGCCTGATCGGCGGTTTCCGCACCCCACAAGGTTGCGGTGAATACCGCGCCGTCCCCTGGGCCATTGGCGGCGGTGAGGTCCCCGCCGTGCGCCCGCAGAATATGCCGGGCGATGGCCAGCCCTAACCCCGCCCTGCCAGCATGCGACGGTGCTCGGCTGGCGCGACGACATCGCCGCGCTGATGCGCTGGAGCAGCGTCGTGATCACCAAGGGGGGTCCTACCACGGTGGGGAGGCGTTGATCTATGCGCCGACGGGATGCGCGCCCTGGGACCAGCCGGCCATGGCCGGTGCTACGTGCCGTGACGCTTCAGGGTCAGGCGACTTCGCCGGCGGTATCCTGGAAGAGCCAGAGCCAGCCGGGCGCATGATCGACAATCCGAATCGGCTTCGTGCTGGGCCGCTATGATCGGCGGCGTACCTTGGTGATCGATCCCGGGCTCATCTACACCGCCTTCCTCGGCGGCAGCTACGACGATCGCGGCAAGGGTACCGTGGTAGACGGTTCTGGGGACTCCTCTGACCGTCTCCTTGTCGGGATGACGGAACGGTTGGAAGCATTGGACCTCGCGCGCTTCGCCCCCATCCAGCCAGAGGAATAGATGGCCTGATACGTTAACTAGACCGAGAGCCGCTATCTGGCCTCGTCAGGGTAGAGAACCGTCTTGCATGCTGGCCAGGGTTCCCCGTATAGTAGTGTCAGGTTGTCAGACCAATGGGCGCCGAGGGCGGCAGCCCGACGGGGTAATCGTGTAGGTTGCCGGCAACCCTGCTTTTTGGTTCCCTGGATCAGTCTTTCGGAGACACCGCGCGGCGTATCACCCCAACCGGGTCCAACCACGCGGACGTGTGGGGCCCCTTCAGTAAGGATTGTCCATGCAAGCGCGACATATCCTCAAGACCAGGCTGTACGAGCAAATCGTTCTGCAGTTGCAGCAGGAGATTCTTTCCGGCAGCCTCGCGCCGGGCGATCGGCTACCGCCCGAGCGCGATCTGGCCGCGCGCTTCAAGGTGAGTCGGGCCTCGATCCGCGAAGCATTGAGCGTTCTCCAGTCTCGCGGCTTCCTGGAGAGCCGGCAGGGGGGCGGTACGATCATTCGCGCTACCCCGGATACCGAGCTGGCGGCGCCGCTGGCTGATCAGCTTGCCCGCCATGGGTCGGCAATTCGCAATCCCCTGGAGGTGCGCTATATCTTCGAGCCCCAAACCGCCTACCTTGCCGCGGAGCACGCGACGGAGGCCGAGGTGGCGGCGATCCGGGATCTGGTGCGGGCGCAGGAGTCGGCGGTCACCGCCGGCGGCACCGGTCTGGAGCAGGATACCGCCTTCCACTTCGCCATTGCCCAGGCGTCGCATAACGATTTGATCGTCACGATTGTCTCCTACATCAACCATGCCTTGCGAGAGACCCGCGAGTGGTCGCTTCGGGCCCGATCCGGCTCCGCCAACTCGCTCATGCACCATCATCGGATCGTGACCGCTATCGCCGGTCACGATCCGGCCGGAGCGCAAGCAGCCATGGCCGAGCATCTGGAAGACGTGCAAGTCATGGCGTTGCGCTGGCTACGGGAGCGGGCGGTAGACCTGGGGCCGGAACTCGAGCCGCACCCGCTGCCGAGTCGGGCGCGAGCCATAGCCAAGCCGGTGGAAAGCGGCGGGTAAGGAGGAGCGGGGGCGCGGAATGCGTTTCAAGGGCATGCGTAAGAGATTAGAGGCGCGGAATGCGTCTCACAAGCATGGTGTTGTGGCCAAAGGAGAGCACTAATGCGAATAGCCAGCCCGCGTCGAGGATTGAAGCCGGTTCTGGGGCTTGCCCTGATTGGGGCCATGCTCCTGCCGCCCGGACTCTTCAATGCACCGTCCGCCGCCGCTACGCGCGCGGCGAAGATCAATCATGACCCGAACACCCTGATCATTGGCGTCCAGTACGCGGACCCGCAAAATCTGGATCCCATAGCTACCTTCTTGCTCTCGTGGGGCATGATGGGCTCCAATATCTTCGATCCCCTGGTCTACCGTGGTACTGACCTCAAAATTGACCCCAGCAAGGGTCTGGCCACGAGCTGGCATTACCTCAACCAGAATACGCTCCAGCTGTCGCTGCGCAAGGGGGTGACCTTCCAGGACGGTGAGCCGTTCAACGCCGCGGCAGTCAAGTACACCTTCGACCGGCTACTGGGGCCGCTTGGCCAGAAGGGCGCTCAGTACTTCCAGTACAAGACGATCAAGACCGTGAAGGTCGTCGATCCGTACACGGTGGATATCATCACCAGTTCACCTGATCCGGTTCTGGTCACCAAGCTGGCTGGGTACGGGGCCATGATTGTCCCGCCCGCCTATATCAAGAAGCATGGAGATGCCTATTTCGCCACCCATCCGATTGGGACCGGCCCCTTCATGGTGACCAACTACACCCCCAACTCCGAGGTGGACCTGGTGCGCTATAACAAGTATTGGCGCGGCCCGGCCAAGATGGCCAAGGTGATCTACCGCTTCATCCCCGAGGATGCCACGCGACTGGCGGAACTGCAAACCGGGCACATCGATATCATGCAGAAAGTGGCGATTGGCCAGGTCAGCGTGATCAAGGGTACCGCCGGCCTCAAGCTGTTGCCGGTGGGCAGCCCCACCGTTGACGGGATCTTCCTCAACGGACGGAAGGCGCCGCTGAACAATGTGTTGGTCCGCCAGGCCATCAACTACGCGATCGATACCAAGACGATCATCAAGGATATTCTGGATGGGTACGGCATCCCGGTTTCCACCTGGCAAAGCGCGACGAGCTTCGGCAACGACCCCAGCCAGCAACCCTATCCCTACGACCCCAACAAGGCGAAAGCCCTGCTGGCCCAGGCCCATTACAATAGCTCCACCTCCCTTACCTTTACCATTGACGGCACCGACTCGGTGTTCAAGCAGGTTGCCGAGGTGGTGGTCGCCGAGTTACAGCAGGTGGGGATCACCGTCAATCTGCAAACGGTCTCGCCCACTATCCTCTACAACACCATGATCCCCAAGGGCACCTACGGGAACATGTCTGAGTTCGGCTGGGGCGGCTGGACCCTGGACTTCGACAATACCGCCTATTCGCTCTACTATACCGGCCAATTCTACAATCCCGGCTATACCAATCCGACCCTCGATGGCCTGCTGACCGCTGCCCGCTCTACCCTGGATCAGAACAAGCGGCTCAGCCTCTACAAGCAGGCCGATGCCATCCTGTATCACGATGTGCCCAACGCCGGTATGTACCAGGTCGTCAATCTGTGGGCGGAAAGCACCAACGTCCATAACTTTATCGCCGCGCCCGATGACCGCCTGGAATTGCACGACGTGTCCCTACAATAGGCACGTCTCCACGAGACATCCGACCGTGCCTAGCCCTCCCGGCCGAACGCAGCCATCCGTTCGGCCGGGAGCGCCGGG
>Ga0307374_10008816_pt1 | contig 14992 bp, 14 predicted proteins | sample OX3MG_FD_202532 | JGI IMG/M metagenome (GOLD analysis project Ga0307374, IMG submission 202532) | Soil microbial communities from Risofladan, Vaasa, Finland - OX-3 | ecosystem: Environmental > Terrestrial > Soil > Coastal area > Acid sulfate soil | place: Finland: Risofladan, Vaasa | collected... | reverse complement strand
CGGACCATCGATGGTCCGCCGCCCCTTTGGCAATCGATTCGCCGCGAGCGCGCGCGATGCGCGCGCGCTACGCGGTCACGCGCTCAGGCGTCGTAGTACAGCGCGAACTCGTACGGATGCGGTCGCAGGCGCGTCTGACTGACCTCGCGCGACATCTTGTAATCGATCCAGGTCTCGATCAGGTCTTCGGTAAAGACGTCGCCCTTGAGCAGGAACTCATGGCTACGCTTGAGATTGTCGAGCGCGGCTTCCAGCGACGGCGGCATGCTGGGGACCTCGGCCAGTTCGGCCGGGGTCAGCGCATAGATGTCCTTGTCAAGCGGCTGGCCCGGATCGAGGCGGCGCTGGATGCCGTCGAGCCCCGCCATCAGCATCGCCGAGAACGCCAGGTACGGATTGCAGGTCGGGTCGGGAAAGCGCACCTCGATACGCTTGGCCTTGGGCGACGGCGAATACATCGGGATGCGCACGGCGGCCGAGCGGTTGCGGCTGGAGTAAGCCAGGTTGATTGGGGCCTCGAAGCCCGGCACCAGGCGGCGGTACGAGTTGGTGCCTGGATTGGTGAAGGCCGCGAGCGCCGGCGCATGGTGCAGGATGCCGGCGATGTAGTGCAACGCCATCTCCGACATCCCGGCGTAGCCCGAGCCCGCGAACAGCGGAGTGTCGCCCTTCCAGATGCTCTGATGGGTGTGCATGCCGGAGCCGTTGTCGCCGAAGATCGGCTTGGGCATGAAGGTCACCGTCATGCCGTGACGGATCGCGACGTTTTTGCAGATGTACTTGTACCAGGTGAGCCAGTCGCCCATTTTCACCAGCGACTGAAAACGCATGTCGATCTCGGCCTGGCCGGCGGTGGCGACTTCGTGATGCTGCTTTTCGACCCGGATGCCGACGCGCTCCATCTCGCGCACCATCTCGGCGCGGATGTCCTGCAGGCTGTCATTGGGCGGCACCGGGAAGTAGCCTTCCTTGTAGCGCGGCTTGTAGCCGAGGTTGGTGCCCTCGCGTCCGCTGTTCCAGGCACCTTCATCGGACTCGATGTAGTAGTAGCTCGATTGCTGGTTGCTGTCGTAGCGGATGCCGTTGAAGATGAAGAACTCGGGCTCGGGGCCGAAGTAGGCGGTGTCGCCGATGCCGGTCGACTTCAGGTAGGCCTCGGCCTTGCGCGCGACGTTGCGCGGGTCGCGCGAGTAGTCGGCGCGGGTGATCGGGTCGGAGATGTCGCAGATCATGGTGAGCGTGGGCTCTTTGGTGAAGGGCTCCATCACCGCGCTGTTGGGGTCGGGAATGACCAGCATGTCGCTGTTGTCGATCGACTGCCAGCCGCGAATCGACGACCCGTCAAATCCGAGTCCCTCCTCGAACGGCGATTCGTCCTGGAATTCGCTGATCGGCGCGCTGAAGTGCTGCCACTGCCCCAGCAAGTCGATGAACTTCAGGTCCACGGACGTAGCGCCCTTGTCCTTGATCATCTGGAGAATTTGTTTGGGAGTCATCGAACGCGTAACCCTCCTGGCCGCTTTAGGGGCGGCCGCCCATATTTCCGGTTAAAAGAAACACCATCCGCGTTGCATTTCGTGGGAGCGATCGCAGAGGACTTGCACCGCTTGGGCGAGCAACGCCCTGCAATCCGGGCGCGGTGGCATCCCCACGCTTTGTGTCACGAAAATTCGCCTAACGCAACGCCCACAGTCCATCGGTGTGATGCCTTTTTGGGCAGCAACGTGCCGACTCCGTGAACTCCGCCGTAAACCGCGCCGTTGCACAGCATTGCGGGCCATCCGCGTTTTGCAAGGAAAATCAACCGCTCACGAACCGCGGCGCCGCACGTATCATCCACGTATCATCCCGCGATCTCCAGAAACGCAAAGTAGATGCCAAGCAGAACGAGGCCCATCGGGAGACCGATTTTCGCCCAACCGCCGGCGCGGATCCGCAGCGACGCGGCGGCCACGATGTTGGGGATGTTGCCCGGCACGAGCATCCCCCCCGACACCAGCAGCGCAATTATCGCCTCGCGCGCCCGCGCCGGGTCCATCGCATGGATCTCCAGCGCCACCAGCGTCGCATTGTCCATCACTGCTGAAACGGTATTGGTCCAGAACAACTGCTCGCGGCTCAGCAGGGGCACATAGCGCAGCGCGAGGTCGGCAAAGGCGCGGCTCACCAGCACCAGCGCCGCGACAAAGACATAAACCCGCAACCCGCGCAGGCACGAATAGAAGACCGATTCGCGCAGACGCGCCAGCGCCAGCACCACCGCCGGCGCCGCGCCCGCGCCCTCTTCGTTCGAGGCGAAGAGCCCGGCCACGATCGAACACGCCAGCATCCCGGGCAGCACATACGGCGCCAGCAGGCTGAAGAGCCCGGTGAAGCCGAGCCCCAGCGCGTCGGCGGCCAGGGTCGAGAGCGGCTCGCCCAGCGGTGTGAGCGAAGCGCCCAACCCTATGGCGAAGCATCCGGCCACCGTGACCCGCAGCCGCGCACGCGCGTCCAGGCGCAAGAGCCCGACGATCTCGACCAGCACCAGCGCCGCGACGATCGCGGTTATCAGGCTGGAAAGCAATCCGGTAAGAAACACCGCGCCCGCGCACAGCAGCCGCCCGGCGACTCGCGCTCGCACCCGCACCATCGCACGGTCCATCAGCCGGCGCGAGTGGTCGAAGACGACGCCCGCGACAATCACCGCCAGGGTGATCCATACAGGTTCCTCGACGGCATGGCGCGCGACCTTCCATCCCCACGCTCCCGCCAGCGTCATCGCCAGCAGCCCGATGGCAAGGAAGAAGAACTCGATCTGTTCTTCGACCAGCCGCGAAACAATCGGGCCGACGAGCAACAGGCCGACGAGTGCCACACCGACGACGGGGTTCATCGCGATGGAACCGCCGCGGGGATAGCGCTGGACCGCGAACGCATCCGATTCATATAGATGAGGGTGCTATGGCAGTCGAACGCGCAAGCCGATTCGAGCGCTTTGGATTGGCCGCGGTCGGGTTGTAATAATGGAGTGAGCGGTTAAGATGCGCGTAGCCGTACCGGCGCGGACCAATGCGCGCGGCCGCATCTTTTGTAAGCGACATTTCGTTTGAACAGATGATGACATGGATTTCGATCTGACCGGGGCGCAGCAGGAAATCGTGCAGGGCGTGCGCGCGATGTGCGCGCACTTCAACGACGAGTACTGGCGCGCCAAGGACGCCGCGCACGAATTTCCGCACGACTTCTACCAGGCCGTCGCCAAGGCCGGTTACTTGGGGGTCGCGATACCCGAGGAATTCGGCGGCAGCGGCCTGGGCATCACGGAGGCCGCGCTGGTGATGCGCGAGGTCGCCTATGCCGGCGCGATGAACGCCGCCAGCGCGATCCATCTGTCGATCTTCGGCCTCACGCCGATCGTGATGCACGGCACCGAGGAGATGAAGCGCCGCCATCTGCCGCGTGTGGTCAGCGGCGAGCTGCACGCCGCCTTCGCCGTGACCGAGCCCGACGCCGGCAACGACATCACGCACATCAAGACCTTCGCCCGGCGCGAGGGCGACAACTACGTGATCAACGGGCGCAAGGTCTTCACCACCAAGGCGCAGGAAGCGCACAAGATGCTGCTGCTGACGCGCACCACGCCGTTCGAACAGGTGGCGAAAAAGACCGAGGGGATGAGCCTGTTCTTCGCCGACCTCGACCGCGACGCGATCGAGGTGCGCGAGCTGCTCAAGCTCGGCCGCCACGCGGTCGACACCAACATGCTCTTCATCGACAACCTCAAGGTCTCGGCCGCCGACCTGATCGGCGAGGAAGGCAAGGGCTTCCGCTACCTGCTCGACGGACTCAACCCCGAGCGCATCCTCATAGCCTCGGAGGCTATCGGAATCGGGCGCGCCGCGGTCGACAAGGCCGTGCGCTACGCCAAGGAGCGCATCGTCTTCGGACGTCCGATCGGCCAGAACCAGGCCATCGCCCATCCGCTCGCCGACGCCTACTCCAAGCTCGAGGTGGCCGAGTTGATGACGATGAAGGCGGCCTGGCTGTTCGACCATCGCAAGCCCTGCGGGCCCGAGGCCAACATCGCCAAGCTGCGCGCCGCCGACGCCTCCTTCGAGGCCTGCGATCGCGCGGTGCAGACGCTGGGCGGCTACGGCTACATGCGCGAGTACGATGTCGAGCGATATTTCCGCGAGTGCCGAATGCTCAAGATCGCGCCGGTCTCCCAGGAGATGGTGCTCAACACGATAAGCGAGCACGTGCTGCACCTGCCGCGTTCATACTGACCGCCGCGCGGGCGGACGGCGGCGGCGGCCATGCGCAAGGGAACGCTTTTCATCCTGCTGGGAGCGATGGCTTTCGCGGCCATCGTGTTCGTCCTGCTGGCGCACGTGCAGCCGGTAAAGGTGATCGCGAGCCGTCTCGAACACGATGGCGATAAGGTTTTCGTGGCGGGCGAACTGCGCAACACGGGTGCGCGTCCCGCCTCGATCGATCTCGAAATACATTACTATGACCGCGCGGGCCGGCCGCTTGGCGAAGACCGGCTCCAGGTCGGCCCGCTCGGCGCCGGTGAACGGGAACATTTTCGCGGTCCCGCCCACGCGGCGGGCTCGGTCGAGGATTTTTCGCTCTACCTCAACCAGGGGCGCAATCCGTACGGCAATTGATGGGCGGCGCTCCCGCCGACCCCGCCGCGACAAAGGAATTCCGATGCGAAAAGCGATTCAGCGAACTTTCGGCGCCGTCATCCGCGAGCGCCGCCGCCAACTCGATCTCACCCAGGAAGACGTCGCTCGACGGATTAAAACTTCGACTCCTTATATTGGCCACCTGGAATCCGGCAAGCGCCATCCGTCGGAGAAAGTGATCGCACGACTGAGCGACGTATTGGGCCTGCAAAGCCGCGAGCTGTTTTTCCTCGCCAACCCGCGCGCGCGCGATCTGCTGAGCGCCTCCGCCAACAGCGGCAGCCGCCGCTCGGCCTGGGAGGACTTCCGCCACGACGAGCGTCTGCGGCATGCGCACAAAGTCAGCGCCGAAGAGATGGACCTGTTGGCGCGGGTGGCGGCGCTGGGCGAGGCGCGCGCGCCGCGCGACTTCATCTATATTCTCAACGCCATCCGCCTGGCGCTCGGCCACTAACGTTCATAGATAAGTGGCATACGACAGCAGGTCGTCCTGAGCCAGCGAGTCTGCTTCCGAGCGAAGGGTCACTGCTGACTGGGCGCGGCCGGTGGCAAACCACACGCCGCCCAACTAAGCTCGGCGCGGACTTGCGATGCCCAATTCATTCCCAGCCGGGGCCACGGTTGCGACGGCGGTGCGCTGGCCGCGGCGCTACACCGTCATTATCCTGTTCGCACTTTCGACGGTGCTCTGCTACGTCGACCGCGTCAACATCTCGATCGCGATCATCCCGCTCGCCCACGCCAAGGGTTACAGCGAGGCCGAGCGCGGCCTGGTGCTGTCGTCGTTTTTCTGGGGCTACCTGTGGCTCCAGTTGCCCGGCGGGTTGCTGGCCGATCGCTTCGGCGGCAAGCGCGTGCTGGGCGCGGGCGTGGCGCTGTGGTCGATTGCGACTTTCCTGACGCCGCCGGCGACCGCGTCCTTTGGCCTGCTGTTGTTCATGCGTGGAGCGCTCGGCGCGGGCGAAGCGGTCAACTTTCCCGCGATCCATTCGATCGCCGCGCGCTGGACGCTGGCCACCGAACGGGCCCGCGCAATCTCGCTGCACCTGAGCGGCACCGCGCTCGGCACGATCATCGCCTTGCTCGCGAGCCCGCCGATCATAATCGCCTTCGGATGGGAGGCCGTGTTCTACATCTCGGGACTGGTCGGACTGCTGTGGCTCGCGATGTGGTGGTGGAAAGCGGCGGACTGGCCCGAGAACTCGCCCGGCGTGAGCGCGGCCGAGATGGCGGAGATTCGCGCGGGGCGGTTCGAGGTCGCCGCCGCGGAGGCCATCCCGTGGGGCAAAATCTGCCGCGAGCCGGCGGTGTGGGCGATCGTAACGGCCCATCTGTGCAACAACTTCGGCTTCTACATCCTGCTGCTCTGGCTGCCGAGCTATCTCGATCACACCTTTCACGTGCCGCTCAAGGATCTCGGGGTGATGGCGGTGGTGCCATACGTGGCGGCCTTCGTGGCCGGCAATTGCAGCGGATGGCTCGCCGACGCCTTGCAGCGGCGCGGGATGCGGATGACGGCGGTGCGCAAGACGCTGCAGACGATCGCCTTTGGGCTCGGCGCGGCGGCCGTGTGCGCGATGCCGTTTGCGCACTCCGCCACGCAGGCGGTGATACTCGCGACGATATCGATCGGCGGCACCGCGATCGGGATGGGCGGCTGGGGCGTCAACCATCTGGACGTCGCGCCGCGCTACGCGGGAATCCTGATGGGCATCTCGAACACCTTCGCCACGCTGCCGGGGATCGTCGGCGTCGCCGCCACCGGCTTCATCGTGCAGGCGACCGGCTCGTACTCGGGCGCGTTCTACCTCGCCGCCGCCGTCTACCTGGTGGGACTCGTCGCGTTCGACGTTTGGGGCAGCGGTGAGCGCAAGCTCTAGCGGTGCGGCGCTGCCGCGGGCGGCCCTGGCGCTCGCGCTACTGGCGGCTATCGTCTGGTTCGCGACTCATCGCTCTTACTTCGCCGCCGGCCATCTCGAAGCCGAGTTGCAAGGACTGGGGCGCTGGGCGCCGCCGGCCTTCATCGCGCTCTATGCCGCGGCGACTGTGTTGTTCGTACCCGGTTCGGTGATGACGCTCTTGGGCGGCGCGCTGTTCGGGCCGCTGTGGGGCACGCTTTGGAACCTCAGCGGCGCGATCCTCGGCGCGACGCTCGCGTTTGTGGTCGCGCGCTACGTGGCGGCCGACTTCGTCGCGCACCGTGCCGGATCGCGGCTTAAGAAGCTGACCGCAGGGGTCGAGGCCGAGGGATGGCGCTTCGTCGCGTTCGTGAGGCTGGTGCCGCTGTTCCCGTTCAACCTGCTCAACTACGCGCTCGGCCTCACGCGGATCGGGCTTGCCGAGTACATACTCGCCTCCGCCATCTGCATGCTGCCGGGAGCGTTTGCCTATACCTACCTCGGCTACGCCGGACGCGAGACCGCTGCGCACGGCGCCGGCGCGATACGCGATGTCGCGCTCGCCATCGGATTGCTCGCGGCGGTCGCGCTGGCGCCCCGGCTGGTGCGCCGATTCAAACGGACGAACGCGCCCCGCGCGTAACTATTTCCTGATTAGCAGCTTGCTCAGCGCCGCGTGCAGCGCCGGACCCGCGGCGACGAAGCCGTCGAGTTTGACGTGCTTGCGATTGAAGCGGATCGGATCGCCGTGAATGTCGGTCATCACGCCGCCCGCCTCGGCCAGCAGCGCGGCGCCCGAGGCGATGTCCCATTCGCTCTTGGGCGTGGCGGTGAAGGTCCCGTCGGCCTTGCCCGCCGCCACCAGCGCGAGCTTGTAGGCGACGCTGCCGATCGGGTTGGCGACGATCCGATCCTTGTACGCGTTCCACTCTCCGCGCGCCGTCTCGCTGCGGCTGGCGAGCACCACCGCGCCGGAGAGGCCGGCCGCGGCGGTCACGTGCACGGGGCTGTCGTCGAGGTAGCATCCGGCGCCGCGCGCGGCCCAGAACAGTTCGCGCCTGATCGGATTGTACGTCACGCCGAGCACCGGCAAGCCGTCTTCGGCCAGCGCGATCGCGACGACGAACTCGGGGATGCCTTTGATGAATTCCTTGGTTCCGTCTAGCGGATCGACGATCCACACGCGCCGGCGCGAAAGCCGCGCGGCATTGTCGGCGGTCTCCTCGGAAAGCCATCCGTAGTCGGGAAAGGCGCGGCTCAGATGCTCGCGCAGCGCGGCGTCGGCCTCCAGGTCGGCCGAGGTCACCGGATTGTCGCGGCCCTTGGAGCCGACCTCGTAGCCGCGGTCGCGGAAATAGCGGCGGAGAATTTCGCCGGCTTCCAGAGCCCCCGCGCGTGCGTGCTCGAGCTCGCGCGCAAGCTCGCCGCCCGGCCGCTTCTTCGGCGCGCCCTCATCGCGCGCTTTCACGATTCGCCACGCCGCAGCCGCTTGCGGCGCACCCGCTCGTAGGCGGTGCGCAGCCGCGTCATCATCGGCTCACGTTCGTCGTAAAGCCGGCGCGGCCGGCGCGGCTTGCGCCGCGCCAGCGCGTAGGCCGTGATCAGCGGCAGCGCCACCGTGGAATCGACGTAACAGACCACCGAGTCGGGCAGGCGGTTGGGATCGATCTTGCCCCAGCTCACCGCCTCCGAAGGCGTTGCGCCGCTCAGCCCGCCGGTGTCGGGCCGCGCGTCGGTCACCTGGAGAAAATAGTCGTGGCCCTTTTCCGCCACGCCCATCACCTCCTGGATCTGCGGCTCGGTCTGCAGGATGAAATTCTTGGGCGAGCCGCCGCCCAGGATGAACACGGCGCTCTTCATGCCGGCGGCCTTGGCCGCATATACGATCGACGCGGTCTCGTTGACGTCGGCGAGCGGGTCCAGGCGCAAGCCGTAGCCCTCGATCTCGAGCAGCGCCAGGTTCATCCCGATCGACGAGTCGCCGGGCGACGAGGTGTAGATAGGCATCGCGCATTGGTGCGCCGCCGCCAGCATCGAACGGCTGTGCAGCTTGAGCACGCGTTCGCGCTCGGCCACGTAGCGGCCGGCGCGATAATGAAACTCGGCGCTGCTCATCGGATGCTGGAACTCCTCCTGCCGCGCAAGCTGGCGAAAGAAAGCGTCGGTCGAGAGCAACACGCGGTAGTCGAAGAAAATGTCGTAAATTCTGACCACGCCGGCCTTGTGCAGCGCCACGTCGTCGGCCTCGGCCGATCCCTGGAACATCTTCAAGCCCAGCGCGAAGTGCGTATCGTGATAGAGGTTGGCCCCAGTCGACACCGCCCAGTCGATGAAGCCGTTTTCGATTAGCGGGATGAGACACGACATCCCAAGCCCCGCCGGCGTGAGCGCGCCAGTGATGCTCATCCCGACCAGCACGTCGGGCTCGAGCATTTTTTCGGCGAACAGCCGGCAGGCCTCGCGCAGGCGCCGTCCGTTGTAGGCGAGAAACGCGGTGTCGATCAGTTCGGCCGCGGTCATGTCGCCGCGCACTGGCGCCGGATCGATCGGTGCGCCGCCAATTCGTGATTTACGTCGAGCCATGGCCATTCCCGCGGTGATCTTCTCCGTAACCTTGCGCCAGCGAGCGCCGCGACAAACGCGCCGCACGCCGGCGCAAAAATCCTATCCGCCCGCGCCGCGCAAAGCCATCGCGATGCGGTTTGCCACGTCACGGGCGAGCATTTAAGATTGCGCTGGGGCCTTGATTTCACGCGTCGATAAACTTGCGCCCGCTCGGGAGACCGCCGATGGCGATAATTGCGATCAGTCAACAGCTTGGCTCCCGCGGCACCGAACTCGCGCACCTGGTGGCCAAGCGGCTCGGCTACCGCTTCCTGAGCAGAGAGGATCTGATCGCGCAGGTCTCGCGCATCTACAGTGTCACCGCCGACCAGCTGCTGGTGCTCGACGAGCGCCAGCCGCACTTCTGGTCGCGCCTGAAGACCGAAAGCGCGCGCTTCGTCTCCTTTTTTCGCGCCAATCTGCTGCACGAGATGGCGCAGGACCGGCTGGTCGCGGTCAGCCAGACCGCGGCGGTATTCATGCCGGCGTACGGCTGCGGCCTTAAGGTCCGCGTCGTCGGACCATTTGACGATCGCGTGAAACTGGTGGGCGAAGCGGAAAATCTTTCTTTGGTGGCCGCGCAGCGGCGCGTGCGCGACCACGACCGCGAGGTGCGCGCGCGCATCCAGACCCTGATGGGCGTCGACATCGACGACCCCGCCTCCTACGACATCGTGGTCAATGGCTACGGCGCGCCGCCGGAAATCAGCGCAGAAGGCCTCGCCGCATGCGCCGAGCAGATCGACGCGCGCGTCAGCCCCGAACAATGGCAGCGGATGCGCGACGCGGCGACCGCGGCCCAGGTGCGCGCCGCCTGCCACGCGCATCCCAAGCTCGGCCACGCGCCGATCGAGGTCCTGTGCACCCAGGGCGCCGTGCAGGTGCGCGGGCCGGGGCTGGTGCCACCGTGGGACGAGCTCGCCAACCAGGTCGCGAGCAAGGTCGAGGGCGTGCGCTCGGTGGCTGTGGAAGCCGACGAAACGCCGACCCCGGTGCGTCCCGATTAAATCCGTCCCGACAGAGACCGTCTAACTGATTTGCCGCGCAAGCTGATACTTTTTCTGGCGACCGGATTTTATAGCGGCTACGCGCCGTTCGCTCCGGGCACGGCCGGCTCGGTGGTGGGATTGCTGCTGGCGTGGGGCGTCACGGTACCGCTGGAACGCCGCTCGCCGCTCGCCGCGCTCGCGCTCATTGCGGGGCTGTTCGCCGTGGGATGCTGGCTTTCGGAGCGCGCCGAGAAGCTGCTCGAGCAGCACGACAGTTCGCACATCGTGATTGATGAAATCGTCGGGATGGCGCTAACGATGTATCTTTGCCCGGCGGCGGACTGGATGGCGTTGGGTGCGGGCTTCGCGCTGTTTCGAGTGTTCGACATCCTCAAACCCGAGCCCGCGGGACTTATCGATCGCCGCATGCGGGGCGGTGTGGCGGTAATGCTTGACGATGTGGCGGCGGCCATATATGCGAACCTCGTGCTGCACGCGCTCGCGCTGCTGGTTTCGCTTTAAGCGGGGGCGCGCGGCGCACTTTCGGAGGCCCGGCACGCGCGGGCAAGGGAGCCAGCGATGATTCATGAGGCAGTCATTCTCTCCACCGGCGACGAAATCACCACCGGCCGGATAGTGGACACCAATTCCAACTATATCGCCGACAAGCTCGCCGAAGTCGGTATCGAGGTCGCCGCGGTGCTGACCGTGGGCGACGTTCCCGAGCGCTTGGAGTGGGCGTGGAAGACCGCGATGGCGATGGCCGACGTGGTGGTCTCGACCGGCGGAATCGGTCCGACCGCCGATGACCTGACCAACGAAACCGTGGGGCGCATCACCGGCCGCAAACTCGTGCGCGACCAGGAAAGCGTCGACCACATGAAACGCATTTTCGCGTCGATCAACCGTGTGATGCCCGAGAACAATCTCAAGCAGGCCGACCTGCCCGAAACCGCGGAAGTCATCCGCAACCCGCTCGGCACCGCGCCGGGCTTCCGCATGGCGGTGCCGCTGGCGGGCGGCCACACCTGCCACCTGGTTGTGCTGCCGGGAGTGCCGCGCGAGATGAAGCCGATGATGGAGGACAGCGTCATACCGTGGCTCAAAAGCAACCGCGGCAGCGACACGATCTACGCCGTGCGGGTCTTCCAGACCTTCGGCATCAGCGAGTCGGGACTCGACGAGGCGGTCGCCGGATTGATCAAGCCCGAGGAAGGGCGGGTCGCGTTTCGCGCGGCCTTCCCACAGATTTCGCTGCGGGTGACGGTCGAAGGCAGGCCGGGCGAGGCCGAGCGCAAGCTCGAGGAACTGAGCGAGCGCGTGCGCGGGCGGGTCGCGGACTTCATCTATGCCGAGGGCGACGCCTCGATGGAACAGGTCGTCGCTCGACTGTTCATCGAGCGCAACCTCAAGCTCGCGGTCGCCGAGTCCTGCACCGGCGGCCTCATCGGCCATCGCCTGACCAACGTGGCCGGCAGCTCGAAGTTCTTCAAGGGCGACTTCGTGACTTACTCCAACGACCTCAAGACCGGCATCCTCGGGGTGCGCGAAGAGACGCTCAAGCAGCATGGCGCGGTGAGCGAGCAATGCGTGCTCGAGATGGCGGCCGGCGCGCGCGCGCGGGCCGGCGCCGACGTCGCAATTGCGACCTCGGGCGTCGCCGGACCCGACGGCGGCACGCCCGAACATCCGGTGGGCACGGTCTGCGTCGCACTGGTGGGCAATGGAACCCAGGCCGCGCGCCGCTATCAGTTACGCGGCAACCGCGACTGGGTAAAGATTCTCACCGGGCAGGTCGCCCTGGACTGGCTGCGCCGCCACGCGCTCGGACTGCCGATCGGCGAATCGACCCTGTTCCGCCGCTGAGTTCCGGGATCACGCTCCGGCTGGTTCCGGAAGCGGGCCGCCCCCCAGTGGCACGGCCCGTCGCTTTCGCCGCGGCACTATGACGAACCCACGACCGTTACGCGAAATTGCGGTTTCGTTTTTGCGCCTTGGCACGACCGCTTTCGGCGGACCCGCGGCCCACATCGCAATGATGGAAGAGGAATTCGTGCGGCGGCGCGGGTGGATCTCGCACGAAGAATTCCTCGACATGCTCGGCGCGACCAATCTGATTCCGGGACCGAACTCCACCGAGATGGCGATTCATATCGGCCATCGACACGCCGGATGGAAGGGACTGGTGGTGGGCGGCGTATGCTTCATCGTCCCCGCGATGCTCATCGTGATGGCCGCGGCATGGGCCTATGTGCGCTTCGGGTCGCTGCCGCAGTTCAGGTCAATCATGTACGGGATCAAGCCGGTCGTCGTCGCCATCATTTTGCAGGCGCTCTGGCGGCTCGCGCCGATCGCGCTGAAGAGCAAATTTCTCGCGCTCGTTGGCGCGATTGCCGTCGCGGCCGCGATGTTCGCCGTCAGCCCGCTGATGGTTCTGATCGGCGCAGGTTTCATTGCGGCAGCCAAGGCGCGGATCGACCGGGGAGGCCGCCTGGAGGGTTTTGCCGCGATTGCCGCGCCCCGATGGCCGGGCATCGGGCCGATGCTCAAGAGCGCGACCGCGGCGGCGGCGGCGATCGTACCTTTCAGCCTCCTGGGGCTTTTTCTTTTCTTCCTCAAGGTCGGCGCGGTGCTGTACGGGAGCGGCTACGTGCTGCTCGCCTTCCTTCAGACCGACCTGGTGGATCACCTGCACTGGATTACGCAGTCGCAATTGCTCGACGCGGTGGCGGTTGGCCAGGTGACGCCCGGACCGGTATTCACCACCGCGACCTTCATCGGCTATCTGTTGGGCGGCGCGACCGGGGCGGTGGTTGCGACGCTGGCGATTTTTCTCCCGGCCTTCATTTTCGTCGCCGCCAGCCGTCTCCTGATTGCGCGCATCCGGCGCTCGATGATCGCCGGGGTATTTCTCGACGGAGTGAATGTCGGGGCGCTCGCGCTCCTGGCGGCGGTGACATTACAACTCGGGCGGGCCGCGCTCGTCGACCTCACCACGGTCGCGGTGGCCGCGATCAGCGCTCCGCTGTTGATTTACTCGCGGGTCAACTCGGCGTGGCTGATCCTCGCGGCCGGGCTGGCCGGACTGGCCGCAACGCGATGGTTCGGTTGAGCGCTCAGCCGCGGCTCAGGATCGGTCTGCGATGCGCGCCTTGACATCGTCTCGCGTTGGCATCATGGAAAGAATGTCGGGAATGAACGCCGGGGGGGCTCGATGGGCCTGCCCGGGATGATGAGCGTGGTTGCTTGAACTGGGGACGATGACGCAGTACTGGCCATTTTCAAGCCTGATCAGGCATGGCGCGTTGCGCGAGCGGCTGATTGTGTCGCTCGACCTGGGCACGCCGGGCGAGGCGCTGCGGCTGGTCGACGAGCTGGCACGCGTAGTCGGGATGTTCAAGGTCGGCAAGCCGCTCTACCTCAACTGCGGACCCGACTTCGTCCGCGAGGTTCGCCGGCGCGGTGGTGAAGTCTTCCTCGACCTGAAATTTCACGACAGCGCGCCCGCCGTATCCAAAGCGGCCATCGAGGCAACCCGCCTGGGTGTGCGCATGTTCGACCTTTATCCCCACGGTAGCTTCGAAATGATGGACCGGGTGCGCGGCGAAGTGGTTCGGGTGTGCCGCAACGAAGGACTGCGCCGCCCACAGATCATCGCGGTGGCGGTGCTCGCGGCGCTCGGCCGCAACGATCCCGCATCAACGGCCTCGGACGGCGGATGGGCTCCGCGGCGCGTCGTGCAGATGGCCAAGCTGGCGGCCGACGCCGCGCTCGACGGCGTGCTCACCTCACCGCACGAAACCGCACGGGTGCGCGCGGCCTGCGGCCGGCGCTTCTCGGTAATAAGCTCGGGGATGGGCCGCAGCCGTGGATGGGAGGCGAGCGAATACCCCTTCGGCGCGGCCGAGGCAGTGCGCGCAGGCGCCGACTACCTGGTCGTCGGCAACCCCATCTGGCGCTCCAGCGAGCCGCTGCGGGCGGTGCGCGAAATAACCGACGAGATGGAGCGCGGGCTGCGCGCCAATCCGCGTCTCGCCCTCGAACTCCATCCCTCGCGCCCCTTCTGAACCAGTGCCGATTTTGGAGAATTCCGGCCCCGCCAGGCCTCGAAGCAGACCGGCGCGGCGCGTGGGTTCGACTCGCCGCCGATTGCGGGTATTCTGAGAGCGCGGAGTCGAGAAGGGGGAGAACGCCGGCTGATGTTCATCATTTTGGGGCTTTTGACGCTCGCCGTGAGTGCGGGCTTTATTGGCGCGCTTTCGGGCCTGGGCGGTGGGGTCTTTATCGTGCCCGGGCTGCTGATCTTCGCGCACGTTCCGATGGAGGTCGCGGTCGGCGCAAGCTTGATCTCGGTAGTGGCGACCAGCGCGGGCGCCAGTGTCGCCTTCGTGCGCGACGGCTGGACCAATCTGCGCGTGGCGATGGTGCTGGAGTGCGCGACGGTGACCGGCGCGGTGACCGGCGCCTATCTCGCCGGAATTGTCGCGCCGTGGGTGCTGGAGCTGATGTTCGCGCTGATGATGCTGCAGTCGGCCTACTTCACGATGACCAAGGTCGGCGACTCGACCGTGTCCCACAGTGACGCGCTCGCGGAGCGCTTGAAACTGGGCGGCCGGATACCGGCCGAGGCTGGCGACCAAGAAGTGGAATATGGGGTAGTCAACCTGCCGGGCGGCGCGGTCCTGATGGTGCTGGCGGGCTTGATGTCGGGGCTGCTCGGAATCGGCGCGGGGGCGCTCAAGGTTATGGCGATGGACTATGTGATGCACTTGCCGCTGAAGGTTTCCAGCGCGACCAGCAACTTCATGATCGGCGTAACCGCGGGCGC
>Ga0307374_10008814_pt1 | contig 14995 bp, 12 predicted proteins | sample OX3MG_FD_202532 | JGI IMG/M metagenome (GOLD analysis project Ga0307374, IMG submission 202532) | Soil microbial communities from Risofladan, Vaasa, Finland - OX-3 | ecosystem: Environmental > Terrestrial > Soil > Coastal area > Acid sulfate soil | place: Finland: Risofladan, Vaasa | collected... | reverse complement strand
AGCGTTGGTGCGCTCGCGAGTCGCCAAGAGTGCCCGGAGCCGTCACGTACGTCACTCGTAACGAAAGTTTCGCGGTTCACCGGGTGTCAGCGACCATGTAGTCGTAGGTTAGCAAGGCTAATTTTTTCGCTGCGGGCTACGGCGCTCGCGCGCCTGAGAGAAACCCCTCACCGTGAGCGTTTTGGCTTCGTCGCCGTAGCCTCTAAGGGGTGGAGAGTAAAGGAGTCGTCGAACACCCCTCTTTTACGGGAGCGGTCTTGACCGGCGGTCGAAGCAGCCGCATGGGGCGCGACAAAGCGTTGCTGCGCGTGGGGGAGATCCCGATGGCCGTTCGCGTCGCACGCGCGATGCTCGAGGCGGGAGCGAGCGAAACGTTCCTCGTCGGCGGAGACGTCGAGACACGGGCTTCGCTCGCGTTCAGGGTCGTTCCCGACCCGACGCCGTACGAGGGACCGCTCGCGGGAATCATCGGCGCCCTGCGCGAAGCGTCCGAGGACGTCGTCGTCGTCACCGCGTGCGACATGCCCTGGATCCGCCCAGAACACGTCAGCGCGCTGATTGATTCGCTTCACCACTTTGACGTGGCGATCAGCACTGGCGACGGCCAGGTCCAACCGCTGCACGCCGCGTGGAAACGCGACTCACTCAACCAACTCCTACGCGCGTTTCAATCGGGCGAGCGTTCGCCCCTTCGAGCGACTCGTGACATGAACGTTTCGCTCGTCGACTTGGGAGCCGGAACGTGGTCGATTGACCTCGACACGTGGGCCGACGTCGAGGCCATGAATTCGGGGCCCACTTGAATGTTCGCCGCGGCCCCGACGCGACGCTGAGCACCAACCCAGACCTTGGCGCCCACGTTTTGGCGAAACGCGGCGTGGTCGCGGACGCTCGAAGCGAGAAGCTTCGGGAAAGTGCCACGTTGACCGTGACGCGAGGCGTGGCGTGGTCAGAGGCGCTCGCCCCACGATCTTTGAGGTCGTTTTTCGCCGGGTCGCGTCTCGTGAGGTCATCGCTCGGGCTCGCTACCGCGTGAACGTTCGTCGAGCGCTCCAAAGACTGGGTAAGTGGGCTCACCGAGGCGACTCGCGCTTCGCGCTTCGTTCGACGCTCGCCACCGTCAAGGTCAACCGGGTGAACGTGGCTGCTGGGGCCTTCGCCTTTCGATGGTTTCTCGCGATCTTTCCCATCATCATTGCCTTGTTGGGCATCGCGACCTTGGTCACGATCCCGCGCCACGTGGTGGTCGCCCTCATTCACGGCGTCTCGAGAGCGCTTCCTTCGGGAGCGGCCCAGGTCTTTACTCAGGCAATCGCGCAAGCGTCGCAACGAAGCGGCGCTGACCTCGTGACGACGATCGTGGCGTGCGTCGTGGCCGTATGGAGCGCCTCTTCGGGAATGGTCATCATCGAAGAGGGACTCGACATGGCCTACGGACTGGCTCAGGACCGATCATTCCTACGCAAACGCCTGGTCGCGCTGCCCCTCCTCCTCGGCGCGACGGTGCTCGGCGGTGGCGCGTCGGCGCTCGTCATCTTTGGCCCCCAACTCGGTCGAGTGATCAAGAGTTCCGCACCGCTCGGAGGCGTGGCGTTTCAGTCGCTGTGGACGTTTCTTCGCTGGGTGATTGCCCTCGTGTTGATGAATGTGCTGTTCTCGTTTCTCTACTTCGCCGCGCCGAATCGAACGCGAACGAGGTGGCGTTGGACCAGTGTCGGTGCCCTGCTGGCCACTTCGCTCTGGGCGCTCGTGTCACTGGGCTTTTCGCTCTACACGACGAGCTTTGGCTCGTACGCCAAGACCTACGGCGCCTTTGCGGGGGTGGCCATCTTGATCTTTTGGCTCTATCTGACGGGTTGGGCAATCCTGGTCGGGGGCGAAGTCAACGCCGCGTTGGAGCGCGCCGCTGGTGGGCGACGAGGGGAGAGCGGGGCCGAGCCAGGCGACACGTGATGAGGAAATTCTTTGGGGTTATGGTCGGGTGTCATCGCAGTGAGTCCTCATCGAAGACCTCGACGCGTGACTCATTGACCGACGTTCGAAGGGAGGTGACCTCAGGCCGCACTCGCGTTGACGAAAAACGTGGGACTTAGCGAGGCGTGGGCGGACGTGGCCGTCGAAGTGCAGTAGTACGAGCCGCCCGCGGGCATCGCTATTTCATAGAGGGCCCCCGCGGGAAAGCGAAAGGCCACGCTCCCACCGTCGTTGGTGAGATAGGTCACGGCGTTTGAGACTTTGGGGGCGTCGCGCACTCCCGTAGCCAACCGCCAGTTACAGCCCGTGGCCGCGTCGCAAGAGCCCGCGATGGGCGCCGTGCCGGGCGCGCCCGTGGCGGCGTAAAAAACGGCAACGGGGAACGCGAAGGTGCTGTAGTCCTGGGCCAGCGCGGGCAGATTTACGACGTGCAGCGTCACGTGGAGCGTCGAACTCGCGCTCGACGTGTCGACGAGCGCGAGGTCGCCTCCCCTTACGACGGACCCGGACGATCCCGCGGTTGGCGTCCAACTGGGCGCCGCCGAGTTGAAGACGCCCGGAACTTCGCTCACGTGGCCGTAGAGCGTGGAAGTGATCGCGGAGGGAAACCTCGCGCCACTGGTGGCGCTTCCGAGCATGTAGACCCCACCCGTCGCGTGGCTCGCGCCACCCAGCGCCGCGCTCGACGAGAGGTAGCCAATGAAGAGGTGGACGCCAAAACTGGCGAGCGCCAGCGCGAGCGCCGCGAGAAACATCGGTCGCGAAGCCAACCGGGTGTTTCGCCGGGCGCTTGGCAAATACTGAACGGTGCTCATAAGTCCATCGTCGGACATCACGACGTTCGCGAACAGATATCTTTGGCCCTATTATCCCTCGTCAAAGTCACTATTTCGTGCTGATACGGATGCGTGAGCGTTGGCCATTTAGCTCATCCACATGAGGCATTTGCATCACCCAAGATCGTGGGCAGGTTCGCCCCTATCTGGACATCGCTCGCCAAACGAGAAGACCGTCGGACCTCGTCGGAACAAGAATCTGAGGTGAGTGCGTTGCGCAGCGCCGGAGATCGTTCGAAGAAGGGACTTCGTGCCCTTACCCGCTTCTCCACGCTGCAGCAAGATGAGACCGTGGAGGATGAACATCGGTCCCAGATGGCGTCCTTGACGAGTCGCGTCGCGGCGCTCGTGGTGCTCGTGTTCGTCACGAGCGCACTCGCCGGTGGTGGAGTGCTGTACGGGTTCGGCCAAGGTGGGGCGGGGAACGTCGCGTGGATTGCCGCGGCCGGCGGCGGCCTGGCGCTCTCCTTGTACTCGACGATCGAGAGCCTCCGTCAAGGACGCCTCGGCGTCGACGTGATCGCACTGCTGGCTCTGATCGGTGCCGTCGCGGTCGGCGAGTATCTCGCCGGCGCGGTGATCAGCGTGATGCTGGCCAGTGGCCGGGCCCTCGAGGGCTGGGCCGCCGGTCGTGCTCGGCGTGAACTTCGCGCGCTACTCGAGCGCGCGCCCAAGGAGGCGCGCCGCTACCAAGGAGACCAGATCGAGTCCGTCGCGCTCGAGCGCGTGGCACCCGGCGACCTCTTGATGGTCGCTTCGGGCGAGGTGGTCCCCGTCGACGGCTCGCTCACTTCGCCCGTAGCGCTCCTCGACGAGTCCGCTCTCACGGGAGAGCCGCTGCCGGTCGAGCGGGTCAGAGGCGACGCGGTGCGCAGCGGTGTGCTCAACGCGGGGTCCGCGTTTGACGTTCGCGCCACCACGACGTCGAGTGACAGTACCTACGCCGGTGTCATTCGCCTCGTCGCCGAGGCCGAGAGTTCGCAGGCTCCCGTCGTTCGCCTGGCTGACCGCTACGCGGCCGCCTTCCTCTTGGTCACGTTGGCCGTGACGGCGCTGGCTTGGGTCATCGGTGGTGCGAGCCGCGCCGTTGCGGTCTTGGTCGTCGCCACGCCGTGTCCGCTCATCCTCGCGGCGCCCGTGGCGATGGTCTCGGGACTTTCGCGCGCGGCCAAGCGAGGGGTGATCGTGAAGGGCGGGGGCGTCCTCGAGCGCCTCGCCACCTGCACGACGCTCTTGATCGACAAGACGGGGACGATGACCGCGGGGCACCCGGCGCTGAGCGAGGTGGTGAGCGCGGGTCCGGTCGACGCCGACGAGCTGCTCTACTTGGCCGCCTCCCTCGACCAGGTATCGCCGCACATTCTGGCCAGCGCGGTCGTGCGCGCTTCGCTGGAGCGAAACAGCGAACTCGCGCTGCCGAGTGACGTTGTGGAGTCGGCCGGAAGTGGGATCCGAGGGATGGTGGCGGGTCACCAGGTGTCGGTGGGCAACGCGACGTGGACTGGCGTTGCGGGGACGCCCGCGTGGGCTCACTCGGCACGACGCAAGGCGCGCCTCGAAGGGGCGATGACGGTCTTCATCGCCATCGACGACGTGCCCGCCGGCGTGCTCGTCTTCGTGGACCCGCTTCGACCCGACGCCGCGCGGACGCTGCGCTCGCTTCGCCGGCACGGGGTGACGCGCATCGTCATGGTGACCGGGGACCGCGTCGACGTGGCCGAGACGGTTGGGACCGTGATTGGCGTCGACGAGGTCATGGCCGAGCGCTCGCCCGAGGAGAAGCTCGAGATAGTCAGAGCGGAGGCCAGTAAAGCGCCGACGATGATGGTGGGCGACGGGATCAACGACGCGCCGGCGCTCGCGCTGGCCGACGTCGGCGTCGCCCTCGGGGCACGCGGCGCGACCGCCGCGTCCGAGGCCGCCGACGTGGTGCTGAGCGTCGATCGACTCGATCGCCTCGGCGAAGCCGCCTTAATCGCCCGACGCACCCGCCACGTCGCGGTTCAATCGATGGTCGCAGGGATGTCGATGTCGCTCGTCGCGATGGGCGTCGCGGTCGCGGGCTATCTGCCCGCGGTGTGGGGAGCCATTCTTCAAGAGGTCATCGACGTCGCCGTGATTCTCAACGCCCTTCGCGCGCTTCACGGCGGCGCGAGCGAAGCGCACCTCTCGGAACGCGACGCCGTCTTGACCCGTCGATTCCAGCGCGAGCATCTCGATATCCGAAATGACCTCGTGCGCCTCAGGGAGGCGGCCGACTCGCTCGGCACCCAGGACGCGAAAACGACCCTCGCCCAGCTGCGAGGCATCCATCGACTTTTGGTTGACGAAGTCGAGCCTCACGAGAGGGCCGAGGAGAAGGAGTTCTATCCGGGGCTCGGGCGATTCTTGGGCGGTAGCGATCCCCTCTCGACGATGAGCCGCGCGCACGTCGAGATCGCACACCAGATCCGCCGTCTCGGCCAGTACATCGAGGAGATCGATCCCGTGGGACCCGACGAGGGAGACGTCAACGAACTTCGAAGCCTGCTCTATGGTCTGTGCGCGATTCTCACCCTTCACACTTCGCAAGAAGAAGAGAGTTTCTTCTCGCTCGCTGATGAAGTAAACGATTCAGTGGGCGGCGCTGCGCACTGAATCGCCGCGCTGTTCAATGGGCGCGTCGAGTGAGCATTCGATCGACCGAGGTCTGCACGAAGCCGGCGCCGAGGTAGAGGTCGCGCGCGGCGTCGGATCCGAAGCCAACTTTCAGACGGCGGGCTCCCTGGCGGGCTAGACGATCGAGTCCGTTCGTGAGCAACACGCGCGCGAGGCCGCGTCGCTGAAAGTCGTCATTGACGCGCATCGGCTCGAGGAGGCCGACCCCTGTCGTGGGGTCGAACCAGAACAACGCGTAGCCCGCGACGTTGCCGTGCGCGTCATGAACGGCGAGATCGAGCGTCGGGTTATAGAGCGAGCACTGCTGCAGGCGTTGTTCGACTCGCTCACCGTTTCGAGCGACCATCGGGTGGGGACGACTGACGCGCGCCACGCGATCGACGACCTCGAATCCGTCGACGTGCGCGAGAGGCGGGCGCTGTTGGGCGTCCATCCAACAGGTGCCCGACACCTCGTCGGTCACTTCGAATCCACTCTCGAGGGCGAGTTGCACGAGTGACGCGTCGTCCTCTCGAACGAGCATCTGAAGGGCTTGCTGCGCAGGAGCGGCCCCTAACGTCGCGGTCCAGACCTCTCGTTCGCTGACGATTGACTTCGTGGTGAAAACGTCGCTCTGCCACGCCGCTTCCCACGCGCTCAGCCCCGCGGCCGCCACGGGCCCGAACTCGTCGAACCACACGGGCAGCGCGAGTTCGTCACTCGCGCGGGGTTTACGCCACCACCACTGCAGATCAGAGGCCTCCCACATGCCAACGAGCGGATCGGCCAAACGGGCGCGCTGTAAGACAATGGACGTCGCGTTCAGTCGCGCGAGTCCACCCAGATACTCGCGTCGCAGCGCCATGTCGACATCCTAAGCACGGCACTCTCCCCGTCATGAGGGCGAGGCGGAGGGCCAACTTCGAGACGCGTGGTGACGTCAAGTCGAGCGACGCAGGTTTTCACTTAAGGCCCCCGAAAATGCTTTGTAGTCCGAGGCTCGTCAGCGTGACCAAAATCCAGAGTGAAGCGCCTAGTGCCAAGGGCTTGAGTCCCGTTCGTCGAATGTCGCGAACATTGGTGGACAGTCCGATGGCGGCCAACGCGATAGTGATCATGAACTGCGCGGTGTTGGACATGAACCCGTGCCACGATGCCGGCAGCAGGCCCACGGTGTTGAGAGCCACCGCCGCCAAGAAGAAACCAATGAACGTGGGAAACGTTTGGCGCACGTTTCGAAGCGCCGAAAGCCGCTGGGTCGGGTCGCCTTGAAGGCGCGACCGTCGAGAGCGCCAGTACGCGAGTCCCAGCGAGATCGGAATGATCATGAGAGTGCGCGTCAACTTGACCACGATCGCGTAGGACGAAGCGCCGTGTCCGAAAATGGAGCTGGCCGCCACCACCGACGACATGTCGTTGATGGCGGTGCCGGACCACAGACCAAAGGCGTGAGGGGAGAGGCCGAGTAAGTGACCGAAGGTGGGAAACGTGAGGACGGCGACCACGTTGAACGTGAAGATCGTCGCGATGGCGTAGGAAACGTCAGCCTCGGCCGCCGAGATGACGGCATCGGTCGCCGCGATTGCCGAAGCGCCACAGATGCCCGTACCTACACCAATGAGGGTTCGCAGGTCTCGGTCGATCGAAAAAAGTCGGCCGAGCGACGTCGCGCCGACCAGCGCCACCGCCAGCGAGCCGAGCAGTACCGGCAACGACGACGCGCCCGTACGAAGGACTTGATGGAACGAGAGGCCCGTACCCATGACCACGATCGACCCCTGAAGGACGACCTTGCTTGAAAATGCCAGTCCGGGGCGCTCGCGGGCTAGGGGGCGTCGAAGGAGCGAGATGCCAATGCCAGCGACGATGGCGAAAACGGGAGCGCCGATGAGAGGTGCCCAATGCCCCAGCACGGTCGCGACCGCGCCCAACGCGCTCGCCGCGAGCAGTCCCGGAAGGACCGATCGAGGCTGGTTCGTCTCCACTTCCTTTGACGAGGTCAAACGACCGCTTTTCCGCTGAAGCGAGGTCGGACGATTCTGGTTGGTCACGACGTCCATCTTCAGTCCACGGGCCCGCTTTGGGGAGTCCGAAATTCGTGATACAGGTATAAGGTTTACTTATGTCTTTGAGCGAACCGGTTCCCGACATTCGTTCGCTCGACCTTCTAAAGAGCGTGGCGGAACTGCGTTCAATCCGTCAGGCCGCGTTCAAGCACTTGATAAGTCAGCCCGCCGCCAGCATGCGCCTGCGCACGTTGGAGCGAACGCTCGACCTCGAGCTCCTCGACCGCTCGCACGGCCGAGCTGAACTTACTCCGGCCGGGATCGCCGTCGTTCAGTGGAGCAAAGAGGTGCTCGAGGCCATGAACAATCTGAAACTGGGGGCCCAGGCCCTCGGATCGGACGAAAAGACGCACCTGCGACTCGTCGCGAGCATGACGGTCGCCGAATACTTAGTGCCAGGTTGGCTCCATCGCCTGCATATTTCAGATCCCACCATCATGGTGTCGCTGCAAATGGGCAATTCGCAAAAAGTGATTGAAGTGATACTTAAGGGCGATGCCGAAGTCGGTTTTGTGGAAGGTCACTTCACTTCCACCGAATTGAGTTCGCGAATTGTACGGTCGGATGATCTGGTCGTCGTAGTCGCACCGTCGAGTCCATGGGCTCGTCGCAAGAAGCCATTGACCGCGAAGGAGCTCTCAGGCGCGGCGCTCATCGTGCGAGAAAAAGGGTCGGGAACTCGTGAAGTGCTCGAGGTCGCCATGGAGTCGCTGAACCTGCCGATGACGACGCTGGTAGAATTAGGATCAACCACCGCCATCAAGGCGGCGGTGGCGTCAGGGGTCGGACCAGGGGTCTTGGGCCGCCTCGCTGTTGAAACCGACGCCGAAGTTGGTCGCCTCGTCGTGGTGGCAACAGAAGGGCTGTCGCTCGAGCGATCGATTCGAATGGTGTGGTTGAAGGGGCGCCCACTCTCCGCCGCAGCGAAGCGCTTGATCCGTCAAATCGACGACTTCTCGAATTCCAAACGGATGCCGTGAACGTACCCGCCCGCGCGTGGAGAGAACCGTGTGGAGCAGTGGCCGGTGAGACGTTGGCGCGGCTTTCGCCGTACGTACGCCGTGGGAGGACGCTGGTGAAAGTGCCCTCAACGAAGAGACGCGAGTGACGTGAACGTCGTCGAACGAACGATTCGCCGCGTCGATGGGCTTCAACAGCGCCATCTGGTGCCCTCGTTTCTCTTCGGCGTCGTCAAGAAATTCGGTGACGACAACGCCGGGAACCTGACCGTTCAGTTGACCTACGCGATGTTTATCAGCGTGTTTCCGCTTCTGCTGCTGCTGGTGACGATCTTGAGTATCGTGCTCGCCGGTCACCCGGCCCAGCGCGCCAGCGTGCTGCACTCGGCCCTCGGCGAGTTTCCCATCATTGGCCAACAGCTCGGTCAAAACATTCACGCCCTCGAACGCGGCTCGGCGTTCGGCCTGGCATTTGGGATCGCCGGTCTGGTCTACGGTTCCACGCGACTCGCGCAAGCCGGCCTCTATTCGATGGAGCAAATCTGGAATATTCCGGCCGCGGTGCGGCCCAATTACCTCACTCGAATGGCTCGCGCGGGCATCTTTCTCGTCGAGCTCGCGGTTGGTTTGATCCTCACGACCACGCTCGCAGGATTTGGCACGTTCGGTCGTCACAACTTCTGGCTCGGGGCGGTAGGAGAACTGCTCGCCGTCATCGTCAATGTGGCGCTCTACTTGGCCGCGTTTCGTACACTCACCCCTCGACAAGTCGCCACGCGCTCCTTGCTTCCAGGCGTGATCGTTGGGGGAGTGGCGTGGACCATCCTGCAGGCGGCTGGCGGTTACGTCGTCGGTCATGAACTCAGGGGAGCGAGCGCTCTCTACGGATTCTTCGGATTAGTGTTGGGCCTGGTCGCTTGGATTTACCTGGGTGCGGAGATCACGCTCTACGCGGCAGAAATCAACACGGTCCTTCATCATCGACTATGGCCGAGGGGCATGGTGCAGCCTCCCCTCACCGACGCCGATCAACGTTCACTCGCTCTTCAAGTCACCCAGAGTCAACGGCGCCCTGAGCAAGAGGTCATCGCGCGATTTCGAGGCAGACCGATGACGCAAGATGAATATCGCGACCGTGATTATCAGGTTGATGATTCGTCGCCCGGGATCGAACGCCGGTCTCCCTCGAACGCCGACGAAGAGCAGGTCGATTCAGAACAGAATCTCGGTCCGATGGCCGAGGGTTGATCGGGCTCGCCGCAAGGACCAGCGGGCCAAGCGCCTTCGCGTGTCGGGGCGCGAACGTAACAAGGTAGTTTTCGTACGCTTTATCGCCTCGTTCGAAGAGATTTGACTCTTGGGCGACGCCCTAGAACCGGATGGAGAAGAAGCGAACGGGGAACTCGCGAGTGCTCCGTCGAGGGGCTTTTCGCCCCACTTCGCCTCACCGAGGCGAGAGTAGCCTCAAAGTGATAGCCGCGAATAGAGGTGGACCCCCCGTGCCTTATGAATTCTCGAAGCAAGGTCTGGCCGTGCAAGAAGCAGTGCGCACGTTCATGGAGAGTGTCGTTACCCCGAATGAGGAAACGTACTATCGACAACTAGAAGAAGTTGGTGTCGACGGGTATCCCCCCGTACTTGACAAGTTGAAGGCCGCCGCCCTCGAGCGCGGACTATGGAATTTGTTTCTGCCGCACCTGAAGTCCGATAGTCCGGGAACGCCGCTCACCAACCTTGACTACGCGCCGGTTTCTGAGATGCTGGGGCGGGTGACGTTCGCCTCGGAGGTGCTCAACTGCAACGCGCCCGATACCGGAAACATGGAGATACTCCACTCGTACGCCTCTGATCGAGTGAAGGGGCAGTGGCTCGAACCTTTGCTGGCCGGAGAGATTCGAAGCGCGTTCTCGATGACCGAGCCCGACACCGCCTCGTCGGACGCGTCCAATATTGAACTGTCGATTCGGCGTGACGGCGATGAATACGTCCTCAATGGACGCAAGTGGTTCAGCTCGGGAGCGAGGGCTGAGCGCTGCAAGGTGCTCATCGTCATGGGGAAGACCAACCCCGCCGCGTCACGCCACAGCCAACAGTCCATGGTCGTGGTGCCCAAAGATACGCCGGGGGTCGAATTGGGACTCGACCCTCACGTCTTTGGCTACGCCGAACGCGGGGGGCACCCTGAAGTGATCTACCGCGACGTGCGCGTGCCGGTCGACAATCTGTTGGGCGAAGAAGGTGGTGGGTTCGCCATTGCGCAGGCTCGCCTGGGACCGGGGCGCATCCACCACTGCATGCGCACGATCGGCGTCGCGGAGCGCGCGCTTGAGTTGATGGTGATTCGCTCGCTCGAGCGAAAGACCTTCGGCACGAGCCTCGCCCACAAGGGCCTCATCCAGGACTGGATTGCCGAGTCGAGGATCGAGATCGACATGGCTCGTGAGTACGTACTGCGCACGGCTTATCTGATGGACACGGTCGGCAACAAGTCCGCGGCCACGGAGATCTCCGGCATCAAGGTCGCGGTCCCCAATATGGCGCTGAAGGTGATCGATCGCGCCATTCAAGTGCACGGGGCCGCGGGCGTGACGCAATTTTTCCCGCTCGCACATATGTACGCAGGTATCCGGACGCTTCGAATTGCCGATGGCCCTGATGAAGTGCACAAGATGACTATCGCGCGTCGCGAAATCTTGAAACATAATCGGGGATTTCGAATGCACGTCACGGCCGAGTGATGGCGGGTCCGCGAGGGGGCTCCGTCGTAGCCGCGCGGACAAAGGTCACGGCAACGTGGGACCAGTCAAACGTTCAGCCAAATCGACGGTAATCCCCGCCATGCCCGACGTCGAGAACATCGCGCCACTCGAATTTATAAAGAAGCCCTCGATTCCCTCGGTCCCTTCGAGCAAATAGAGAACCTCCTTCCCGGCGACGGCCAGGGCCGTCGCCCAGGCGTCACCCATCGCCAGACTGCCGCCGACGACGGTGGCGGAAATCGCGGCGACGTGCCCACCGAAGGGATGCGTGAGGTGATCACCGCGCTCGTAAACGCCCGAAGTGGCTACCGAGGAGTTCGTGTTCACTACCGCGCAAAACGCTTCGCGAACCAACGGGTGTTGAATACCTACCGTGTAACCCTGGCCGGGCAATACGCAGACGTCACCGCCCGCGTTGACCAGGGCCGCCGTAACGCCCTCTTCGCGCAGGATTCCTAACGCACGCTCGGCGGCCCAGCCCTTGACCAGACCCGTTGGATCGAATCCGCCCTCGAGCGACCAAGGATCAAAGAAGCCCTTCGTGAGATCGCGGGCGGTCTCACAGAGTCCGATCACTTCCTTCATCAGCTCAGACGGGGTACCACCGTCGCCGGCGCGATGGCGCGAGAGTTCGCTCTCTGGTTTCCACGTGCTGAATCGATTATCGAGTCGATGGAGCTCCTCACAGGCGCGTTGAATCGCTCGAGCGACCTGGTCGTCGGAGAGGTCCTCGGTATCGACCAAGAAGGAGACCACCGTGCCCATCACCTCTTCGGTGTACGCGATCATTTGAAATGAAGCTGGTCGAGCGCGCTTTGGACCGAGTAGGCGTACGCTTCGCTGGTGTACGTGGCGCCGGAGACGGCGCTAATCCTCGTACCCTGGGCCTGCAAGACCTCATTCTTCAAGATGGGTACGACCTGTTGCTCTAACTGCTGGGAGTAGGACTCGAGTGTCTGGAGCGACTTCACCGACAGGCCAACGATGTGACTGTTCGTTACCGAAACTTGTACCGCGAATTGTCCGTATCCGTAGTTTTCAACGCGGCCCAACGCCGTGCCGCTGACGGGCGAACTGGCGACGGGCGAGGTCGTCGTGGTCGTGGTGGCGGTTCCTGGCGATCCAGCGCGAGGGGGAGCAGTGGTCGTTGGAGAACTGATGGCGCGATGCGTGCTACTCGGTCCGAGCGGACCGTGTAGCGCTAGGGCGCTGGCGAAGCCTACGCTGATCGCGCCGAACAACGTCGAGACTCTCTTCTTGTTCGTTCTCATATCAGATGCTGTACGCCTCTTGGTGCAACGCGTGAGGTGGCACCCCGACTTCCTCGGCCATGGCCACGCAGTCGCGAACGAAGCTCTCGGATCCAGAGATGAACACGTCACGCGCTGCCATGTCGGGAACCAAGCGCACAATTGAATCGAGCGCCACGTCGCTTCGGCTACCGATCAGCTGGTGAAAGTTGCCCTTTCGAATTCGCACGAGCTCTTCGACCTCCTTGGCCAGTATTGATTCGGCTTCGGAGCGCACCCGCAGCACGACGACGGGCCGAGACTTTAGGGGAAGGTCTTCGAGCAGCGAACGCGCGGCGGTGACGCCCACGCCCCCGGCGATGATGAGCACCCGAGTGCGCTGGGCCGCAAAGGCCGTGAAGGAACCATAGGGTCCCTCGATGGCCACCGCGGTCCCCTTCTTCACTTTCGCCAGCGCCTTGGTAAAGTCACCGACACCTTGAACCGTCAAGCGAAGGTAGGGCGGCAGAGGCAACGCGGAAAGTGAAAAGGGGTGGGCCTGCCACCACATTCCTCGAGTCAAGAAGCGCCATTCGAAAAACTGACCGCCCGAAACGGCCAAACGATCGAGCTGGCGACCTTCGAGGATGACCGAGACGACGTCGGGCCCCTCGGATTGCACGTCGAATACCCTCAACTGGTGGCGACGCGAACGATAGATCGGAACGCCTACCCGGTAGGTCAGTACGCACGCTCCGGCCAGCGACCACGCGATAATCCAACTGACTTGGGTGACCGGGTGCTTTACGAAGGAGGGACCGAGCACTATCTCGTGCGCGAAGGCCAAGATCAGCGCTGCGTACATCAAGAGATGGATGAGCCACCAGTTCTCTCGAGGAATGCGCACTCGGATTTGGCGAATCGAGATGAGTCCAATGCCAACCATGATTCCCAGCGCCACCGTCGCGGTCAACATCTGGGGGTAGGTATTGATGATCACGCCCGCCTCGTGGAGGACTCCGGTCTTGGCAACCTCGGCGTACGCGAGCGTCAACAAGAGCGCGTGCGCCGTGATCAAAACAATGGGCCAAGGGGCGAGCCGTCGGTGCCAATGAATGACGCCGTTTTGTCCAAGCACGCGTTCGAGTGCGGGTACGCGACTCGCCAGCACCACCATGATGAGGGCTAGATACGTCCCGGCCATTCCCGTGAAGGACCCGAGAAACATCGCCAGTCCTCCCGATAGGTGGTATTCGCTGAAGGTTCCGTCGATGAAAGGCAGCCCGAGCACGAAGCCAAAGCCCAGTCCACCCACGATGAACGTCGCCCAGAAATTAACGTGGCTCGGCGCGCGATGAGCGCGCGAGCCTGCTCCGGGGCGGCGAGTGCGCTCACGCGAAACTGGTCCCTTGGGATAGAAAATCGATGCTTCCAAGGAACACTCCTAGGCAAGAGCGCGCCCGCGCTGGTGCCCCGAGGATAGCGACGGACATCGCGCCATCAATAGAAATTTGCCGTTTTCTTACCAAGTTCTCATAGTGGGATGTGACTTCATTCGTCACGAAGTGCGTAAAGCAGCGTCGCGCGTCGAAATGCACTTCCGTGACGGATTCAACCAATCAATTACCGCCCGCCGCTGGGCCACGGATCCAAAGCGTCGACTGGTCCAGTTCAAGTAAACGTGATCTTGACGTCTTCTTCAGGCGTCGTTCATTGATCACGTGTCGTGATCTCTGCACGAGGAGTGCACATAGAAGTTGCGGTTTGCTAGCCGCGCGACCGCCCGAATCGTGTCATCGCGCGGCGTGCATCATCTACGACTCGCTTCCCTCTAGACGACGTATCAAGTATCGAAAGCGGCGATTCGCTCGGATGCTCGTGCGAATCGCATTGGCCCTACCCATGCAGGGAACATGTCTACTGTCGATCAAGAATTCTGCGGACCGCAACAAGAAGTTCGTACTCGGAAAAAGGCTTGGCGAGAAGCGTGTAATCGTAGAGCACGTCTGAAAGGGTCGCAGGATTGGCAAAACCGGAGATGAAGAGCACCGCGCCCGCGGGGTCCAGTGCTTTGAACGCGTCCGCGACCTCTCGCCCCGATTTTTCAGGCATAGTGACGTCGGTTAGCAACAGGTCGATTTGCTTTCCGTCGACTTCGAAGAGGTTGATCGGCTCCAGCGCGTTCGCCGTGACTCGTACTACGTAACCATTCGAAGAAAGCATGAGTCGTATCATGTCGCCAATTGCCGGCACGTCGTCAACGACCAGAATCGTTTCTCCTCTGCCACGAATCTCTTCAACGTCGGCCACAGGTTCCGTTGTGACGCCAAGCCCACTCATGGGGAGCGTGATGCGACAGGTTGTCCCAACGCCGATTTCGGAGAAGAAACGGATATCCCCGCCAGCGTGGGTGACCATGCCGAACGCCATAGAGAGACCAAGGCCGGTGCCTTTCTCCCGGGACTTCGTGGTAAAAAACGGCTCAAAGACGTGTTCGAGAACGGAGGATTCCATGCCGCCACCGGTGTCGAGGAT
>Ga0307374_10008812_pt1 | contig 14997 bp, 11 predicted proteins | sample OX3MG_FD_202532 | JGI IMG/M metagenome (GOLD analysis project Ga0307374, IMG submission 202532) | Soil microbial communities from Risofladan, Vaasa, Finland - OX-3 | ecosystem: Environmental > Terrestrial > Soil > Coastal area > Acid sulfate soil | place: Finland: Risofladan, Vaasa | collected... | reverse complement strand
ACTTATTCCGCAGCGACTATGTGACCAACTCCAACGACAGCTACTGGCTGTCCAACCCGCATCAGCCGTTGACCGGGTTCGCCCGCATCATCGGCACCGAGGGCACCGCCCGCACGCTGCGGACCCGGATCGGGCTGATCATGACCCAGGCCCGGGTGGACGGCTCAGACCACCTGGGTCCACCCGGCTTCACCGCCCGTGACATGCAGAACATGGTGTTCTCCGACCGCCAGTACGCAGGCGAGCTGACCCGTGACGCGCTGGTCTCGATGTGCCGGAGCTTCCCCGGCGGCATGGCTCCCACCAGCGGCGGCGCGGCCGTCGCCGTGGGCAACGCGTGCGACATCCTGGCCAGCTGGGATCTGCACGAGACTCTCGGCTCCAAGGGCGCGGTGCTGTTCCGCCGGTTCTGGGATCACGCCGACGCGGCCACGGTGCCAACCGTGACGGTGGTCTCCCCGTTCGCCAATCCGTTCGACCCGAACGACCCGGTGCATACCCCGAACGGTCTCAACACCTCGGCCCCCACGGTGCGCAACGCGCTCGGCGACGCGATCAACGACCTCCAGGGCGCCCACATCCCCCTCGACGCCGCGCCCGGCGACGTGCAGCGCCAGCCCGCCCAGGGCGGGAGTATCCCCATCCACGGTGGAACCGGGGACCCCAACGGCGAGTTCAACGCCATCTACACCCACTTCACGGCCGGCCAGGGCTTCAGCGCCCCCTACACCGGCTCCTCATTCGTGCAGGTGGTGAGCTGGAACAGCGGCCCCTGCCCGCTGGGCGGCACGATCCTCACCTACTCGGAGTCCGACAACCCAACCTCCCCGCACCACTCCGACCAGACCAGGCTGTTCAGCCGCAAGCAATGGGTTCCCGACACGTTCTGCCCGTCGGCGATCAAGCGGGACACGAAGAGCACGACGGTGCTGGAGCGGAGGCGGTGAGCCCGGCGGCGGCGTTCCCACGCCACGCCGCGCCGCCCCATACCCCGCCGCGCCGCCCGCCGCCTGCGCTATACTTTCTGAAGTAACAACCCCGATTCACGACCAAGGAGAGTTCATGGCAGGCACCGTCTCAGAAGTCACGGATACAAACTTCCAGGCCGAGGTCATCGAGTCCGATGTCCCGGTTCTGGTCGACTTCTGGGCTCCGTGGTGCGGTCCGTGTCGGATGGTCGCGCCGGTCGTGGAGGAGATCGCCAAGGAGCGCGGCGAGGCGGTCAAGGTGGTCAAGATGAACATCGACGAGAACCAGAACACGGCGGTTCAGTTCAACGTCATGTCGATCCCCACGCTGATGGTGTTCAAGCACGGCGAGGTGGCCAAGACCGTCATCGGCGCCTACCCCAAGCACAAGCTCGAGGCCGAGCTCGAGCCCGCGCTGGTCTGAGCTGACCAGCCGCCGGGGCCCAGGTGGCCCGCGCGCTCACGCTCGCGCGGGGGCGTGCCACTGACCTCGCGCTCCAGCCTCAGGCCGGCGAGAACAGCGAGGACATCGCGTGCTCGAGCGGCGAGCCCGCGTTGTTCAGGTGCCCCGCGCTGTCCTGGAAGATGGTCTGAGTCTGGCTCGAGGCGCCGAGCGCTCCCAGTCCCAGCCCATCCTCCACGGTGCGCAGCAGAGACGAGTGGTCGTAAGGGATCGCGGTCGTCGTCCCGGCAGCCACGTGTGCGTCGGGCGAGCCGATGGCCAGCAGCCCCACCAGACCGCCGCCGTCGACGCCGACCCCCGGCACGCCGGACGCGCACGTCCCGGGCGTGCCGCCGGTGGTCACCGGGCCGGTGGTGCAGCCCGTCGCATCGGTGGTGGCCGCCTCATCGGTGGTGATAAACAGGACGCTGGCCACTCCGGGCGTGGTGAACGCCGCCGAGCTCAGGATCTTGGGCACCTCGGTGCTCATCCAGTCGTTGGCGCTGACCAGCCCGCCCTGCTGCCACCCCGGCTGTCCCACGTCGGAGCCCACGCACGGGGCGTCATGCCCGTCGTGGCACGTGTCCGGTGTGATGAACACGTAGTTGGGCGTGGACGACTCCGCGGCCAGGTCGGTGCCCAGCTGCGAGTAGGGCACCACGTGTGAGTCGCAGTAGCTCTGGTTGCCGACGATCGGCGGGTAGTAGACGAACGGGTCGTGGCGCGTGGCGTAGCCGTTCTGGTAGGGGTCGGCACTGTACGGCGAGGTCGTGGGATCAGGTGCCGGGTGCTGACAGGTCGTCTGCATCCCATCCATGTACGCCTTCCAGCTCTGGCCAGCGGCGTCCACCTGGTCGGCCACGCTGACACCTCCGTCGGGCCGCGCGGCCTCCCAGCTTTCGCACTTGCTCCAGTCCAGGCAGTCGGTGTTGAACAGCGGCGTTGGCGTCTGCCCGCTGGTCAGCGCGATGTAGTTGTCCGCGCTGACATGGCTGGCCCCGTAGTACTGGCTGGCGAATGCGCCCTGGGCCAGCAGGCTGTTCAGGTATGTGCCCGGCGTGTGCCAGGTCGCGCCGAGGTTCTCGTTCTCCAGCACGATCACGAACACGTGGTTGACCGCCGGCACTCCCTCGCTGGCCGCCGAGGCGTTCGGCGCAACCGCACCGGCGAACGTGATGATGGTGAGCAGCGCAGCAGCGCCACTGATCATCATCTGACGAAGAGCGCCCACGCGTCGTCCCTCGATCAAACAGTCAGACCGTTAGGCGCCGGCTACGCCGTTTGCCGTTCCGGAGATGATCGAGCCGTTGCCGACCGTGACGGTTACCTGATCCCCCACGGGGATCACGTTCCGGCCTTCCGGGGTCGACGTCTGGCCCGGGCCGGTGCCGAAGTTGACCGTCGGGTCGGGGGTGCAAATCGGCGCGCCGGTGGCGTCGGTGCCTGGCGTGCAGGCCGTGATCGACCACGACTGTGCAGCCGCCACGTAGCTGCCGCCGTGGGCTCCGCCGACCGGATCGTCGTTGGTGTCCACCTGCTGATACGTGCAGCTAGATCCGCCGATCTGCGAAGTACCGCTATTCGGGTAGACGACCTGTGAGTGGCCAGCGACGTCCTGCAGAGCACAACCGTGGGTTCCGCTCGAGTTAGTCGGGTCGAAGGCCATTGCCGAGGTTGACCCAACTAGACAGATTGCCAAGGTCGCTCCCGCGAGCGCCAGACGCTTGCTCATCCGTACCCCTCTCCTCCTCAATTGGTGAGGACACGCGGTATAGCGTCGCCCTTCAGCCCGGGCAAGCCCAATCAGCCGAATTCCAGCCTGTGGGCGGCTGGCTCCAGCGGCCTCAGGCCAGCGCCACCGCGATCCGCAACTCCCGGCCGTCGACCGTGACCGGCTGGGCCCGCTCGGGCTCGCCGCCCGCTCGGCCTCCGGCCTCGCCGGTTTGGGCCGCGCCCGAGCCGTCCGGCTGCGACTCGTAGCTGACCGCGGTGGCCAGGGTCTCGCCGGCGATGTAGGGCTGGTGCTCACGCGCCGCGCCCAGCAGCTCTTCGTCGCCGTCCAGGGCCAGGGCGATGCGGTCGGTGACCTGCAGCCCGGCTTCCTGGCGGGCCAGCTGGATCGCGCGGACGATGTCGCGGGCCCAGCCCTCGCGACGCAGCTCGGCATCGATCTCCAGCTCTAGCGCCACGGCGTGGGAGCCCTCACGCTCGACTTGGTAACCCTCGAGAGGTTTCATGGCGATGATCAGGTCGTCGCGGCCCAGCTGGTCCTCGTGGCCGCCGATCACGACGCGCACGGGCTCCTCGTCTCTTAGATGCGCCGCCACCGCGGCCGGATCGAGTCCGGCCACGGCCTGGGCCACCGCCGGCATCTGCTGGCCGAACCGGGGTCCCAGCGACCGGTAGTTGGGCTTCAGCTCGAGCTGACCCAGCTCGTCGGCCTCAGAGACGAACCTCAGCTCCCGCACGTTGAGCTCCTCGGCGACCACCTTTGCGAACCGCTCCAGAGCTTCTCGCTCGCTACCGGTCGCGACCACGACGGCAGCCCGGAGCGGCTGGCGCAGCCTGACTCCGGCCTGCGCTCGCGCCGCCAATCCGAGCGTTACCGTCCGTCGCACGACGACCATCGCCTGCTCGAGCTGGACGTCGCGCTCACCCGGGTCGGGAAAGTCGCACATGTGGACGCTCGGCTCGGCGCCATCGAGGTTGTCGTAGATCTCGTCGGCCACGAACGGGCAGAACGGCGCGAGCAGCTTCGCGACCGTCACCAAGCACGTGCGCAGCGTGTGAAACGCCTCAGGATCCGCGTTCCAAAACTCCCGCCGCGACCGCCTGACGTACCAGTTGGACAGCTCTTCGATGTAGTCCTGGATCGCCCGGCCGGCCGTCGTGACGTCAAAGTCATCGAGCCGATCGCGGACGACCTCAACCGTCGCCTCCAGCCGGGACAGCGCCCATCGGTCGAGATCGCGCGAAGGTTCTGGGCTGGAGAGCGGCTCGACCTGGCTTGCGTTCGCGTACAGGACGTAGAAGTAGTAGATGTTCCACAGCTGGAGCAGGAACTGCCGGACCGCCTCTTCGATCGCCTGGAGCGAGAACCGGTAGCCGTCCCAGGGGAGCTTGGAGGTGAAGAAGTACCAGCGGAAGGCATCAGCCCCGAATCGGTTGATCACATCCCAGGGCTCGACAGTGTTGCCCAGCGACTTGGACATCTTGCGCCCCTGCTCGTCGAGGATCAGTCCCAGGCACAGCACGTTCTTGTAAGGCGCGCGATCGAACAGCAGGGTCGACTCCGCCAGCAGGGAGTAGAACCAGCCGCGAGTCTGATCCAGCGCCTCGCACACGAAGTCGGCCGGGAACCGCTGCTCGAACAGCTCTCGGTTCTCATGCGGCGCGTGGTACTGGGCAAACGGCATCGCGCCTGAGTCAAACCACACGTCGATCACCTCGGGCACGCGCTGCATCGGGCCATCGCACCGCGGGCAGGGGAAGCTGACCTCGTCCACGAACGGGCGATGCGGATCCTCGAGCGCCTCGCCGGAGAGGTGCTGGAGCTCGGCCAGCGAGCCGACGACGTGCTGGTGGCCCTGCTCACAGCGCCACACCGGCAGCGGCGTGCCCCAGTAGCGCTCGCGGGACAGCGCCCAGTCCACGTTGCCCTCCAGCCACTTGCCGAACCGGCCGTGCTTGACATGCTCGGGGTACCAGTTGACCGTCTCGTTGGCCGCCAGCAGCCGGTCCTTCTTCTGGCTGGTGGCGATGTACCAGGACGGCTTGGCGTAGTAGAGCAGCGGCGTGCCGCAGCGCCAGCAGTGTGGGTAGGAGTGCTCGTAGGTCTCAGCCCGCAGCAGCCGGCCGCGGGCCCGCAGGTCCTCGACCAGATCGGGGTCGGCGTCCTTGACCCAGCGCCCGGCGTAGGGCCCGATTCGCTCGTCGTAGGTGCCGTCGGGCCGTACCGGGTTGATCACATTCAGGCCCTGCTCCTGGCCCAGGCGGAAGTCGTCCTCGCCGAACGCGATCGCCGTGTGCACGAGCCCGGTGCCGTCCTCGGCCGTGACGAAGTCGGCGGGCAGGACGGTATGTCCCTTCGCGCCGTACTCCTCGGCGGCGATGAACGGGAACGGGGGCTCGTAGCGAGTGCCCACCAGCTCCCGGCCCGGGAACCGCTCCAGCACCTGCGCCGCCTCGCCCAGCACCCGCTCACGCAGCGCCTCGGCCACCACGAACACAGGGCCGTCGGGCTCCGGCCGGGCGCGCACGTAGGCGAGGTCCGGATCGACCGCCACGGCGGCGTTGGACACCAACGTCCAGGGGGTGGTCGTCCACACCAGGAGCTCGTCACCCGCCTGGAGCGGCGGAGCGGGATCGACCACTGGCAGGCGGACGTACACCGAGGGATCGACCACGTCGCGGTAGGCACCGGGCTGCCCCAGTTCGTGGCTGGACAGCGTGACCTGGTCCCGGGGGCAGTACGGGACGACCTTGAAACGCTCGAACAGCAGGCCCTGCTCGTGGATCGTCTTCAGCGCCCACCAGACCGACTCGATGTACGGCGGGTCCAGGGTCCGGTAAGCGTCGTCCAGGTCGATCCAGAAGCCGATCCGCTCAGTCAGCCGGTTCCAGTCCTCGACGTGGCTGAGCACCTTCTCCCGGCAGCGGGCGTTGAACTCGGCGATGCCGAAGCGCTCGATGTCGTCTTTGGACTGGAAGCCCAGCTCGGCCTCTACGGCCAGCTCGACGGGGAGGCCGTGGCAGTCCCAGCCGCCCTTGCGCTCCACGTAGTAGCCACACATGGTCTTGTAGCGGGGGAAGATGTCCTTGAACACCCGCGACAGCACGTGGTGGGCGCCCGGTGCGCCGTTGGCCGTGGGTGGCCCCTCGTAGAAGCCCCAGGGCGGGGCCCCCTGGCGCCGGCGGACCGACTCCGCGAACACATCGCGCTGGCGCCAGCGCTCCAGCACGGCCTCCTCCAGCTCAGGGAACGAGACGCGCGGATCGACTGGGCGATGGGGTGACGACGGCATGGGCGGGTGATTCTAGGAGCCGGTAGGGCCCCGCCCGAGGCCGTGGCTCAGGCCGTCCCGCCGGGCAACCGCCAGCCGTCGATCCAGGTGGCGTGGAAGCCCAGTGGGACCCGGAACGGAATCCCCAGCCGGCACACCGGCCCCTCGGAGATCGCCGCCGCGTCCACGATGTGCACCTCGGAAGACTGGTTGCGCTCGTCGCACACGTAGGAGATCAGGTAGCCGTCGTCCTCGGCGCTGGATCCCGGCCGCGGGGCGAACGGAGCCTCGCTGCCCCACCGGCCCTCGCCGAACCAATAGGTCTCAGCCTGCTGAGCCACCGTGTCGTACTTGGTCAGTCCGTCGAACAACAGCGTGTCCTCGATTGCGCTTATGTGCATGTTGTACGCGTACCGGGTCGGCCGCCCCTGACGGTCCTGGCGGATCGACGGGAACTCCATGTTGTCGTCGTCCAGCACCTGTTCGGTGGTCTGGCCGCTGGCCAGGTCGAAGCGGTACCGGTGCACGTGGGCGTCCAGCCGCAGATACGAGAGCATCTTGGACAGGGGGCTGGCGTCGGCCGGCAGCGGCTGGGGCTGCTTGACCCGGCACACGTCCATGATCACCGCGCCGTCCTCCTCCCAGGCGTTGATCGAGTGGTAGATGTAGCAGGGCTTGGCCTCGAACCAGCGGACCTCCGACGCGCCCCCGTGCCGGGGGATCAGGGCGAACCGCGAGGGGAGATCCCGGTCGAACACCAGCCGGTGTCGCCCGGCGGCCCCGGCGCCGGGGTCGGCGTACAGCGGGAGGTCCATGAGGATCGACCAGTGTTCGGTGATCGCCATGTCGTGGGGCAGCCGCGGGCCGGGGAGCTCGATCCCCACGTAGTCGGACACGACCCCGTCGGATCCCACCACGCCGTAGCGCAGGTGGGGTTGCTTGATCCCGTAATCGAAGAACACCAGCTCGCCGGTCTGCTCGTCCACCTTGGCGTGGGCCGACAGCTCGCTGGGCAGGCTGCGGCGGAAGTCCTCCTTGCCCACCGTCTCCAGGGTCACCGGGTCAAGCGCGTACGGGCTGCCCGAGCGATACCACAGCGCCAGCAGGCGGTCGCGGTGGTAGATCAGGTCGGTGTTGGCGGTGTCCTTCTCGTGCCCGTCCGGGTTGGCGGCGAACGGCTCCAGGATCCCGCTGTAGATGGCGCGGTCAGCGTCGCGCTCGGACACGAATCCGTCCGTGCGGATCCACCGGTTGCGGTAGGTGGCCTGGCCCTCGGAGAAGTGCACGGCGTGCACCATGCCGTCGCCGTCGAACCAGTGATAGCGCCCTACCGGAGCGTGCTGCGGATTGGGGCCGTTGCGGACATAGGCCCCGTTCAGATCGTCGGGAAGCGAGCCGTCGAGCACGGTCAGCAGTGCGGTGCGCTCCTCCCGGATCGGCTCGAAGGGTCCGAGCAGATACGGGTTCGCCTCGCCGGGGGGTGCCGGCGCCAGTACGGCCGATCGGTCCAAGTGCAGCGTCAAGCCGCTGGCTATCGTAATGCTGAGACGGTGCCGGATCTACCGTCCAGGGTGGCCAGGAGCGCCTCGGCGGCGGCCAGTGGCGAATCTCCCAGGCGAGAGACGGCGCTGCCGCGGGTCTCCGGCACCGCACCCCCGTACTCGAATATCAGCGTGCTCGGCCGCATGCTGCGGGCGGTGTAGATCAGGCGGCCGATCGTGTCAAGCGACGACCGGCGTCCGGTGAGCACGACCGCGGTGGGGGACAGAGCGCGGAGGGCTCGGCCCAGTCGGCTGCGCTCGACGGCTGGGGTCAGGCAGAACGTGCGAAGCCCGGCTCGACGCAGGATGACCTCGAGCGCCTGGGCGTGCAGGGCGTGGAGATCGCAGGGCACCGAGGCGTCGATCAGCAGGATCCTCTCCCGACGCGACGCCGACGGCGCCAGGCGGGCCATCGCGGCCAGCCACCCGGCGCCGTGACGCCAGGCGAACTCGTATTCGGCCGTCGACCCGCCCGGGTCCGCGCAGCCGCCCACCGCCGGAAGCAGCAACTCGTCGATCGTCCGCTCGACCGAGCGAACGCTCAGGCTCTCCTCCAGCAGCCGGTCGGCCTGGCGGTCCTCGAACCCGCGGTAGGCCGCGGCCAGCCGCGCGCTGGACGACGGGCCGGCGCCCCGCTCCTGGACCAGGGCGACCGCTGAGGAGATGTTTTTGGTCTCGGCCAGGGTCAGGCGTAGGGCCTCGATCTCCCCGAACTCGTACCGGCGATGCCCGCCCTCCGACCGCCGGGGATGCGGGAACCCGTAGCGACGCTCCCAGCTGCGCAGGGTGTTGGTGCTCACCCCGAGGATCGATGCCGCGGCATTTGTGCGAATCATCGCCATTTATGAATCGGATGCCCGCGGCGATGGGACAACTCCGCAAGATGCCGTGCAGGCCCAACCGGACGGTGCGACGATGCCGGGCCATGCGGCTGCGGCTGTATCACCACCCCGACGGCGCCCGAGTCGCCTACCGGCAGGCCGGGACTGGCCCGGGGCTGGTCCTGCTGCACTCACTGGGCCTGTCGCACCGCGAGTGGGAGCCGGTCGTGGACCGCTTGTCCCAGCGCTTCCGGGTCGTACTGCCGGATCTCCCGCTGCACGGGGACTCCGAGGATCGCCCGCGGCATCCGTATACCGCCGAGTGGTTCACCGACGTGCTGGCCGGCTTCTGCGCCGAGGTGGTGGGCTCGCGGCCGATCCTGGCCGGCCACGACATCGGCTCCGAGCTGGCCCTGCGCGCGGTTCTGAGCGGCCAGGTGGACGCGGCGCGGCTGGTGCTGATGTCCAGCCGGCTGCACCGCCGTGACCAGTTCCGAGTCCGGCGCGCGGCCTGGCGAATGGCCTGCCGGGCGGCCGCGCTACCGGGCCTGGACCGGCTGCTGTCTCGGCTGGCCACCCTGGTGTTTCGGCCCTCGATCGGGCAGCGGCTGTCGATTCAGTCCGACCCGGCGGCCCGCGATCTGATGCGCCACGCGTTCGCCGACGTGGCCGGCAACGGCAACCGAGCTCGGGCCTGGGCCAAGTTCGTCCGGCGGTGGCCGAAGGGCGCCCAGCGGCAGCTGCTCGAGGAGTACCCGCGGATCGACGTCCCGGTATTGCTGCTCTGGGCCGAGCAGGACCGGGCGCACCCGGTGCTGGCCGGTCAGGAGGCGCTAGAACTGCTGCCCGACGCCCAGTTGCGGACGCTCCCGGGAACCGGCTTCCTCATGGCCTATGACGATCCGGTGTCCGTGGCCCGGGAGCTGATCGCGTTCTGCGGCTGAGCGATAGCGTTCTGGTCATGAGCGTCGAACAGTCTGAGCAACTCTGGGGCGGCGAGACGACCAAGGCCGTTGCGAACTTCCCCATCTCCGGCCAGCGGGTTCCCGTCTCCGTGGTCCATTGGCTGGCTCGCATCAAGGGCGCGGCGGCCCGGGTCAACGCCGAGCTCGGTCTGCTGGACGGCGAGCTGGCGGAGCGGATCGGCGCGGCCGCCGACCGGGTGGCCGAGGGGTCGTTCGACGATCAGTTCCCGATCGACGTGTTCCAGACCGGCTCGGGCACCTCCTCAAACATGAATGCCAACGAGGTCATCGCGAACCTGGCGAACGACTCGGATCCCGCCCACCCCGTCCATCCCAACGACCACGTCAACATGGGCCAGTCCTCCAACGACGTGTTCCCATCGGCGGTACATCTGGCCGCGCTGGAGCAGGCCACCCATCAGCTGCTGCCCGTCCTGGACCAGCTGGCGGCCTCGTTCGGGGCCAAGGCCCAGGAGTTCAAGGACATAGTCAAGGCCGGCCGCACCCATCTGATGGACGCCGTCCCGGTCACCCTGGGCCAGGAGTTCTCCGGCTACGCGGCCCAGGTCCGCCTGGGCGCGCGGCGGGTCCAGAACGCCCTGCCCCAGGTGGCCCAGATCCCGCTCGGCGGTACGGCCACGGGCACCGGATTGAACACTCACCCTGACTTTGCGGCCCAGGTGCGCGAGCGGCTGAGCCAGGCCACCGGCCTGGACATCCGTCCGCCCGAGGATCCGTTCGAGGCGCAGGGCAATCGGGACGCGCTGGTCGAGCTGTCGGGCGCGCTCAAGGTGCTCGCCGTCTCGCTGACCAAGATCGCCAACGACCTGGCCCTGATGGGGTCGGGCCCGCGCGCCGGGCTCGGCGAGTTGCTGCTGCCCGAGCTCCAGAAGGGCTCCTCGATCATGCCCGGGAAGGTCAACCCGGTGATCCCCGAGGTGGTGCTGCAGGTGGCCGCCCAGGTGATCGGCAACGACACGGCGATCACGATCGGCGGCCTGGAGGGAAACTTTGAGCTCAACGTGCGGGTGCCGCTGATCGCCCGCAACCTGCTCGAGTCGATCGGCCTGCTGACCGCGGCCGCCCGGGTGCTGGCCGAGAAGTGCGTCGACGGGATCCAGGCCAGCACCGAGGGGACGCGGCGGTCGGCCGAGATGACCCTGGCCGCGGCGACGGCGCTCAACCCCTACATCGGCTACGACAAGGGTGCCGAGATCGTCAAGGAGGCGGCGAACTCGGGGCGGCCGCTCAAGGAGGTTGCGCTGGAGAAGGGCGTGGACGCGGAGACCTACGAGAAAGCCATGGACCTGCGCAAGATGGCGCAGGGCAACCTGTAGCGACCCAGCCGGATGAGCTCAAAGATTCCCGAGGGCGCCGGGGATCGCCTGACCAGGGGCACCATCATGGCCCTGGTGGCCATGAGTTTGGCCGTGTTCGTCGTGGCCAACGACTTCACCGCCCTGTCGGTGGCGCTGCCCCAGATCGAGCGGCAGTTCGACTCCGACGTGGGTGGCGTGCAGTGGGTGATCAACGCCTACGCGCTGGTGTTCGGCGTGTTCATCGTGACCGGCGGGCGGCTGGCCGACATGTTTGGCCGGCGGCGGATGTTCTTCGTCGGGGCGGGCCTGTTCGCCGTGTTCTCCGTGCTCGGCGGGGTGGCCCAGTCGGCCGGCTGGCTGATCGCGGCCCGGGCCCTGATGGGGATCGGCGGGGCCCTGATGTGGCCCGCCACGCTGGGGATGACCTACGCGATCCTGCCCGAGAGCAAAGCCGGGCTGGCCGGGGGGCTGATCATCGGGGTGGCGGGCATCGGCAACGCGCTCGGGCCGCTGCTCGGCGGCGTTCTGACCGACGTGGCCAGCTGGCGCTGGGTGCTGCTGCTGAACCTCCCGGTGGCCGCGATTGCCTGCTTTGTCACCTGGCGGGAGGTCAAGCTGCCGCAGGTGGACCTGGCCCGGGGCCGGATCGACTACTGGGGCGTGGTCAGTCTTTCGTTGGGGCTGACAGCGCTGCTGGTGGCGCTCGACCAGATCACAGACTGGGGATTCGGGGACCCGAGGGTGATCGGACTGCTGATCGCGTTCGTGATCCTGATTGCCGCGTTTCCATTCATCGAGCGGCGGGCGGGGGAGGACGCGCTGCTCCCGCCGGAGCTGATCCACAAACGCCAGTTCATGGTGGCCTGCGCCGTGGTGCCGTTGCTGGGCACGGGGTTCTTTGTGTTGTTGCTGTACCTGCCCCAGTTCATGCAGAAGCTGCTGGGCTACTCGCCGCTGCAGGCTGGGGTGGGGCTGCTGCCGATGATGGCCGTGTTCGGAGCGGTGTCGTTCGTGGCGGGAAACCTCTACAACCGCATGGGAGCCAGGCTCAGTGCCGCCGCCGGCGCGGGATGCATCACGATCGGGCTGGTCGTCGTGGGCTTCGCCGACGTCAGCACCGGCTACGGGCTGCTGGCCGTGGGCATGGCGGTGTTCGGGGTCGGAGTGGGCTTGGCGTTCTCGTCGCTGACCACCGCGGGGGTCACCGCGCTCGACCCCGCGCATGCCAGCCTGGCCGGCGGCGTGCTCTACATGTCCCAGGTGGCCGGGAGCTCGGTGGGACTAGGGCTCGTAACGGCGATATTCACGACCACGGCCCAGGACAAGGTGCACCGGGTCGGCGTCGTGCGGGGGCTGACGCAGGTGCAGGAGCACGCGGTCAACGGCATCCTGGCCGGCACCGGCAGCGCGCAGCACCTGCTGAGCGAGTTCCCTCAGGCCGGGCCCGCGCTCAACGCGCTGTCCCGGCAGGCGTTCGTCGAGGGCACGCAGACCGGCTTCCGGGTGGCTGCCGGGCTGGCCGCGCTGGGGTTCGTGATTGCCGCCGTGTTGATCAAGGGCCGCCCGCAGGCGAGCCCGGCGCCGATCGCCGAGCCCTCAGCCGCCGCCGCGTAGGAACGCTGCGGCCTCCGACTTCACGTCCGCCACCAGACTGCCCAGCGCGACGTTGGCATCGAGCAGGTGCAAGCCCCACTCCGGCGTGGGGCTGGCTTTGGGGGTCTTGGCGCCCCGCAGCGCGGTGATCTCCAGCACGTTGGCGTTGTTGGCCGACGAGCAGCGGGCGCGGTAGGCGCCGGGGGAGGACCACCACACGGTCGGGGGGTGCGGGAAGGTCAGCCCCAGCAGCGCGATGCCCGCGGACAGGATGCTCCCCTTATAGAACGGCTGGCTCGGGCTGATCGGGTCGACCAGCGCGCTGCCGCCGCCCAGCGCGGCCGGGTTGGTGCACAGCACCTGCGTACCGGGAGTGGTCGAACGGCCGAACAACGTGGGCGTAGGCACCGGCTGATCAAACGTCGAAAACGCGATCACGCAGTGCACCTGGGTGGCCGAGTGGCAGGCGTGGATGTGCTTGAAATCGCCGCCGACGTCCCGCCCTCGCTTGACCAGCACGTTGCCGCCCATCAGGATCGCCGACACCAGCCGCTGGCGCACCGCCGGCTTGCGGTCGACGTCCTTGCCGATCAGGCTTCGCAGCACGAACGAGCCCTGCGAGTGGCCAATCAGCACGAAGCCCCGGCCGTGGTTGAACTTACGCAGGTACAGGGCAAACGCGCTCCGCACGTCGGCCAGGGCGATGTTGGCGTTGGGCTTGGTGGTCGGCTTCCCCTGGCCGATTCCGGCCAGGGTCAACTGCCGGTACATGGGCGCGTAGACCTTGCAGTACTGCGAGTACCGCGCCGCCTGGTAGAGCGCGATCGACCGCTCGACCGGGTCGATATTCAGGTTCGCGTTGCCGGTTGGCTGGCCGCTGACCGTGGGGTAGACGTAGAAGCAGTCGATGGCCGGATTCCTGACTGGTTTGGGATGCTGCACGCCGACCTTCTTCAGGGTCGGGGTGAAGACGGTGGTGGAGAGCCCAGGCGCGCACGGGTCCGGGTGATGGCCCGGAAGACACAGCCATACCGTCTTGGCCGAGGCGCTGGGCACCAGCGCTAGGCCGACCGCCAGAAACAGACCAACTACCAACCTAGGCATCCGGGTCTCCTCTCCGGGCGCCTCCGACGCGGGAGTTTACCGATCGGTAAAGCACTGGCGCTCTACTCTGCGCCAGATGCCTGGCTCGCTGCTCGCCGTTGACGTGCCATTCCTGCTGTACCGGTCGTTCTTCGCGCTGCCCGACTCGATTACCGGCCGGGACGACCATCCGGTCAACGCCCTGCTGGGCGCGGCCAACGCGCTGCTGCGGATCGTGGCCGATCGGCGCCCGCGGGCGGTGGTGATCTGTTTCGGCGCCGAGGCGGCGCACTACCGAGTGAAGCTCTATCCCAACTACCACGCGGCTCGCCCTGAGGTGCCCGAAGCGCTGGCCTGGCAGTTCGCGCAGGCGCCGGGCTTCTTCGAGGCCTTCGGCTGGAGCTGTGCGTCCTCGGATGACCTCGAGGCTGACGATCTGCTGGGATCGCTGGCCTCGGTCGAGGTGGCGGCCGGCGGCGAGGCGCTGATCCTCACCGGCGACCGCGACATGTATCAGTGCGCGGCCGAGCGCGTGCACGTGCTGTTTCTGAAGTCGGGTATCACCGGGTTTGAGGAGGTCGATGCGGCCGATGTCAAACGCCGCTACGGCATCGGCCCAGAGCTGGTCCCCGACTTCATCGCGCTGCGCGGCGACCCGTCCGACGGCCTGCCCGGCGCTTCTGGGGTGGGCCCCAAGACGGCGGCCGAGCTTCTCCGGGTTCACGGCTCGCTGGAGGGCGCGATCGCCGGGGCCCGCCAGGAGCGTCCACGTATCGCCCAGGCGCTCACCCAGCAGGCGGACGAGTTGCGGGCGTTCCGGGAGATCGCCGAGCTGCGCACGGTGCCGCTGGAGCGTCCGGCCGATCGCCCCACCGACCTGTCCGGGGGAGCGAAGGCCGCCCGCGGGCTGGGGTTGAACCGTTTGGCAGAACGCCTCGAAAATGCTGGCGATCTAGGCGATCTCTAGTAGAGTCGCCGCCATGCGGCACTGCATCAGGGTGCCCTATTGGGGCTTAGGACAGAGGCTGGCACTGCTGGCCGCGATCATGGTTGGCGCGGCGGTTCCCGCGGCCGCTCAGGCGACCGCGATCACCGAGTTCCCCCTGACGGTCAATCCGGGCAGCGACCCGCTGGGGATCACCCCGGGTCCGGACGGCAACCTGTGGTTCACCGACGGTGGCACCACCAAGGCGATCGGCAGGATCACGCCTTCGGGCACGATCACCGAATTCACCCAGGGGTTTACTAGCGCCGCGAAGCCG
>Ga0307374_10008811_pt1 | contig 14998 bp, 14 predicted proteins | sample OX3MG_FD_202532 | JGI IMG/M metagenome (GOLD analysis project Ga0307374, IMG submission 202532) | Soil microbial communities from Risofladan, Vaasa, Finland - OX-3 | ecosystem: Environmental > Terrestrial > Soil > Coastal area > Acid sulfate soil | place: Finland: Risofladan, Vaasa | collected... | reverse complement strand
GGCCGGCCTCGGTCGGAGAATGCCCGTGCCGCACCATAGCGGCGGCGTCTCTCCTCACCTTGGGCATGTATGGATTCTTGGTGTACATGACGCGATGGTATCGCGTCCAAGCTATTGAACCATTACGATATCCTAGCCGAGTAACGCATCCCGTGGTATAATCGCGACGGAACCGGGCCAGGCGATCGCCCGCCACGCTCTAGAAGTGTGTCGGGAGGAAAGTCCGAACACGGACCCGCGCAAGCGGGTAGCAAAGTAGCGGGTAACGCCCGCACGCCGTGAGGCGCGAGGTGCGAGCAGAGACGCCGAGCCGCGAAAGCGGCGAGGCGCCCCGCCGCAAGGCGGGGCGAGTTCTCCGGGCGACCGGAGAGGTGAAACGGCTAAATCCTTACCCCCGTGCAAGGCCGTGCCCGTCCGCTTTTGCGGACGGGAGCGCCGCTTGAGGGCGCGAGTAATCGCGCTCCCAGATAGATGATCGCCTCCTTCCCTACCGGGATGCAGACAGAATTCGGCTTACCGGTCCGGTTCCACCATTCATGAGAAAACCCACGCATCCGCGTGGGTTTTCTCATGCAAGAACTGCCTCTAGACGATCTCGCAGGTGCCGCCGGCGCAGGCGAGCTCCTTCTTCATCTCCGTCTCGTCCTGGCGCTCGTAGGCGATGAGCTTCGCATAGTCCACCTTCGGGAATTGCACGGTGCGCCGCTCGTACTCTTCCTTCGAGATGGCTTCGTACGGCGCGAGGCGGTAGACGTGATTGGTACGCGGCAGGAACGAGAGCCCGCCGATGATGTCCCAGTTCTTCTGGAGCCAGTCGACGACGCCGATCCATTCGTCCTCGCCGACGGAGATGGTCGCCGACGGGTTGTGCTCGGTGTAGTTCACCTTCACCTGCTTCCAGTACTCGAGCTGATCGAGCGCGGTGAGGTCGTCCTTGAAACGTGCTTCCTTCGAATGGTCGGGCGCCATGACCGGGAACTCGAGGACGTACGTGTTCGCGTCCTCCATGGACTGCCCCACTTCAGGGTAGTACGGGACGCCGGCGTCGCGCATGAGCTTGAACAGGGAGTCGGTCGCGCTGATGCGCACGCGGCGGATGTAGTACGGCGCGTGGCGCGGATGGATGCCGGAGGCGCAGTCGAAGGTCTGCGAGACGGTGCCGGAGGGCTTGACGGCCGTGACCGACATCGACGGCTCGACGCCGAAGCGCTTCGCGTAGATTGCGTTCGTCTTCACCGCGACGTCGCGCAGCTTGCGCATCACCTCCGGACGGCGGACGACCGGCGAGTCCCACTCGCCCGTGATGGAGACGCCGAGCAGGCGCTCCGCGCGGCAATGATTGGTCCAGTCCTTCGATATATAGTTGAACTTCGTGAGCGTGGACTGGTAGGTCCCGAGAATGGAGGCGAGACGCGCCTTCTTCGCGAGCGAGGCCTCCGTGTCGCCCGCGCGCGCGATGACCTCCGAGAGATTGCAGAACTGCTTCGACTGCAGGATGATCTCGGCACACGGATTCGTGCCGATGGAGCCGCGCACGACGCCGTCGAGACTGATAAAGCCGATCTTGCGGAAGTAGTCGGCGCGGCGCTTCGGCAGAGTCTTCGCGAGCGAGCCGCGGTTGAAGATGCCGCGCTCGCCGGAGCCCGATTTCATGAGCGCTACCCATTCGTCCATAAGTTCGGCATTCGTCGGCTGCACCTCGTAGACGGCGGAATTGTTCGCCACCGAGCGGTGCGGATCGGTCATGTAGAACTGGCCTTTCTTGGCGTCGCGCATCTCCACATCGTCGAGGTCGGAGAGCGATATCATCGCCGTGCGACGCACCCCGCCCGCGACCACGCACTCGCCGATCTTGCAGAGGATGTCGTGCGCGTCGATGTTGCGCAGGCGCCGCCCCTGGCGCGCAAGGATGCGCTCGCGCGCGAACGCAAGGAGGTTCTTCAAGGGCTCGGGGCCGGAGGCCTTGCCACCCATCGTCTTCAGGCGCGCGCCGGCCGGCCGGATCTGCGAGAAGTCGAAGGCGATATCCTTGCCCGCATACCAGGTCTTGAGTCCGAGTGTGAGTGCATCGCACCAGCCCTCTTTCGAGTCGGCGATGACGTGTGTCGGCAACTTCTCGCTCGTCTGCTTCATGATCTGCGGGAGCTGTTCGATGTTCTGGCTCTCGACCGCGAAGCCGACGCCGCAGCCCTGCATCGAGAGGTACATGACCTCCGCGAAGTCTTCGAGCTTCGTCGGTGCCGTGAACGTGCAATTGTATGCGCACGTGTTGCAGCGACGCGCCGCTTCGCCCGAGAACTGCATGAGGCGCATCGACGGCATCACCCACTGCTTCAGGATGCCTTCGCGCACTTCCGCGTACTCTTTCTCCGTGAGCTTGTCGCCGAGATTCTCGCGCATGAAATTCACATACCGATCCACCGTCTCGACCCACGTCTCGCGTCGTCCTTCTTCCGGTATCCACTTCGCGTACGAGCGCAGATACACGAACTCGCCGAGCGCGTTGCCTTCGAAGTATTTTTTGCTCTCTTCCGCGAGCTTGCGGACGTGTTCGGGAATCTCGACCTTCGTCGCGCGCAATTGCGCCCGCTTATCGCGGTAGAGGATGTACGACTTCGCCGCCTTCACATAGTCGTTCAGGATGAGGTACTTCTCGACCGAGTCCTGGATGCCTTCGACGGTCGGCAGAAACGTCTTGTACTTCTTCGCGAAGCGCGCGAGCTCGCCCGCGACCTGATGCGCGACGAGTGTGGCGTCGTCCTGGCCCCCCTCCTCCGCGGCGGCCATCGCTTTCCATATCGCGGCGGAGATCTTATCGAAATCGAACGGCGCGAGATGCCCGTCGCGCTTCTCTATCTGCGGAACCACTTCGCGATACCGCAGCGTCTCCTTGGATACCGGCGGTGCGATCGCTTTCGGCGCACGCGCGACAGTCGTCTTCGCGCGGACAGGGGCTTTAGCAGTTCTCGGCATAGGGCAAGCGACGTTAGAGATAATGCGCGCACCCGAGTCTCCCTTTTCAGAAAGCTTCGTGGTGCGTCGTGAATGTAATTTTACTCCTGCCCCGGCGAAATGCCCTGTGGATATGTCACTGCGAAACGACCGGCCAATTTTGCAATACGAGGGGCGTGCCAGTCGCGATGTCGTGCGCCGCCCCGAACCCTGCCGCAGTCTCTAGGACATACCGGGCGGGAGCTGTCGGATAAAAGACAGCCGGGAAGGATGAGGTCGCGACGTCCTCATGCATCGAGACGACCTGTCCTTTATCATCCAGCCAGAACATGTCGAGCGGAACGAGGGTATCCTTCATCCAGAACCCGTAATAGCCGTCGTTCGGAAAGACGAAAAGCATGCCGTAGTCGGCCGGGACGCTGGTACGGCCGCCGAGACCTTTCTCGCGGGCAGCGGACGTGAGGGCGAAATCGATGTTCAAGGACACGCCGCCGAATGCACCCTTTTCGGACATGGGTGCCGATGGCGTCCGATACGCCAGAACGAGCGCGAGGCACGCAAGCGCGAGGACGATGCCGACGATGCTGAGACGCGACATGGGCGGAGGCGGAGAGATTCGAACTCTCGAGACCCTTTCGAGCCTGCCGCCTTTCCAAGGCGGTGCACTAGACCACTATGCGACGCCTCCGAGTGGTGTGTCGTTGCGTTATACCAGAAAAACGCGCTTCCATCACGCGCCCGAGGTGAGGAGCGCCTTGATACGGTCCGGGATGGGCGGGTGCGTCGAGAAGAGCCGTTCGATCCAGCCGCTCGCGCTCTTCCCTTTCGCGCCGAAGGGATCGCTGATGAAGAGGTGTGCGGTCGCGAGATGCGGATGCTGCATGGGCGCCGTGTAATCGCCGAGTTTCTTGAGCGCAGAGGCGAGGCCTTCCGGGTATCGCGTGAGGAGAGCGCCAGACGCGTCAGCGAGATATTCGCGCCGGCGGCTGATGGCGAGCTCGATGAGCTTCGCGGCGAGCGGGGCGAGGATGATGCCGATAACGGCGAGAACCATGATGAGCGCGTTGCCGCCACCCTCGCGCCGGTCGCCACCGCCCCAGAAGGAGACGCGGATGAAGATGTTCGCGAGGATGGCGAGGAAGCCGGCGAGCACCACCGCGACCGTCATGAGGAGCATGTCGCGGTTCTTGATGTGCGAGAGCTCGTGCGCGATGACGCCCTCGAGCTCCGTGCGGTCCATCATCGCGAGGAGGCCGGTCGTCGCGCAGACGACGGCGTGGCGCTCGTCGCGGCCGGTCGCGAAGGCGTTCGGCGCCGGGTCGTCGATGACGTAGAGCTTCGGCGCAGGGAGCCCCGCCGTGATGGCGAGATTCTCAGTGACCGTATAGAAATCGAAGAATTCCTCGCGGGAGGCCGGCCGCGCGCGATTCAAGGAGAGCACCAGCGTGTCGCTCGCCCAGTACGCGTAGAAATTCGTCGCAACCGCGATGATGACGGCGATGTAGAGGATAAGCGGATTATCGTAGTACCACGAGATAGCGTACCCGACGGCGACGACGACGACGAGGAAGCCGATGACGAGCGCCCATGTCCGGCGGATATTCGATGCCCGCTGCGCATAGAGGTCCATACCGCGTTACGGATGGTATACCACAGCCCGGTCCCGGCCGCCCTCCTTCGCCTCGTAGAGCGCCGCATCGGCATACCGGTACAGCGTCGCGGCGTCCGGCGCGTGATTCGTCGATGCGATGCCGAAGCTCGCCGTGACGGCGAGCTTCGGGTACTCGGCGAAGGTCGCCGCCGCTATCGCCGCACGAACCTTCTCGACCTTGCGCGCCGCGATCTCCTCGTTCGCGCCCGCCATGAGCACGGCAAGCTCTTCACCGCCGACGCGCGCGACGACGTCCATCTCGTGGTCGCGAAACGAATCCTTGAGAAGCGCGACGACGGTCCGGAGCACCTCGTCGCCCGCCGGGTGGCCGTGCGTATCGTTGATGCGCTTGAAATAATCGAGGTCGATGAGGATGAGCGAGACGGCCGCGAGCGGCGCGGCGCCTGCGCGGTGCTCCGGCACGTCGCCGCGAACCATACCGAGGAGCCGGTCGAACTCGGCGTCGAACGCACCGCGGTTCGCCGCGCCGGTGAGGTAGTCGAGCCCGAGGCGCTTCTCGGCGGCAGCGCGCAGCTCCTGCTCGCGCGCGAGCTCCGCTTTCGCGCGGGCGAGCTCTTCCTCGAGCGCGCGGACGCGCTCGGCAAGCTTCTCGTCCCCGCGTTCAGGAGCCTGGGGCCGTTCGGGTCCCGCGGTCATAGTGCGTCAGAACTCGACCTTCACCGGTTCTTTCGCTGCTGCATCGGCGCCGGCGAGCTCGAAGAGGTCCATCGGGGAGAAGCCCATAGGGCCTGCCATGAGATTCATCGGGAACGACTGGAGGGCGGTGTTGAGCGACATGACGGTCATGTTGTAGAAGCGGCGCGCCGCTTGGATCTTGTCCTCGGTGTCGATGAGCTCGCGCTGGAGCTCGAGGAAGTTCTGGTTCGCTTTCAGGTCCGGATAATTCTCGGCGACGGCGAAGAGGGACTTCAACGTGCCCGAGAGCATGTTCTCGGCCTGCGCCTTGTCGGCAGGCGCCGAAGTACCCATGGCCTTCGTGCGGGCGTTCGTGACGTCCTCGAAGACGCTCTTCTCGTGCGCGGCGTAGCCTTTGACCGTCTCGACGAGATTCGGGATGAGGTCGTAACGGCGCTTCAATTGCACATCGATGTCCGCCCAGGCCTCTTTGGCGTGGTTGCGCAAGGAGACGAGGCGGTTGTACGCGACGATGGCCCAGAGCACGATGAGGGCGATGACGATGAGGATGGTGGTGGTGAGGGACATACGCGGAAAGTATAGCAGGCCTAGCGGAGGTGGGTGAAGACGAAGATTCCCATCGGCACGCACCAGGCGAGCCAGTCGAGGACGCCCTTCTTCCAGAGCTGGCGATAGAGCCGGCGGTGCAGGTAGAACTCCTGGTACGAGATGAAGAGGACAGCCACCGCAAGGAACGCGTAGAGCGCCTTCGTGCTGCCGAAATACGCTTGCGAGACGTACGCCGCGACGACGAGGAAGAGGATGGAGCCCGTAAGATGGAAGAGCTGGCGGTATGCTTCGAGCCCATAGCCGTAATGCCCCATGCCGTGCGTGCGCTCGTAGCGCAGCAGTGTCGCATTGTAAGCGCGGACGCCGCGCACCCACTGTCCCCCGACCTTCGCGCGGAACGGATACAGCCGGTCAGGCAGCGTGACGAGCGCGTTGTAGAGGCCGAGCCGCTTCTTCCTTCTCATCGTCCTTAGTATATCGCGCGGGAGACGGCTTTCACGACGCGCGCGTCGAGCATGTCGGGGATGATACGCGCCGCAGACGGCCGCGCGACGAGAACGGCGAGGGCGCGCGCGGCGCGCAGCTTCATCGGCGTCGTGATAGCGCGCACGCCCTTGTCGAGGGCGCCGCGGAAGACGCCCGGGAAGACGAGCGAATTGTTTATCTGGTTCGGGAAGTCCGAGCGTCCGGTCGCGATGACGGCCGCGCCCGCCTTCCTCGCGACGTCCGGCATGATCTCCGGAACGGGATTCGCGAGCGCGAAGACGATGGCGCCGGGCGCCATCATCCGCACGTGCGCCGCGGTGAGGAGTCCTTTGCCTGAGACGCCGATGAAGGCGTCAGCGCCCGCCATCGCTTCCGCGAGCCCGCCCGCGACCTTGCGCGGATTCGTGAGGTCCGCGAGCTCGGCCTTGTGGCCCGTAAGACCCGGCCGGCCGGCGTAAATCGTCCCCGCGCGGTCGAGGAGGATGATGTCCGTCACGCTTGCGGCGAGGAGGAGCCGCGCGGTCGCGGCGCCGGCGGCGCCGGCGCCGCTTACGACGACCATCAGTTTCTTGAGGTCCTTCTTCACGGCTTTCGCCGCGTTCGCGAGCCCGGCGAGGACGACGATAGCGGTGCCGTGCTGATCGTCATGCATGACGGGGATGTCGAGTTCCTCGATGAGCCGCTTCTCGATGTCGAAGCACTGCGGCGCCGCGATGTCCTCGAGGTTGATGCCGCCGAAGGCGGGCGCGATGGCTTTCACTGTCCGCACGATCTCGTCGGGGTCCTGGGTCGCGAGCACGACGGGCCAGGCGTCGATGCCGGCGCGCGCCTTGAAGATGAGCGCCTTCCCTTCCATGACGGGCAGGGCGCCGTACGGGCCGATGTTGCCGAGGCCGAGGACGGCCGAGCCGTCGGAGACGATCGCCACCGAATTCCTCTTCACGGACATGAGGCGCGCGTCTTTCGGATGCTTCGCGAGGTGGCTCGCGGCGACGCCGACGCCCGGCGTATACCAGAGCGAGAAGTCCTTCTTGCCGGCGAGCGCGACGCGCGCCGCGGTCTCGATGCGCGCGCCCCGCTTCTTATAGGTACTCAAAATCTTCTTCGCATCCATCGTAAGCGGCCAGTATACTATGGCCGTGAACCCGCGCGATCTCCTCGAGAAGCATTTCACCCGGCTGCGGCCGGAGCAGAAGCGGGCGCTGAAGAAGCTCAAGATTCGGACCATCCGCGACCTCCTCTACCACTTCCCCGCCCGCTACGAGCGCGGCGGTCCGGCGGGGACGGCGAAAGGCGTCTCGCCCGGCGCCGACGTGACCCTCTACGGCACGATCAGGAAGCCCGAGATCCGCAAGACCTGGAAGAGCCGCCGGCCGATCGCGGAGGCGTGGCTCGAAGATGCGTCGGGACGCATCAAGCTCATGTGGTTTTCCCAGCCCTACATCGCCAAGTCGCTCCATGACGGAATGGTCGTGAAAGCGACGGGGAAGGTCGGCGGTACGCCCGAGAAGCCGTATGTCGCGAATCCCGACATTGATCGGACGCCGATAGCGCCCGAGGAGGCGCACGACACCTTGTTCGCGAAGGGCGCGGATATGGACGAGTCGTTCTATCCGGTGTACCCCGAGAGCGAAGGCATCTCGTCCCTCTGGTTCATGCACGCGCTGAAGAAGGTCTTCGAGGCGCGCGCGCACGAGATGCTCGAGGACCCTCTGCCGAGCGCCCTTCTCGAGCGCTACCACTTGCCGACGCTCCCGGCTGCCCTCCTCTGGATGCACCGGCCGCGCAGGGATGCCGACGCGACTGCGGCGAGGAAACGTTTCGCCTTCGAGGAAGTGTTCGCGCTCCAGCTCCTCATGCAGGAACGCCGACGCAAAGCGTCGGCACACCGCGCGCTCTCGGTCGCGGTCAATCACGACGCGCTCAAGGCGTTCGTCGCCTCGTACCCGTTCCCGGCTACGCGCGCGCAGCGGCGCGCCATCGACGCTATCGTCGCCGATTTCGAACGGGCACAGCCGATGCTGCGCCTCCTCGAGGGCGACGTGGGCAGCGGCAAGACCGCCGTCGCCGCGGCGACCGCGTACCTCGTCGCGACAAGCACGCCGCCCGGCCGCATCGCCGGTACGCTCCAGGTCGCCTACTTGTGCCCGACCGAAGTTCTCGCGAAGCAGCACTTCTCGACCTTCGTCTCCTACTTCCGCGACCATCCCATCCCTATCGGCCTCATCACCGGCAGCGAGTGCCGGAAGTTCCCGGCGAAGGTGCGCTATGAGGAATCCGCGAAACTCTCGAGGGCGGCATTTGCGAAGATGGTCGCTAGCGGCGAGATTCCCATAATTATCGGCACGCACGCCCTCATCGAAAAGTCCCTCGCCTTCAAACATCTCGCTTACGCCATCATCGACGAGCAGCACCGCTTCGGCACGATGCACCGCCAGAAGCTCGTGACCAAGGGCGCGACGGTGCCGCACCTCCTCTCGATGACGGCGACGCCCATCCCGCGCACGCTCGCCCTCACCATCTACGGCGACCTCGACCTCTCCGTCCTCGACGAGATGCCGGCTGGCCGGAAGCGCGTCATGACCGAAGTCGTTGCGCCGAAGGAGCGCGAGCGCGCGTACGTGCGCGTACGCGACGAGCTCGCCGCGGGGCGCCAGGCGTACGTCATCTGCCCGCGCATCGACGAGCCGGACCCGGCGAAGGCCTTTGCGCTCCAAGCGAAGTCGGTGAAGGCGGAAGCGGCGCGACTCGCGAAAGACGTGTTCCCCGACGCGTCCATCGGCATCCTCCACAGCAAGATGACGCCGGCGGAGAAAGAAGAGGCGATGCGCGCATTCAAGGACGGCGAGACACAGATACTCGTCGCGACGTCGGTCGTCGAGGTCGGCGTGAACGTCCCGAACGCGACCGTCATCCTTATCGAGGGCGCCGAGCGTTTTGGCCTCGCACAGCTCCACCAATTGCGCGGCCGCGTCATCCGCTCGGAACACCAAGCGTACTGCTTCGCCTTGCCCGAGTCGCTCGGAAAGATGACGCGCGATCGCCTCGCGGCCTTCACTGGCGCGAAAGACGGCTTCGCGCTCGCCGAATACGACCTCGCGCTCCGGGGCGCGGGCGAGCTTTCGGGCGGCCGTCAGTGGGGCGTTTCCGACATCGCGATGGAAGCCCTGAAGAACCTAAGGCTCGTCGAAGCGGCGCGCGCGGAAGCCGCCGCGCTCGTCGCCTCGGACCCCGGCCTCGCGCGCCACGGAGCGCTCCGGGAGCGCGCCTATGCCGCAGGCGACGAGATGCATTTGGAGTAGCCGTGCGCTACAGTGCTCAGAGCCGCTATCTCGCGAGAGCACCGGGCTTAGTGCGAGCGAAGAGAGGCAAAACGAGGGTGTGTAGCTCAATGGTTAGAGCACCAGGCTTACAACCAAAGGAGCGAGTAGAATAAGAAAGCGCGTGTAGCTCGATCGGTTAGAGCACCGCGCTTACCGGCAAGCGAGTGAATAAAATAAACCGCCCGTAGCTTAATTGGTTAAAGCCCCGAGCTTATACCTCGGTGAGTCTTGGTTCGAGTCCAAGCGGGCGGACCAACGGTTTATTTTCGAACGAGCGCTGGCGGTATCGCGTACTCGCGATATACCTCCGCGGTCCCTGGTTCGAATCCAGGCACGTCCACACGATTTATCAAAAAGAAAAGCGCCACCAGCGGTGGCGCTTTGGACGTGGCGGGCTAGTCATGGGATGCCCGGCTCCGCCCGGGAACATGTTCGCACAGGTAGGCGACGCCATTGATCCCTTGATAGATCTCGCCGTTATGGGAGGCGGCGGGCGCTACCTGCGCGTCATGCGACTTCCGATCCCACGGCAAGACGGTGAGCACGACGCCGCTGCGGCGCAGGAGACGCCGCGCGGCATCGCCGGCCTTGTCCTCGGCGGCGTAGAGGGTGATGAATCGCTCTCGATTTTCCTCTATCGATTCTTTCCGCCGGCGCAGGACACGGCCGTGATGACCGCACTCGCATACATGCACCTTTTCGCACACAATGAACGGTTCCCTGGAAGATTCTCCGCCAGCAAGAGACCGATGCGTCTCGACATGACTCTGCCGTGAGTGACACAACGGGCATCGCTGAACGAGGAGGACGGACCATGTGTACCAGAGCGCCAAGCAGGCGCAGCCGCTGAGTGCTACCGCTTCAATGTTCATTGCGAACCTCCATAGGTCGCGGAATATACCTGATTTACTATACGCCAGTATAAATATATGTCAATTATCTGGACCCTTCCCCCGTGCGGCCTTGCGCCTTCCGGCCCGAGTGCTAGAGTTATGAGTAGGTTTGTGTAGTACGTCATCAACCTGAATGCAACCGGTAAGGGGAAGAAATTGAATCACTCACGAAGTGAAGAAGCGAGGCAGGAGCCGCAAATTAGCATCCACCTCCTGAGCATCAGACGTCTCGTGCCGATGCCGTTAGGCGCCGGCGCAAAGATTGTTGCGAATAGCGAGGGCATCGCGTTTCTAGACCAGAAAACGCGAGCCCCGCACCAGGAAGTCGTGGTGTGTGCGCGGCGTCTCGGCAGGCAGATTGGCGCAGTTCTGCCGCCGCTCGGTGAGCGCCTCAATGTCGTGAATGTCAACGAGCAATTCGCGGTTTTCATTACGAAGTGCCCGTCAGCGCCGCTCGTCTCGAAGGCGTTGTGCCGGCCGGTCGGGCAGTGCGCCGACCGCGACGCGTCCTGCGACGGATGCGTGAACAGCCGGGAACAACCCAAAAAGGTAACCCGAAAACGGTGAGGGAAAAGGCCTCTCAAGAAGCTCCAGTGTTGGACCTGGAGCTTTTCGTTTACGCGACGGCCGCGGTCGCGAGCAGCTCGTCTTCCGGCCTCGCCTTCGGCGTGATGCCGTGCGTAATGAGGATCTTCTCGAAATCATCGCGCTCGATGGTCTCTTTCTCAATGAGTTCCTTCGCGATAGCATCGAGCGCGCCGCGGTGCGCAGCGATGACCGCCGCCGCGCGCTTCTTCGCGTCGTCGATAATGCGCGACACTTCCGCATCAATCTTGGCAGCGACGGCTTCCGAGTACGGCTCGTTGCCGAGCTGCCGCTCGCCGAACGCGATAGGACCGAGGGTCTCGCTCATGCCGTAGCGCGCGACCATGTCGCGCGCGAGCGCCGTGATGACGGCGAGATCGTTCGAGGGTCCCGTCGTCACGTCGTCGAAGAGCATCTCCTCCGCGACATAGCCGCCGAGGGTCGCGGCGATATCGTCGAGGAACTGCTTCCTCGATTGCATCTTTTTGTCTTCGAACGGCAGCTTGAGCGTGTAGCCTGCGGCGCGGCCGCGGCTGATGATGGAAATCTTGTGCACGGGGTCGGCGTTCGGCAGCACGGAGGAGACGAGCGCATGACCCGCTTCGTGGTAGGCGGTGAGCTCCTTTTCCTTCTTCGTGAGCAGGTGGCTCTTGCGTTCGGGACCGAGCATCACCTTCTCGATAGAGCGGATGAGGTCGTACTGGGCGATCTCCTTGCGGTTCTCGCGCGCGGCGAGGATGGCGCCTTCGTTCATGAGCGAGTACAGTTCGGCGCCCGAGAAGCCCGGCGTACGCTCGGCGATGACGGCGAGGTTCACGTCCGGACCGAACGGCTTCTGGCGCGCATGGATGGCGAGAATCTCCTGGCGATCCTTGCGGTCGGGCAGGTCGATGGTCACGCGCCGATCGAAACGGCCGGGACGAAGGAGTGCAGGGTCGAGGACGTCCGGGCGGTTCGTCGCCGCCATGACGACGACTTTCTCCGCCGGCTCGAAACCGTCCATCTCGACGAGGATCTGATTCAGGGTCTGCTCGCGCTCGTCGTTGCCGCCGCCCACCCCTGCGCCGCGCACGCGGCCGACGGCGTCGATCTCATCCACGAAGATGATGGCTGGTGCGGCCTTCTTCGCGAGCTGGAAGAGGTCGCGCACGCGCGAAGCGCCGACGCCGACGAACATCTCGACGAACTCGGAACCGCTGATGGAGAAGAACGGCACGCCCGCTTCGCCTGCGACAGCGCGCGCGAGCAAGGTCTTGCCCGTACCCGGCGCGCCCATGAGGATGATGCCTTTCGGGATGCGCGCGCCGATATCGAGGAACTTCTTCGGGTTCTTGAGGAAGTCGACGATCTCGGCAAGCTCTTCCTTCGCCTCGCGCGCGCCAGCGACCTCCGCGAAGGTCACGCGCTGTGTCGTGTCGGCGGGATCGATGACGCGCGCCTTCGACTGGCCGAAGGTGAAGGCTTGAACGCCCGCGCCGCGCACCTGACGCAGGATGATCCAGAACAGGAACGCGAAGAAGATGATGGGCAGGATGATGGGCGCGAGCGTGATGAACCAGAACTCGAACCCGGACTGCCCCTGCACCGTGAGCGCGACCTTCGCGAGCTCTCCCGGCGAAACCCCGTACGTCGCGAGCGTCTCCGGAAGTCCCGACGCCGGGTCCTTCTGCGACGTCTTCTGCGCACCGTCCGCGTACGTGATGGCGAGCGAGTCGCCACTCACCATTATGGATTTCACCTTCCCCGCCGAGACGTCGGCGGCCACCTGCGAGAGCGGGATCTGTGTGGAGGGCTGCGAAAGGCCGACGATGAGCGAGTAGACGCTCATGAGGAGCAGGAAGATGAGGACGGTCGTGAGGAGGTTGCCGAAGAAGGAGGGACCGCCGAACGGCGAGCGCAAGCCCCAGCGCCCGCGCGGCGCGGGCGTCTTCTTCCCTTTCGGCTTCTTGGGCTGCGTGGCCGGCATGATGGACGGAGTATACAAAAGAATGCGGAATTTTCCTATTTCCCGCTATAATCGGTACCTATGGCCCTCGTCGAGAATAAGAAAGCGCGCCTGAGATATGCGGTGCAGGACACCTACGCCGCCGGCATGGAACTCCTCGGGACGGAGGTGAAAGCGCTGCGCGCGCGGCAGGGGACGCTCGATGGCGCCCGCGTCGTTGTGCGCGGCGGCGAGGCCTTCCTCGTCGGGGCGACCATCCCGCCCTTCCAGGCGGCGAACGCGCCGAAAGATTATGACAGCGAGCGGACGCGCCGGCTCCTCCTCACGAAGAAAGAGATTGCCGAGCTCGCGAGCGCAGACGCGAAGAAGGGCTTGACAATCGTCCCACTTGAGTTGTATACTAGCGGACGGAACGTGAAGGCGCGCATCGCGGTCGTCCGCGGCAAAGGCAAAGCCGACCGCCGCGAAGACCTGAAGAGGCGCGATGTCGCGCGCGATGTCGCGCGCCTTCTCAAGAATCGGTGATCCCGGAAAGTTCGGAAACCGCCTTGCGCATTTTCCGGGGGTGACCGGCTTTGACGGTCTGTACATTGAAAGACGTGCGACGCGGTGCATGCCGACTCAACACCTTAAACTGCTCGGCACTAAACTTGCCAAGAACACTCTTGCAAGCGTGAAGTCCCCGTACTTCGGTATGAATGACTTCGCGTTCGCCTACGCGTAAAGCGCTTGACGCTTTCGCCTAGCGCGACGTCTTCCCTCTCACGACGCTTAGGGCGCGAGGGCGGGCGGAATCTTCTCTAAGCTAGGACGGCAGCCGCCCACCTGCCGCCCGAACCTCCGGGACCGCAGCGGAATGGTTTCGTCCTGATTCCTCGCATCCGCTGTCAGAACCTAATCAGGACTATGCGTCGTAGACTCGCTTTCAGTGCCGGATTCGGACCGGGGTCCAATTCCCCGCACCTCCACAGAAATAACGCGCGGCCTGCCTCATCGGTAGGCCGCGCGTCGTTTTACGATTAGCGCGTAACGGCGACGTCGGCGCGGACGCCGGTCGGTTGCGAGGCCGCACGGCGCGGGATGACCCAGCCGTCGAGGAGCGCGAGAAACTCGTCGCGGCGGTGCTCCATATCCACTTGCCGCACGTGCTTCACCGGGTAGCACTCCGGCGTGTATTCGTAGTGGCCGCGCACTTCGCCGTCCTCGAAGATGCGCAAGTGATACTGGTATTTGAAATTCTCGACGAGCCGCAGGCCGACAAGCTCGCCTTCGTAGCGCCACGCCATGAAATGGTTGCCGAAGCCGCACAAGATGAGGTAGTCGACGAACTCGACGAGGGAGCGGCCGGGCGCGAGCGTCCCGAGGAGGTAGTCGCCTCGGCCTGGATACACGGCGACGCCGGCGAGGGAGAGGATGCCGCGCAGGAAGGGGTGCGCCGGCGCGTAGAGGCGCCACATGAGGTACCGCACCTGCTGGTCGAAGACCGCAGGGAACTCCATCCTGGAGTGCGGGAGCGAACGCACCCATTTCTTGAGAAATTTACGCTGTCGCCTACCCATATCGACACCTTATATGCTTAATGATAGCCGATTCTGGCTCGGGTAGCGGCAGAATCCCCATGCTAGAGCAACGCTTCCCCGAGACGCCTGCGTGCGAAGATGCGTGGTAGGATTTGACCGGAACCCTCTCATGGGAGACTGCCATGGCTTCGCCGAAGACGACCGAGGTGGTAGTTGTCATCGCTCCGCGTATCGGCGGGGAAGAGATGTTTTTCCGGGTGACGATTCGGGAGCAGCAACTGAAGGATAGCCTTAAGAATAGCTGGTATGTCCAGCGGCTATTCACGGAGTTCAAGGATACCGCATGCGCGATGTACGGACTCGATGCAGAAGCGTACGTCGTCGGCATCGCTGACGAGAAGCCGACCGTCGGCATGTATACCTGGGACCTGTCAGAG
>Ga0307374_10008810_pt1 | contig 14998 bp, 19 predicted proteins | sample OX3MG_FD_202532 | JGI IMG/M metagenome (GOLD analysis project Ga0307374, IMG submission 202532) | Soil microbial communities from Risofladan, Vaasa, Finland - OX-3 | ecosystem: Environmental > Terrestrial > Soil > Coastal area > Acid sulfate soil | place: Finland: Risofladan, Vaasa | collected... | reverse complement strand
CGAGGGGCGACTGCCGGAACATAACATCCGAATACCTCTCGCGAAATTCCCCAGTTTCCGCGAACCTGCGGGCCTATGCGCAATCATGACCAACGGCTGCATTCTGAAGGCCGAAAGTCGGCAGAATTGCTGCCGCGCGAACCTCCCGGCAGGGGAGTGACCGCTTCAGGTTCGCGCGGTTCACCGAAGATCTCCGGCGCCTAGAAGATCAGGGGACTATCTGGATCAAGAGGCATCCCCGCGCCGTGATGCTCGATGTGACGCGTACCACTACCGAGTTGGTAGAAGCGCAGGCTATCGGACGCTGGCTCGATTAGGTCGAGCAACCGGGCACGCAGCTGTGTCCATTGTGCCGGATCAACCTCGCACTCGAAAACGGAAAGTTGGACGCGAATACCAAAGTCCTGACACGTGCGCGCAACGCGACGCAATCTCCGGCGTCCTTCGCGCGTCAGCGTGCTCACGTCGTATGTGATGAGAACGAGCAACGCATCACCGTGCGACAAAGGGCGGGTAGCCGTCGAGATCGCCGCGGAGATGCGCTGCTAAAAGGCGGGCCTGCTCGTGCCAGAGCAACCCGACGAGCAATCGTTCTCCAGTAAAAGGATGTTGCAGTTCTTCGCGCTTGCGATCCTGAAAAGCAATCAGGACGGTTCGTCGTCCTGCGTCGGTTAACCGAATGGTTCCGCCGTCCATCTTTGTGAAATCTCCGAGAGAGAGCTGTCGGCGGTTGATCAAAGTGAGCACCAGCCGGTCAGCGAACCACGCTCGGAATTCTTCGACCAGATCGAGCGCAAGGCTGGGTCGACCTGGCCGATCGCGATGCAGAAGGCCCACTGCCGGATCGAGTCCGACGCCCTCCAAGGCCGACCGCGCATCATGGGTCAGCAGCGCGTAAACGAATGACAATAATGCATTTACGGGATCGGTCGGCGGACGGCGAACGCGCCCGTTAAAGTCGAAACTCGGCTCGCGCAAAAGTTTGGGAAATGCGCTGAAGTAGACTCTTGCGGCATCGCCCTCGACGCCGCGGACTTGATCGAGATTGATGTCCTTTCCTAATCCCGTTAGGACGCGATCGAGATGGTCCGCCGCACGATCTATCGGAATGCGATCAGCGTCGGGAAGGGTATCGCCGTGGTCGCGCAGAGCCCGGCGCAACACGGCGCGTTGGTTGACCACCTTCCCTATGACAATGCTGCGGGCGATAGACGCGGCGTGCCGCGGCGTGTCAGCAGCTCGATATTGTGCGCGGCGGAGGAGCACGTTTCCACTGACCGGCCCCTCAGCGCGGGCGAGAAAGCGGCCGTGCTCGCTAAACCAGGTTACGGTGACCCCGCGTTCGGCGCAGAACCCCAGCAGCGGGGGAGAGATGCTAACCCGGCCGAATGCAATAACGCCATCGACGCCGTGAATAGGGATTTGGCTGGGTTGCGCGCCGCCGCGCGCAACCCGCACGCATTCTCCCTCCTTGGACAGGTGAGTGCCCTGGGTGGTGATGTAGAGGGTATTGCCGAGACGGCGCACGGCTGGTTGCTCAGGGTTCGACGCGCATTCGCTCCGTCCATGCGGATGCTGAACGGCCGCCGTGCAGGGTCGGCCGACATACCTCCATCAGCGAACAGGAACGACAATGCGCGCCGTATCGAGGCGGCGGTAGAATGCGGTTTTCGATCATGTTGCGCAGCTCGGCGACCAAGCTCTCGGTTCGTTCCCTCAAGGCGGTGTCGAACGCCACGGCCTCGCGACGGCGGCGGGCGCCGTAAAACAGCGCGCCTTCCGGCACCGGCAAGCCTGTCATCTCCTCGATGCACAGCGCTTGCGCGCAAAGCTGCACGCGATCGGCATCGTGCACCTTGGTCGAGCCGCGTTTATATTCGACCGGAAATGCCCGCTCGCCGCCGCCTTCGGCGCGATGGATTTCCACCACATCGGCGTAGCCAGTGATACCAAGGCGACGCGACACGAGCGGGAGTGCGCGCAACACCCGCAAGGCTCTCCGCGTCGTCGTCTCACCTGATTGCACGCGGGCGTGGAGCAGGTCGCCTTCGACCGTTAACCGGTTCGCTGCCCACTCGCGCTCAACATGGATCAGCGCGCATTGGCGTGGGCAGAAGACCAAGTGCTGAAGCGCCGAGATCGGCAGTAAGTCGTCTTCGTCTTCCATGCGTGAGAACCCCATCCGCCGCGTTGGCTTATCGACAGCTCACCTCAATCCCCTCCGGAACCTGATCCGTGTCGACAGTGATCTCGTAGTCGGTGAAGGCGCGGGCCACTGGCCAGTTGTCGGTCTCATCGGCTCCGATTGGATGCCGCGAACCTTTGTGAACGCGCCAGTGATTGACCAGCGAAAACAACTCGTGGGCATGCGCGTTGCCGAGTGCCGAGTTGTGACGGAACACGACGAGCTTGCGGGTCGCCATTTCGCCGCGCGCGGCGGAGTGGTCGTGGTCGAACATGTGCGTCAGCGCCTCGAACAGAAGTTCCAAGTCCTCGTCGGAGAAGCCGGTGCCCTTGACCGGGTGAGAGGCGAGGGGCGCCGAAACATAGCCGTGCGCGCGGTACAAGCCGTACGGCACGATGTGCTTGCGACCCATCGTGCGCTTGTCGCCGCGCTTCTCGTCGTCTTCTCCCTCGGAGCGCTCTTTCTTTTCAGCTTCGTTGGTCGCAGCCATTCGAGTGATCGACACCTCAAGGGGTAAAATCGGCTCCACCGAGCGGGCGAATGCAAGTTGGACCGGGCCGCGGACCTGACCTGCGTTGATATTGGTAGACAGGACGCCGCCAAACGTTCGGATGTCATAGAAGTTGTCGCACATGAATTGCCGTATGCGCAGTGCTTCTTCGTCGGATTTCGGGGTCAGCTTTCTCGCCTTTTTTGCATCCGGATCATCAGGACGTTCGCGAATATAGGCCTCGCGATGCTTCTCGTTGAGGATCGAGCCTTCGGTAACATAGATGCGGTGCCGCATCTCGTCCCCGCGAGCCATCTCTACGAAATTGCGAATTTTTCGCTTCAGGCAGACGTCGCTGACCAGACCATGCCCGGTCTCCGGATCCATGCGCGGCATATTGGCGGCGTCCGGATCGCCGTTCGGATTGCCGTTGATGACATCGAAATAGAGGACGAATTCGTGCCGTCGCGATACTCCGGCCGTTGTTGTCATTGGGGTGCTCCCTCTTCATCCAAATCGGTTTGGTCCGGGTTCGTCTCGTCCGGCCTCGAAGCTCGTAATGCTCGTTCGTGATAAAAACCGACTGCAAAGCGCCCCTGGTCTTCGATACGAAGCGTGCGCGGCAGATCGGGCGGCAAGCGCGCAATAATCTCTTCGACTCGGCGATCGATCCAGCCGCCGCGGCCTCGCTTCAGAGCGTCGGCCACATGGTGGCGAAGACCGCGCAAGAGCGGGCCGAAGACGCGCGCCGGAGTGGCCGAAGCCGATCCGTAATAACGTGTGCCGATGGGCGCGTTCACGCGTCCCAAGGCCGCGTATTGCGCCGATTCCAACACCGCAAATAACCTACCCAGCTGGTACGCGGGGCTGGGATTGTCCGGATCGAGCGCCATGGGGACGGACTCCTCTTCAGAGCGATTGAGATAGGCTTTGACAGCGGCGGCATGCCAGCCGCTCCACGGCTCGTCGCCGGCCCGCAGCCGTGTGATCGCGGTGGTCAGCAGCGTTCGCGGATAGCGGCTCCCCGACAGGATCGCGCGCGTCATCTCGCCGGCGAGATGCGGCGGAATATTGTCGAATTTCTCCTGCAGTGCAGTAGTCTTGACCAGCAGTCGCTGGATTGACGGCAGTTTGGCGCGCCACGGCGCCGGCTCGATCGCGAGGTCGCGATAGTGATCGGCCAAACGCTTCGCGAACACCGCGAAATCATCGTCGAGCCAGTAGCGCACCGACAGCCGCGCAGCATTCGGCGCCAAGCCCAAAACATAAAACCGCGTGCCGTCCCTCAGCCCAAGACCGAGCTCTTCGACTGGGCGGCCGGCTGCGACCTTATCCAGCGCATCGCGCAGCTTTACCGACTCGGCGGCATCCTCGTCGTTCGCCTGGTCTTGCGTCGAAGGGTCGATGCCCCCGACAAAAAAATCCTCCGCGGCGGCGGCGGCGGCTTCGTCGACGGTCGCGGAGGTATCGGCCCAGAAGACGACGGTGGTGTCGCCGATCGGGCGAACAAGCCGATTCCGGCTGTTGCGATCGAGCATTCGATTGAGCGCCGCGCCATAGCGGAACGCCGCCGCCTCGGAAGTCGGCGCGTTCGCTCCCTGCTCCCTGCCGTACGAGCTAAAGGCGTCGAGGTTGAAGGATACCAGAGATGCGCCGGACGACTGCGCGTCCCACACCCCCTTTATAGAGGGATGGAGCCGCCGGATCGGCGCCCGGGTACCGGTGACTAAACAGAACCCGATCGGACCGTCGCCGCCCGCCCGCTCCTCGATCAGACGCTTGGCGGCCTCGCGCTGATGAATGAATGCCAGTTCGCCATCTAGCCGAAAGACAATGTTGGCATCCAGCATCTCCGGAAAGAAAGGCGGCGCATCGAAGCGTTCCGGCGACCACTTCGCCAGAAAGCGACGCAGCGCGGCAAGCCCAACATCATCGTCGTTACCGAGAAGCGCAAGATTCGCCGATTTGAACGCGGCATGCTCCTGAGCGGTTCGCCTTCCTTCACCGCCGGTTCGCCCCAGAACATAGGCGGTTTTGTCCCACAGCAGGTTGGGCAGGATGTTGCTGGCGCGCTTCACCTCCGCTGGCACTTCCAGCAGAGGCAGCACCGCGCGCTTTCCGACGGTCTGCCGCATGTCCAGAACCTGGATTGGTTCACCGTCAGGCGAGAGCACGATTGCGAACCTAATGGCCTTGCGTGAAAAACCCGGTGCCTCGGCCTCGTCACGCGCCGCCATCCGGTCGTAGTAGCGGTTGAGCGCCTGCAATACGGTCATGTCGCGACACCCCCCTCGTCGAGGCAACGCCGCACGTCCAGGACCCCGTCGACGAGCCTTGCGCGGAAGAAGCGTGAGGTGCTGCTTCCGTTATCGGCGAAATCGATGTCGTGCAGCATCCAGCCCAGGTCGCGATCGCGCTGATCCGGCGGCAGTTTGCATTCCGGCAATGGAGCGCCGTCCGGGATCAGCGCGAAGTCGGCGGCGAACTCGCGCGTGCCGAAACAGGGCCGGTGAAAGCATTGGCCGCTCGCGGCGCGGCGGTTGAACATGCTGATGTGTTTGGCCGGCGTATCATCCGGGCCGGCCTTGTCCGTCAACTCGAAATGCGCCTCGATGACATAGGCGACATCGACGAGCAGCGTCGCCGCGCGCTGTTGGCGCTGGTCCTCAATAACGAGCCTTAGCCCGGCCATCGAGGCGGTGCGCATAGCACGCTCGACATTCGTTTGGCTGATCTTGGCTCCGACCTCGTTGCGGCGGAACGATTGGAAGCAGATAGGCGCCAATACATGGATGCGGTCGACAATGAAGGTAATCGCCGGCTTCCAGTGAATCGCCTCCAGGATGCCGCGCGCGGCCGAGGGTGTCATTACATCGTAGGATACCCGCTCCACCTTCATCTCGGGTCGCGTAAAGCAGGCCCGCTCCCCCCATACGTGCAGTTGTATCCCGTACGCCATTGCACAGCCCCCTCTCAACCGCCACTAGATCAAATATCTGCTGCTACCGCAATAGAGTTTTTCGTAGCGCCCAGTGTTACCATTGACGAGTCAGGCGCGGGGGTGCACAAGGGGCTGCCCATGTGGGAGGGGGAAATGCGAAGGCGCCGGATAATCCGGATCGAACTCATGATCGAGGGCTGGGCTATCGTTGTCGAACTTTGGCCCCCATAGTCGTCCCTTGCGGGACGCGGATTGGAACGTAGCGGCCCATTGTTTTGTGGGCAGGCCCCCGGCCGATATCGGCCGGGGGCTCACATCGTATTCAGATAACGTTGGACTCGGACGATCGCCGCGCCGGATCATCGAGCCGAAGGCCGGTCGCCTCGTCGTATTGGGCCAGATCGTTGAAGCGGAGTAGGGTGTCGCCGAGCGCGGCGTGCACCGGCCGCAGGACGCCGGCGAGGAGCCACGCATCGCGATCGCGGCGCGGGACCGGCACCGTGTATTGCTGCAAGCGGCGAAGATCGTCGCGGCACGGCCGGTCCATCGCGGCGATCCGGGCCAGCACCTTCTCGGCGTCGCGGTCGTCGGGCGCGGCGCGCCAGGGAACGATGACCGGCACCATGACATCCTCGATCAGGCGGAACGCGTCGGCGATGCTGGCGAACGGGAACAACAACTCGGACGCCCGCTCTCGGATAGCCGGCAGTATCCCAGGGTAATCCGCCACCTTGGCGGTGTCGAACGCTTCCGGCCCTTTCTGCCAGTAAAGCTCCTTGAAGTACGCGGTCACCGCGTCGAGCGTCAGCGGGTCATCCTCGTGATGCGGCAAGATCGATCGCGTCGCTTGCCACAATCCCTCCAGTTCCTTAGGCGGCCTGGCTTCGGCGGGTTCGAACACGACGGTGCGGCCCAACACTGGCCCGCCCTCGCGGTTGCAGCGGCCGGCCGCCTGGGCGATCGAGTCGAGCCCGGCGATGGCGCGCCAAACTTCGGGAAAACTGATGTCCACCCCGGCCTCGATCAGACTCGTCGAGACCACTCTCGCCGGCTCACCCGCCGCCAACCTGTCGCGCAACATCGCCAGCTTGGCGCGCCGGTGGCGCGCGCACATCAGCGTCGAAAGATGCAGCCTGCCCGGAAGTTCTCGGATGCGATCGAACAGCGCGCGCGCATGCGGACGGCTGTTGACGATGCAGAGCATCTGCGCCCGCTCCGCGAAGCGAGCCGCGATCGTCTCGTCATCAGTCGGGCCGGCGCGCCGCTCGACGCGAACCCGCTTCAGCCGGGTATAAAGCTCCTTCGGGTTCGACGCGAGCTCTCGGCTCTCATCGATCGCGAACCCGTTCGCGAACCCGTCCTTTTTCAGCAGCGCCGGCTGCGTCGCGGTGCACAGGACCACGCTGGCGCGGTAATTTGCGCTCAGTTCCTTCAGCGCGGCGACGCACGGCCGCAGCAGTTTGATGGGCAGCGTTTGCGCCTCGTCCAGCACGATTACGCTGCCCGCCAGATTGTGCAGCTTGCGGCAGCGCGAGGTGCGGGCCGCATACAGGCTCTCGAAGAATTGCACCGCCGTGGTGACGACGATCGGCACATCCCAGTTCTCGGCGGCGCGGCGCAGCTTTACGAGACCGTCGCGCCCTTCACCGTCGGCGATGCGCGCCGCAGCCGCCTCCTCCCAATCGAAGCTGGCATGGTGTTCCAGAACATCGTCCGTCGTGTTCAGCGCCTTCCGGAACTCCCGCGCGGTCTGCTCGATGATTGAGGTGAATGGGATCACGTAAACGACGCGCCGCAGACCGTGGCGCACGGCGTGCTCCAGCGCGAACGATAGCGAGGTCAAGGTTTTGCCGCCGCCAGTGGGCACGGTCAGCGTGAACGCCCCAGGCGGCAGCTCGGCCTTGGCAACGGCATGGTCCAACACTTCGGCGCGAAGCGTGTTGAGCTGCGTCGGCTTCGCTTCGGCGCGCTTCCATGCCATATGCCGACGCAACGCGTCGCGCAACGTCGCTAGATCGCGATGCTTGCCCCGCTGGATCGGCTGTTTGTTTGCCTTCGCGTAGAAGCGCTCGGTTTCGAGAAAATCGGCATCGACGAGGCACGAGAATAGCATCCGGATCAGAAAGGCCTCGCTGAAGCCCTTGTCGCCTGCCCCCTGCGGAAGAAAGGTCGGGTGGAGTGCCTTCCCGTCAGGAAGCGGCTCGGTGTGATCCTGCCAGCCAGGCGCGTCGGCCGGCTCCGCCTGCAAGCGCTCATCAAGTTTGACGCCATCGGCCAACCCGGCATGGTGGCCCGCTATGGCGAATCCGAGCGAGCGGCCCAGAACGTGCTTCCCGTACGCCGCGATCGCCACGCGGGCGCCCGCGCTGGAATGGTCACCGCCGCTGCTTCGCTCGCCACGGATATAGGCCTGGAACGCCGCCGAGCACTTGCCGATGTCGTGCAGCCGGCCGGCAACCCGGCCGAGCTCTTGCCAGCCGAACTCCGCTGCGAACTCCGCGGCCCGGTCGCCAACCGCGGCGAGATGGTGCGACAGTGGTTCTCCGTCCTCAATCGGCCGGCCCGGCAGCGAGTGGGCAAAAATCGTAGAAGTCATGACGGCTGGCCCGGACCAAGTCGATTACAAAAGCGGCGCCCAAATCGGCGGGCAAGAGCGCCCGCGCGCCGGAGGTGCCACTCCAGGCGCTCCCACGTATCAAATAGCTCGCCTGGTCGGCTGTGCGCGTAAAAGACGCGGTCGTGGCTGTTTATCATCCCGGAAATGGCCTGGCTCTATGGGCCGGGGTCCCCGGCTCGGGGGAGGGATTGACATCATTTACCTCAACGTCGGTGAACACAACCGGAACATTGACCTCCGAACCATTGACTACATCCGCCGGCCCGGTTGGCCTGCGCGAGGCGCAGCTTTGCCGGCGACTCCGCGGCGACCGGCGTGAACGGCCGCGACGACTACCCCCAACAATAGCTACGACCGGCCGCGGGCGATCACCATTCTCCCGCCCGCCCTCAACTCCCCTGTAGGAGAGACATGGCGATAAAGGGTTTGGCTGCTGATGCCGAGTTCGGCGCACAGGTCGGCGACTATCGTGCTCTTCTTGCCCATAGTGGCCTGCGCGAGGCGCAGCTTTGCCGGTGTCATCTTTGGCTTCCGGCCGCCATTCCGGCCTCTGGCACGTGCTGCGGCAAGGCCGGCGATCGTCCGCTCGCGGATCAGCTCTCGCTCGAACTCAGCCAGGGCGGCGAAAATCCCGAACACCAACTTTCCTGCGGCGGTCGTTGTGTCGATAGCCGCTCCCTGGCCGGTGAGCACTCGGCGTCCTGGGTGCTCGCTACCAATTGTCTGCGCGATATCCGACCGGTCAACAGGAACTCGATCGCTTCGGCAAGGCTCGTCTTGCCTTTGCTGTTAGGACCCCAAACAGCCGCTATCTCCGAGGGGAGATTCAGGGTTTGCTCGACGGCCCCATAGGCTCGAAACCCACGGACCGTTAGCGATCTAATTCTCGGGTTCGACAAGGTCTCGTTTCACCTGATTTTGCCGCGCCTCTACTACAGCGCAGATGGCCCGCGTTGCTTCCGTCGGGCCAGTCGCCGCGCCATACGCCTCAACGAGCTGCGCAGCGAGAGACCTCTCTTTCAGGTGATTTAGGAGGCGCGAAATATTGTCCTGCGATTCGGATGATTCGGACATGACAGCGGTAGCGTACCAGATTCCACGAGGGGCTGCATGCCGAGCCCTGATCCAAAAAGAGCCCCGCCATCCGGCGGGGCAGAGAAGCGCTCAGTATTCCTCCGCGAGCATGATGGTCAGCACGCGAGTGGTTTTCTCGGGATCGGCCGGGTCTTCCGAGCCATACCCCATGGCCGCGTCAAAATAATCGATCTTGAAAAAAAACTTCCGACCGGCGAGCTCGAAGTTTCCAAAGTCGTGCCCCGAGTGCGGGTCATTGGCCGCCGTGAACGCCGAGAACGTTGCCACCCGCCGGATAACCATCGCCTTCACGTCCGACGGCTGGGCATCCACCCCGGCGGTCATCAGGACGCGCCCGAGCCGGTGATCCATGCTCGCCCGGAACGCGTCGTTCAACGCCCGGATTTTCTCCGCGCTCATCACCACCTCCAAAGAACCGTTGTCCCTCAGAGAATCGTACCAAGCAGCGCCCCCGCCACTCGGGCAGGGGAGTGGATTGCACGGCCGCCGCGCCTTCAGTAGTCGAGCGCTACCCCCGCCTTCTCCGCGAGCTGCTTGATCCACGCTTCGTGGCGTGAAAGCTGCGTCGACACCGCGGCGTATTCGAGCTTCAGATCGTGAAAGGCGCCGGTGAACTTCTCGCTCGCGGTGACAAAGCGGTTGAGGTTATCTCGCAGCTCGGCGACCTCTTCTTCGATGCGCCGAACGTCCTCCTTCGTCGCGACGACGGCGACGATCCTGGCGAGGTCTGCATCGGTGAGCATGACGGAAGTACCCTATGCCTAAATCTCGCGCCCCAACGTCGCCGGATCGCTCCCTTCAAAATACAAGGCCACGGCGTCGCGAATATTTTCCTGCAATTCCTCGAATGTCGTCGCTTCGGTTATGATCGGCACGTTGACGCCATCGGCGGTATAGGTTCCGTCTTCCTGCGCAATGCTGAACTGCACGATGGTCTTCATGGCGCGAAGTATACCATACGCAAGGAAAGGCCCCGCCGTAGGGCGGGGCAGGACGCAGCACCGGAAGCTCACGCCGTGCTGCGCTCGCGCTCGATGCGGGCATAGAGCCGCATCAGCACGCGGTCGGCCCGATCGCGGCGGCGGCGCTCCTGCGGCGTGTATCCTTCGGGGCCGCAGGTCGCCCACGCGTCGGCGAGATCGATCACGTCCGAAAGCGCGTCGGCGACTTCGCCGAGGCTGACCATCCAGGCACTCACTGCCCGTCCTCGTCAAAGAGGGTTGGCTCGGCATAGCGCCCGGCTGCCGAGCGCTGCGCGGGTGGCTGCGCGTCCTCTTTGAGTTCAAATAGGGTCGGCTGCGACACGCGCCCGCGCTGTCGCTGCTCCCGCCGGAGCGCAAGGATGTCGCGCCAGGCGTAGCGCTTCCCGTCGATCTCTATCGTGCGCATCGGAGCACCCGGTACCGCCGCTGCGGAAACGACATCCGGAAGCGAAGAGCGGCAGCCTCAGCCGTCGCCCGATCAAGGTAATCGATGCCGAACTCCCGCCACTCGGGGAGCAAGTAGACCCGATACATGGAGACCTCCAAAGAGCCGTGATTCCCTGGAGAATCGTACCAAACGAAAGCCCCGCCTCTTGGGCGGGGCAGGGGATTATCGGCGCTTCAGTCGTTGAGCGTGGCGCACGCATAGAGGCTCGCGGCCGTGATCCGTGACAGGAAGGCTGCGAAGGTGCCCGCCGCGATCAGGCGCTCACACGAGACGCTTTCAAACGCGACGTTCTCCTTGATGACGAGCCACTCGTCGCCGCCACCAACCTGCTGGATGAAGCAGAGGTTGCCCAGGTAGAAGGCTTGCCCGAGGCACCAATTACCGTGCGCGAGCCGATCAGCAAGCTCCTCGGCGTCGCCGCATTCGACGAAGCACGTCCGAGTGAACGCCGGGTCGCAGGCCCGGCATATCCACCGGTTCGCCTCGCCGAGCGCGAGCCAGGTCGCGACCGGATCGGCCGGGTTCCATGCCGGACGCGCCGCGTTCATGACAGCGCGCTCGGATCAAACGCTTTGAACTCGGCCACCGTCATCGCCTCCTCGCTCTCGTAGTATTTGCCGCGGTAGCAAATGAAGGCCGCGAACGAAGCCGCGACGCGGCCGGTGGCGTTGCACCGGCGATGATCGAACGGCTCGCCGACGAGAAAGCCCTTGTCGATCCACAAAGCGGGCGGCAACACCCCGAGCATTTCGTCGTACCGGGCTTCCCCGACTTCCTTGAAGGCGGTCGCGGCGCTCATCAGATGATGCCCCCGAGCACGAGCCCGGAGACCAAGGTCCCGCGCCCGCACATCTCGCACCAGCCGCGATCCTGATCCGGCTCCATTTCGGCCGTGTAGTCGCACTTGGGTCGATCCGGATTGCAGCAGATCGCCGGGCAGACGCTGTCGTCGACGGCCGCTTCAAACAAGGCGTCCGCGCTCGGAAACCCCTCGACTTCACAGAGCCGCCTGAGTTTGGCGGCACGCACTTCGTTTGAAAGGACACTCATGCACTCCTCCCGCTCTGCCGACGCCCGAGCAATTTCCGGCGCCGGCGGGAGAAGGGGAGTGCTCTGCCCCCGCTATCGTATCACGCGTATCGCGGCAAAATGACCCGCACGCTTCGGTGAGAGGATGCTACCGTCCGCCATCATGGAAATATCGGCGCCCTTCATCCCGCCCATGCGCAGCGAGTATTATCGTCGGCACGCCGCCCGCGTCCGCGGGCTCGCGCAGGAAGCAACGACGCTCACCATTCGAGAGTATCTGACGGCTGTAGCGGGTGAATATGAGCGATTAGCCGAAGGAGCGGAGGCCGGCTACCGCGATCCCGGATAGGCGCTCGCTACCGACGGCGTTGAGCGACCGTCAGCTCGGCCCCCCGCTGCGCATATCGAGCGACCACAAGAACGCAGCGAAGACGCCTTTTAAGCGTGGCAAGAGAACGCCGGTCAGAGCGACCGTCGCCGGCATCAGCACGCCAAAGATGATCCAGTCCGGCGCATCGGCGCGGACGGCGAGTAGGAAGAACGGCACCATGATATGACCGGCGACGAGGATCGTCGCCCAGGCCGGCCCGTCGTCGGCGCGAATATCGCCCAGCACCTCGCCGCACGTCGCGCAGTGATCCGACAGCTTGAGATAGGCGCGGAACAATACGCCCTGACCACAAGACGGGCAGCGCAGGGAAAAGCCCCGCTTCACCGCCGTCCATTTATCCGGACGCGCGCAAGATGCTTCGGCAACCATCTCCATCTCCGAGCAACCCTCAAAACATAGGGAGCTGCCGCGCCGGGGGTAGATGGAGCACGTCGCTTGCGACAATCCGCCGAGCAGCGGACGGATGGGGTGGCGTCTCGGGAGGCGTAACCGATGTTCTCGGAGCGTTAAATCCAGCTGTCCCACGTATGTTCGATGCCTTCTCTTTCGCAGAACGCGCGGAATTCATCGACCGAACCGTTTCGGCCAGAGTATTTTTCGCAGATCAGAGCGAACACGAGTTTAGGAAGTGCCGTGGCCGGAACATCGACCCAGAACTCGTAATCATCATCGCCCCATATTTCCTTGGTAAGCTTGCCCATGTCTTGGGCATCTAAACGCACCGCGCCCTCTGCGCTAACGGACAAACGGATTGAACGAAATTCGTCGCCTTCTTGGCGATATATTTCAGCCGAATAGGCTTCGCTCATTCTTTGTCCTCCCAAGACACCCGACCCTTCGTGAACAATGTCTGCCACCGCAGCGGCAAAGAGGACATTTTCGTCCTCGTACCCCTCGATCGCGCAGAGCCGACGCAACTTCGCGGCTCGCTCTTTGGTGGAAAGAACTCCCAGCATCCACATCCTCCGTCCCGCTACCGAAGCCCGACACAATGTCCGGCGCCGGTTCACAGGGCGGAGGTCCTAGAGACAGGGTAGCACGCGCCGCTCTCACCCGCTGGCACTGTCCCATCGGGAGCCACGCGCGCAGAAGACCAGGCGCTTCCCGAGCTCACATACCGGCCAAATCAGCGGCTATTTCATCTTGCCAACCCGAGATTCCCACCGGCATGGGCAGCCCGAAGCGGCGGACGTAGCTCTTTCCCTAACCATTTGAGAGAAGGCCGCGACAGGCGGCGACAGGCGCCCGCCCGTGCCCGAATGCCCGCGCGAGTGATGGCATATCGGCAGACGAGGTCCGGAGAGTCTCGCGCCTTGTCCCCAGCCCATCATGCCGCCGTAGCGCTACCACACCGTACAATATCAATCACGTATGCGCCGCGGACCGCGCTCGGCACCAGTGCTCCTCGGCCTCCTGCTTGCGGCGGGCGCCTTCGCAATTCCCGCACCCGCCGCCCACGCAGCCGGCCTCGCCGATTTACCGGTCGTCGGCGGCTACCTCGCGGCGATCGAACATTTTGTTGTCGGCCTTTTCGCGGCGAGCACCCCGACGCCAGCAGGGAGGAGCACGAGCCCGCCACACATTTCTGATTTGTCAAACGCAGGGCAAGGAAACGCGCCAGCATCCCTCAGCACCGCGCAAACGGCAATAAACCAATCAGCCGCTCACGCAGACCCCACGAGCACGCCGTCGGTGCCGCCGCGCACGACTAGCACTCCGCCCGCGCCTGCCCCCGCGGCAACTGTCGTCACCCAAGCCGAGCTCGACCAGGCGCTCGCCTCCTTGAAGCGCGACCTCTTCGGCGCGATCGGGTCGATCGGCCCCGCGCACGAGCCCGACACGATCCAACACGGCGTCTCAATCACCTCCGCGGCCGGCACCTTCGATGCGATGACTGTGAACGGCCTCGCCGCGCTTGGCAGTCTCACGGTCTCCGGTGACACCGCGCTCGCGGGGAACCTCACCGTCTCGGGAACATTCGCGGGCCATGCGCTCTCGCTCAAGAATGCCTCGACTACACTCCTCTCCGTCGCCGGCCCTGCCTACTTCGGCAGTACCGCCACCTCCACCTTCGGCACCGACGGCTCGCTCACCCTCGCCAAAGCGCTCGGCGTTGCGAGCGGCGGCACGGGTCTTCCTTCGGTCGCGGCGGGATCACTCCTTTTCGGCAACGGATCATCGGCGCTGGCGACTTCGAGCAATCTTTTTTGGGACAATGCCAACGGCCGTCTTGGCGTCGGGACGACGACGCCCGGATCGCTTCTCTCGCTCGGCGGTATCGGTAACTTCGCGGCGGCCACGTCCACCTTCTACGGGACCGGCGGCATCAACCTTGCCTCAGGTTGCTTTGCGGTAAACGGCATCTGCGCTGGCGGAGGCGGTTCAGGTGACGTTTCCAACTCGGGCACTCCAGCCGCGTTCCAATTGGCAGAATGGACCGATGCTACCCACGTCAAGGGAGTCTCGCAGGGTGTATTCAACGTGCGCCTGATGTATGGCGCCGTGCCGGACGGCAGCACGGACAATTCAACCGCGATAGCAAATGCGTTTGCGGCGTCAAATGGTTTTACTAACGGGACTCCAACCGTCTATTTTGACTGCGATACAGATACCACGACCTGCCAGTACAACTACGGCGGTTCTGGCATAAGCCCAATCAATCCCTTGGTCCCTACCACGATCGAATGTGCTCCGGGGGTGACGTTAAAATACACAGGTACAGGTAACAGGGGCAAAACCCCGGGCGGTCAAGCTTGCGCGCTGCGCAGCCTAACGAGGTCGGGGAGGAATGGCACGTCGGCTGTGGCGGCGCTGAGCCT
>Ga0307374_10008807_pt1 | contig 15001 bp, 12 predicted proteins | sample OX3MG_FD_202532 | JGI IMG/M metagenome (GOLD analysis project Ga0307374, IMG submission 202532) | Soil microbial communities from Risofladan, Vaasa, Finland - OX-3 | ecosystem: Environmental > Terrestrial > Soil > Coastal area > Acid sulfate soil | place: Finland: Risofladan, Vaasa | collected... | reverse complement strand
GACTTCGGTGGGCGCCTCCCGAGCGAGGTCTTCCGCCAGCACTTCCTGACCTGCTTCATCAGCGACCCGGTGGGCATCCAGCTGCGTGAGGACATCGGTGTCGACAACATCGCCTGGGAGGCCGACTACCCGCACAGCGACTCCATGTGGCCCGGAGCGCCCGAGGAGCTCGAGACGGAGTTCACGAAGTACGCGGTCCCCGAGGAACACGTGCGCAAGATGACGCACGAGAACGCCATGCGCTGGTACTCCTTCGATCCCTTCTCCCGCATCGCCGAGGGGGAGGCCACTGTGGGGGCGCTGCGACGCCGCGCCGCGGGCCACGACGTGTCGACCATGTCTAGGAGCACCCGGGTCCGTACGGCCGACGAGAAGCTCGAGGGCTACCGCGTCCGGGCCCGACGTGCGGTCGCCGCGGCCGGGTCCTGAGCCGGTCGGCGACTTGGCCGGGTCAAGTGCCGGGCGACCCGCGCTCCCACTCCTGCGCCCGCAACCAGTCGCCCAGGGCGGCTCCGGCGTCGAGGACGTGTGCCTCGGTGAGGGCCCGTGCGGTGGCGGCGTCTCCACGGTCGATGGCCTCGAGCAGGACGGCATGGTCGGCCCGGCTCAGGCGGACCTGCTCGGGGAAGAGCTCGAAGTAGCTGGTCGGCACCACCCGGACGGCCTGGCGCAGGTAGGTCATGAGGCGCGGCGACCCCGATGCCAGATTGAGGGCCCGATGGAAGCTCCAGTTGGCGGCCACCACATCGTCGGCGTGGACGACGGCCAGCGCCAGATCGTGGAGGTCGTCCAGCTCGGTCGGGGTGATCCGCTGGGTCGCCCACTCGGCGGCCTTGCCGGCCAGGGTGGCCAGCACGGCGAAGTTGTCCACGGCGTCCTCGGGCGTGATCCCGAGCACGGTGATCCCGCTGCGGGGGGTCACCGACACCAGACCCTCGTAGGACAGTTCGAGGAGCGCCTCGCGCACTGGCGTGCGACTGGTCCCGAACTCCTCGGTGATCTCGTCGAGGTCCAGCCGCGAGCCGGGCTGCAGCCGACCGGTGAGGATCCGATCGCGCAGCTCGCTGGCGGCACGGGCCCTCACCGTTCCACCGATCGATTTGAAATCTGACATATCAAATACTACATTTCAAAACGGGGCGGCGGCCAGCACCGCGTCGGCCACGGGGCCCAGCCGGCCAGCCCCACCCCGGCCACGGGGCCCGGCCGGCCAGCACCGCGCCGGCCACGGGGAGGAGGAGCGTGTTGGTGACCACGACGAAGCGACAGATGTCCCTGGTGGGGTTCATGCAGGCGGGGAGCACGACCGTGTACGCCGGATCGTGGCGCCATCCCGCCACCGAGCACGGATTCCTGAGCGCCGGCTACTACCAGAAGCTGGGCCGGACCCTCGAAGAGGGCTGCTTCGACATGATGTTCTTCGACGACCGCCTGGCCATGCCCGGGATCTACGGCGGGTCCGTCGCCGACGCCGTCCGCCTGGGGGCCCGGCCGGTCAAGCTGGACCTGAGCATCGTGCTCGGCATCGTTGCCGCAGCCACCGAACGGATCGGCCTCGGAGCGACCTACTCGACGACCTACTACTCGCCCTTCCACGTGGCCCGGACCTTCGCCACCCTGGACCACCTGTCGGGTGGCCGGGCGGCGTGGAACATCGTCACCTCCGTCAACGACAGCGAGGCGCAGAACTACGGGTTCAAGGAGCACCTCGACCACGATGCCCGCTATGACCGGGCCGACGAGTTCCTCGAGGCGGCGACGGGACTGTGGGACACGTGGGAGGACGACGCCCTGGTGCTCGACCGGGCCGGCGGCACGTTCGCCGACCCCGACAAGGTCCGCGAGCTCGACTACGAGGGAAAGTGGTTCAGCGCCCGAGGACCGCTGACCGTGCCCCGGTCGCCCCAGGGCCGGCCGGTGCTCCTCCAGGCCGGGTCGTCGGGCCGCGGTCGTGACTTCGCCGCCCGCTGGGCCGAGCTGGTCTTCACCGGCGACCCCGACATGGAGATCGCCCGTGCGCACTACCGGGACCAGAAGGAGGCCATCGCCGCCGCGGGACGGGACCCGCACTCGGTGAAGATGCTGCCCATGGTGTACACGGTGGTGGGCGAGTCCCATGCCCACGCCGAGGAGCGCGAGGAGCTGTTCCTCCACTCGCTGGTCGATCCCCAGGCGTCGCTGTGCCTGCTGTCGGAGCTGATGAACTACGACTTCTCCGGATTGGCCCTCGACGCCCCGATCACCGACGAGCTCATCGGGTCGGTCTCGGGCATCCGCGGTCTGGTCCAGAACCTGAAGCAGCACATCGGCGGGGAGACGGTGACCCTCGCCGATCTTGCCGGCCACCGGGCAACCCTGCTCCAGGGCCCCCGCTTCGTCGGCACCGGGCCGGAGGTGGCCGATCAGATGGAGGAGTGGATGGAGGCCGAGGCGTGCGACGGCTTCACCGTGGCGGCCACCCACTCGCCCGGAGCCTACGAGGACGTCGTCCGACTGGTCGTGCCCGAGCTCCAGCGCCGCGGCGTGTTCCGCGACCGCTACACCGGCGACACACTGCGCGACACCCTCGGCCTCGCCCGCCCGGAGCTGGTGGCACATGCCTGAGGCGCACGGCCCGCTCCGCGGCATCCGGGTGGTGGACGCGGCCACGCTGGCCGCGGGCCCGCTGGTGGCCACGGCCATGGGCGAGTTCGGCGCCGACGTCATCAAGGTGGAACAGCCCGGGGCGGGTGATCCCCTCCGCACCTGGGGCGACCGGAAGGACCAGGTCGGGCTGGTGTGGAAGAGCATGAGCCGCAACAAGCGCTGTGTCACCCTGGACCTCCGCCAGGCCGACGGCCAGGACCTCCTCCACCGCCTGCTCGACGTGAGCGACGTGCTGGTGGTGAACAACCGGCCCAGCGCCATGGCCCGCTGGGGGATCGACTACGAGTCGGTCCACGAGCGCCACCCCCGGTTGGTCATGCTCCACGTGAGCGGCTACGGGCGCGGCGGGCCGAAGAGCGACAGTCCCGGCTTCGGCACCCTGGCCGAGGCCATGAGCGGCTTCGCCCATCTGACCGGACAGCCCGACGGCCCACCGACCCTGCCGCCCTTCATGCTGGCCGACGGCGTGGCCGCCCTGGCCGCGACCTATGCCGTGATGATGGCCCTCTACCACCGTGATGTGCACGGCGGTGGCGGCCAGCTCGTCGACGTCAACCTCATCGAGCCGCTGGCCCGCCTCATCGAGTCCGCCACGCTCACCTACGACCAGCTCGGGACGATCACCGGCCGGGTGGGCAACCGGTTCGACGCCAGCGCGCCCCGCAACGCCTATCGGACCGCCGACGACAAGTGGTTGGCGCTCTCCAGCGCGTCCCCGAACATCGCCGCACGCGTCTACCGGGCCATCGACCGGCCGGACCTGGCCGAGGACCCGGACTACGTCGACCCGGTTCCCCGTCAGCAGAGGGCCGGCGAGGTCGACGAGCTGGTGGCCGACTGGGTCGGCCGCCGCACCCTGGCCGAGGCCATGGCGGTGTTCGAGGCTGCTTCGGTGGCCGCGGCGCCCATCTACGACGCCGAGCAGCTGATGGCCGACGAGCACCTGGCCGCCCGGGGTACCTTCGTGGAGGTCGACGACCCCGACCTCGGGACCATGAACGTGCAGGCCCCACTGGCCGTCCTGACCGAGACACCGGGTCGGGTCGACCACCTCGGCCGTCACCTCGGCGCTGACAGCGACGTCGTCTACGGCGAGCTGCTCGGCATCGGGCCCGACCGCCTCGCCGCCCTGCGGGCGGCGGGCGTCATCTGATCACCACGTCGAGGGAGGTAGCCGTGCGAGAACCCCGTGCCCGGCGATCCGAGCTGGCCACCCCGGCCAGCAGCGAACGGATGTGCGAGAAGGCCGCCGGCTCCGGTGCCGACCTGGTCTTCTTGGATCTCGAGGACGCCTGCGCCCCGGTGGCCAAGGAGGGGGCCCGCGCCACGGCGGTGGCCGCGCTGACCAACTTCGACTGGGGTCGCACGGTCCGGGCCGTCCGGGTGAACGGCCTCGAGACGCCGTGGTGCCACGGCGACATCATCGAGGTGGTCACCGGCGCACGGGAGTCGCTGGACGTGCTCATCGTGCCCAAGGCGCGGTCGGCCCGGGACGTCTGGTGGGTCGACGTGCTCCTCACCCAGCTCGAGGCCAAGCTGGGCCTGACCAGGCGCATCGGGCTCGAGGTGCTGATCGAGGAGGCCGAGGGGCTCGCCAATGCCCCGTCGATCGCCCGGGCCAGCGACCGGCTGGAGGCCATCATCTTCGGTGCCGGCGACCTGTCTGCTTCGCTGAGGGCGCGGGTCGACGGCAACTTCGACCCGATCAGCGAGTACCCCGGTGACTTCTGGCACTTCGCACGCGTCCAGGTGCTGGCCGCGGCCAGGGGCGCGGGGATCGATGCCATCGATGCGCCCCATCCTGCGTACCAGGACCCCGAGGGATTCCGGCGCTCCGCCGTGCACGCCAGCCTCCTGGGATTCGACGGCAAGTGGGCCATCCATCCGGACCAGATCGCCATCGCCAACCAGGTCTTCGCCCCGACGGCCAGCGAGATCGACGAGGCCCGCGCCTCCATCGAGGCCTACCGCAGCTCCGAGGCGGAGGGCGTCGGGGCCATCGGCCGCGACGGCAAGCTCGTCGACGCCGCCCACATGCGCCTGGCCGAGAACGTGCTGTACAAGGCGTCGCTGGCCGACGGCGGCGACTCGGCCCCGTGAGCGGGACGACCCACACGGTGGTCCAGTGGGCCACCGGCAACATCGGCTCCCGCTCGCTGCGGGGCGTGATCGGGCACCCCGCCCTGTCGCTGGCCGGCCTCTACGTCTACTCGCCGGACAAGGCCGGCGCCGACGCCGGTGAGCTCTGTGGGCTCGGTCCCACCGGGGTGCTGGCCACCACGGACCTCGACGAGATCCTCGGTCTCGGTGCCGACTGCGTGTTGTACATGCCGCGCGCCTGTGACGTCGACATCGTGTGCCGGCTGCTGGAGTCCGGGGCCAACATCGTCACCACCCGGGGGGAGTTCCACCATCCGGGCAGCATGGACACCGGGACCCGGGATCGGGTCGAGGCGGCCTGTCGGGCAGGTGGCACCTCGATCCACAGCACCGGGAGCAGTCCCGGGTTCATCTCCGAGGCCGTGCCGCTGGTCCTGTCCTCGATCCAGCGAGAGCTCGAGCACCTGTTCATCGAGGAGTTCGCCGACCTGTCCCGACGGGACTCACCCGAGCTGCTGTTCGACCTGATGGGCTTCGGGAGCGATCCGGCAGCGTTCGATCCCGGTCGCTGGTCGCACGGGGCACAGAGTTTCGGCCCGTCGCTCCGACTGGTGGCGGAGGCCCTCTCCCTCCCCCTCGACTCGGTGGAGGCCACCGGCGAGGTCGCCGTGGCCCGCCGGACCACGGTCATCGCCGCCGGCCGGCTCGAGGCCGGCACGGTGGCGGCCCAGCGCATGACGGTCACGGGCCTCCGGGGGGGCCGAGCGTTCCTCGGCTTCGAGGCCAACTGGTACTGCACGTCCGACATCGATCCGGAGTGGGACCTCCGCCCGACGGGCTGGCGGCTGAGGGTTGCCGGCGACGCCCCCCTCGACGTCGAGATGCGGTTCGCCTTCCCGCTCGAGGAGATGGGGGCCCGCACGCCGGGGTACACCGCCAACCGGGCCGTCAACGCCGTGCCCGTCGTGTGCGCAGCGCCACCGGGGATCCGCACAACGGTGGACCTGCCGCAGGTCGTCGGCAGCCTGCGGGACGGGGCGTCGTGAGGCCGCTGCCGGAGCTGACGCCGGCCACCGCGTGGTTCTGGACCTCGGGCTCCGACGGTCGTCTCCGGGTCCAGGGCTGCACGGAGTGCGCCACCCTCGTCCACCCGCCCGTTCCCCTGTGCCCGGTCTGCCGGAGCCGGGCCTGGGAGCCGACGGAGGTCTCCGGACGGGGCACCATCGTCGGCTGCACGGTGAACCACCATCAGTGGCATCCGGCCTTCGAACCGCCCTACGCCATCGCCGTCGTGGCTCTGGCCGAGGACCCCGGGGTCCGGCTCACCACCATGATCGTGGGAGCCGATCCGACGGAGGTGGCCATCGGACAGGAGGTGGCCGTCCGGTTCGAACACCACGACGATGTCTGGCTCCCGCTGTTCGCGCCCACAGGCCGGCTGTCGGCCGCCGATCCCGTCGTCGAGCCGGAGCGCCTCCACCCTCGACGGCCGCTCGGCACAGGGCGTTTCGAGCACCGCTCGGTGCTGTCCGGCGTGGGCCGGTCCGCCCTCGGCCGCCGGCTCATGGTCGACCCCCTTTCGCTGACCGTCGACTCCTGCCTCGCCGCGGTGGCCGATGCCGGACTGGAGCTCGGGGACATCGACGGCCTGTCGACGTATCCGGGCGCGGCGGGCATGGGCATGAGCGAGGGCGGGGTCACGGCGGTGGAGGAGGCCCTCCGCCTGCACCCCACGTGGATCAACGGGGGAGGCGACCTCCCCGGTCCGGGCGGCGCCGTGGTGGCGGCGATGCTGGCCGTGGCCTCCGGCCTCTGCCGCCACGTCCTGTGCTTCCGGACCGTCTGGGAGTCGTCGTTCGCCGCCCTTCGCCTGGCGGGCCCGGGTGGCGCCCGCGCCTCGGGTCCGTCGGCCTGGCGGGCGCCGTTCGGGGCCATGTCGGCCGCCAACTGGATCGCCATGAACGCCCATCAGTACCTGCACCGCTACGGTGCCCCCCGTGAGATGCTCGGTCTGATCGCGCTCAACGGCCGAACCAACGCGGCGCGCAATCCCGCCGCCATCTACCGCGACCCGATGACCATGGACGACTACCTTTCGGCGCGGCCGATCACCTCTCCCTTCGGGCTCTACGACTGCGATGTCCCGTGCGACGGCTCGATCGCCGTCGTCGTCTCCGACGTGTCGACTGCGCCAGATCGGCCGCGGCCGGCGATCCGCGTCGAAGCGGTGGGCACGCAGATCCTCGAGCGGGTCTCGTGGGACCAGGGAACGATCACCCACGAGCCCCAGGTCCTGGGCCAGGCCGCGCACCTCTGGTCGAGGACCGGTCTCCGGCCCTCCGACGTCGACCTGGCGCTCCTCTACGACGGTTTCACCTTCAACGCCATCTCCTGGCTCGAGGCCCTCGGTTTCTGCGGCTTCGGCGAGGCCCACGACTGGCTGGACGGTGGACGGAGGATCGCCCTCGACGGAGAGCTGCCGGTCAATCCCCACGGGGGCCAGCTCTCGGAGGGACGGACCCACGGCTTCGGGTTCCTCTACGAGGCCGTCCAGCAGTTGCGACACGATGCCGGCGACCGGCAGGTCGCCGGTGCCGGCACCGCGGTGGTCACGTCGGGGGGCGGCGTCCCCTCGGGCGTGCTCCTCCTCCAGCGCCACGCGCCCTGAGCGTCCGTCACCCGGTCCCGGCCCGGGCCTGTAGGGATCCTCTCTTTTTTCGGAAGTGATCAATCCATATGGACAAAACACCGTTTTCAAGGTAGCTTCGTCGATCGGCGTCGCGGCCGGCGACGGCAGAGGCAGACGCCACCGATGACGGGGGAGTAGGGCGAACCATGTTGCTGGCGCTGAGTTCCGACCAGGAGCTCTTCTCGGAGACCACGGCGAAGCTGCTCGAAGAGCTCGTCCCCGTGGGCGAGCTCCGGCGCCTGCGGGACGACCCGGTCGGCTTCGATCGGGACTACTGGCGTCGGGGCGCCGAACTGGGGTGGTCGTCGCTCCTGGTCGGCGAGGAGCACGGCGGGGGCTCCATCGGGGACTTCGGACTCGTGGACCTGGCCCTGGTGGCCTACGAGTTCGGCCGGCACGCAGCACCCGGGCCACTGGCGGTCACCAACGTCGTGGCCGCCACCCTCAGCGAGGCCGGCCACGGAGGCGACGAGGTGATCGGCGCCCTGCTCTCGGGGGCCTCCGTGGCCACGTGGTGCCTCGGCGAGCCGCCACCGGACGACCGGCTCGGGAGCATTGCCCTCGGTGTACGCGTGGAGGGTGACGACGTGGTGCTCAACGGCGTGAAGCGCCCGGTCGAATCGGCCGCCGTGGCCGACCTCCTGCTGGTCACCGGTCGCACCGGTCCCGGGCTCACCCAGGTGCTCGTGCCCGCAGGCACCGCCGGTGTGTCCGTGGCCCCCATGGACTCGGTGGACATGACCCGCCGGTTCTCCGTCGTCACGTTCGACGAGGTCCGGCTGCCCGGCGCCGCCGTCATCGGCAGCACGGGGTCGGCCGACGATCAGGTCGCACGGCAGCTCGAGCGCGCCGTGGCCATCGCCTGCGCCGAGTCGGTCGGCGCCATGCAGGCTGCTTTCGACATGACCGTCGAGTGGGCGTTCGACCGGTACTCCTTCGGCCGGCCGCTGGCCTCCTACCAGGAGCTCAAGCACCGGTTCGCCGACATGAAGACATGGCTGGAGGCCAGCCATGCCATCAGTGACGCTGCCACCGGTGCCGTGGCCAGCGGGGCCCCGGACGCCGGGGAGCTCCTGAGCACGGCCAAGGCGTTCATCGGCGACTACGGCAGCGAGCTCCTGCAGGATTGCGTCCAGATCCACGGAGGGATCGGGGTGACCTTCGAGCACGACATCCACCTCTACCTCCGGCGCCACACCCTCGACCGGGCCCTCTTCGGCACGCCCGCCGACCACCGCCAACGCCTCACCGACATCGTCGAGTCCCGGGACCGGGTGGCGTGACCGCCGCCGACGGGGAGGACCTCGAGACCTTCCGGGCCCGTGCCCGTGCCTTCGTGCGGCACAATCTCCGACCTGTCGACCCGGCCCAGTCGATCGGCCCGCTGCGGAACGAGCGCACCGACGAGGAGGAGCTGGCTGCGGTGGCCCGGGACCGGGAGGTGCAGCGGATGCTGTTCGACGCCGGCCTGGCCGGTGTGTGCTTCCCTCGCCGCTACGGCGGCCAGGGGCTCACACCCGAGCACCAACGCGCCCTCAACCAGGAGCTGGCCGGCTACGAGTACCCGGCCCGGATCCAGGCGCCCACCCTGTCGCCCTGCGCTGCCGTCCTCTTGGACTTCGGAACCGAGGAGCAGAAGCTCCGGCACCTCCCCGCCATCCTGAAGGGCGAGGAGATCTGGATGCAGTTCCTGTCCGAGCCCAGCGGCGGTTCGGACGTCGCCGCCGCCCTGACCAGTGCGGTGCGGGACGGCGAGGAGTGGGTGCTCAACGGATCGAAGATCTGGACCACGGGGGCATGGTGGTCCGACTGGGGGCTGTGTCTGGCCCGGACCAACTGGGACGTCCCCAAGCACCGCGGCCTCACGGTCTTCGTCCTTCCCATCCGCCAGGCGGGCCTCGACGTCCACCGGATCGAGATGCTCAACGGCTCGAAAGAGTTCTGCCAGGAATTCCTGACCGACGTCCGCGTCCCCGACTCCGACCGTGTCGGCGACGTCGACGACGGCTGGACGGTGGGCACCCGGTGGATGTTCCACGAGCGCATGCTGACCAACTCCCCGCTCGTCACCGTCCCGGCGGGAATGACCCACGGTGGCGGCAGCACGCCGATGGAAGAGGTGGCCCGTGACGCCGGCCGCCTCGCCGACCCGTACGTGCGCGACCTGGTCGGCGAGGCCCACATGCTCGAGATCGTCGACCGGCACCTCCGGCGGCGGATCGGCGAAGGCATCGCCACCGGGACGTTGCCCGACCAGTCGGCGGCCATCGGCCGCCTCTTCTCCGGGGTCGCCTCGGCCCGGGCCCGGACCATCGCCTTCGAGATCGCCGGCGCGGCCGGCGCCGCATGGACCGACGAGGACGGTGATCTGGCGTTCTGCGGTTCGGACTTCCTGATGCGCCAGGTGTCGATGATCGGTGGTGGCACCACTGAGATGGCCCGGAACGTCATCAGCGAACGCGTCCTCGGCATGCCCCGGGAGCGCTCCCTCGACCGGGACCTGGCGTTCCGCGACGTGCCGCGCGGCGCCCCGACGCGGCCGTGAGCGCCCCGACCCGCCCGGGTTTCCACTAGGAATCCCGACTCTCGTGCATCCGATGGTGCTGACGCCATGGTCAGCACCGAGGTCGTCGTGCCCCGACCCTCAAGGGGGCCCGGCAGCGCCAGCCGGGGCCGGATCCCCCCGATTCCGTGCCCCGGCTGCCGCACCCATCGGACCGCCGCGCCACGCTGGCCCGGATCACCCCGGCCGGCCGGGCCCTGGCCGAACAGGACACCGAGGCGGTGAACGCCACCCGTTTCGGGGTGGCCGCCGTGACGCCGGGACAGATGCACGACGTGGCCGAGACGATCCGGCACCTGCGCCTTTCGGCGCTCGACTTCGAGGTGTGAGCGGCGGCGTCAGCCGGCCGGCCAGGCCAGCGACTTCACCTCGAGGTACTGGTCGAATCCGGCGGTGCCGTTCTGCCGGCCGATCCCACTGCTCTTGTAGCCGCCGAAGGGGAGATCGGCCCCGTACACCATCCCGCCGTTGACACTCAGGACACCGGTGCGGACCCGTCCGGCCACAGCCAGGGCCCGGTCGAGCGAACTGGAGATCACCGCCCCGCCCAGGCCGTACTCGCTGTCGTTGGCGATCCGCACGGCGTCGTCGTCGTCCTCGTACGGGATGACCACCAGGACGGGGCCGAAGATCTCCTCCCGGGCGATGGCCATGGAGTTGTCGACCTCGGTGAACAGCGTCGGCTCCACGAACCAGCCTCGGGGCTGGTCGTCCGGGCGCCCCCCGCCGAGGGCCAGGGTGGCACCGTCCTCGATCCCCCGTGCGATGTAGCCGAGGACCCGGCTGCGCTGCTTCTCGGAGATGAGCGGCCCCATCATCACGTCCGGACGCTGCGGGTCGCCGTAGGGGACCCCGCCCATCATGGCCGACAGGAGTTCGACGCCTTCGTCGTAGCGGGACCGCGGCAGGAGCATCCGGGTGGGGATGGCACAGCCCTGGCCGGCGTGCGAGCAGACTGCGAGCCCGGACATCATGGCCGTGGAGAAGTCAGCGTCGTCGAGCACGATGGTCGCGGACTTGCCGCCGAGCTCCAGAAACAGCCTCTTGAGCGTGGCCGCGCCCTTCTCCATGATCCGCTTCCCGACCGCGGTCGACCCGGTGAATGAGATCAGATCCACCTCAGGCGAGAGGGTGAGCTCCTCCCCGACTCTGTGGTCGGACGACGTGACCACGTTCACGACGCCGGGGGGGATGTCGGTGTGCTCGGCCACGATGCGACCGACGAGGGTGGCGTTCCACGGGGTGTCCGGCGCCGGCTTGAGCACCACGGTGTTGCCGGTGGCCAGGGCCTGGGCCAGCTTGGTGATCGACACCTCGAACGGGTAGTTCCACGGCACGATGGCCCCGACCACGCCGACGGGCTCCTTCAGGATGCGTCGTGAATTGATGTTTCCGCGGAAGTCGGGGGCGTCGGGAAGGTCGGTCTCCCAGGAGAAGTCGTCGATGAGCTGGGCCGGATAGGTGATGGCCCCGTCGAGCGGCGCGTCGAGCTGGGGCCCGAAGGTGAGCATGCGGGGGCAGCCGACCTCGAGGACGAGCTGCTCGCGCATCTCCTCGCGCTCGGCCACGAGGGCCTCGTGGAGCTGCTCGAGGCAGCGCCGGCGGAAGGAGCGGTCTGTGGGCCAGTCGGTGTCGTCGAAGGCACGGCGGGCCGCGGCGATGGCCCGCCGCATGTCCTCACGGGAGGCGTCGGCCACCTGCCCGAGCTCCTCCTCTGTGGCGGGGTTCACGTTGGCGAACGTCCGCCCCCCGCCTGCCTCGACGAGCTCCCCGTCGATGAGCATCCTCGGTTCCGGGTTCACCTTCGTCGTCATGCCCACAGGCCTCCTCGTGTCCACCCCGGCCGCCCGGCCCGACCGTCGGTCACCGGGTCGCCCCGCCCCGTCGTGCCCTCCGGCCGATAATAGCGTTCCGATTGATGCGATGCGTCCGGTAGAACTGCCGGTAGTGAGATTGCACATTGGAGAGATGGTGATTATCGTCCCGGTCGATCAGCCGGTCGATCAGACGGTCGATCAGACGGTCGATCAGAGGAGCGTTCCAACATGCACGAAGCGGTGATCGTCTCGACGGCTCGCACTCCGATCGGCACTGCGTTCAGGGGATCGCTGCTCGACGTGGACGCCTTCGAGCTGGGCACCCACGTCGTGGCGGAGTCGGTAGCCCGCGCCGGCATCGACCCGGTGCTCATCGACGACGTCGTCCTCGGGGAGAGCCTGTACGGCGGGGGCGACATCGCCCGCTACTCGGCCATCGAAGCCGGGCTGCCCCATGCGCCCGGTGCCGCCCACAACCGGCACTGCGCCTCCTCGCTGGCCGCCGTCCAGAGCGCGGCAGCGTCGATCATCTCCGGCATGGACCGCGCCGTCGTCGCCGGTGGCGCCTACTCCCAGTCCACGGCCCCGCGCTCCACCCGGCGGGTCCCCGGCACCGACGACTGGACGGACTGGATGTCGCCCAGCCATCGGGACACACCGGACGCCCCGAACATGGACATGTCCATCACGGTCGGTTGGAACGCGGCGGTCAGCGCCGGGATCTCGAGGGAGGAGATGGACGCCTGGGCCCTGCGGTCCCACCAGCGCGCCGTGGCCGCCATCGATGCCGGGAGGTTCGAAGGCGAGATCGCCCCCCTCGACGTGACGCGCCGGGACGGGACGACCGTCACCTTCGCGGTGGACGAGCACCCGAGACGGGACACCAGCCTCGAGAAGCTGGCCTCGCTGAAGCCCCTGCACCCCGAGATCGAGGGGTTCAGCATCACGGCGGGCAACGCCGCCGGGGCCAACGACGGGGCTGCGGCCATGGTGATGGTCGACCGAGCCCTTGGTGATGAGCTCGGCCTCGAGCCGCTGGCCGTGGTCAGGGCGTGGGCCTCCACGGGGGTCCCACCCGCCGACACCGGCCTGGCTCCCACCGTGGCCATCCCGAAGGCCCTCGGACGAGCCGGGCTGCATACCGATGAGGTGGCGCTGTGGGAGATCAACGAGGCCTTCGCCTCGATGTGCGTCGCCACCACCAGGATCCTGGGCATCGACGACTCCGTCGTCAACGTCCTCGGGAGCGGCTGCAGCCTCGGCCACCCCATCGCCATGACCGGCGCCCGCATGGTCATCTCCCTGGTCCACGAGCTCCGGCGCCGGGGCGGCGGCACCGGGGTGGCGGCCATGTGCGCCGGTGGCGGCATGTCGACAGCACTGGTCCTCGAGGTCCCCGCACCCTGACCACGGACTCCCGGCCTCCGGGTCAGGGAGGGGGGCGGCCGGTTCCACCGAGATGGCCTTGACCTCGAGGTAACCCTCCAGGCCACGGTTGGCCGCAGGAGAACTAGCATGGCACTAAATAAATAAGTATGTTCTCTTTTTCGCTGTCCCGCGCGTCGGAAGGAACGCAGCGCATGCGCATCGGCTTGATGATCGGTCCCGAGCGTGGCCGCTACGGCACCAAGGTGGAGCGGCTCCGGGCCGATGCCCGGTGGGCGGAGGAGGCCGGGCTGGCCACGGTCTGGATCCCCCAGATCCCCGACGAGTTCGACGCCCTCACCGCTGCCACCGTGGTGGGTGCGGAGACCAGCCGGATCGAGATCGGTACGGCCGTGGTGCCGGTCCAGCCGCGGCATCCGATCGCCCTGGCCCAGCAGGCCCTCTCTGTGCAGGCCGTGTGCCAGGGCCGCCTGGCCGTCGGCCTCGGGGTCTCGCACCACTGGGTCATCGACGAGATGCTCGGCCTGCCCTATGAGCACCCCGTGGCCACCATGCGCGCCTATCTCGACGTGCTCGACCGGGCGTTCGGGGGCCCGGGCGCGGTCGATGTCGAGAACGACCGGTTCCGGGTCCACAACCCCCTGGACATCACCGACATCGCCCCCACCCCGGTCCTTCTCGCCGCGCTGGGTCCGCTCATGCTCCGACTGTGCGGGGAACGCACCGACGGGACCATCCTGTGGATGGCCGACGAGCGGGCCATCGGCTCGTACGTCGTGCCCGCCCTGGTCCGTTCCTCGGAGGCCGCCGGTCGACCGGCGCCCCGCGTGGTGGCCGGCGTGCCGGTCTGTGTGTGCCGCGACGGAGAGATCGGCGCTGCCGTGGACCGCACCAACCGGATCCTCGCCGAGGCCGAGGTCTCGCCGAACTATCAGCGGCTGCTCGAGCAGGGTGACGCCCGGAGCGTCGGCGACATCCTGGTGGCCGGCGGCGAGTCGACGATCAGGAAGCGCCTGCAGGCGTTCGCCGATGCCGGGGTGACCGATCTCTCGGTGAGGGTGGTGCCGATCGGGGAGGGCCGCGACCAGCTCGTCAGCTCGTCCAAGCGGACCCGTGGGCTCCTCGCCTCACTCGCCTCGTCCCTGTGAGCCGGGACGGTGGCCGCTCTCGACGTCCATGTCCGCGCCAGCCGCTCAGAGGGGCGGTGGCTTCGGGAGCTCCCGGGTGGCCAGCAACTCTCGGCCCAGGTCGCTGGTCAGGGCACGGGCGGTGCCGAACAGCTCGTCGAGCAGCAGGACGCGGCGGAGGTAGTGGTGGAACGGGTGCTCGGCGGTGAACCCCATGCCGGCCAGCACCTGCTGGCAGTGACGGGCGGCCGTCCGGGCACTGCGACCGGCCAGGGCCTTGGCCACCGCTGCGGCATGCGGCGACCCCTCGTCCCAGGCTGAGCGCAGCGTCGCGTCGGCCGACTCCACGGCCACCAGGGTGTCGGCCAACCGGTGGCGGACGGCCTGGAAGGCCGCGATGGGCTGGCCGAACTGGATCCGTTCCAGGGCGTGCGCGCGGGCCAGTTCGAGCATGGCCCGGGAGGCGCCGACCAGTTCGTGCCCGACGGCCAGCCGGGCCAGGGCGATCGCCCCCGGCCAGTCGCCTGGTGCCAGATCGCGCCGGGTGGTGACGGGGATGTCGTCGCCGGTCACCTCGAGGAGGCCGAGGCGCGGGTCCATGCCCTGCACGGGCCGGAGCGTGAGGTCGGCGGTCGCCGATTCAAGTACCAGGTGGTCGTGGCCCCCCCGGGCC
>Ga0307374_10008805_pt1 | contig 15002 bp, 19 predicted proteins | sample OX3MG_FD_202532 | JGI IMG/M metagenome (GOLD analysis project Ga0307374, IMG submission 202532) | Soil microbial communities from Risofladan, Vaasa, Finland - OX-3 | ecosystem: Environmental > Terrestrial > Soil > Coastal area > Acid sulfate soil | place: Finland: Risofladan, Vaasa | collected... | reverse complement strand
GGTCATCCTGACATTCGGCGGTGGCACCAACGAGATCCAGCGCGACCTGATCGCCATCTTCGGCCTGGGCCTGCCCCGGTCGCTGCGATAGAAGACTGAGGAAAGAACCCATGGATTTCTCCTTCAACGAAGAACAAGAGGCGGTCCGGGAACTGGCAGACCGGATCTTCACCGATCTGTCCACCCACGAGCGCCTGCGGGAGTTCGAGACCGATCCCGCCGGCGACCGGTTCGACCGCAAGCTCTGGGCCGAGCTGGCCTCCGCCGGGCTCCTGGGCATCGCCCTGCCCGAAGACGTCGGTGGCGCCGGCCTCGGCTTCATCGAGACGTCGCTGATGGTGGAGGCGGCCGGCCGCACCGCCGCCTACGTGCCGGTCATCGAAACGCTGGCCACCGGGGCCGCCGCCATCGACCGATTCGGTTCGCACGCCCAGCGACAGCAGTGGTTGCCCGGGGTGATCGCCGGGGACACGGTGGTGACCACCGCCCTGGTGGAACTGCTCGGCTCCCCCTTGGCGCCGGCGGCGCGGGCCGAGGTGGCCGGGAACGGTTGGACGTTGACCGGTATGAAGTCGTGCGTCCCGTCGGGGACGGTGGCCGACGTGGCCCTGGTCCCGGCGGTCACCGGGAGCGGGACGGTGGCGGTGCTGGTGGTGGATCTGTCCACGCCGGGCATCACCCGTCAGACCCAGCTGACCAATACCGGTCGCCCCGAGGCCGTCCTCACCTTCGACGGGGTGTCGCTGGGGGCAGACGCCCTCCTCGGATCCGTCGAGGACGGGTCGGCCATCGTGCAGTGGCTGGTCCTCCGGGCCACCGCCGCCCTCTCGGTGGCCGAGGCGGGGGTGACGGCGGCAGCATTGGCGCTGGTGTCCGAGTACACCAAGACCCGTGAGCAGTTCGGCAAGCCGATCGCCACCTTCCAGGCGGTGGGGCAACGGGCCGCCGATGCCTACGTGGACGCCGAAGCCATCCGGCTCACCGCCTGGCAGGCAGCCTGGCGGATCGCCGAGGGGCTTCCTGCCGAGGATGCGGTGGCGGTGGCCAAGTTCTGGGCTGCCGACGGAGGCCAGCGAGTCGTGCATGCCGCCGTCCACCTCCATGGCGGGGTCGGCGTGGACCGTGACTACCCGCTGCACCGGTTCTTCTTGCTCACCAAGCAGATCGAGCTGACCCTGGGCGGTGCCACCGAGCAGCTGCTGCGGCTGGGGTCGACGCTTGCCGCCGAGCCGGTCTGAGCGGGCGACCGCCGGGCGGTCGCGGATCGGCCTAAGTTGAGCCGATCCCGACCGTGAGCCCACCATGGTGATGGGTCGCCGGCCCGGAGTGGCGACCTCGTCGTGGCCGATCGCCGCCGTCGATCTGGCCGGGTTGGCCGGCCAACTGGCGACGGCCATGGTGCGGGTACCGTTCCGCAGCCCGTGGGCCGGCGAGGGCTCGCCACCGCACAACCTGACCGTGGCGGTCACCCGGGAGACCATCCGCTCCTTCATGGGGTACAGCTCGTCCCTCCCCATCGACGAGTTCCGCTCGGTCGAACTGGTCCTCGACGATCTGTGCAAGTACGTGATGCCGCCGGTGATCCGGGCCGTCGGGGCGGACAGCCGTCGCGAGGTCATCGCCGGGGTGCCCGGCGTCCGGTACCGGCCGCGGGGTGCCGAACCGGTGGGGACGATTCTGTATCTCCACGGCGGTGGCTATGTCGGCACCTCGCCGAGGATGTATGCGGCGTTCACCGCCTGGCTGTGTCGTCACACCGGGTGCGAGGTGTTCGTGGCCGACTACCGGCTCGCCCCCGAGTTCCCGTTCCCCGCCGGTCTGGAGGACGCGGTGCTGGTGCTCGAGGCGCTGCTCAACGACGGGGTCGATCCGGCCAGGTGCTTCCTGGCCGGTGACTCGGGTGGGGGTGGCCTGGCCTCCACCGTCATCTACGCGATGGGGAAGACCCGCCACCGCCCGCTGGCCGGGGTGATGCTGTTCTCCCCGGAGGTCGACCTCCGGCTGGATGAGCCGTCGCTGACCGAGAACGCCGGCAAGGACATCCTCCCCTGGAACATCCCCACCGCCGCCTACCTGCACGGTCGCGACCCCGGGGACGCGTCGGTGTCGGCGGTCGACCAGAACGTGGCCGGCTGGCCCCCGGCCCTGGTGGCCTATGGCGCCGACGAGATGTTCCGCGATCCCATCCGGGAGTTCGTGGCCCACCTGGAGTCAGCCGGGGTCAAGACCGTGGCCCTCGAGGAGCCGGGCATGTTCCACGTGTTTCCCATCCTGATGCCGTGGGCGGAGGCCAGCCGGCGGGTGTTCCGGGCCGTGGCCGGTTTCGTGGCCGACCGGCTGTCGGCGGCCGACGACCGGGGGCCGGCCGCGGCCGATGCCGAGTCCGATGGTCTGGCCGAGTCCGATGGTCTGGCCGAGTCAGTGGTGCCCCCGGAGGCTGGCTGACCTCGGTCAGAGGGTGTCGGGAAACTCGATGAACGGCGACGGCGGGAGGTACTCGGCGGGGACGTCCCGGTACTTCCGGAAGCTGGCCACCCGCACCACATTCGACACCGAGCCCTCGACGACACCGCAGAGGGTGAGCTCGCGCCCGAAGGAGAACAGCTCGGACAGCGGGGCCCATCCCTCCCGGACGTCTTGGACATCGTCGATCTTGACCCGGGTGACCAGGCAGTAGCGGCACCCGTCGGGGGCCGATCCGACCGACCGGGCCACCATGCAATGGGAGGCTCCGTCGTCGATCACGTAGACGGTCTGGTCCCCCTCGCTGACCGCCAGCCGCAGTTCCTCAGGGGCATCGTGGCCGGTGAGCGGCCCGTGTTGCCCGTGACGCAGGTACTTCATTGCCCACAGCGGGCCGGTGGGTATCGACCCCTCCGACTCGCCGACGGCCAACGGTGTCGAGGTGGACGGCTCGGACATCTTGGGGGCACCACCGTTGAAGGCCAGGCCGCTGCCGAGAAGCGACTTGAACAATCCGCCCCGGCCGGGAGTCAGCGGGTAGGGCAGCCGGTCCTCGACCTCGTCGGCGATGCCGTAGACGACCTCGGGCTCCCGGGGGATCTCGGGATCGGGTTCGGGTTCGGGTTGGTCGGTTGAACCGGATGATCGGTCCGGGGGGCGACCGCGCCACCTACTCATCGGCGATGATCCGTTGCCGGAGGGCGCGGAGTCGCACGGTCGTCAACCCGGCCCGGCCGCCACGACCGGTGAGTGGGCGTCCCCTCCGGCCCGGCGACGGCGGGCCGACCTGGCCGTGAAGAAACCGACCACCGCCGAGGCCAGCAGCATCGCTCCTGACGCGGTGAGGGCCAGGAGCTGAGTGACCCCGGCGTGGAGGCCGGACTGGATGTCGGACAACGAGGCGCTGATCACCGTGTTGTCCAGGAAGGTCAGAAACAGGATGGACATCAGCACGGCCATGGCCACAGAGGTCCGCCGGGGAGCCAACCCCGCTCCCGCATCGGTCCCGGTCCGCGCCGCGTCCTCGGCGTCGGCGGCTTGCGCCGGATCCTCGAGCCCGACGGGCAAGGCGGCCGATGGTCTTCATGGCATCCAGTGTTGTCCGTTCCCGCCGTCTGGTCGAGCACTGTCAGGCCGAGTGGGGCCAATCTACCCACTGGCCCGGAGGGCAATCCCCGAGCACTGGGGCCGCACCGTGGGCGGACCGGGATGGACGGCGGGCAGACGGCCTCGGATACCGTGATGGCATGACCCTGCCGACCCAGATCTCCGAGATCACCGCCGATGAGGCCAGCCAGCTGGTGGAGGGCGGAGGATTCCTGCTCGACGTCCGGGAGAACGACGAGTGGGAGGCGGGACACGCCCCCACGGCCGTCCACATCCCCATGGGGCTCGTCCCCGAGCGGGTGGCAGAGATCCCGGTCGACCGGGCCATCGTCTGCGTGTGCCGGATGGGCGGCCGCTCGGGGTCGGTGGCCACCGCCCTGGAGGAGGCCGGTTTCGAGGTCCACAACCTCAACGGGGGGATGACGGCCTGGGACATCGCCGGGCTGCCGGTGGTCACCCATGCCGGCGCCCCCGGCCAGATCATCTGAGCCGGGAAGGCGTGAGGAGCGACTTCCAGTGACCGTCTACCTCGACGACTGGCGCCAGCACGCGCATCTCGGGCCGATCAACGACCGGTGGTCGCACCTGGTCGCCGACACCCACGAGGAGCTCCACGCCTTCGCCGAACGGCTCGGCATGCGACGGGCCTGGTTCCAGTACAACCATCGCCGCCCCTACCAGGCGCACTATGACGTTCCCGAGCGACTGCGGGCCGACGCCCTCGGACACGGCGCGGTGCCCATCACCTGGCGCCAGGTCGGCCGCATGATGCGCGACCGCCGCGTCGCCGCCTCCCTGGTGGCCTCGCCCCGGGCCACCTGACCCGACGGTGGCATCCATCGATCCCCGCACCCCGGTGCTGGTCGGCGTGGGCATCGCCTCGGACGACGCCGAAGCCTCCGAGTTGATGACGCGGGCGTTGTTGGAGGCGGCCTCGGATGCCGGGGCCCCGCACATCCTCGGGGCCATCGACCGGATAGCGGTGCCCCAAGGCAGTTGGGATTACGCCGACCCCGCTCGCCTGGTGGCCGACGGTGTCGGGGCCACCGGGGCCCGGACCCATCTGGTCGAGCTGGGCATCCCGCAACAGAGCCTCATCAACGAGGCGCTCTCGGCGATTCTCGACGGGTCGTCGGAGGTCGCCGCGGTGGTGGGCGGTGAGGCCAAGCGATGGTCCCGGCGACCTGATGCCGCCGAAACCGCTCAACCCGGTGCGGTGCCTGACGTGGTCCGCCACCGCGCCGGCACCCTGCTCGAGCCGGTCGAGGTGGCCACCCGGCTGTGGGACCCGGTTCAGCAGTACGCCATGATCGACAACGCCCTCCGGGCCGCCGACGGGCTGTCGATCGAGGAACACCGGGACGAGGTGGCCGGGTTGTGGGCGCGCTTCAACCTGGTGGCCCAGGGGAACCCGCGAGCCGCTTTCCCCGCTCCGATGACGGCCGAGGAGATCGCCCGCCCGTCGCCGGCCAACCGCCCGCTGGCCTTCCCGTACAACAAATGGCACTCCACCCAGTGGACGGTGAACCAGGCGGCGGCATTGCTGGTGTGCTCGGCCCAGGCGGCCCGTCGGTTCGGGATCGCGCCAGACCGGTGGATCTTCCCGCGGGTGGGGATCGAATCGAGCCAGGCGATGTCGCTGCTCCGTCGGGAGCGACCCCACACCTGGCCGGCCATGGGGGTCCTGCGGCGGGCGGCGGCGACCCGGATCGGCCGCCCGATTGCCGAGGCCGAGCTCATCGAGGTCTACAGCTGCTTTCCGGCCGCGGTCCGGGTGCAACAGCGCGAGCTCGGTCTGGACAGATCGGGGACACCGACCCTCACCGGGGGGATGGCCTTCGCCGGCGGACCGTTCAACAACTTCGTCTTCCAGGCCATCGCGGCCATGGCCGCCGGCCTCCGGGCAGAACCGGGTTGGCTGGGCGTCGTGACGACGGTGAGCGGGCTCCTCACCAAACCGGGCCTGGGCGTCTGGTCGGCCTCGCCCGACGGGCAGGTCCCGTTGCTCGGGGATCTGGGGGACGAAGCCGCCCGGAGCACCGGTGTGGTCGAGGTGGTGGAGACCCTGGATGAGTACACCGGCCGCGCTGCCGTGGTCACCTACACGGTGACTCCGGACCGCCTTGCCGATGCCGGCGAGCACGATGCCGCCCGGTGGTCTCGCACGGTGGTCGTGGGTGACACCGAGGACGGACGGCGGTGCGTGGCCATCAGCGAGGACCCGAAGGTGGCCAATCAGGCCGTCACCGGCGAACTCATCGGCCAGCCGGTGGCAGTGAAGGCCGGCGCGTTGACCCTGTGAGGGCGACGTTGTCGGGTGTCCTCACCTCCACCACGGAGATCACATAAAGAACCGGGTCCTGTTCAGGTACCAACCTGGGTGGTCGGCACGTCGCGAGGTAGACGCGCGAGTCCCCGCGACACCAGGCCTCGTTGGTCACAGCTCACAAGTTCGCCACCTGAAACACGAGCCGCCACGACGTAGGCAGCGTCGTAAACCGAGATGCCATACTCATGGGCAACAGCTGCCGCGTCAGCAATGAGGTCAGCGCTGGCTCGTACGAGCCCTCCGTCGTCCGCCACCGCTGTTACTCGCTCGCGTAGACGGTGTGCTGCCGAGAGATCGCGCCAGGCACGTACCGCCACGTTGGTCACCTCATAGAAGGCAAGATCCACAGTCGCGAGTGGATCGCTTCCTCTGAGCAGTCGGCGAGCATCTGCGTGGTTCTCGTCATCGGGATCCTCGCTGGCCAGCAGGACGCTGGAGTCCAGGAGCCAGAGATTCAAGGGTCGGGCCGGTTCGCCTTGACCAGCTCAGCGACCCCTCCCCGGTGGCCGGTGATCGGTCCGTCCAGAACGTCGATCTGGGCCATGCGCTCGACACGGTAGGTGGTCCGACGGCGCAGCGATTCTTCCGCCAGCACGCGCAACAGCCCGCTGCGGGTGGTTCCGCGACGTTCTGCTTCGATGTCGACTGCCTTGAGCAGATCGTCGGGCAGCGAAACCATCACCTTCGCCATGAGGGCAGTATACCCGGTAATGCCGATGACCCGAAGGGCCCGGGTATCCCGCGGTGAGACGCATGTCGAACTCGAGGTAGGCGGCGGCTACGAACGTCTCCACCGCCAGCCGATGGACGGGGCCCACCGCGGAACGGGCCGGGTAGGTGACCGAACCGGGACCGGTGAACCGCAGTTCGTCCCCGAAGGCGTCCCTGCGAGGTGCAAGGTCGCAGTTCCACCGGATGAGCTCGTGGACCTGTGTCGCCCCCCGGCCCCGGAAGATGGTGTAGCGAGTGGAACGGAGTGCCCGAAGGCGGTGTAGCCGAAGGACGAGGCCCGCCACCACCGGCAGTTGGCTGTGCCGACGTCAGATGGGGCAACTCCCGTCGTTACACCTCTCTCCCGGGTCGCTCACATCGACACCGTCCGAAGAGCCACTCACGACGGAGAGCGGGTGCGACTTCGACCACGCCTCTTCGAGGGCGGACAGCAGCACATCGGGAGTCTGGGCCCCGGGGACCCCGATCGCCCGATCGATCACGAAGAAGGGCACCGCGGTGATGCCGAGTTCACCGGCCAGCTGCTCGTCGCCACGGACGTCGTCGGCGAAGGCCCCCGCATCCAGGGCCGCGGTCACTTCGTCGGCATCAAGCCCGATCTCCTTGGCCACCTGTTCGAGGGTGGCCCGTTCTCCAATCGGCGCGCCGTGGGTGAAGTAGGCGGCCATGAGGGCTTCCTTGGCCGCATCACTGCGGTCATGGGTGGCGGCCAGGTGGATGAGGCGATGGGCGTCGAAGGTGTTGCCAGATGTGGCGTCGTCCCATCGGAAGTCGAGACCCACCTCGGTGGCCACCCCGGTCACCCGGTCGGTGGCGGCCCAGGCCTGATCCTCGGTCATGCCGTACTTCTTGGCCAACTGCTGGTTGGTCGACAGCTGGCGCCGGGTCGGGGCATTCGGATCGAGCTCGAAGCTCCGCCACTCCACCGTGACCTCGTCCCGATGGGGGAACAATGCCAGAGCCGCTTCGAACTGCCGCTTTCCGATGTAACACCAGGGGCAGACGACGTCCGACCAGATCTCCACCAGCATGTCCGATTCCTCAGTTCTTTCCCTACACGCCACGACACGATCTCCTACTATCGCGAACGTTGGGCTCGGGACGGGTATTCCAGGTGCCCACGGAGGCAGGGAATGGCACGTGACAGGATGGTCACCCGGTCACCCGGATGAAGGAGTTCCGACATGCTCGATGACCACCCCGGGCCGAGTGCTCATCCCATCGATGAGGCCATCGACGAGGCGGAGAAGGAATCGTTCCCGGCCAGCGATCCGCAATCCTCATGGGCGGGCCCCGACCACCCTGGGTTGTCCGGTCCCGAGACCCCTCCCGCCGGGTGAACGGGTGGCGGTGATGAAGGGGAACATCCTCACCGTGGAGCGGACCATTCCGGTTCCACCGGCGGCGGTCTTCGACGTGGTGGCCGACGCCGGCCAACACACGCTGTTCGACGGGTCGGGGATGCTGCAGGGCTCGCCGGCGGGACCCTCGCAGCGGCTGGCCCTGGGAATGACGTTCGGCATGAACATGAAACTGGGAGTCCGCTATTCGACGGTGAACCGGGTCGTCGAATTCGAGGAGAACCGGAAGGTCGCCTGGAAGACCGGCCCCGAGGGGACCTGGGGACATCTGGTCGGCGGGAGGGTGTGGGGCTACGAGCTCGAACCGGTGGAGGGAGGGACCCGGGTTCGGGAGAGTTGGGACATCACCACCGATCATCAACGGGTACTGCTGAAGCTGGGCAACATCTACTGGAACAAGACCCGGCGGGACATGGAACGGAGCCTGGCCCGGCTCGACCAGCTCTTGACCAGTGATCCGGCTCCACTCGGGTAAGCCGTCGACCCTGGCACTAACGTGCCGCCATGGTTCTCGAACATGCCGTCATCAACATCCGACCCGGGTCCAACCCGGAGTTCGAGGCCGCACTCCGGGAGGCCCGGGAGGTGGTGGCGGAATCCGACGGGTTCATCTCCCTGCAACTGCATCGAGGCATCGAGTCGCCCGACCAGTACGTCCTGTTGATCCAGTGGAAGACGCTCGAAGACCACACCGTCGGTTTCCGGCAGTCGGATCGCTTCGCCAGATGGCGGGGGTTCATCGGCCCCTACTTCGAGTCGCCTCCTGAGGTCACCCACCTGGCGCCGGTCGAGGGACTGGTCTGATGGGGCTGCTCGAGGGTCATCACGCGTTGGTCACCGGCGCCGGGTCGGGAATCGGACGGGCCACCTGTCTCCGATTGAAGGCCGAGGGCGCCTTGGTGGCGGTCCTGGACATCGACGGCGATGCCGCGGCGGCGGTGGCCGCCGAACTGGGTGGCGCCCCGATGGTGGTGGCTGATGTCTGCGACAGCGAGGCCATGGCCGCAGCGCTGCCGCTGGTCGCCGCCCAATTGGGCGGGTTGACCATCCTGGTCAACAATGCCGGGGTCGGGAACGTCAAGCCGATGCACCGTTACACCGACCGCGAATACCAGCGGATCGTTGACGTATCCATGAAAGGGACGTTCATCGGCATCCGGGCCGTCGCACCAATGATGCTCGAGGCCGGTGGGGGCTCAATCGTCAACCTGGCCTCGATCAGCGGGATGCGGCCGACCCGGGGCGAGGCCCCCTATGCCGCCTCCAAGGCGGCGGTCATCGCCCTCACCCAGTCGGCGGCCCTCGAGTACGGCCCCACCCTCCGGGTCAACTGCGTGTCCCCGGGCCTGATCGAGACGCCGCTGACCGCGCCGCTCATGGGTGACGAGAAGATCCGGGCCGGGTTCAACCGCAAGACGCCGCTGGGAAGGGTGGGTACCGCCGAGGACGTGGCCTCGGTGATCGCCTTCCTGTGTTCGGACATGGCCGCCTACGTGACCGGCATCAACCTTCCGGTCGACGGCGGGAGCCTGTTGCCTTCCGCACAGGTCGACGGGGTGCTCTCCGCCATCCTGGCATTGTCCGACTGACGGGGCGGGATCAGGCCTGGTCGGCCACCGTCATCGCCGCCCGGAGACCGTCAGGCCTGGTCGGCCACCGTCATCGCCGCCCGGAGACCGTCAGGCCTGGTCGGCCACCGTCATCGCCGCCCGGAGGTGGTCGGTCAGCTGGTCGACGGAGGTGCGGGCGTTGAGCCCGCTGGTCGACGGCATCACGTAGACCGGGCGGCCGCCCAGGCTCGTCTCCTGGAGCCCGGCCTGGGCCCGGGGGTCGGCGGCCACCCGCCACCCGCCCAGTCCCACCAGACACACTGCTTTCGGCTGCAGCCACTCCACCAACCGCTCTAGCCGACCCAGGCCCCGGCGGTACTCGTCGGCGGTCACCTCGTCGGCGGCCCGGGTGGGCCGCTTGACCAGATCGGTCATCCCCATGCCGTGGGCCCGGAGGGCATCGAGGGAATCCCGGTCCTTGGTCACCAGCCCGCTGGCCAGAGCCGCCTTCCAGAATCGGTTGCCGGCCTTGAAGTAGCCCTGGTTGGCATCGGCCGAATAGAAGCTGGGATTCGACCCGCACATCAGGAGGCGCATACCCGGCCCGACGGTGTCGGCCAGGGTGCGGGCTCGCACCGCCGAGAGGCGTAGCTCGTCGCCGGACACCACTACCGAGTCCTCCTCGACGTCGAAGCCGGCGCCGACCATCACCTCCACCAACCGGTCGGGCGTCCAGCTGGCGAAGAAGCGACCAGCCTCCTCCTCATCGTCGCCGGGGTTGCTCCCTTCGTAGTCACCATGGAGGACCTGCAGGTCGAATGGCGCCCCGACGGCCAGCACCCGATGGAGGTCCCACAGGGCCATCGGCAACCGGTCGCGTGCGATGTGGTGGTGGGTCATCCACGACCAGGCCCCGGACAACGATCCCCGGGCCAATGGGAGCGCCTCGATGTCGCCCTGGAGGTAGAGCGCGTCGGGAACCCGCGATCGGCACTCGTCGAGCATCGGGGCCGAGGCGTCGAGCCCCACCACCGGTTGGCCGAGAAGATCGGTATACCGCCCGGCACCGCAGCCGAGGTCGAGGCGGAGTATCCCGGCGCCGACCTTGTCGGCGAACCGCTCGGCGTCACCCGGGCGTCCCGGTGTGCGGTGGGTGGCGGCCCAATCCAGACCCCGGTCGTCATAGGTGTCGACGGTGGCCCGGTGCACGGACGCCGATGCTACGACGCCGGGCCTGTGACCGTGACCAGGGTACCGATTGGGGTGAGCGGCCAGGTCTTGGCCGCGTCGGCGATGGCCATCTCCACGCACCCGTTGCTCTGCGGGCTGCCGTAGCTGCCGCGCACGAACCCGTGGAGGGCGTCGCCGCCGTTGAAGTAGGCGGCCCAGGGGACGGCGGGGTCGTCGTAGGTCGAGCCGTCGGGGTTGGTGCCCTGCATCCGCGAGGAGGTGACGTGCTCGAACACCGGGTAGGTGCCGTCGGTGGTGTCGGCCCCGGGAACCCCGGTGTTGACCGGGATGGCGGCGAACTGCAATGCGCCGTTGTTGTAGAGGTTGAGGTTCTGGGGCAGCGTCTTCTGGACCAACACGTAGGTGTATGGATTGGCATTGGTCTTTCCGGCGGCGATGTCGGCCAGCAACGCCGACCACACCTTGGATCCGGCCAGCCCGTCAACGATCAGTCCGTGCTGGTTCTCGAAGTTCATCACCGCCCCCTTGGTGATGACGTTCTCCGATCCTTCGGTCCACAACGCCATGAGTTCGGGGGGAGTGCCGGGCCACCTCCAGGCGAAGGTGCCGGGCTGGGACGTGAACAATTCCGCCGGCGAACGGAGGGGGGCGGACGGGGTGAACGACAACGGCAGGTAGTTGGCCTGGGCCAGGAGCTGCTGGAGCCGCTCGGTACTCGCCTGGCCGATGGTGAAGGTGACGGTCACCGGGGTGGCCAGCACACCTCCCGCCGTGCCTTGCGGCCCACCGGGTCCGGCCGGGAAGGTGAGGGACTCGACGGTGGTCGGCAAGAAGGGGGCGGTGGGGGTGAAGGTGGCGACCGTGGGGCCGGTCTTCTTCCAGCTACCGGTCACCGGCGGGTTCAGCGCGGGCATGGTGGCCACGCTGGCGATGGGGGCCGAGAGCTGGACGGCGACCGTGGTGTCGGAGGCGACGTTGGTGGCTCCTGATGCCGGGGTGGTGGAGACGACGGTCAACGGCGGAGCGGCCACCGTCGCCGGCGTGCTGGTGGAAGAGCTGGCCGCCGTGTTGGAGTGGCCCCGGTTGATCAGCACGACCACCGCGCCCACCGCGATGATGACCACCACCACGGCAGCCACCGCGATGAGGAGCGGCCGGTGCCGACGGGTGGGCGGGACCAGGATCTTGTAGTCAGCCATGTCCGGATCAGAGAATGCGGAAGGTCATGCCGGCCCGTTCGAGGCGTCCCCGGAGCGCCGCGCCCATGGCCATGGCCGTGGTGACCTGCCCGGCGGTGGAGGGCAGATCATCGTGGGTGAGGCACAGCGCAGCTTCACTGATCATCTTGGATGTCTCGGTGTAGCCGGGATCGCCCCCGGCCACCTCGGTCAACACCTTCTTCCCCCCTCCTTCGCCCACGAACCTGACCGAGAACCAGGCCGCTGCTCGTTGGGCGTCGGTGGGGCCCGAACCCGACGGGCGCAGTTTGAGCACGGCCTCCCGGGCCGGTCGGATGTGGGCGATCCCGAACAGGGCCGCGGCACCGAGGGCCATCCCGGCACCCACTGCCGGGTTGGGAACCGCCATCTGATGGCAGTAGGAAAAGTCGGGCCCGTAGCGGGGGAGGCCGCGAGCCGACTGCACCACGATCTCCGGATCGATGGTCGGCATCGGCAGCACCCAGCCGTCGCCTTCCCGGTTCTTGCCGGGACGGGCGGTGACCACCCGGGCCCGCCGGTTCACGGGCGGGGGCTCGACCCGCATCCGCTCGGCGTGCACCAGCTTGGCCGGACCTTGGCGGGACAGGACGGTGAGGGCCGACGCCGCGGTTCCACCGGAGAAGGTACCTTTCACCCTCACCGTCCCGGTCACCGTGAGGGGGACGTCTTCGGGAAGCTGCTCGACGGTGAACTGGGCGCCGAGGTCGTGGGGCATCGAGTCGAAACCGGCGGAATGGATCAACCGGGCCCCGGTCGACGCCGCGGTGGCGTGGTATTTGAGGTACATCAAGTCGAGGAACTCGGGCTCGCCGGTGAGGTCGAGGTAGTCGGTCCCGGCCACCGCACAGGCGGCAACCACCGGCTCGCCGTGCTCGATGTAGGGCCCCACCGTGGTGATCAGCACCCGGGTGGATTCGGCCACCCCCCGGACGCTGGACGGGTCGGTGACGTCGACCCGGGCCACCTCGACCTTCCGGGTCATGCCCTCGGTGACCGACTCCAGCTTGGCCGGGTTGCGGCCGGCCAGGACGATCCGGGTGGCCGCCGGTGCATGTTGGTCGAGGTAGTGGGCGATCAGCCGACCGGTGAACCCGGTGGCCCCCAGGAGCGTGATGTCGTTGGGCCGATCGGTGTGCGTCATAGATGCCGATGCTACTGAGTTGCCTGGACGTCCCCGGGTCGGCCCTGCCCGCCCTTGATGACGTGCGGCGCAGCCCGGGTACCGTGGGATCGAAGGGATCGAAGGGATCGAAGGGATCGGATGGAGCGGATGGAGCGGATGGAGCGGATGGAGCGAAGGGTATGACGACTGCCGAATTGCTGCGCGACGCCTTCGAGCGGGTCCACGAGTTGGTGCATCACGCCGTCGATGGTCTCACCGGCGACCAGCTGTGCTACCGGCCCGACCCGGAGGCCAACTCGATCGCCTGGTTGATCTGGCATCTGACCCGTATCCAAGACGATCACGTGGCCGCGGTGGCCGGCACCGAGCAGGTCTGGACATCCGACGGTTGGTTCAATCGGTTCGGGCTCGATGTCGGACCGGAGGAGACCGGGTACGGCCACGGCCCCGACGATGTGGCCAAAGTGAAAGTGACGTCGGGGGAGCTGTTGATCGGCTACCACGATGCAGTCTTTCAGGCCACCACCCGCTTCGTGTCCGAACTGACCGACGGGGACCTCAGCCGGGTGGTCGACGAGCGGTGGGACCCCCCGGTCACCCTGGGAGTGCGGCTGGTGAGTGTGATCTCCGACGACCTGCAGCACGTCGGCCAAGCCGCCTACCTCCGCGGCCTGGCCACCGGGTAGCGAAGCTGGAGCGTGACCCGCCTGGCTAGTCTGACCACCATGCCAGCCGATGCCCTCCCCGACGGAGACGGCGATCCGATCGCCATGGCCACCCTGACCAGTGCGGCCGGGTTCCGGGGCGAGGTGCGGGCCGGCTCGCACCGATTCGTGGTCGATGAGGGCCCGGAGGTGGGCGGAGACGACGAAGGGCCGAACCCGTACCACCTCCTGATGGCCGCCCTCTGCCAATGCACGTCAGCAACCTTGCGGATGTACGCCCAACGCAAGGAGTGGGAACTGGGGGAGATCCGGGTGCGGTCGATATTGATGCGGGAGGGCGAGGGCGCGACCAAAAAGGAGCATGTCGAGCGGTCGATCCGATTCGGCGCCGAGCTCACCTCCGAGCAGACGGATCGGCTGTTGGAGATCGCCGGCCGGACGCCGGTGACCCGCAGCCTGGTGGCCGGGATGGCCATCCACACCGTGTTGGGCTGACCCATGGGTGCCTGCCCGACCCTCACCACCGAGCGGCTGGTGCTCCGACCGTTCATCGAGTCCGATCTCGATGCCTTCACCGAGATGTTCTTGTCGCCGGAGGTGCACGATGCCCTTCACCTCCCGGAGTCGTTCTCACGGGCGGATGCGTGGTCGGGCATGGCCAGCTGGTTGGGTCAGTGGGAGCTTCGGGGGACCGGGCAATGGGCGGTGGAGGAGCGAGCCAGCGGCATCCTGGTGGGTCGGGCCGGGCTCCACCGACCCGAGCGGCCGGATTGGCCCGGCATCGAAGTCGGCTGGGTCCTCGACCCCCGTCGTTGGGGAAAGGGGTATGCCACCGAGGCCGGCTCCTCTGCGGTTGCCTACGCCTTTGAGGTGATCGGTGCCGACGAGGTGTTCAGCGTCATCCTCCCCGAGAACCGGCGCTCAGAGGCGGTGGCGGCCCGTCTCGGTTTCACCCTGGTCGAACAGCGGGTCATGTCCCATTTCCCGGACTCGCCCCATGGGATCTGGCGCCTCGGACGCGACGAGTGGGAGTTGGTCCGCTCAGCTCCCGTGCTCCTCGGTTAGAACCGCCTGTCGGCCCGGTCCGGCGGGTGGCCCGATGATCCGGCCCTCTCCCACCGGGCCCCGGGCCCATCGTTTGTTACACCCCCCTGTCATCCTGGGTTCATGGCGTTGGTCACTCAACCCACCACCACCGATCTCGACCGGGCCCTCGACGACATCGCCCGCTTCGTCGAGTCCTTCGAGCCCGGCCGCTACA
>Ga0307374_10008803_pt1 | contig 15006 bp, 12 predicted proteins | sample OX3MG_FD_202532 | JGI IMG/M metagenome (GOLD analysis project Ga0307374, IMG submission 202532) | Soil microbial communities from Risofladan, Vaasa, Finland - OX-3 | ecosystem: Environmental > Terrestrial > Soil > Coastal area > Acid sulfate soil | place: Finland: Risofladan, Vaasa | collected... | reverse complement strand
ATGGATTTTTTCAGCTGCTACCCCTCTCGACCCATGCTGCTGTCGCGATATCCGATCAATACCGTCAAGGAGACCCCTTCCGAGGCTGACGTCGTCAGCCACCAGCTGATGCTGCGCGCCGGTCTGATCCGCCGCGTCGCCGCCGGTATCTACAGCTGGCTGCCGTTCGGCCTGCGCACGCTGCGCAAGGTCGAGGCCATCGTGCGCGAGGAGATGGATCGCGCCGGCGCGCTCGAGCTGCTGATGCCCGCGATCCAGCCGGCCGAGCTGTGGCACGAGTCCGGGCGCTGGAAAGAGTACGGACCGGAGCTGCTGCGCCTGAGCGACCGCCATCAGCGCGAGTTCGTGGTCGGGCCCACGCACGAGGAGGTCATCACCGACATCGCCCGGCGTGAGCTCAAGAGCTACCGGCAGCTGCCGGTTAATTTCTACCAGATCCAGCTGAAGTTCCGCGATGAGGTGCGGCCGCGCTTCGGGGTGATGCGCGCGCGCGAGTTCATCATGAAGGACGCCTATTCCTTCCACGCCGATGAGCGCTCGCTGGCCGAGGGCTACGCCGGCATGCGCATCGCCTATACGCGCATGTTCCAGCGCATGGGCCTGGATTTCCGCGTCGTGCAGGCCGATACCGGCGCCATCGGTGGCACCGTCTCGGAGGAATTCCAGGTGCTGGCAGCCGCAGGCGAGGATGCGATCGCGATCTCCGACGCCGACGAGTACGCCGCCAATGTCGAGCTGGCCGCAGCGCTGCCGCCGGGGTCGCCGCGACCGGCCCCGTCCGTCCCGCTCGAGCGCATCGCCACCCCCGGCGCACGTACGATCGACGAAGTCAGCGCCGCACTCGGCGTGGCCCCGGCACGCTGCCTGAAGACGCTGATCGTGGCGGGCGCTGCCGACGCGGGCGCGGGCGCTGCGGCGGGCGCGGGCAGCGCCGATGCATCCGCCCCCCGCGCGCCACCGGTGGCGCTGGTGCTGCGCGGCGATCACGAGCTCAACGCCGTCAAGGCGCAAAAGCTGCCCGGTGTGGCGAGCCCGCTGCGGCTCGCGAGCGCGGCCGAGATCGAGGCCGCAACCGGCGCGCCGCCGGGTTTCCTCGGGCCGGTGGGATTGACCGGCGTCAAGGTGTATGCGGACCACGCGGCGCTGGTACTGGCCGATTTCGTTTGCGGTGCGAACGAACGCGACGCGCACCTCACCGGCGTCAATTGGGGCCGGGACCTGCCCGAGGCGCTGGCCGCCGATCTGCGCAATGTCGTGGCCGGGGACCCCAGTCCCTCGGGCCGCGGGCGCCTGCAGATCGTACGCGGCATCGAGGTGGGGCATATATTTCAGCTCGGACGCAAATACAGCGCCGCCATGAATGCCACGGTGCTGGATGAGGCCGGCGCACCGGTGCCGATGCTGATGGGCTGTTACGGCATCGGTGTGACGCGCATCGTGGCGGCGGCGATTGAACAGAATCATGATGAGCGCGGAATCATCTGGCCGGATCCGATCGCGCCGTTTCATGTGGTCCTGGTACCGCTCAATCTGCACAAGTCCGCGCCGGTGCGCGCCGCGGCCGACGCCCTGTACGCGCAGCTCGGTGCCGCCGGCATCGAGGTACTGTACGACGATCGAGATGCACGTCCCGGCGTCAAGTTCGCCGATGCCGAGCTGCTCGGCATCCCGCACCGGATCGTGGTATCCGAGCGGGGCCTCGCCGCCGGCACGCTCGAATACCGCCACCGCCGTGCAGCCGATAGCGAGCATTTCCCGCGCGATGCGGCGCTGGCATCACTGCAAAGCCGCCTGCAGCGCTAGCGGAACCGCCGCGCTGGCGTTGTTGGCCGCGCTGGTGTTGTGCGCCGCGCCGCGCCCCGCCGCAGCCGCACCGATGCCGGCGGCGCCGCAACAGGACCCGCAGCTGCGGCCCATCGTGCAGCAGGCCATCCGGCAGGCCCAATGCTTCGCCGACCGCTACGACTCGGCGGTGTGGTACACGCTGATGGAGCCGAAGCTTGCGCCCTTCGTCAGCGACGGCGCCGAGCGGCTGCAGATCCTCAAAACCGTGTATTGCGAGACGCACCGTCCCGGCGCCTCGCTGCTGCCTCCCGGGCTGGTGATGGCGATGCTCGAGGTCGAAAGCCGCTTCGATCGCTGGGCGGTCTCCAGCGCCGGCGCAGTCGGATTGATGCAGGTCATGCCATTCTGGCCGGAACAGCTCGGCATGCACCGCTATGAGCTGACCCGGGTGGTGCCGAACATCCACATGGGTTGCGCGATCCTGCGCTTCTATCTCGAGGGTGAGCATCACGACATCCGGCGCGCGCTCGAGCGCTACAACGGCAGCCTCGGGCATCGCGACTACGCCGATCGCGTCATCACCCGCTGGACCACCTACTGGAACGGAGCCGACGAGCTGGGGCGTGCGCCGTCCGAAGGCGGCAGTCGCACCGATCACGCGGTAGAGATCACGCGGTAGAAAATTCCTGCGGCAGCTCGTGCTCTTCGAGCTGCAGATCCGTGACGCTGACCGCGGCCACCTTCGCGGCCGACGGCCCGATCCACAGCCAATCGATGAAGGCGCCGACCGCGGCCTCGTCCCCGCAGGCCATCACCTCGACGCTGCCGTCAGGCAGATTGCGCGCATAGCCGCGGATGCCGGCAGCACGGGCCCGCTCGCGGGCGCTGGCGCGGTAGTACACCCCCTGCACGCGGCCGCGTACCAGGCAGCGGCGCGCGACCGTGCACACCGGGCGCGACGAGGCGACATTCATGGCGTTATGTTTCGCCGCCGCGGGCACGCGGTCAACTCCGCAGTGCCAGGGCATTCGCGGCTACACTGCCCGCCATGATCGAGGTACTGGTGATCTACTATTCGCGCGACGGCTCCACCGCCGCTCTGGCGCGGCAGGCCTGCCGCGGCATCGAATCGGTCGCGGACGCCACCGCGACGCTACGCACCGTGGCGCCGATCAGCTCGCTCGCGCAGGGGCCGCCGCAGGCGGTACCGGAGCAGGGGCCCCCGTACGCGACCCTGGAGGAGCTGCGGCGTGCCGATGCGCTGATGCTCGGCAGCCCGACCCGCTTCGGCAACATGGCCGCGCCGCTCAAATATTTCATCGATTCGACCGCGGCGCTGTGGCTCGAAGGCGCACTCGCCGGCAAGCCGGCGGCGGTTTTCACCGCCACGCAGACCCTGCACGGTGGCCAGGAATCGACCCTGTTGTCGATGATGCTGCCGCTGCTGCATCATGGGATGTACTTGGTGGGCGTGCCCTATACCGAACCCGCGCTCAGCAGCACGCGTAGCGGGGGCACACCGTACGGCGCCTCGCATGTCGCCGGTCTACAGCCGGCGCTCACAGCAGATGAAGCCACGCTCGCGCAGGCGCTCGGACGGCGCCTGGCCACTCTGGCCGTCACTCTGCAGCGGGGAATGGCGGGCCCAGTACCTCGCGGATAAACGGTACGGTGAGGCGGCGCTGGGCCTGCAGCGCCGCGCTGTCCATCGCATCGAGCAGGCCGCACAGGGTCGGCAGATCGCGGCGGAAGCGCCGCTGCAGATACAGCGCAGCGTCGTCCGGCAGAGTAAGTCCGCGTGCGCGGGCGCGCAACTGCAGCGCGGTGCGCTGGTCGGTCTCGTCCAGCGCTCGCAGCGTCAGCAGCATCGCGGCGCTGAACCGCGACGCCAGGTCCGGCAGCGAGAACGGCAGCCATCCGGGCGGCGCGGATGCGGCCACAATCAAGGTCGCGCCCCGCTCCTCGGCGTCCCGATACAGCGCGAACAGCGCGTGCTCCCAGTCGCGCCGGCCGATCACCGCCTGCAGCTCATCGAGCGCCAGCACGCCGACGGGCTGCCAATCCGCCAGCGCCAGCGGCCCCAGCTCGAGCAGCTGCGATAGCGGCAGGTACAGCGCGGTACCGCGCTCGCCGTCGCCCTCGCCCTCGCCCTCGCCCTCGCCGCTGGTGGCGACGGCGAGCGTACACACAGCCTGCAACAGGTGGCTCTTGCCGCTGCCGGGCGGCCCGGACAGCCAGTAGGCGCCGCGGCCGGCACCGCGCGCGCAGGCGCGCAGTTGCTCCACGGCAGCCACATTGACACCGGCGACGAAGCTGTCGAAGTCGGCGCGCTCGCGCAGCCGCATCGCCAGCGGCAGCTGCCGCATCGGTGCGTCCTCAGGCACGCGCTCAGGCACGTGCGACGGCCAGCGCACGTTGAGTGAATACCGCCGCATACAGGTAGCCGCTGATCAGCACGGTCACCAGCACCATCATCGCCAGCACGTCCAGCACCGCCCCCGGCGGCTCACCGAATCCCGCATGCGCCACGACCGCGCACACGTACAGCACCTGCAGCAGGGTATTGATCTTGCTGGTGAGCATCGGCCGGCCGTTCAGAGGGCCCCAGCCGAAGTGATACACGATGGCACCCAGCCCGATCATCACGTCGCGCGCTACCGCGATGCCGGTCAGGGTGTGCGGAATCAGCCCATACCAGGTCGCCACCAGGAACACGCTGATCAGCAGCAGCTTGTCGGCGGCCGGATCGAGGAATTTGCCGACGGTCGAGGTCCAATGGAAACGCTTGGCCAGGTATCCGTCCAGCGCGTCGCTGGCCGCGGCGACGAAGAACAGTAGCAGTGCGAGCGGATAATGCGCCTGCGTGATCGCCGCAACGATCGGCCACACCAGCGCGATACGTAGCAGGCAGATCAGGTTCGGAAGGTGACGCACACGCGCCCCTCAGGGCCCCGCGACGTAGCGGTACTGCAGCTGGCCGCCGGTGCCGGGGCCGGTGGGTTGCAGGCGCCCGCTGGCCAGCATGCGCTCGAGCTGCGCCCCGCTGCCGCGCGCGGCCAGATGCAGTGTCAGCGCGTCGCCTTGCACGTCGCTGACCGCCACCTGGGTCACACCCGGGCTGGCCTGCACGGCCGACAGCACGTTCACCAGGCTGGCCAGATCGCTCACGCCGGTGATGTGGCAGTCATACTGCGCGACCGGCGCCTGCTCGAGCACGCGTGTGGCGTTGGCGAGCGTATCGGTGGCCTCATCGATCGCCAGCTCCGGTCCGCTAGTCCATTGACCGCTCGTGGTCGGCGCCATCAGTGTCCATTGCAGCAAGCTCGGGTTCGAGGGTGATGCCTGCGCCACCAGCGCCGCACTGGCGCCGGCCCGCAGCGCCGTGTCCAGCATCTGCTGGGCGTTGATCGGCGCAGGCGGCGCGGCGCCAGGCACGGGCGCACTCGAGCCGGCTGCCGGCGCAGCACCGGTCACGATCGTGATGGGCAGCCCGCGCGCGTCAGCCGCCGCGGCGAGCCGCATGTGCAGCGCCGCGGTGGTGGCGGCGTCCTGCGGCGGCAGCGCCACCCACAGCAGCGGCCGATCCGCGTCCCACACCGTGCGCCCGGCGGCGCCGATCGCGGCGTTGAGCTCGGCTTCATGGAACAGCACCTGGGTCTGTCCGGTCGTGGTCGCGCGCTCGAGCTGCACGTACTGGCGGGCGTTATCGATCAGCCCCGCGAGCGCCGGATCGCTGGCGGCTGCGCGCGTGCCGGTGAGTTTTACCAGCTCGACGCGCATCGCTTCCTGCGCCGCCTGCGCGGGATCTGCGCCGGGCACGATCACGACGTACAGCGACGGCATCGGTACGGCCTGCGCAGCCGGCATGGCCATCGCCAATACTGCCGCCAGCAGCGTCCAAACCATACCACGCGTTCGATGCATGCTTGAAGGGGCTCCGTCGACTACTATAGCGTGCCCGCAGGGACGCCGCGCGCGCGGCGATGACGCACTTACCATGACCAAGCCGCACAGTACCAGCCGCCGCTACACCTATCGTGACGCCGGTGTCGATATCGACGCCGGCGATGCCCTGGTCGAGCGCATCAAGCCGCTGGTGCAGCGCACCCGGCGTCCGGAAGTCCTCGCGGGCGTCGGCGGCTTCGGCGCCATGGTCGAACTGCCGGGACGCTATCGGCACCCGGTGCTGGTGTCCGGCACCGACGGCGTGGGTACCAAGCTGCGGCTGGCGATCGAGAGCGGTCGGCATGACACCATCGGCATCGATCTGGTCGCCATGTGCGCCAACGACATCGTGGTGCAGGGAGCCGAACCGCTGTTCTTCCTCGACTACTATGCCACGGGACGCCTGGATGTCGAGGTGGCCGCGGCCGTCGTCAGCGGCATCGTCGAGGGCTGCGCACAGGCCGGCGCCGCTCTGGTCGGCGGCGAGACCGCCGAGATGCCCGGCATCTATCACGGCGAGGATTACGATCTGGCCGGCTTCTGCGTCGGCGTGGTCGAGAAGGAGGCCATCATCGATGGCAGCCGCGTGTGCGCCGGTGACGCCGTCATCGGCCTGGCCTCCTCCGGTCCGCATTCCAACGGCTACTCGCTGATCCGCAAGCTGCTGCAGGTCGACGGCGCCACGGCGCACACGCAACTGGCGGGACGCGGGCTGATCGAGCAGCTGCTGGTGCCGACCCGCATCTATGTGAAGGCACTGCTGGCGCTGATGGCCGAGCTGCCGGTGCGCGCCTGCGCGCACATCACCGGTGGCGGTCTGTCGGACAATATTCCGCGGGTGCTGCGGCCAGGTCTGGAGGTGGTATTGCAGCGAAGCCGCTGGCCGCATCTGCCGGTATTCGAGTGGCTGGAGCGTACCGGCGCGATCGACCCGGCCGAGATGTATCGAACGTTCAACTGCGGCATCGGCATGGTGGTGATCGTCGAGTCGGCGCGCGCGGACGAGGCGGTGGGTCGTCTGGCGCAGCTGGGCGAGCAGGCGCTGCTGATCGGCGAGGTTCGCAGCGGCGATCGCGGCGTCGTCATCGACCGATGAGCACGGCCGGCCCCGGCGACGGCGCCCAGGTCAGCGACGGCGCTCACATCAGCTCGAGCGCCGGCCGCAGGCTTCGGGTGGCGATCCTGATCTCCGGCCGGGGCAGCAACATGGCAGCGATCGCGCACGCCTGTGCCGAAGGGCGCATCGCCGCCACGGTGGTACAGGTCATCGCCGATCGTAGCGACGCGGCCGGCATCGCGCTGGCAGGCAGCCTGGGGCTCACGGCGCAAACCATCACCACGGCGCAGTTCCCGGATCGATCCGCGTTCGAAGGCGCGCTCGAGTCGGCGCTGGAGCGCCACGGTGCCGAGCTCATCGTGCTGGCGGGCTTCATGCGAGTGCTGTCCGCGCGCTTCGTACATCGCCATGCCGGCCGGCTGTTGAACATTCATCCCTCGCTGCTGCCAAAATACAAGGGCCTGCACACGCACCGCCGGGTGCTGCAGGCCGGCGAGCGCGAGCATGGAGTCAGCGTGCATTTCGTCACTGCAGAGCTGGATGACGGCCCCGTGATCTGCCAGGCACGATTGCAGGTCGGTGCGCCAGACAGCGAGCACCAATTGGCGGCACGCATCCAGAGGCTCGAGCACCGGATTTACCCGGCGGTCATCGGCCTGATCGCGGCGGGCCGGCTGCAGCTGGCCGGTGCCACCGTGCTGCTCGATGGCCAGCCGCTACCGGCCCCGCTGCTCGAGGACGAACACGATGCCACGCCCAACGCCCACGCTTGATCGCCACGGCGCCACCGCTTGCCTCAGCGACACCGCTGCCGCGACGCCAGCGACGGCCACGACGCCAGCAGCGCGCGCGACGTTAGCGAGTTCCGCGGCGCCCACGACATCCGCGGCGCCCGCGACACCCGCGACATCCGCGGCGCGGCGGCCGCGGCGCTGGCTGCTGATGGGCGTTTTCGCCCTGGGTGCGGCGCTGGCGGGCAGCCTCGCCGCCGCCTCTGAGCTGCGGCCGTTCCAGGTCTCCTATGTGTGGGTGTGGCACGGCGCGACGGTGGCGTTGTCGAGCCTCGAGCTGACGCATCGCCAGGACGACATCTGGGCCTATACGTCCTCGACCGGGCCGCGCGGCATCGGGCGGCTCTATCCGATGCGGCCGCATCTGCAAAGCATCATGCGCATCGGCGCCCAGGGCGTGCAGCCGCTGCATTTCGTGGCCACCGGCAGCGGGCGCCGTCACGACGCCCATGTCGATTTCGACTGGGACGCCGGCCGCATCACCGGCACTTACGAGGGCGCGAAGGTCGACATGCCGACACAGGCCGGCGTACAGGATGATCTGTCGGTGCAGATCGCACTGCTGGTGCAACTGCTCGCAGGCAAGACGCCCGACAAAGCGCTGGAGATCAATAAGGACGCGGTACGCGAGTACGTCTACCGGCGCGAGGGCGAGCAGACCCTCGACACGGCACTGGGCTCCATCGATACGATCGTGTATGCCATCCACCACCCCGGCTCACCGCGCACCACGCGCTTCTGGTGCGCCCCGTCCAAGAACTTCATCCCGATGCAGGCGCAGCAGAAGCGCATCGATAGCGTCGAGTGGACGATGCGCATCGAGTCGCTCACGATCCAGTGAGCCGCCGGGGTGGGCCGCCACGTGCGGCGCCGCGGGTGAAGCACCGCGGATGAGTCGCGCCGACGGGGACGGCCGCGCTACGCCTTGGGCAGCGTGACGCCGCGCTGGCCCTGGTACTTGCCGTGCCGATCGGCATACGAGGTGCCGCAGACCTCGTCGGATTCGAAGAACAGCATCTGCGCCACGCCCTCGTTGGCGTAGATCTTCGCCGGCAGCGGCGTGGTGTTGGAGAACTCGAGCGTGACGTGCCCTTCCCACTCGGGTTCCAAGGGCGTTACGTTAACAATGATGCCGCACCTTGCATAAGTGGAATTGTGCACGATGAGACCGTTGGCGACGAAATTGTGCAGCCTGGGGACCGAGATATCGAACACCTCCTGCGGGCCCACTGGTTCTATCGCTTCCACCACGTCCCAGACCGGCCCGTCGGTGAGCGGACTCACGTACGGATCGCCGGTCGCCAGCGCCACGCGTGCCGCCGCAGCGAACGGCACGGATTGTTGAGAGGTGTGGATTCCCAGCGCGCTCATGCTCGTGCCGCCGACGCGCGCGGCGCTGCCGAGCAGGCTCCATGCCTCAGCCGGCAATGTATCAAAATTGCTCTTGCAGCGCGGCTGCTCGCGCAGCCGTGGAAGCACCTCGGTCTCAAGCAAATTCTGCTTGAGCGACCCGGCGACGAAGCCGATGCTCTCTGCAAAGCGCCGTATCTGCTCCTTGTCCGTGATCTGGATCCGGTACGCACGCGTACCGATCGCCGTGGTCTTCTCTCTGATGAGCGCAAAGATCCCGAATCGCAGCAACAGATGATGCACGTCCTCGATGAGACGTCTTGAATTCGAATAGTACTCCAGGAACACAGCATCACCAGCGTAGTAGATACTGCCATCGCCGCTGAATAGCGCCTCCAAAAACAGCCGAACGGATTGCTCCGGGGCCGTGAAGATCGCCTGCGGCACAAATTTCTGGGCCGCCCCGACGTTCAAGCCGTAACGCTGCAACCAGCGGTGTGCCCGGTTGTGCTCCGGCGTGCCACCTCGGCCCTGATGGTTGACCAGCCGATAGCCATAGTGACCCTTGAAGGTGACTTCACCCAGGCCGGAGGCCGCCACCGTGGCCTCGAGCAACGCGACCAGCGCGGGATCGGCGGTCGTGTACGTCGGACTGTGCCCCGGCGTGTCGCACTGGCCCTCGGAGATCATCAGCCCGAGCAAGGTTGGCTCCCAGTCGGGCAGCGGGGTCTTGCCAAAGACCGGGATCTCCCGAGCCACAGCGATGCGGTCGCCGACTTTCAGGTCGCTCAGGGCCACCCAGCCGCCCAACATCCTGAAGGGATGATTGGCCGTGGCACGGATGCGCAGGCCGGACCGGGTGCGCAGCTCGAACACCTCGCGGACACCCTGGGGAATGAAATCGGACACCTTTGCCGAACGAATTCGCCAACCGTCCATTGCGAGGGTGCTTCGGCCCCATTGCATTTGCGTGATGGGAACATAGGCGCCTGTCTCGGCATCCACCACGCGGGTATCGCCGGTCACGCATTTCCCAAGACACACGGTGAGGACGTTGCGCGGGATGCGGAAATATTCCACCGTGTGGGCCAGCGCGAACGAATTGGGCGGAATGATGCACACGTCGGCGGCAACGTCGACGAAGCTTTTCTCGTCGAAGCGCTTGGGGTCGACGATGGTGGAGTTGATGTTGGTGAATATCTTGAAATCGCGCGCGCAGCGCACATCGTAGCCGTAGCTGGAAGTGCCGTAGGAAATCAGCCGGCCGGCCACGCCTTCGCGCACCTGCTCGGGCTCGAACGGCTCGATCAGCCGGTGCTGCTGCGCCATGCGCCGAATCCAATGATCGGATTTGATACTCATCGTCCCAGCCCTGTCGCCTCAGGTGTCCTCGATCACGATCTTCGGAAATACCGTGCTGTGATCGCGCGTGCGGCGCGAGAGCGCGGCGGCGGTGCGACGTGCAGCCTCGATGTAGCGCTGCGCACGCTCGCTGCCAGGCTCGGCAATCACGCTCGGTCGGCCGCTATCGGCTTCCTCGCGGATACGCGCATCGAGCGGCAGCTCGCCCAGCAGCGCGACCCCATGTTGTGCGGCCAGACGCGCGCCGCCGCCTTCGCCGAAGATGTGCTCGACGTGGCCGCAGTGCGAGCAAACGTGCACGCTCATGTTCTCGATGATGCCCAGCACCGGCACCGAGACCTTCTCGAACATCACCAGTCCCTTGAGCGCATCGGCCAGCGCAATGTCCTGCGGGGTGGTGACGATGACCGCGCCGGCCACCGGCACACGCTGCGCGAGTGTGAGCTGGATGTCACCGGTGCCCGGAGGCATGTCGACCACCAGGTAGTCGAGCTCGCCCCAGTCGGTATCGGACAGCAGCTGCGTGAGCGCCTGGGTGACCATCGGGCCGCGCCACACCACCGCCTGCTCGGGGTCGATCAGGAAGCCGATCGACATCGCCTTCAGGCCGTGCGCCTCCAGTGGCTGGATGTGCTTGCCGTCGGCGGAGCTGGGCCGCTGGCCGCTCAGTCCCAGCATCAGCGGCTGGCTCGGCCCGTAAATGTCGGCGTCGAGTATGCCGACCTGCGCCCCGCTGGCAGCCCAGGCCAGCGCCAGGTTGACGGCCACCGTGGACTTGCCGACGCCGCCCTTGCCGCTGGCCACCGCGACGATGTTCTTGACCTTGCCGATGGGTTTCAAGTGCCGCTGGACCGCATGCGGCACGATCCGGCTGGTCAGCTCGAGGGTGAGCTCGATAGCCGGGTCCAGCGCCGTGAGCTGCCGCTGCAGCGCCGCCTGCAGCACGTGCGCGTAGCCCATGGCCGGGAAACCCAGCTCCAGCTTGACCCGCACCAGCTCGCCGCTCACTTCCAGTGCTCGCAGCACTCCGGCCTGCGATAGCGTCTGCTGCAGATAGGGTTCGACGTAGCTTTCCAGAGACGCGCGCACGCGCTCTTCCGAGATCGCCATGGAATCCCTCCCGCAGTCGATTGCATGAACGGCCGTTAACGTAGGCAAACATGGCATAATCCGGGTACTAGAAACAACCCGGGACGATAGCAGGGAATCGTCGGCTCGTGAGCGAGCCTGCGGGTTTGGACGGAACGTTACAAAATCGTTGGCAATCTTGGGCAATCGTGAGCGTAAGGCGGACTTCCGGCCGGGCCCGGCGGGCGTGGACCCATCAGCGATGAGCGCTGCCGCAAACCACGTCGGCAAGGTGGCATGAGCTTCTTTACCTCCCTGCGCGTCGACCGGCTGATCCTGCAGATCAGGGCGTCGACCAACGTCATGGCGCCGGAGACGCAGAAGGCAATCGCCAAGCTCAAGGAGGCGGGAGCGGGGGCGATCGAACAGGTGATTGCCGCGCTGCCGGAGGCGGACAAGCACGCCACGGTCGCGTTCGTGGACGTGCTGGCGGCCCTGGCGAGCGCCAAGACCTTTCCGCTGTACGTGCAGGCGCTGGTGCAGGGCAGCCCGCGCGTGATCGCCGGGGTGGCCTGGGCGCTGACCAGCAGTCGCGGCTATCCGCCGCACCTGCTGCTCGACGTGCTGGCGACACCGGGAATCGCGCGCTCGGCGCTGCTCGACGTGATCAATGGCCAGCGGCAGCGCTTTACGGTACGCGAGTTGTTGGCGGCCGCGTATGCGCAGGAGCCCAACGAGAAGGCTGCGCTGTTTCGCATCATCGGCGAGGTCGCCGACGATAGCGCGCTGCCGGAGCTGATCGGGCGCGTACAGGGCAAGGATCCGATCGCGCGGCTGCACATCATCAATGTCCTGGCGCGCTTCAACAAGCCCGAGGTGCAGCGGGTGCTGCAGGAGCAACTCGGCGACAACAACAAGATGATCCGCATCGCGGTACTCACCGCGATGGGGAAGATGGACGGGCCGATCGAGGTGGCGCGCGTGTGCGCGCTGCTGCGTGATCCGGAGCTGGACGTGCAGAATCGCGCCGTGGAGCTGCTCGCACGCGCCCGCGACCCGCAAACCGTGCAGCACCTGGTGCCGGTGCTGAAGGACGAGAACGAGCAGGCGCGCCGCGCCGCGGTCGAGGTGCTCAACGAGGTCGGCGACGCGCGCTCGGTCAAGTACCTGCTGGAGGCCATCAAGGACGACGACTGGTGGGTGCGCAGCCGCGCCGGGGACGCGCTCGGCAAGATCGGTGGACCGAAGGTCATCGACGCGGTGCTGGAGCTGGTGCGCGACCAGGACGAGGATATCCGCCGCGCGGCCATCGAGATCCTGAACCAGACCAAGGACGAGCGTGCCATCAATCATCTGATCGAAGCCACACGCGACGCGGACTGGTGGGTCAGCGAGCGCGCGGTCGATGCGCTGGCCGAAATCGGCAGCAAACGCGCGGTGCCGCGGCTGTACGAGATGCTCAGGAGCGGTAATGCGCGCGCGCTACCGATCGTGGTGCGTGCCATTGGCAAGCTCGGGGACGCGAAGTCGATGGAGCTGCTGGCGCCACTGCTGTCCAATCCGGAGAAGGATGTGCGCATCGAGGCGATCCAGGCGCTCTCGCGACTCACCGACGAGCAGCACGCCGACCAGATCCGCGCACATCTGCAGGCACAGGCGGACCAATCCGACCCGACGGTGGCGCGCGCGGCGGTGCGGGCGCTGACAGAGCTGGAGGTGCGCTTCTCCTCCGGCGCCGGATTGCCGACCTCGCTGAGGCTGATCAGCGGCACCCAGCCGAGCCACCCCGAGCCGAGTCGCGCCGAATCGCGCCGCCCCGGTGAGTCACCGCGCGCCGGGCGCACGCTGCTGATCCCCGAGCGCGAGGTAGCCCAGGTCGTGCAGCAGGCTGCCGCCGCTGCGGCCGCGCGCCTGGACATCTCCACCCTCAACCCCGGCGACGTGATCGAGGGCCGCTACCGCTACATCGAGAAGATCGGCCGCGGCGCCTTCGGCACGGTACTGCTGATGGAAGACACGGTGGTCGAGGAGCGGCTGATCCTGAAGTTCCTGAACCCGAGCGTGGCGCAGGACGAGGAGATCATGAAGCGCTTCGTGCATGAGCTGCGCTACTCGCGCAAGATCACGCACCGCAATGTCATCCGCATCTATGACTTCCTCTACATCCAGGGCAACTATGCCATCTCGATGGAGTACTTCCCGTCGCACACGCTCGGCGCGGAGATCGTCAACGAGAAGCCGATGGCGCTCGAGCGCGCGCTGCAGTTCGGCATCGACATCGCCACCGGCATGGCGGTCGCGCACCAGGTCGGGATCGTGCACCGTGACCTCAAACCCGCCAACGTTCTGATCAACGACGAGGGACTGCTGAAGATCGTCGACTTCGGCGTCGCCGCCGCGCAGCGCGAAGGCGACACGCACCTGACCAAGACCGGCTACGTCATCGGTTCACCCAAGTACATGGCGCCCGAGCAGATTCTGGGGCGCAAAGTCGATGAGCGCGCGGACGTCTACGCGCTGGGCATCCTGATGTACGAGATGCTCACCGGCATTCCGCCCTACTCACGCGGCGATCACATGGCCGTCATGTATCAGCACGTGCAGGGTAAGGCGCGTGCGCCGCAGGAGGTCAACCCGCAGCTGCCGGGCAATCTGGCCGAGGTCATCAGCAAGGCCATGTCGGTGGACAAGGCCAAGCGCTTCCAGACCATGGACGAGCTGCGCGGCGCGCTGGAGCGCTTCCAGTAGCACACCGCCAGGCCGGCCGTCACGCCGGCCGTCGGCCGCGGCGAGCGCCGCGCGACCTCGACGCAGCCCGGCCGTCGCGACGCGGCCGCTCAACGGCGGCGCCGCCGTGCTTGCGTCAGTTCAAATTTTTGATCACAAGCCCTTGATTTAACAAAAACCAGCGGCTATAGCTGTCAGTTGCGCGAGCCGACGGGCCGCGCCGACGACAGGGCAATCACGAAGGATTCACTGTGGCGCGCATCGATGCGTTCCTGAAACTCGGTACCCAACAGGGCTGCTCGGACATTCACCTCGCCGTCGGGGTGCCGCCCATGTTGCGGCTGCACGGCGATCTGGTACCGATCAAGTTCCGCGATCTGCGTGATACGGAGCTGGAAAGCTATATCAGCGAGATCCTGCTGCCGAGCCAGTCGGAGCACTTCGCGCGGGGACAGGACCTGGATTTCTCCTACGTGTCGGCCGACGGTGGACGCTTCCGCGTCAACGTATTTCGCAAGGACACCGGCATCGGCGCGACCTTCCGGGCGATTCCATCTGATATCCCGACGCTCGCCTCGCTCGGGCTGCCGCCGATCGTCACCAAGCTGTGCGACTACCACCAGGGCATGATCCTGGTGACCGGCTCGACCGGCACCGGCAAATCCACGACGCTGGCGGCGATGATCGATCTGCTCAATACCACGCGCCGGCTCAACATCATCAGTCTGGAGGATCCGATCGAATTCGTTCATCGCAGCAAGATGAGCCAGGTGATCCAGCGCGAACTCGGCACGCATATCCCCAGCTTCGCCGAGGGCGTGCGCGCCGCAATGCGCGAGGACCCGGACGTGATCCTGGTGGGCGAGCTGCGCGATGCGGAGACCATCCGCATGGCCATGACGGCGGCGGAGACCGGGCACC